>Ga0209093_1002368_pt1 | contig 10543 bp, 9 predicted proteins | sample SidtaG_4_FD_187450 | JGI IMG/M metagenome (GOLD analysis project Ga0209093, IMG submission 187450) | Marine algal microbial communities from Sidmouth, United Kingdom - Sidmouth_Male1 metaG (SPAdes) (version 2) | ecosystem: Host-associated > Algae > Red algae > Unclassified | place: Sidmouth...
AGATTCGAAATATGTGTCAGTAGGACATATTTTCCTCGCGAGAGCCAGCGGCCGTTTCGGACTGACCGGATTCGACAGCCCATGACGCGAATCCACGTGTCCCCTCTTGACTGGGAGGGGACTGGTTTCCCGAGTGTCGGGGCCAGGTGTCCGGCCGTCACAGTGCCGTTCCTGCCGAGCCGCCGCCGCCGGATGCCTGACCGCCGGCGGCGTTAACAGCTGCAGATCCCCCCACACCCGCTCCCCCACCACCCTGTTCCGGTCCCGCGGCGCTGCCGCCGCCGGCCTGCGGACCGCCGGCGGCAGCGGCGACAGAAAGTGCGCCGACACCGCCGAAGCCGGCAGCCACGCCGGGGGCGGCGGCGGCGGCAGCAAATCGAGTGTCTCCCGACCACCTTCTACCTGTGGCTGGTCCTGCCAATCCGCCGACGCCGGCTGCCTGACCGACGGCGCCGGCGAGAGCGGGAAGTACACCAACACCGCCGCAGCCGCCGCCCACGTCGCCGGCGCCGGAGGCAGCCAAGAATCCGCGACCGGCCGCCGCCCCACCGCCCAGACCCGGTCCGGCCAGTCCGTTGCAGCCGGCTGCCTGACCGGCGGCGGCGGCGGCAGTGTAAGGTGCACCGTCACCGCCACCGCCGGCGGCCACGCCGGCGGCGGCGGCGGCCTTCACAAATCCACCACCGGCCACCCCGCCCCCACCTTGTGCTGGTCCGGCCAAGCGGCCGCTGCCCATTGCTTTACCGCCGGCGGCGGCGGCAGCGGCAAGTGCACCGACACCGCCGCCGCCGGCCGCCACGCCGCCGGCGGCGGCTGCAGGCAGAAATCCGCCACCGGCAGCTCCCCCCCCACAATGTGTCCGTCGTTCCAAGCCGCCACCGCCGGCCGCCTTACCGCCGGCTGTGGCAGAGGTAGCAGATCCCTACGCCCCCACTCCCCCACCACCCTGTCCCAGTCCCGCCAATCCGCCTCCGCCGGCCGCCTCACCGCCGGCGGTGGCGGCAGCGGGAAATGCACCGACACCGCCGCCGCCAGCGGCCACGCCGCCAAGGGCGGCCGCAGCCAGACCTCCGCCACCGGCAGCACGCCCCCGACCTGCTGCCGGTACGTCCGAGCCGCCGCCGCCGGCTGCCCGACCGTCGGCGGCGGCGGCAGCGGTAATCGCACCGACACCGCCGCCGTCGGCCGCCAAGCCACTGGCGGCGGTGGCAGACAAACGTACACCAACTGCCACCCCCCTACCACCCTGTCCCGGTCCGGAAAAGCCACCGCCGCCGGCTCCTTGACCGCCGGCAGCGGTGGCATCGGGAAATGCACCGTCACCGCCGCCGCCGGCAGCCACGACGGCGGCGGCGGCGGCATTCACAAATCCACCACCAGCCGCCCCCCCCCCACCTGGTGCCGGTCGTGCGAGCCGCCGCCTCCGGCTGCCCGACCAAAGGCGGCGGCGTCAGCGGAAAATTCACCGACACCGCCGCCGCAGGCGGCCTGGCCGCCGAAGGCGGCCGCAGCCAGAAGTCCACAACAGGCCGCCCCCCTCGCACCTGCTGCCGGTCCTGTCGAGCCGCCTCCGCCGGCTGGAGGACCGCCGGCGGCGGCGCCAGCGGAAAGTGCACCGACACCGCCGTCGCCGGCCCTAACGCAATCAGCGGCGGCGGCAGACAAAAATCCACCAACTCCCACCTCCCCACCACCATGTCCCGGTCCGGATAAGACACGGCCGCCGGCCGTCTGACCGCAGGCGGCAACAGCAGCTGTAAATTTTCCCTCCCCGACTTCCCCACCACCTTTTTCCGGTCCCGTCCATCCGCCGCCGCCGACCGCCTGACCGCCGGCGGCGGCCGCAGCGGCAAGTTAACCGACACCGCCGCCGCCGGTGGCCAAGCCGGCGGCGGCGCCGGCAGCCAGAAAACCGACTGCGGCCGACCCCACGGCACGAAGTCCCGGTCCTCCAAAAACGCCGCCGCCGGCTGCCTGACCGCCGGAGGCGGCGGCGGCGGAAAATGCACCGACACCGCCGGCGCCGGCCGCCACGCCGGCGGCGGCGGCGGCAAACAGAAATCCACCAACTCCCGCACCCCCACCAATCTGTCCCGGTCCGAAAAAGCCACCACCGCCGGCCGCCTGACCACCAGCGGCCGCCGCAGCTGCAGATCCCCCCGCGCCCACTCCCCCACCACTCTGTCCCGGTCCTGCGAGACCGCCGCCGCCGGCCGCCTGACCGCCGGGGGCGGCAGCAGCTGCAGATCCCCCCACATCCGCTCCCCCACCACCATGTCCCGGTCCCGCGGCGCTGCCGCCGCCGGCCGCCTGACTACCGGCGGCCATGCGGGTGCGGGACACGTACCTGTCTCTTCACTTCTCCGTAACCATGTTTTGAAGGATGGCCACCGCCTTGGTGACGGTGACCATCTGCGCCTCGGACGCCTACCTGGCCGGATGGAGAGCGACGTGGAAATGAGCCGTCAGCACGGCATACAGGCGTTCCATATCTTTTCGAAGAGCTTCCTGAAGATGGTTCAATGTCACCGGGACTTCTGTCGTGGGGTTAGGGACCGGAGAAACGGAAAGAGCAAACCGGGAATAAATACCATCCACAAAATAATACAGGAGCGTGCGGTTCGTGCCGTTAGCAGTGAAAGAAAATGTGCGGGGTGGCCATTCCCCGTTCGTAACGGATAAATAGAGGGGGGAAACATGCATATCGTTCAGGTCGTTATGAGATCCAGGACACCCCACAAATCAGTGCAAAATCCATAGGTCCTCATTACAAACGGTCTCCATCACCACGGAATGCTTCCCGTGGCGATTCTGGTACATGCCAGCAAACGCCTTTGGGTACTTCCGCCACTCGCAGTCGCTGCAGTCGAGAGAACGAACGCAACAGGACATCCCGGGCTCAGCATTGAGCGTCACAATGCACTGCAGTTCTTCAGGGGTGGGGGAACGCGAATATGAGGGTCCAAAGTCATCCATAATCAAGCGCATCAACTCTCGCACCGACATAGCAATGGTTGAAGCGGACAGTCGCACATATTCATCGGTCCTGTCCGGCGCCTCCCCATACGTAATGACTCGAAACGTCGCGACCACCTTTCTCAAGGGATGCGCCTGGAGCCTCCCGGTGGCATTGATGCGCTGCGCAAAAAGCGGTAGGTCCTTCACAGCGTTAAAGGCGCAAAGAACACGCTGCGCGGCACGCGGTACCGGCGCTCAAAGTCCCCCTCGTCATAAACAGGCGGCTCTCCGTTCAGACCACGATATTCTCTCAGAATAGCGCGCAAACCTGAGCGAAAGTTACGCCGCATATTCGGACGGCGGCCATGTACAGATCCAGCATATCGCGGCCGCCGGGAGACCCGAGACCCACGCGCGCGCTTTCGCCAATGACTCAACGCCTGCAGGTGCGCGGCAACCGCTGAAGCAGTATGCAGGTCCTCGGTATCCTCCAGCATCGCGTCCGCAGACATGTCTAAAGGATCATCCATCGCTCGAAGAAGACGGTCGCCACGACGGTGGCGGCGGACGGTCGTCGACGACGATGGGGCCGCGCTGACGGTGCCACCTGCACTCGGATCTCCCCAGCACCCCACTGAGAACAAACCGCCCGGATAGAGCAGTTTTCCTGTCGCCCGCCCCCTCGGCAGACCGTTTCAATGCCCCCCGCTGGAGTCCGAAGCGGTCGCATCCCGGGGTGGAGGCACGGTCACCCGTGGTCGCGTGCTCGATGCAACGGTCCATAGAAATCGCGATACCGATGCGAACTGTGATCGCTCGAGCGCTCTCCCGCTACACAAAATGCATTTTTTGTCACTGAAGTTTTCAAAAATGCCGGATGCCACAAAACAAGCATTTCGAGCGGCGGCGAAAGCAGCGCCAGCCAATGAGAGTGCTGAATAAGATGGGGAGGAGAGCTCCGACTCCCCAAGTCGTGCAGAGAATGGGGGACAAGGGCCTCACCCCCCATTTTCTTCCTTCTGAATCTGTGTGTACTCACGTGATTCCGATCAACTACATTCGGGTTTTCTCTCGTCGATTTTGGGTGCCCGACGTTGCTGTGGAGCCGTCCCCAACCCCAAGAGCCAAAATTGAGCCACGTGGAGCATTCGGGAGATACGTTTCTGACACGTCCGCACAGTCGGACTTGGGGAAGACGTTGTTGGGTGTGCTCTAATACACTGCGAAACGGCGCATAGAGCAAATATGAGCATCTATTGGGGGACGAGTACAATTCTCGCCATCCATTGGATGGTGTGTTGTTTTCTGTCAAGTCAAAGCGGAACAGCAACGGATGTCGATCGATTATTGGCGCCGAATTCAGCGTGGCTGCTCCGGAGCGCGCCTTTTCCCAGCACATGGTGTGAGACCCGCTTGAAGATCCCAGGCACGACGGCCCACACCGCACGGGCGTTCCCGCTGTGCACGTCATGCCGATTGGTGTGGCCGTCGCCGCGCCACACCGCCTCGGGGCACCTGAGGGCCTCGTTGTTTCGTCGCTATTTGTCCAACTTGTTTGCTCTTCCACATCCTGGTGATCGAGGGCTTTCGGCCGAGTGTGTGAGTTGCCCATGTCCCGAGCTCCCCCATCCCCCACCCCTCCTCCAGTTCTCGACGACTTGGTCGTGCATGGACCCTCCTGTTTCCTGTGCTTCATGCGCTCCCTCATTGCTTGTTTGCATGACAGGCCATCAGTGGCTGCTTGACCCCCAACCCCTTGCTTCTTGTATAGGTCCTGTTCCTTTGCCTTTTTGGATGCCCCTCCGCAGTGTTACGGTGCTCCCTCCCCCCGCCCTACCGACGACAGATATGGTTGTATCAACCGACCTCCGTGCCATACCTACTTCCAGCCTTCTGGTAGATTCTGCGACGTTGTTGGAGGCGGCGCACGCGGCGAAGAGAGCGGGAAGGGACGGTAGGAGGTGGACCTGTTGTAGGAGCGCTAGGTAAGGAACCACTCGCCTCCCTTTTTCTTGACCATGCATCGTGGTAGGTGCTTTGGGGGCTCGCCGCTTGCTCTGTGCCATCCGATACTTTCCCGGTGTTTCATCGTGTGCTGTTATTGGTGAAGTGCGAGTGGGCAACGGCGGGGGTGGTCAATACGTATTTGGGGGCGGGTCGACGAGACGGGTGATGAAAGACCTTCCACGATCGAGTCAGTGTGGTCGAGAGCCACCCCTTCTCATTCACTGTGAGGGTCTATAAAATTGGGTCGCGACCCAATTTCCTTCTCACCCACTGACATTTCTGCGCGTTGCCGGATCGAGGCCAAATTGTTTTCGAGAACCATGTGTAATGCAGGGAGCTCTATGCGCCACCTTAACTCGGCGTGCACACTGCACGGGCTGAACCAGGTTCCTTTGCACGCGAGGTAGGATTTGATACTGCAGATCACATTCCAAACATCTGCAGTTGGAGGCGGGGCAGGTTGGGGGGGTTTGGGGGGGGGCTATCACATTCAGTTATTATTGTTTGGCATGCCTCGCGTTCATGCGGTCCTTGATGTCAGCCCGTTTCCAGAAACGCGTTTGATGTCTGCGTGTTCGGAATGGTGCACGACCAAGAGACGTTCAGAGCTGCGGCAGTCATCGTCGGACTCATACGAGCAGTGCCTGCGTACGAATTTCGCGTAGTCAGGAAGAGTACGGGTACGTGAGCAGTTCTATGAGCGCGGCCTCTGGGAGCGAGAAAGGGGATGCTCTCTGATCGCCTGTGAGTGCCCGGAAAGGAAACGTCTCCCCCGGGCAATACACGTGTCCCCCGGGCAATAAACGTGTCCCTGACTGGAATGTGACCAAGACGAGTGCACCAAGCCTCATTCCGACATATCCATACTTGGCTTGTCATTGTTTTGACCTGGGGAGTGCTGCGGAGTTGATAGCCCCCGCTCTGTTCATGTGTTCAGAACTCCTCATCTTTTAAAAACTGTAGTCCTGGAACACGAAAGTCAGACTCACTCGTCACCCGCCTTTGGCGCTACACCGTACCGGTGATGCACACAATGCATCCGTCTCAGTCCGCGCCGCAGTCATTCTCGGCTTGTGGACACCGACCCACCACGCAGCACACGTGGATTGGGCATTCCCCCCCCCCCCCTCCAACGTCAGGTGCGCCTCACGAACTACTGTCCCCAATTTATGGCTTGAATTGGAGGACGGCGAGCACGTCAACCACGTCCCCTGCCCAACCACCTATGTCCGCCGTGGAAGTAGGGATCCTGGCCTCATCCGACCCCATCGTCGTACCCACCCCCACCACCATGTCTGACCTGGTCACCTTGTGCAGGGGGTGTGCGCTACATCTGCCAACGCATCCGACGGTTGCCAGCCTGACAAAGATCATCGCGTCTTACAACGCGGAAGTGCGTCTTGGGGGGGGACTACAAAGTCAAGGCCCTTCTTTTACACTCCATGAACGAGCGGGCGTGGCTAGCTTTTTGTGCTCCCTACGTCGAGATCTCGCTGCATTCCGTCATGTGACCGTGCTAGAGGACACCCCGACCCTTGCCGTTCATATCCCTTATCTCACTGCTGAGAGTGTTTCACCTAGACCCGCTGCCGACATCTCCCCCCGTGCCTCACCTTCTATCCCTGCGGTGACCGTCTCACCCGAGGGTACTTTATCGTCTTTGGAGCTTGCCCGGGAACGACTTGAGTTTGAAAAGTCGCAGCACAAGAACCAAATGGACCTTGCTCGTCGACGCCTTGACTTTGAGGAGCGCCAATTGGTGGCAGCCTGTGGGTCATCGACGTCTCCTACTTCCCCTCTTTTTCTGAGCAGCCTCCTGCCAAGCACCCCTGTCTCCCCCCACCCCGTTACGGACCAACAGTGTTCCTATCGAGCTTGACCGTCCCTCCCCATCATTCCCTGGGGATATGACCCCTCCTCTACCACTGTACCCGCTGACCGCACCGTCGGCGGCCATCGGGATGCGGCTGCGCGGGCCGCTGATGGGGGTGTTGCAATCCCTCGTTTGAGCGGCACACGCTGACCCTCGCTCCCCGGTTGTCTGTTCCGGGTTTGCCGCCTTCTGTGCTGCTGCAAAGGTCACGCCCCATAAGTCGCAGCTGGGTGCGAGGCTCAACTCTTTGAAGCGTGCCCACAACATGTACGCGCGCATGCTTGCCTGGAAGACGGACGCGCTGATCTCTCATCCTCTGACCTCCTCGGAGGCATGAGATGATCGATGTTGCTTGTTTCTTGTATCCACTTGCCTGCGCCAGAGCTCTATGGCTTGTCATTTCCACATCAGGTGCTTCTCGGCCAGTCCACCCCCTTTGCGCAGGCACATTCGCCGCCTTGCAGGCGCTGGCAGCGCCAGCGCTTGCGCCCAAAGACGCAACATCGCCATCAACATGCACCCCCCCCGCACCCCCCATGCTCCGTGCCAGCGGAGAAGAACGAGAGCTATTCAGGAAAAACGCGAGCCTCATCCGCCACGAGCCACAGAAGATGGGAAAGAAGTTCCCACCGCTTGCGACGCGCCGCACAAAGAGCTCGTTTCAGCCGCAAGCGCCAAGGAGGCGTGCGAGCTGGGTGGCTAGAGGCGCACAGGAGAACTGGCGCGCCTGTCTGTCTGGACATCGCCCTCTCTCTACCTGTATCGCAGCTTCTTCTTCAAAGTTCGCTCCCGATGCCGCCACGCCCAATCCTCGCGCCGCAGCCTCGGCGGCCACCGTTACACGGTCGGTACCGGGAGCTAGGATGGAGCTGGGCGAAGACATCCCTCCAGTCCATGCCACCCACCAACATGACATGCAAAGCCGACAACCCCGCCAATGCGGACAAGCGCAGGGGCGGCCCCTAATCTGTGTCGGGGGCCGACGCCACCCGACGCTCTCACTCGCCTTATCTTTTCCCCGCTGCCACACATGGCGCCAGGATAGCGCTTTGAACCTCCCCGGAGCGCACCTCCCACCCGCCTCCTCCAGCAGCGCCAGCGGCAGGCGCTACGCTGCTGAAGGCGCTGTCCGTGATAAGACACAGAGCACCCGCTTGCTGGTGGCTGCGGCAGCGTCGGTGACCCGGCTAACAGCCAGAGAGACCAGAAAGCCCGCTTTCTTAGCAGGAGGGCCGGACGCAAATGGAAAAATATTTGCCGATGGGCGGGTGTGTGGCCGCGTCCGCGTCTGCGGTACCAGGGAAACCGGTAGAAGCTAGCGCTGAGCTGCTCTCGTTGGCGGCCTTGGCTTTAACGGCCGCCGCGTCTCATGCATCGAGTGCGGCCATTCAGACGCGGGCAGGGACGCCGGACGCGTATCGGGCAGCGAAGGCGTCGATGGCGGCAGCGGCGCACGTGTTAGGCTATCTTTCGTCACTGTCGACGTGAGACACGTCCATCACCTCAGTGGCAAGGGCAGCAGACGGCTGACACAGCCCGGCATTGGCTTCCAAAGGGATGCGCTACCCAAAGTGCGGCTGGAGAGGCATCAGCTCAAACAATCGGCACGGCGTAGTGCACCCAAAGAACCTCCCCACCGCCTCGGACACCGGTTCCTCAACCGCCGGCCCCGGCGCACTTGCCACCTGGGGTCCATCCTCAACCGCGGCCGCCCCATACTCCGCCGCGGACCGGAGGTCCATTACCTCAGTTGCGGCCGCCACGGCCGTCAGTACAGCTACAGATTCTGCCGCTGCTCCCGACCACCATCGAGACGGCTGTAGTACGCTTCTCCGCCAGACACCTTTGCCTCTCACACGCTCACCTCCAAAGAAAGTGCACGCCTCAGACATCCCCCCCTCCCAGCACCCACCCTCCCGCCGGCCTCACTGTCCGCGCAGCCGGCCGAGTCGGGGTCCGACCCCACGCCCGTCGCCCTGTGGGTCTCGACCGCCGCCACCACGGGATACAAGGAGCGCGGCGAGGAGAACTAAGCAGCCCAAGGTCGACGGCCAGCCTGCGGCCGCCGCCGCAACCGCAGTCACAACGACGGTGGGTCGGTGGCGGAGGGGAGCACGCGTCAGCGACTTTAGCGCTGTTTCTCATTTGCGACCTGGTTGTTCGGAGGCAGCTTTTTTTTTCGAACCAAGGGGCATGATAGTTGAGACCTGACACCGTCACCCCCAGCTTCGCTGTAGTCTGGAGGCCGACCGCCTCGCGCAAGAAAACTGTTGCCTGCAACTTGGGAGACAAAACTGGAACACTCCGCGAATTTGGCGCAGGCGCCGCAGTCCATCGTCATCCAAGGCTGTACTGCCCGGCAACAAGACGGCCCCTTTCTGTCGCGGCAAAAAACTCTCGTACGTAGGCCTTGGCCGTGTTTGTGTGCGTCCCACGGAGCAGAAGGCAGCGGCACTGCATGGTAGGAGTATGGAAAAACAGCGCCTCTCTGATCCGGTCGCACCACTGCCAGGGCGCCGCGAGCGGATGGCGCGAGTGGCGTGGCGACGCGCCCCACCTTGAAATACGGCAGACTGAGCCCTGCACAGCTCACAAGTTGCAAGTGAGCTCCACTCCTCTGCGTTCCCGCTCGCTCCGCAGATGCCCAGCCGCAAAAGACCCCCTTAAGCTGCGCGCGTAAGAGCTGGCGGGTGGGTACGTGGAGATGCCGCCTACTGCACGGCCGTAGGCCGCGTTCAACCGTTGGCGTCAGGCAGCTCCCACGTATACTTGCATGAAGAGTAGGGTTCCGTCGCCGCGACGCCAATGACACTTCCGGCCGTTACGCCCAACAATAGGCCTGCGGGGGGCTCAGCAGCGGCGGCGCCTGCGGCGGCCGAAACACCACCCCCCCACGCAGACGCGGACGATGGGGACGTAGCCGCGCCGCCGGCTGCGGTTGCCGTCGAAGCGAGAAGTTCATGAAGGAGCATGTGAAATATATCCTAATGCAACAATAAATGCCTGATTCCTAAGCTCATGGTGGAAGCGCAGCCACTTACGTTCGCCTTTCGCTACCTGCTGCGTCATCGCTGTCCGCGTCTGTCCACCCGCTCCCCCTTCTCCCCCTTTCCTTAGCACTCACTGGGAAACGCACGTCGCGCTTCTCAATGACGCTGCAACGCGGATGGTCTACCAGCGCGCCGCCGCCACCGTCACCGTCGCCGCCGCCGCTGCGCAGGCCGCGGCCACCTTCCCCGCGCCGTCGCCCGTGGCGAGTGACTGGTCGACGGATCTCGAAGTGTATAGCGACGAGAGCGACGCAGTCACGTGAAGAGCGGCGCGGGGGGGTGGAGGTGTCGGAAAGTCAGAGCGGCGCGCCGACGCACCGATGGAGGACCGGCCGGCGGCACACTCCGGCGGCCACTGTGGCCGCGAGCGTGGAGGGAGAGCGCCATGGGGAGGCGTGGCGAGCCAGCCTGCACAGCAACAATGGTCCTGCGTCGTGCTTTTTTCGTTTTGCTATTTTTCCGTGTCCGCAACGGTGCGCGGTGTCGCGCACTACTATCGGCGCGTGGGCTTCCACCCAACCGCGGCGGCAGCGTGCGCGCACAGACACTCGAAAAAAACGAAAGAACATATCGCCAAGCGCCGCGAGCGCCTCGACGACCGCCGGGTGCTCGCCAAGCCGCAGCGTCAGAGCCCCCCCCAGGACCCGCACCGCAG
>Ga0209093_1002370_pt1 | contig 10536 bp, 8 predicted proteins | sample SidtaG_4_FD_187450 | JGI IMG/M metagenome (GOLD analysis project Ga0209093, IMG submission 187450) | Marine algal microbial communities from Sidmouth, United Kingdom - Sidmouth_Male1 metaG (SPAdes) (version 2) | ecosystem: Host-associated > Algae > Red algae > Unclassified | place: Sidmouth...
ATCATGGACGGGGTGAGGGGTGGAAGAGTGGTGGTCAAGGGAAGAGGCCGCGGCATGTGAGGGCAATGAGGGGTAGGATGGGGAGAGGCAGCAGACACGCAGCAAGAAGACAAACAGAAAGGAGAGGACAAGAAGACAAGCAAAGAGGAGAGGATCAAACACTGCTTCATTGCGGCGCCGGAATGGGTCCCAGCAACTACGCACCGAAGCCAGACCACTAAGTCTTCCTGAGTTACTCTTGAGTGGAGGGCAAGGCTAATGCATCCCAGTCAACACAGGGCCCGGGCCCGTCGCACTTCGCCTGCGCACGAGAGCGACCCGCACCGGACGACGTGGCTCAGTGCGCGGGCGACAACCCCGCACGCAACCCCGTGGTCGGGTCCAACCCCCTGCGGTGCACAGCTGCTGTTGAGCGCGCGTGGTGGTTTTGCATCTGCGACTGCGTCGGCGCACGATCGGTGACTTGGTTGTTGCACCTTGTTTTTTTGCGGCTAGCGACTTCACCTGTTCACCCTCCCTGCGTCGCCTTCTTCGACACCTCGTCGCGCATTCCTTCCTGTCCGCGTGGCCGGTCACGTTCCTGTCATTTGCGCTGGTGCAACGGCAGCTGTGGCCGGTGCTTTTGCTTGTGCGGGTGCTTGCGCACTGCCTCGTGGCGTCTTGCCCCAATCGGTTTCCCTGTCCCCTCCCGGCCCATTGCTCTTCTCGGCCCGACCCTCCTTGCCTCCCCACCTTCCGTCTGCCGTCATGAGTCGCCAAGCCCGGGCGGCTGCTGCCGTTCAAGAAGAATATGAGGAAGCCGAGGAGGACCGCACGCATGCCAGGCCCGTGACGGAACTGGAGCAACACAACATTTCCGCGACGGACGTCAAGAAGCTCACTGAGGGCGGCTTTAGTACGGTGGAGTCGGTGGCCTATGCGCTTAAGAAGACGCTGATGAACGTCAAGGGTATTTCCGAGGCCAAGGCAGAGAAGCTGCAGCTGGAAGCCAAGAAGCTCGTCAACATGGGCTTCACGACCGCCGCCACCCAGCATGAACAACGATCCGAGCTGGTGCGGCTTTCGACCGGCTCCAGGGACCTGGACGAGCTGCTCGGCGGCGGTATTGAGACGGGCGCCATCACCGAGCTGTTTGGCGAGTTCCGCACCGGCAAGACGCAGCTCTGCCACACACTCTGCGTGACCGCCCAGATGCCCGTGTCGGACGGTGGCGGTGAAGGCCGCGCCCTCTATATTGACACAGAGGGCACCTTCCGACCCGAGCGGCTCGTGTCGATTGCGGAGCGGTTCGGCATGGAACCAAACGACGTGTTGAACAACGTGGCTTACGCGCGGGCGCACAACTCGGACCACCAGATGGCGTTGCTGAAGGAGGCCTCGGCCATGATGGTTGCGGCGCGGTACTCGCTAGTGGTGGTCGACTCGGCCACGGCTCTGTACCGGACCGACTACTCGGGGCGGGGGGAGTTGGCGGCCCGGCAGCAGCACATGGCACAGTTCCTGCGGGCGCTGCAGCGCCTTTGCGACGAGTTTTGCATTGCGGCGGTGATCAGCAACCAGGTCGTTGCGCAGGTGGACGGCGCGGCCATGTTCAATCCCGACCCCAAGAAGCCCATTGGCGGCAACATCATTGCGCACGCGAGCCAGACGCGGCTGTCGCTACGCAAGGGTCGCGGGGAGAACCGGGTGTGCAAGATCTACGACTCCCCGACGCTGCCCGAGTCGGAGGCCATCTTTTCCATTGGGGAGGACGGGATTGGCGACCCTAAAGACTGAGCGCATCTTTTTGTTCCTTGCCTCGTATGTGTTGTATGCCGTCTTTTCTGAGTGTGTTCCTAGTGTTTATTTTTTTCTTGTTCTTTGTGTTCTCTATTTGCACAACGTCTGGCCCGCGCTGAGAGAGCCGATCATTGCCATTGCCAGTCGGTATTGAGCTTCGCTACCAGCCCCCCCTGCTCCCACGAGGGGGACATCGATTTTCTTTTCATGTCCTTTCTGTTCGCTGTTTATTGCATCGTGTGCTCCTGTCTTGAGACTCTGCGGATACGCCGATTCGCCTGTCATTCGCCCTGACTCCTGGTGCCTGACTGCACGTTTGTGGTGTCCAAGGAAGACCCGGCCACTTTGAGCGTGTTTGTGTTCTCTAGGACTTGGCATGGCGTGTACGGATGGTCTCGCTCAGACTTGTTTCCCTGAACCAGCTGGCCTATGAGCGGGCTGGTTTTGTATCAGTAGACGGGCAGCTGTTGTCTATGCAGTGCTTGCTGACTGACTTTCGGCATGACGACGGAATTCTCTTGTATTGAGCAACAACACGACAAGCAGACAGGCGCAGAGGATGCAATGCGCCTACACCGACTTGGGTTGACAAAGTTTTCTTTTGCAATTGGAGAGGGACCACGTCCTCAAAACATACTAGCTAGTCCCACACCCGCAGCTACGAAGTGAGGGGGCGCGCACACAGAGACTAATCACAAGTGGCAGTCGAGTGGGCGCGCAGCAGATGCTATGCCTTGGGTGAGGAGTCCTTCTTCCTTCCGAGTAGAGTGCCCAGCCGCCCGTTAAACGACTTCTTGTTGTCGCGTGCTCGGCCGGACTTCTTCTTGCCCCCGCTCATCTGGCTGCTCCCTCCACCAAAGTTGAAGATGCCGCTGCCCCCATTGGACGCGTTGCCACCGCCGTTGGAGATGTCGCTGCCTGCATAAGCGGCTTGGTCAAACGGGATGTCCAGCCGCTCAAGAAGCGCTGCGGCTTGGCACTGGACCTTGGAGCTGTCCGCGTGGGTCTCGTGCAACGAGCGCACGACGCGCTCCACGTCGAGCTCCTTCATTTGTTGAATGTTCTCGTCGGAAAAGGCCATGTTGAACAGCATCGCGCAGCCTTGCTCCTGGATGTGGGCGTTGCCCGGGAAGCTCATCATGGCAAAGATAGCGGTCTTGATCGCCCCCGAGTCGGCCAGTAGCCGTGTGTTGAGGTCATCCGCGTCCGCCAGGTTCCGGAGTGCGCGGCACCCGTGTTCCTGGACGACCGCGTCGTTGAGATGTACGCTCATGACGTTGACCAACGCCACAATACCGCCACTCCTGCCAACGGCCGACTTGTTCTCGGGGAGGTCAAAGACCGCATTCCCGATCGCGTAGATGGCGCTCTCCGCAACTGCAGAGCTGCCTGCTGAGTAGTCCCGCAAGACCCTGATGAGCGCGTCGAGGCCACCCGCAGGTTGCATACGAAGCCGGTTCTCCCGCGAGAAGAGCAGGTAGCGCAGAGCGGAGCAGCCTTTCTCTAGGATTTTGCTGTTGTGCCGGTGGGTGGTCAGCGCCGTCACCACCACTTGAACGCCGCCCGCCTCGCCAATGAGCAGCTGGTTTCGGGAGGCCCCGATACTCAAGTTGCGCAGGAGCGCCAGGCCATGCTCTTGGAGGCCTTCGTGGCCCCCGTGCCGCCGCATCGCGCCCAGCACTGCCTCGACGACCCCCGTGTCGGCGGAGCGAACTCGATTCTCCGGCTCGTCCGCGCACAAATTAGCAAGAGCCACACATCCTTGATAGAGGACGTTGACATCGTCGCAATAGCTGGCCATCGCACGCACGATGGCGTTAATACCGCCCGCACGCCCAGCAATCCACTGGTTCACGCGGACGCCGCAGCTGAGGTTGCGCAGCGCTAGGCAGCAGCGGGCTTGGAGGTCTTGGTCGTGCGCATGGGCACTCATCGCCTGGATGACGGCGTCCAGGCCACCAATCTTCCCAATCCGCTGCTTGTTGCCGTCGGAGCCAAACGCCAGGTTGCACAGAGTCGTCGAGCCATTGCTCTGCACGGAGACGAGGTCCGAGAACTCCTTCATGCCGCACACCACCGCCTCGGCGCCCTTGGCGTCCATAATGAGCGCACGGGTGGTACTGGTCCCCGTCAAGGACAGCAGCGCGAGGACGGCACGTTCTTGCACAACCGCCGACTGGCGGTGCATCACCATCGTCGAGACTACCGCACGCACACCCCCGGACGCGCCAATGGCATTCTGCACCGCGGGACCTTCCCGCGCGAGCTTACCTAGCACCAGGCATGCGCGCTCTTGAACAAATCCGTCATTGAGGTGATCGTCCATCGCCTGGTACACAAGGGTGAGGGCGACGGATAGGCGTTCCCGCGATGGGTCCGACCGTCGATGGACGAGAACCCGCAGCATCGCCATGGCCTCCCGCATCGCGTTGCTCGACGCGCCGTCACCTGGGGCAAGCAGCACGGCGAGACAGTCCTTCATCTCGACAATCGCCCGCTGCGACTCGCTCAGCTGCTTGTCGCCGCCGCTGCCGCCACCGTCACCGGGACCGTCCGGTGGCTCACTTTCTTTTCCGTAGTCATCGGCGGGACTCTCCGACACGAGGCCCTCTTCGACCGTCTTCTCCTGGTCCATCACATCCTGGCTCTGCATGTTGGCTTGCTGCTCGTCATCCTCATCGTCCTCCCCGTCCTCATCGTCCGCGGTGGCGCCAGCCGCGTCCGCCCCGTGTCTCCTCCTGACCCGCTCGTCGCCGTCGGCCACGTCGCCAGCGGACATCACAGTGAGGCGCTGCGGCTCCGCGGGGTAGACGAGAGGCGCGCCCACCACGTACAGATGCAAAGAGACAGCCAGAAAGGACCCGCTTTGGCGCCGCCCACGACCACGCCCGTCGGGGTCAACACCGTCACGACCGCCGGACAGCCTCCGCGGCGAACACGGTGGCCACAGACACCGCGCACACGCGCACTACGCGTTCGCAAGCTCTCTCGCACCAGCTCCCCCCGTGACGACGGCACAGCACGTACCACGCGCACGCGGCAGCGGTACGCGTGCGGCAAAGGCGCCGGTACCAGGTGAGGGAACCAGCTTCCGCGACGGGAAGGTGCCTCCGAGGCGGAAACGGCTACAGCGCTGCCCCGGCCAGGCCACAAGCCGCCACGCAGTCCGGACAGTTGGTGCTTCTCCCCACCGGACGCACCCGCCACGATACGACACGAAATGAGCCGCTAGGGTCTAACGCGCGCTCCTGAAACTCTCACGAAAGGTCGTGCAGGGAGGCGAGACACGACGAGGGAACAACGCACCCTACACGTGCGCGCAGGTCCACAAATGCAGGGTCAGCAGTCACGCATGTTGGCCTCGGATGGTCACGCTCACGCTGGCCGCACAGCGGACGGTCCCACCCCATTGGGGAACATGGCACAGGCTCTCCGCACAGCACAGGCCGGAAAATACGCGGATAGGGGAGGGGAAAACGCCCGGCCGGTGTGTCCAAACGTCTAGCTGTGCACTCCCTGTGGCTCTCCCGTCAACCTGCACATCGACGCGGAAGGACCTGCAGGCAAGAGGAAACAAAATCGCAGCCGGTCCGTCTGGGCACGAAGCAGAAGAGGTGGATGAAGAGCCCGCACTGGAAACGCGCTGGTCAACAACCGGCTCTTATGAGAAGCCTGAGCATGGACTGGGAAAAAAATGTGTCCACTGGGATCGCGTCAAATGCAAGAGATCTCGCACTGGAAAGCGTGAATAGGGGACTACTTTGAAAGCCCTCGGACAATTTAGATGCCATGCGCGTCAGAATCGCACTGCCGTTGCCGGGCTGCCGTTTCGTACGCGCGCATGCAAGGAGCACCCGATGCTGATGGTCTTGAGGGCGCACCGCAGCTGGGGTGCAGAACCTCGGGTCTACACCGGCACGTGCGAACGCATGGCCTAACAGCGCGCCTCCGCGCTGTTCAAAGAGAATCGAAGCACCAATTGTACACGCAATATACACGTCTTGTGGAGGGGCTGGTGCGGACCAGCCCGCACAATTCCACCTGTTGATCTTCATGTGGGACAACTACGGCAATCACAAAGACAAGGATAGCCACAAGGTCCCGTACGGCAAACACAAAAGAGAAGGAGCGAACAACTCAGCCAGACGGTTGCGCGCCCGCCTGTGCTTGCGCCGCCTGAGCCATCTCCAGCTTGCTCTGCAGCAAGTGCGACACGGCCTCAAACAGCTGGCGCTTTTGGTTCAGCACTCCGTACGCCTTGTCGAGCTGCTCTTTCATCATGGCCATACGGCGTGAGAAGTAGCTGGCCGCGTCCGCGGGGTTCTTCTGCGCAACATGCAGGATGCAGACAGTCGTGAACACGCCACCAGTCGCAACACAAACAATGGGCCAACCGATTGGTATGGACCACCAAGTCGTCAGTCTTGGCACCAACACAACAAGTCACAAGAGCCCTTAACACTGCATAGATTGGTACAACCCACGCACAGCGCAGCCAGAAACATAAGTAAGCAACCCAGAGGCGACAAGCGAACCAGGAGCCGTCGGGCACACGTACCGAGATGAAGTAGCCAGTACCAACATCCACCATCAGCTCCGACGGATTCTGGATGACGCCCGGCACGTAGATGGAGGTGGTCAGGGGAACGAGGACCGGCTGCGGGGTCGACGACTCGCCCATAAAGGTCGCACACTCGCGGGAGGCGGTCAGCTTCTGGTGCGCCACGTTCAGCTCGCCGATTTTGGTCATTAGCATCTCAATCTCGCGCTCGGTCGTTTGCCGCACGTGGCCGAGCTGCTCCACCGTCAGCTGCGTCACTGGCACCGAGCCGCCGACTCCGCCGACCGCCTACACCAGGGAACATGCATGCAGAAAAAAGGCAGGAAAAAGCAAGGCGGAAAATGCTTTGAAACAAGCAGACAAAGGGTGCAAACGCAGGTAGCGGCAAGTACAAGAAGGTCAGATACCCGGGTCCAACAACGCAAGCCAAAACGACACCTGCCCCAAACAGTACATCCAGGCACAAGAAGGTGGAACGTACCGCCATCGTGAAGCAGCACCAGAACCACTCCAATGGCCGCAAGGAACGTCCGTCTAAGCAGTGCCGCGGTCTTGGGCTGGTGCCGTTGCCGACGCTTGCGAGCGCCTTGGACGCGGCGGGAGCAAGGCGGCGGCTCTGTTCTGGTCGACGGCGGATCGCCAACGGGGATGCCACGTGGACCAGTGCGTCTACAATTACCGAAAAAGTCTCGGTCCATTCCGCGCTGGATGCCCGATGCGCGCCCCGTTCGTCTCTGGCACCAAGGCACTTTGCCGCGTGCTGCTTGCTGCTCGTGGGCGCCCCTTTCCCCCCATCCGCCCCGCCCACGCGAGCAGCGACGCCGCGCGCCCGCTCGGGCGGGCGCGTGGAGCGCCCCGCCAGCGGCCCACCCCCACCAGTACGACCACGCGCCCCTGCGTGTCCTTTGCCCCACTTGTTCCCCCTCGTCCAGCGCTCCCACCATGGGCCGCGACCGCCGACGGCGCAGGGAGCGAGCCAGCGGCGCCGCGGCGCGCTCCCGCTCCCGCTCCCGCTCCCGCTCCCGCTCCCCCGCCCGCTCCCGGCGGCGCACCCACTCCCCGGCGACCGACCGCGCCGACGGTCGGTGGGGGCGGACGTCGGGGGTGCCCCCCCCGCCGCGCCCATGGCATAACGGGAGCGACGGTGGTGGCGGCAGCGGGCGAGGCGACGGCGGCGGTCACGGCCGCGGCGACGGCGGCGGCAGCGGCGGCGGCGGTGGCGGTGGCGGCAGCGGCGGCGGCGGCAACGGCAGCGGCGGCGGCGTCGTTCCGCCGCCACCCGACTGGCAACGCCGCGACGCGCGGCACTGGCCGTCGGGTGGCGGCAGGCGGCGGCGGCACTCGCGCTCCCGGTCGCCCGGCGGCGGCGCCGACGGTCACCGCCGCCCCGCGCCCGCCCGTCACTGGTCGCCGCCCCGCGAGGGCGGGCGGTATCGCGCGCAGCCCCCCCCACAGCCGCCCCCGCCAGGGCGGCCGTGGGGCGGCGAGCGCCCCCACTGGCCGACTGGCGAAGGGCGGCGGCCGCCGCCGGGCGGGCGGCGGGCCGGTCGGTCGCCGCCCGCCCCCGGCGGCCGCGCGCGGTCCCGGTCGGTGACCCCCCCCCCGCGGCGCGCCGACGCGGCGTCGCCCGCGGGGGCTGGGGCCACGCCCGACGCGGCGGCGCGGCACCCGCCGCCGCCCACCCACGGGCCCGCCGACGGGGCGGACGCGGCGCCGCCACGGCGGCGGGAGCCGATATCGTTGGCGGAACTCGCCGCCCACCAGCGGGTTGTTGCCGCCGCCGAAGCGCGGCCGGTTTTTCTCTCCAAGGCTGCCCGGCAGGCGGCAGCGTTGGAGCGCCTCGCCGCGCGGCGGGCGGCGGTCGCAGCGGGGGGGGGCGGGGGGGCGCCACCGGCGGCGGCGGCGGCGGCGGCCGCCCGCCCGCCCGCGTCGGTGGGGGCGGGCGGCCGCCCCGGCGGCGTGCCCACACGTGGCGCCGCCGCCGCCGCGTCCGCCGCCGCCGCCTCGACGGGGGCGGGCTTGACCGACGCGGAGCGGGCGGCCATCCGCCGCCACTACCTCCGTGAGGCGGACGGGGAGGGCGGCCGCGGCGGCGGCCGCGGCGGCGGCGGCGGCGTCGACAGCAGTGGTGCGACGGCGGCGCGACGGCGGCTCGCGGGGGCGGGCGGCGGCGGCGGCGGTGGCGGCCCGGCGGCGGCGGCGAGCGTGGCGGGGCGGGCGTCGGACAAGGCGCGGTTCCGCTTTGAGTGGGACGCGTCGGAGGATACGGCCGGCGCCGAAGTCGACCCCATGTACGCCGACGCGGCGGCGGCGGCGCCACGGGCGGCGCTCCTCTTTGGCCGCGCGCGGCCGGCGGGGTACTTGTCTGACGAGGATGGCGGCGGCGGTCCGCCGCCGGGGGGGCGGCCGGCCGCCGGCGCGGTCACCGCCGCCGCCGCCGCCGTCGCCGCCGCCGCTGCGCGGCGGCCGCGGCGCCCCGGCGGCGGCCGCGCGGCCGACGACGCGCGGCACTGGTCCGCCAAGGCCGTTGACGAGATGACCGAGCGCGACTGGCGCATCTTTCGGGAGGACCACGCCATTGCCGTGCGCGCCGGCGGCGGCAAATCCGCCCCGCGCCTCGCGCGCTCGTGGGCCGAGACGGGCCTCCCCGACCCGCTCCTGCGCCTCGTGCGGGAGGTGGCCAAGTACGCGGCGCCGTCGCCCATCCAGATGGCGGCCATCCCCGCGGGCCTCGCCCGCCGGGACATGATTGGCCTCGCCGAAACGGGGTCGGGGAAAACCGCCGCCTTTGTCCTCCCCCTCCTCGTGCACATTGCGGGGTGCCCGCCGCTGGCGGGCGCCCGCGCCGCCGACGGGCCCTACGGGTTGGTGCTTGCGCCGACGCGGGAGCTCGCGCAGCAGATTGAGGCCGAGGCGACGCGGTTCGCGCGGCCCCTCGGCCTCCGCGTGACCGCCGTTGTTGGCGGGCTTGCGATTGAGGCGCAGGGGACGGCGCTGCGGGCGGGGGCGGAGCTGGTCGTTGCCACCCCGGGGCGCCTCGTCGACTGCCTCGACCGGCGGTACTGCGTGTTGGCCCAATGCCGGTACCTGGTGTTGGACGAGGCGGACCGGATGGTGGATATGGGCTTTGAGCCGCAAGTGCGGACGATCCTCGACGCGATGCCGGCGGATAGTCGGGTGCCCCTGGGCGCGGCGGCGGAGGCAGAGGCGGCGGTGGCGGCGGCGGCGGCGGCGGATGGGGCGGCCGCCGCCCCGGCGGGTGGCGGGTCTGCGCCGACCACTGGCGGCGCGCTCCGCCGCGCGGCCGCCGTGGCCGGCGGCGGCGGGGAGGACGACATGGAGCCGGCGGCCCCGAGCGACAGCACGCGCCTGACGTTTATGTTCTCCGCCACCATGCCGCCGGTCGTCGAGCGGCTCACCCGCCAGTTCCTCTACCGCCCCATGACGGTGGCGGTTGGGGAAACCGGGCGCTCCGCCACCGCCGTCGAGCAGCGCGTCGAGTACTTTTCCACGGACGCGCGCAAGCGGCAGCGCTTGGCGGAGCTGCTGCGGAAGCTCGAGCCCCCCATCATCGTCTTTGCCAACACCAAAAAGAGCGTCGACGGCGTCGCGCGGGCGATTGACGCGGACACGGGCATCCGCACGGTCGTGTTGCATTCGGGCAAGGCGCAGGATGCGCGGGAGGAGTCGTTGGCGGCGTTCAAGTCGGGCCGCGTCGCCGTCCTTGTCGCCACCGACGTGCTCGGGCGCGGGATTGACATTGAGGGCGTGGCGCACGTGATCAACTTTGAGATCCCCCAAAAGATCGAGCAGTACACCCACCGCATCGGGCGCACGGGGCGCGCCGGCCGGACGGGGGTGGCGTGGTCGCTCGCGACGGCGGAGGACAAGGACATCTTTTTCGACCTCAAGGCGCGGCTGGAGGCGGCGGGCGCGCACGTGCCGCCCGAGTTGGCCAAGGGGGCGGGGCGCCGGGCGGCGGCGGGTGGCTCGGCATTTGGGAGCGCCATCATTGATTGAGCTGCGGCGTTGCGCCGTGCGCGGGTGCTCTTGGCGGGTGGCTCCGTGTGAGACGTCGTCGGATTATCGCAATTTTGGTCAGGAAATCGCATCCCAATACGGGCGACACAGCCGGACTACGAGCACCTCGTCCGGCCTTTGCCTATGAAACAGGCAAAACCACCCCCCCTCCCGCA
>Ga0209093_1002371_pt1 | contig 10535 bp, 12 predicted proteins | sample SidtaG_4_FD_187450 | JGI IMG/M metagenome (GOLD analysis project Ga0209093, IMG submission 187450) | Marine algal microbial communities from Sidmouth, United Kingdom - Sidmouth_Male1 metaG (SPAdes) (version 2) | ecosystem: Host-associated > Algae > Red algae > Unclassified | place: Sidmouth...
GCCGCATCCGCGCCTCGTCAAAGCCGAGGGCTGCGGGGATAGTATACTGCCGGTATACCGGGGCCAAGACGCGGTGTACCCGCATCTTCGGACCCTGCGGACTGGGGCCGGCACGGGGCGGCCGAGCCGCTAGCGGCACGCCCCGTGCACGTTTCCCGCTCCGGGGGAAGCAGGTGGGTCCACCGTCGGGTCCGTGTCCGCTTTCGGGTCCCCGGGCGCATCGCCGACGGACTCGCCTCCGCTGAGGGAGCCGGTGTCGTCCGGCACCAGCGGGTCTCCCCAGGGGCCTCCGGTAATGGCCGCCATTGCGTATTGCATCCGACTAGTGCGTAACGCAGGGCGACCAGCGCCAGTGGGTCCCGGCGCGGCCACAGGTGGCGCGCGCGGGCCCATAGCGCGGTCGGGCGAGGGACACGCCCGGGCGTAGTGCCCAAAACCGCGGCAGCGGTGGCACTGCACCTGGCTCAGGGGGACCATGGCCGGCCGTCCCGTCGGGGCACCCGACCGGGGAACCCGTGGGGTTTCCGTCCCGTAGGACGGTGCCCGGGCCGCTGGTGGCGTAGGGGTAAACGCCTGGAACGGCTGCTGCGGTGGCGGCCGGCCCAAGGGGGGCCGGCCCTGAGGCGGCGTGGCTTCCGGCATCGTCGCTGGCGGCGCCACCCAGAGGACCGGTTCGACCTTCGCCCCGCTCGCGGAGCCAAGCTGCAGAACGCTCTTGGCCTTAGTGTACCGGTCGGCTTTGCCGACAGTGACCTTGACCGCTCGGAGGCCATCGCCGATATTCTGCGAGAGCGCCACGAGTTCGTCGAAGATGGTACACGTGCGGTTGGCCTGCTCGGCGTGGGCCTGTACCGAGGGGTGGATCCCCTTCAGGAACAGGTACCGGAGCTGCCCGGGGTCGTACATTCCCATGAGCCGGCGGCCTAGCCGCATCAACCGCTGGTAGAAAGCGCGTTCGCCTTCGTCTTGGCGCTGCTCCGCGGTACGGAGGGCCATTTCGGCCGTGTGCAGGGCGTCCTCGGGCGCATAGCGAGTCAACAGGTAGTTGATAGTGTGCGGGAAGCAGGTACCGACGGCACTGCCGTGTGGTCCATTCGTTTCCTGAACGAAGTCGTCCTTGGCCTCACATCCAATGCGGTAGGCTAGCAGGTACGGGGCCTCGCCCAGGGTGACATCCATTTCGTCCGCAGCGGTGCGGAAGCGAGTGAGGAGAGCCAGGATGGCCAACGGGTCCGAGACATCGAAGAGCGAGACCCCGTGGAACGGACCGTCCAGCAGGCGGTGGGGCCTACGGAGCTGGCTTGCTTTCGACCGTCCGTACGTCGGATCCGCATTGCGGACGAGGTAGCGGCGGTTGTCCAGTAGTAGCGGGAACGGGCCGTGCTTGGATGTCAAGGGGAGCGGCCAGGGGATGACCGTCCGTGGCGTCAAAGCTGTATGGTCGGCGCCAAACGTGTGGGTGCGTCGGCGCGCGTGGGAGCGGCAACGTGTGGGTCCGGTGCTGTCGCTGCTGCTACTGCTGCTCGAGTCCCGTGGTGGCTCGTCGTCATTGGCGGACCGCGAGGAGCGGGCATCGGAATCCGATCGCGTCCTCGCGCTCCTAGATGCCAATGGCGACGTTGAGACGGCGGACCTGCGTGACCGGTGCCGGTCACGCGGGGCCGGGGCGTTTGCCGGTGTCGGGTCAGTGGGCCGGGGCCCACTGGCAGTTGACATCGCCAATGTCCCAGTTGGGTCACGCAACGTTGTCACGTCGACGCGGAGCTCTCGGACAGATGCTGCCAACGTACGCACCAGCGTCGTGAGCTCGGCCACTGCCGATTGATCCGCGTGTCGACCAGCGTTGCTGGGGGATGCATCCGAATCGTTCGTGGCCGTAGCCGCTGCAGCGGGGTCGGGGAGGTTCGAAGCACCTAAAGGAGGAGGGGGAGTCGTATGCGCCGGGACTGACCCATCGGCGGTACGCCGGGCGTCAGTACCCGCATCATGAGGAGGAGCAAAGCGCGGGGGATCGGCACCCCCGCTCGCCATCGGCGATGGGCTGGCTTCTTGTCTCGAGATAGCACGAACCCGGACACGACGGCGCCAGGGCCCGTCGGGCACCGTCGAGCGACTCCCCCGGCCTGCAACAACAGCCGCCGGGTGACCGGGACCACAAAGTGGTCGCGTCACGAGCACCGTCAGTGGCGTTCGAACCGTTATCGCCGGGGCTCGCGAGAGGAGAGGCGTCCCTCACAAGGGACGACGTCCTCTCCCCTGCTGCTCCACCAAGTGTGGCAACAAAGAAGGCGCGAGCAAATACCCTGTGGCAGCACTGACAATACAGAAGAGAAGGACCCAAAGGGTCGACCTCCCGAGAGGACCTAGACGGCGCAAAGGCGCGCAAGGGCTAGGACTCGAGAGAGACGCCAAGATTTAGATGGCGAGCAAGACGGGGCGGCGCGGGCCGTGGCCGGCGCCAAAAGAGCAAGACGGAAACAGACGAAAAAGAGAGACGAAATAGTAACCCCGGGCCCGAACAGGGGGGGCTACTTAGGGAAGGACAGCCGTCCCATAGCCCGCAATCCGAAGTACGGAGAGGCGGGTGCAAGTCCCGTCAGGGGCATAAGTACTGGACTTAGCCCCTGCCAATTGCAACACATGTGGCCTTCATCGCAAGCGACTTGGTCATGTTCGCTGCCCGCCTGCGTGTTGTCTTCAGACAGGGGGATGAACCTCGTCACACTTCAGGCAAGTGTTGAACGGACCACGCCCCACGGCCTCCCTGAGCGTGTCATTGTGGTGACACTCTTGTGTGCTTCACGTGAAGGTTGACGCGAGGGAGGCCGTCCCATTGGCCCTTGCTTCTGCATTTCTGATGCAGGTTGCAGAGAACAGCTGCCAACTTCCGCTGTCCAATCAATGGGCTGAAGCATTGTCGCTGTTGAGGACAGAGCTTGGTGCTTCTGTGCGATGCCGCGGCGACGTCAACGGAATGAGTGCTTTGAGCTGCCACGTTCAATAATTCTTGGACACGCCGTGTTTCCAGCTGCGGAATCGCCTGTGCTCGGACCGAAACCAGTCTGACAGAGAGTCCTTGCTCGAGTGCACCTCGCACAAGCACCCCTCAGTTGCATCTGGATGAAGTGTACCCACTGTCCTCGGCTCGTGCGGACCAGGGCGTCCAATCTTTTCTCTGTAACGTTCATGAAAATTGGATTGTGCGTCTGTTGGGCGTCACTGTGCGTTGCCCCGGAGTGCGAGGAGTTTTGGAAAACGGCTGTAGGAGGGATGATCCTTCAACGACCTTGACACCTTTTCAAGATAGGTTCGGACCGAATCGCCCGCAGCAGAGCAGCCGAGGCACCCTCGCCTTGATGAATTCTCCGACAGTGTGATTATCAGTCAGATGGTTCCAAGCACCTGGCCTCAGATGTAGTTTGATGTGGTCCTTAAAAGCCGTCAGTCCGTACTTCTCACTCTTGTTCTCGTTCCCCTTGTGTTTGTGTTCCTGTTCGGATAGGCCAAAATTGGGGTGACTGCAATACTATTGCGGGATTACATCTTCCAGAGTGTTCCACAAGCAACTTTGAGGAGGATCTGAATACAGCCTCACAGACAGCCAAACTGACTCAGATTTCTCACCTCAAACCTGATTCCGGTTATTCTTCGAGCCTCCCGCTGGGCTGTTCAAATCAGGGCCCGATCAATTTTTTTACGACTCGACGACAAAACCCAGTGTGGGTCAACTACCCATTGGTCGATCCACTTTTGACCTGCTGAATGGATGGCTGAGACACAGTTTCTAGAGATGTCCTCGTTTCAAAGGAAATATTGCGTTGCAAAGAAATTTCGGGAAAGCCGTTCCGGCCATTCACTGTCCACCGCGGTGGCCGTCAAACTGTCAGGCACACACGGCACTTGCGCCCCGCACCGAGCCGACGGCACTGCTCTCACCTGGACCAAAAAAAAAGAACGATGTTTCTGTTGTGTTCATAGCTATAGCAACAGCTGAGCCACTATGGCATGTACGTCTGCTAGGTCGATATCAGGGGGGGCGTCCTCTTTTAGCTCCCACCAGTCGAGCCCACTCCCACCTGTGTCATCGACGATGTCATCTGCGGCTGCGGCAAGGGCGGTGTCCGCATCGACCCCGGCCGCCACTCCGACACCCCCCTCTCCAGCCCCACCTACTCCAACCCCCCCCCCATCCACGGCGTACTCCTCGGGAACAAAAAAACGACGCAACTTGAGCTCGGTTGATGACCTTGAAGAATAAATAACAGGGTCAGGACAACGCAGCTGCGCATTGTTGAAGGCAATCCGGGTCAGCTGGTCAACGAGTTGTGGGGAGAGGCGGTTGCGTCGGGTGGTGTGTACTTGGTGCAGTCGTTTGAATGCGCGCTCGCCGCCCGCGGCCGACGCAGGAAAGGAAAACAGACGCAAGCAAATGGGATGCCAGAGCACAAAGCGCTGACCATAGAGCCGCCACCAGCTCCTCGGGTGGAGGCGGCGCCAGCTGTCAGCGCGCGCCGGTTGTGCAGCAAATGCCAGAAACTCGCTCAGCTCCGCCTTTAGCTGTGCGGCCCACGCGGTGTCGCCATCAGCCAGGGACGCAATAGCCACGTCACCCAGCTCAGACAGCGTCAGCCCCCCCTCCCCCTCCCGCATTGCCCACCGCAAGCCAGCCACCCGCCCTCGGGCGGGGCCCCAAAAACCGTCCAGGTAAAAAGCCAATGCAACCATCGGATCAGAGAAGGCGGCGTAGCGCGCGGTCAACCTTCGTTGCAGCCCCACACGCGTTGTAAGGGGAATTTCAAGGAAGTAGGTGTCCAATGACGACCGTAGCGTCGAAAACAGGCCTGCAAAGGATGACAGCGGTGCGGCATCGGCCTCGAGCAAAGAGACCATTGCCGCCAGTGCCTTGAGGAAAGGAGTCGACTGTCCAATGGCTGCCCGACTTGGCGCCTCGAGCGCCTCCTTGACGCTACTTGGATCGTCAAATGGGGTGGTGGACAGCGTGATGGCAAAAAGGGTGTGACGGAGGGCGGGGAGATTCCCCTCCACAGCTGCAATCGTGTTGGCTTCCCCGACCCATCGGGTCCGACTTTAACCTTGTAGACCACGGACGGGTTGGCTCCCCGCACGGCCAAACTGGAAACAATGGCGGCGTGCAGTGTGCGCGGGCGTCCGCAGCGCATAAAAAAAATGGACGCGCACAGCGAGCTGCGCAGCGCCAACGCAAAAGGCTGCATTTTGGCGGCATATTGCGCCACGAGGTTGCCTGCGTGAGCCGCGCAGCCATAGCCAAACACAAAGGTTCCGTCGCTTACACCTACCCTCCGCATACGCACCATAGCGCTGGGAGAGTCGGACACGACGGCCGGCGCCCGCTCCTCCAGCAATCGGCGCCACCGCGGCGCCGGTGCAGCAGCCCCCCCCCCGGCACTGGCACCGAGGCGAGCCACGGCCATATTGAGCTGCTGGAAGGAGTCCTTGAGGGCTCTCAGCAAGTTGTCACCCGTCGGCGACACGGCGCCCAATCGTGTCGTGGCGTACAGCAGGGCAAGAGAGGATTAATTGACGAAGTCGTACACACCTTGACGGTTGGCCGTCGCGCCGTCCATGGAGACAGCCGACGAAGCGGCCTCCCGGATGCGCTCGGCGGTCCGCGCGTCGGACTTGGCGGCCACCAGGGGCACGTACGTGGAGGCCAGCATCCGACGGTCACCTGGGCCCTGGAACCGACTACCAGTGACAGCGCCCAGCGCCGCCCGCCACGCGTCCGTCTCAAGAAAGCCAAGAGGCAAGCACGAGTCACACATCGCCTCAGCCCACAGCACCCGCCAATCGTGGAGCTGCTCGGTCGTCAAAGGGAGGGGTGGGGCACCAAAGTTGTTTACATCCGGTACTAAGACACCCATCATCTCCGGGAACGACCGCTTGGCAGCCAAACAGCCGACCAGAAGGTCCCTCGTTCTTGTTTTGTTCGGGGCGTTACCCCAGCGGCACCCATCGCCCCGACAGTCCATCCGACAGGGGGTGGTGTCCACGTCCACGTACAGCCACGCGCCGGTCCGCTTGTCCGGCGGGGGCACCACGCTTGCGCCGGGCGCCATGGGGGGTGGTTCGAGGGGCGGGCGCCGGTGAAAGAATCACCGGGGACCGTGAAGGGAGTGGTCGTAGTCAACTTTCCCAGACAAAACAGTGTCGCTGGCGAAGGCCGCAGCAAGCAGTCGGTGCCAAAGAAGCGGCGGCGTGGAGGCAAAGACGTGCGCTCGGCTGTAGATACGAGCTCCGCTTCCATTACCCACCAATAGGAGAGCACTATGGGTGCCACGTTGGGCAGTCTCGAGTTGGAAGGAAAGGATTTTTCTCTTTCAAGAACACGGCCCTGACGGCCCCTGTGCGTGCAAGACGGAAATTTCCCGCAATGTTCTATACGTGGCGGTAAATTCGACATCACTACAGTCAATATCCGGTTATATAGCACCCTTGCGCACTTTGTAGCCCCTGTTCCAGCCATGCATGCGTGCGGCGCACGGTGCCAGGACGTCCTGGAATCATCAGCGATCGTTCTCGTGTGCACTGAGATCGCGGCTGATTGTGGGCTCAAAGCGCTGTCGATCGCAGAATTGCAACACGCAACGGGATTGCACTCCTCAGGTCGATCGCTGTCAGACGCGTCCAACTACATATTTGACACGAGGTCAGCAGCGATCATGTGTCCTCACGTGCGACCGCGTCCACTGTGTCCGCAGGTCCGCAAGCCACACGACCGGACCAGGAATCCCCATTCGACTTCGAAACGGACATTCCCCGACCTGCCCGCCCGTCCCTTTCGCCCTCATCGTTCGTCCCTTCAGCCCCCCAACCGCGAATGCGATAGAGAAGTGGCAAGAGTGGCAAAAAATACTCGGGGCCAGACACCCTGCTGTGTCGGCACTCCACGGATAAAAAGGATAGTCCTAAAGGGGGAAGTGACTCGCTGTCTCTGTCAGACGACTCATCTCTACCCTCGCCGTCCGCAGAGTCACCTCCCTCTCTCTGCTCAAACACAATCCGATCAGCCGTGTCAGCTCGCACGCCCTCGTCCTCCTCCCCTGTGAGCCAGCTTTCTAACGCCATCTCTCTCGCAGGCCGCGGTGTGTCCCCAAAAGCCTGCTCACCAAAGCGACAATCCGACATCAACGATACAACAGAATTCACGTCAGATCCCAATGAACGAGATGATGCACGGTACTCGCCGTGCAAGGCAGTGACGTCCATGGCAACTGCATTCGGCAAAATGGTAGACTTCAGCCAGCAGTGTGTGATCGTAGACGGCTCAACCGCGTTCCACTCCTGCAGGACAATCTCCGATGCATCTTGGAGATGAGCAGCTGCACCGTCTCGGACACCCCAGATCACAGCCGATGGGGCACGTGCGCGTGAGCGTCGACGGGCCGCCGACTGGGAATTTGGGGCGGCTGGCATATCTGACGGCCAGCCCCAGATCCCTGGTCCAGCGGCGGCAGCTGCAGGTGGATGGGTGCCCGTCCCCGGCACGCCCTCGGAAGGTGCGCTTCTGCCAGCGCAACGCAAACCGCCGTTCATCCCGGGATCCGGGCCGGAATTCAGTCGTTCCAGACCAGTTGCCTCGACTGCCGTCGCGACCGGATCAGCAGCCCGTGCCCCGACCGCTGCTGCTTCGCCAGGTGAGCTGGCCAGAGGATTTGCCACGCGGCCCGCTACACCTCCATCAGCGCGCCGCGGCGCTTCGTCCGCCGCAGGGAGGACCGCGTGCCGTGCTGCGCGCCCGTCCGCGCCGCGCACCGCGGTGGGGCCGACCGCCAAATGTGCTGCGTCGGCCGGTCTTCCGCTGCCAGTGGATTCGATGGCGGGCCACGAGCCGTCCGCCGACAGCCACCGACCGACGCCCAGCGTTGGGCCCGACTCCGCAGCCGTTATGGAGCCCGAAGCTGGGGCCACTCTGGCACTTGGAGGCGCCGTCACTGCCGCCGTGAGTGCCCCTCTTGGGCCAGTGTCGATGGACGCGGCCGCGCGTGCCGCGCCCGTCGCTGCAACCGAGGGCGCACCGCTTGGCCCCGCATTAGCGGGATCATTTCCCGTAGACGCGTCTTCAGTCGGCCGCTGAGAGTTCACCGTGGCCGCCGCCGCATTGGCAGACGCCACAGTTGGTGAGGCCGCAACCACCGCTCGGTTACGAATATTTAAATCAAACGCGCTCACAACCAGGTCCAGTACCCGCCGCTTGTAACGTCTTTTCAGGCACGCAATAATGCCCAGGTCCAGTGGCTGGTAGACAGATGTACAGTTGGGAGGTAGCGGGATGAAGGTGACCTGCTCGCTCTCGAGTTCCTCGTGAGCCCCGCAAATGTCGGAGATCAGGGCCACAGGAAGAGTAGTGCGGGCCTGTACAGCACGTAAGAAGACGTTCTCAAACCAGTACTAGAAGACAACCCCGTCCATCCATGCACTCTGCTGAGAGAAGTACGGTAGTGGGCAGGCGCGACGAGGGGGCTTGAAGCACAAGGGCTGCTTAGCCTTACCAATCATGGCGACTGGGATCTTGTGGCTCCCTGTAGCATTACAAGCCAAAACCAAGGTGACGCGGTCCTTCGCTTTCATGGCTTTGGTTCCGCGAGTCTGCCTTCGTTGGCCGGCCTGCACGTACGACCGATTAGGGATGCACCGGTAGAACAGCCCAGTCTCGTCCATATTGTAGATTCAGTCAGCAGGGTAGTCCTCGAGCTGCGTCCGAATCAGAGCGATGCGTTCCGCCGCCCCCGCCGTGTCCGCTGACCCGCCTTGGCCCCACAGCGCCACGTTGCGCAGGTTGTAGCGCGCCGCCCAGTTCTGGATGAAATGCGGGGACCCCTTAAAGCCTGTCACGCCTAGCTCGGTCGCAATCCGCCGCGCACGAGCCTCTAGAAGGCTGCCTGACACGGGTAGGTGCCGCCCACCCACCCGCTGAAGGGTCTTGTACCAATCCCATAAACCTTGGGAAACCGACTCGAAATAGGATCGACGCAGGCGGGGCGAGGACAGATCCTCCGATGCTGCGGCCCGCCTCTTGTACTCGTCCCGCTTCTTTTAGATGTTTCTGGCCGCCGCCAGACTGACGTTCAGCCGAAACATCTCTAAGGTTTGGGACCACGAGTGGCCAGCGTCCTTGATATCGATAAGTGCGATTTTATCACCTAGAGGGATAGAAGTGCGCGACTTGCGTCCTGCGCTAGACCTTGGGCAGCCCACAGCCCCCCTGGCCACTCCTAGACCGCCCCGGGTGCCGCCAGACGCATGTTCCGCGCCGCGCCGCCCACACTCCCCGACACCGCCCGGACCTTGCGACGCCGGGCCTTGGCCTTGTCCAACAGCTCCTCGTCCACTTGTACCTTCCGCACTGCCCGCCTCGCCGCCCGCCGAGGCAGAGGCCACATCGGTGGGCTCACTGGGTCCACTGCCGAGAGCGGCAGCTGTCGCCGCCGTCGCCGCCCGAGCTGCTAGTCGGACGGCCTGAGCGGTTTGGAGGGAGGGGCTGGGCGCGACCTCCTCCGCCGCTGCCACAGCAGCAGCGGTGGCCGCATCGCTGAGCCGGCGCCACTCCTGTAGCTCCTGAGGGGTGGGAGAGGGATTGGTGGGAATAACTACAAATGAAGCGCACAGACTGGCACAAGCACACAAGACAATGAGCTCCAAACAGAACGAAAGCATACCCAGATCCATTAGTACCACACAAGCTAAACGAGAACACCGAAAAGAGAGGCAGACACAATCGAGCAGATGGCATCACCACACTATTGTGGAACACAAAAACCGCCAGAAAAAATAGAGAAAAATGCAGGAACCAGACTCAAGCCCGCGTCGCGAATGGGCCCGACGTTGGAGGCCCCACCACTGTGGACCAGTCTGCGATGAGGAGAGGAGAGCGCAGCAGCCGCAGCGCGACGACGGTGGGCCCGACGACGGTGGGGACGACGACGGTGGGGCCGACGACGGTGGGGCCCGCGGCGGTGGGGTCCACCACGGCGGGTGCAGCCCAATGCGTGCACCCTTACGTGCCCCCTGGATAGCGGTAATTCAATTTCTCGATCGGACTGTATGCCACAGGACGATCGGGCAATCTCCGATCAAGCACTTTGAATTTGTCGATCGCGATCCTCCCACTTATATAGCAGGGTGATACATAACTGGAGTGGATATAACCGGGTACTGACTGTATAATAACAGTTTCCCACTGTGGATCGCGCTTCTTGACATCGACGGGATCGACCAAAATTGGCAAGGCAGCAATATGCAACGTGTCTGAGTCCCCCTGTCTCCCTTTTCTGTCACGCGGTGTCGCCCGCACTCCGCCTCCCTTTGAATATTCAAACAAAACGACCTCTCCCAACACACCCCGCGTCACGGCGCCGGCGGCCGCCCCCCGCCGGCGAGCTCGGACCTCGACCGATCCGATCGGCCGGTGCACCCGGCCGTCCAGCGACTCGCGCCAGGGGGGGGGCCGCGCCGCCGCTGCCGCCGCGGGGCCCATCTGGTGGCACACCAAATTT
>Ga0209093_1002373_pt1 | contig 10522 bp, 8 predicted proteins | sample SidtaG_4_FD_187450 | JGI IMG/M metagenome (GOLD analysis project Ga0209093, IMG submission 187450) | Marine algal microbial communities from Sidmouth, United Kingdom - Sidmouth_Male1 metaG (SPAdes) (version 2) | ecosystem: Host-associated > Algae > Red algae > Unclassified | place: Sidmouth...
TACGTGTGAACACTGGCCCACTGGCTGGAATCGGGGGTGAACACTGACACTGTTGAACGATCAGCAATCCGGGGTGGTCGCGGACGGACGGACAAAAGTAGCCTACAACCGTCTTTAAGAGAGTAGATTGACTTCCGCCTCAAGTCGTTTAAGGCCGTCGATTGGATGCATTTCATCCTCTGCAGCGGAGAAGTCCTCCTTGCCGGTCGGGTTCCAACGGCGTTTGACGATATCTTCATGGCGCTTAGCCGACCGTGCCGCCCATTGTTCCGGCCTAGGGGCGTGACTAAGGCGGAAATTGAGGCAATTGACGGCGACATCAAGTACTTTGTATCAAAATACTGAGCTAAGATCTACCGCGGAACGGCCGAGTGCCTGCCGCTCTGTCAATCGACGATTGCGTCTCTTCTGGACGTTGTTCCCCTTCTCTGGGCATGCGGTCCGGCCTGAATCGTATGGCAGTTTCCAATGGAGCTGAAAATTGGAGCGCTCGGCAAGCTGATCGGATCGCAATCAAGTCCCCACGCCAATCTCACGAAGAGTGTCACAAGGCAGTGCAAGGCTGACCTAATCACATCTTTTGGCGAAAGGTACTTACCCAGTGAATGGGCGGACACAACGGGGAAGCCTCCAACGCCGGCTGGGCTTCCTGCTGGGAGCTTAACTGTCCCCCAGAGCATCGGCCCCGATTGCGTGTTGCTCTACCCACGGAGCGCCCCTGTCGCCATCAATGGGGCGGAGCTCGCCGGAATGCGGGCTGTATTGACACAAGAAGAAGCCGCGGCGGTTCCGCGGAACATTCTGGCAAAGAAGTATTTCCGGGCCAAGTTATGTTCCGGCCTAGTCGCCGGATCCAAGTCTGTCGGGTCGGATTGCGACTCTCGCCGGCGGCGAAACTACTTGCTGCGGATCAACTCTACGGAAAAAGTTCACCTCCCCAACGGGACCGTCGGGGAGCGCCACGTCTCTACTTTTGGTGCGGTGCTGCATTACGCCGCAGTCTACATTGACGACCGTCCCATGGCATTTGCCTATGTGGAGCGAGTCAAGTCTGGAAAAGACCGCCGGGGGCAGTATGGGTATGCGGCAACCAAGTACGGCATCGAGTGCATCCTCGGGCTGGGAGAAGCCCGCTACTATCTACCGGTTGCTGCTTTAGCCGAAGTCGTCGGAACAATAGAGAGAGAGGGGGTGCACTTCATTCTGTTCAATCGGGAGCCGTTTTCTGACGGCCAGTAAGGCTTCTGTGCTTGTATGACGTCGGTCTTGATATGGAGCCGCACAGAATTTCATCGGTCAGCTATTTCACCTGGTGACCGACCTGCTAAGCAATTGGAACTGACGCACTTGTTTTGGCCCAAGACGACAATTGGATTTGTGCACACAATTTCACAATTTCTCGTCAGCACGCAACTGGGTTTGGACGCTGGGCCGAGGGACCCTCTCAGCCACACATACTGGGACGCGTGGCCGAGGATGCATCTAGAAGGGATCGCCGCCTGAGCGTCGCAGGTGTCGGCGGCGGAACCCGTCCGCCACCACTGTGGAAGGGGTGTTCAGAGAGGGGGGGCTTTCACAGCGTGTTTCTGTGGGGGGCGCCCACAGACGGCGCCTCGGAGGGTCGTCTACAGCCTGTGCTTTGAGGGGGTGGTCACAGCTTGTGCCAGGGGCGTGCTGTGGGGCATGTTCTGACGACGGTTGGGCACACCTCCTCGCATAGTCACCCGCTGCGGCCGCTGGTGTGAACCTACCGTCGTTGTGACACCCCTCGCCCGCCGCACCCGCGCAACGCCCCTGTACCCCCGACATCCCGCCGTGTGTTGCCTGTCGCAGCCCTTTTTGTGCCCACTACATCGCGGCTCTCATTGCAACGACCCCCCCCTCGCGCGACTGTGGCGTTGTTGCTGTGTCATGGCGATGGTGCTTCGACGCAAACGTACACGCGCTGATGTCGCAAGTGGTACGTTTCCATCTTCTTGTGCTTTATTTATCCCACATTCCCGGCCTCCCTTTCCACCCCGCAACCGCCGTGCGTGATGCAACGTGTTCGTTCGCTACCTGTGCACGGACATGTGGCCACGTGTTCGATTTTGGTCTTGCGTTTCTCTGCTCACGCCGTACAGTTTCATGCTGTATAGTTCTGATGAGCATGGGGCTTTCGCTCATGGTTTCTAATAGATCTGGTTCACCGTACTGCTTCCACTGGTGTTCGCTTTCTTGGCCATTTCCGTATATCCCATCGATTTCTAATTCTGTGACTCGGCTCTACCAGAGGATCTTACCGCGGCGGTCGCCGCAGCCGCGAGACTTGCGACGGTGTCGGCCCCCGCGTCGCCCCCTCCGCCGCCCACCCCCCCTCGACGTTCTTCAGCAAGGTCTCTGGGGACCAGACAGGCGGCCCATCCGCCGGCAGCAGAGAACTTGGCCAGCGGCCGTTTGCCTCCGACGCCCCGTCCACAGGCGCCGCCCCTGCGTTAGAGGCGGTGCCTACCTGCACCGCCCGATCCGCCCGCGTCCACCTCCGCTTCGGGCGCGCGGCGCCTGCCTCCCGCCTCCAAGGCGCGAAAGGTGGGACGTGCCAACGGGCGGATGGGGTTTGTGCTCGTCAACGACCAGAACGCCGCGCGGCGCGTTGTCGCAATGCCGGAGGACGCCACCGCCGTCAACCGCATGACTGTGTTGGGCGCGCCCGCCCTAGGCATCCCTGACTACTCGGAGACGAAGCTGCGCCTGCGCCAGCTGACGCACCTGGCCGCCACCCACTTTGACGGTACCAAGTCCTTCTGTCGGCAAGAGTGGGACACGATTGCTGGCGGCATCGTCTACCTCGAGCTGCACGAACCGCGATTGGCTGTATGCGAGCGGTCGTGGGGCGCTTGCTCGCTGCTCTCGAAGCTGTCCAACAACCGGGCCGAACACCACACCAAGATGATGGCGAAGCGCGCCGCGGCCGCGCAGTCGCAGGTGTCGGAGCCGGTCGCGCACCTGCCGCCCTCTGTGGCTCTCCCGCCGCCCCCGCCGCCGCCGACGATGCAGTCGGCGCCGGATCGACCGGCTGGACACCGTGGCATCGCGGGCGGGCGCCCGACCGGTGTGGGCCCGTCGACCGGCCCGCAGTCCGCTGCCCAGTTCTTTGCTCTGAATACTTAGTAGTAATAAACCATGGCGTGCCCCATCATTGAAATCTTGTGATTCGCTGGCATCCTCTTAGTTAAAGTTCGAAAGCCACAGCTCTGATAAGCATCCCATCAAAGGTACGCAATGACAGTAATCATCCGATTCGGAGATACGACGATTCGTCATAGGTATCTTCCCCACACTCCGCACGTTGTTTGTTATCAGATATATCGATATGAGAGTATCGTGGTGTCAGGAGATGGAACAGATGGCCCTCAGCCAATCATGCTTCCAACGTGGCGACGTGTGAGCGAATCGTAGTCCGGAAATATACCGGGTGGCATGGCCCCAATATACCTGGTGACCCGGGATTCCGAGCCCCGTTAGAGAGCCCTCTGGGCATGTTTCGGGGGACCTCGGACCCGGGATGTTCGCTCTAAGAACCCGGGATACTGTGGCGAATTTTCTTGTAGGGCAGGCGCCACCACCCCCACCCGCGCCGCCTCGCACGCACTCGCCGCCCTCGCCGCCCCGCAGCGTACCGCAACTCGGCACCGCGGCGGCGCCGCCGCCGCCCACTTCTCGCGGCGCCTGCCGCCACGGGCGACGCTGCCACCGGTCAGCTGCCAATTTTCGGTGGGGTGGGGGCGACCGTTGTACACGCCCGCAGTGTGTCCTCCGACCGTCTGATTGCCTCGGAGAGGGGGTAGGGGTGGCCGCACGAGTGACGACGAGCATTGCTCCGCCGTGATGCAAGCTTGGGTCGTCAGTCACGGGGAAAAGACGGCGCAACGAGCCGAGATTGGCGGTCTAGGCCGCCCATGCCATCCCGCAACAGAAGAGAAAGAATAACGAAGCACACTCACACGTGGTGCCGTTGGCTGGACATGGCCTTGAATTGCCTGGCCATGTACTTCCAGCATTGTCAACAACTCAGGCTATCTCTATCGGCTAATCTATTCTAGAACAAAGTCCGCGTCCTTAGACAGCCACATGTACGTCAGCGGTTGGCTGCTTTGCTGTCATTAACCTAAGTACCTGCAGGATCCCTTACACCACGTCCTTTCTGGGCCCGATCAAGACGATATTTTCCGCCAGGACTTGATTCACTGCAGCGGCAGTTGACAACTGTGGTGAGCAGCCGTATCAACCATAACGAAGGCGCAGAGAACGCTCGTCGGCAGACGGACAAAGAAACAGGTCAGAATGTGCAGCGATTGATGACGTCCACGCCTAGAAGGGCGTCGCTGTAGGACCATTGCCATGTACGACAGCTCATGCAGACGTTCCGGAACAGTGACCATCCCTGCCCAGAAGGAACTGGCACTCAATCTTGCAGACGTGGCGCACACGTTTCAGCCACGTGCTACTATTTGCTGTGAAACGGGTCGTTGTTCCATCACATGGGCCAATCAGAGGCTCCCGTGAGATAGCCTCGGCTATCCTAAAAGCTATTCCGACTCGAAATAGAGAAGCGATAGCCGCACAGCTATTCTTGGTCAGCGGAAGCCAGAATCAAGTAGGTACTTCGATTTCCATGGCCCGAACAAAAAACGGGCCTTTTCGTCTAAAAAGTTGTGTTACATCGGACTTCAGGTGCTTAACGGGACACGTTGTGCAACGTGGCGCGAATATGGCGATAGCATCTGATTGTTAACAATGCTCTTACTTCCTTTTCTTCAGCACACTACAGCCAGGTTGTTTTCGCGAACGCGCCTTCAGTTTTGAGGAAACTCTTCCTCCATGGCGCTTGCACCCCTACAGCGTGCCGCCCATCACAGGCGCGTCGACAGCGGCAGCGACGGCGTCCGCCGCGAGCGTCGCCAGCCGCCACCAACGACGCCGCCGCCGGTCGGCGGGCCCGCCGCTGACCAGTGTCCACCACGGCGCTCTCGTCCACGGCGGTGGGCAGCCGGGCCACGCGGCGGGACCGGCGTCCAGGGCCGTGGCCATTGACCCGCTTCGCCCGCATACCCCGCCCGTGTGCAGCACGGCACGCGTCCCATGGACGCGGTGGTGGGGCCCCCACCACGGCACCGCCGCCCGCTAGCCACCACCCGGGGCGCCACAACGGGGGGAAAGCGGGCGCACGGGCCCGCTGCCACCGACGGGCCGGTCAGCGACCGCGTGGGGGCCTACGCCACGCCCCGTGCCGCCCGTCGGCGGCGGCGCACACCTAGTTAAGAGTGCGATTCTGCGGTCTTGCGGCTGTTTCGCCTTTATCTGGTATATCATTGGTCGCCAGGCCACTCACGCCTGCATTTCCGTCAGTGTCAGGCAGCCGAAAGGTGACCGGCGTTCGAAAGTGGGGCACCAGCTCTGATGGGTCCTTGGGCACCTGTGGAGGGGTCAGCTTTCCAAAATTTCAGCCTCGCTTCGCCAACGTTCCTTCCTGTCCGTACGTTGTCCCACGAGGCTGCCGTGAGTGCCATGTTCTGCGCGCCCCCTTTCTTCTGACCCCCGTTTTTGGTGTGTGAGAGGCTGTGTGGCGGGCGGCGGCTGTTTGCTGCGTGAGTCGGGTGCTGTGTGTCTGCATTCCTAGTGTGTTGGGAGGGGGTGGGGGCTGGCGACGTGTTTGCTGGCTGTGGGCAGTCGGTAGGTTGGGGTTGTCAGGGAACAAGTGGCCACGACCGCGTCGATGTCTCCTTGGCCCGCAGCGACTACAACTACATTGCCCCGACTGGCTTCCCACCGACCCGAGGCGGCAGCACACCGTTCCACTCTGTTGGCCCGATTTGGTTGCCTGGCCGCCATGGGACCCCACCCCTTCCCGGGAATGCCTTCTTGCCGTTTTACTGCCTTGTCCCCGGCACCACTGCCGACCCGTTTGCTCGCGCCCCTGTTTCCGCCTTTCCCGTTTCGAACCGTTTGCATTGGCCGCGCAGCTCACCGGACCCGGTTCTTGTGGCCGCATCCATTCTCAATGCTCATGTTGCCTCCCCTACGTTCTCGCTCCCTAGAATACATCGGCGCTGTTTTCCTTCACCTCCCGGTTCCTGTTGCATTGACCCGTAGTCTGTCTTCCAGATACCTCCGTGCACACCGCCCCACTCCTTTTCCAGGGTCTCGCTCGTCGTCGGGGGGAGCACGTCTAATCACACAGGTCTTGAGTTTCTCTCCATCCTCCTTGCAGTCGCGTTTATGACCGCAGCGCCGTCTGGTGCTCTGTGCCTTCTGCTGGCCTGCTTCTCCGTCGGTCGTTTCTCTCGTTACAGTCAGGCTCCTCCTGTCTCTGGTCTGTATCTATCCACCCGTCTTCTGCGATGTTCTCACGTATGAGCTTTCCCACCCAACTCCCCCCACATGTGGCAGAACGCATAGCGTCTGTCGCACTATCGTACGAGCGCAAACGGTGCGTGCCTTGCGAGACGTCTCCTGTTCGTTGCACTGAGCGTCGGTGGGGACGAGCGTGCAGATGATGGCTGCACTGTGCCGGAATGGGAAGGGACGCATCTATCTCTCTAGGCCTTCTACGGGCAAGTACGGTGGGGACATGAAGGAAGGGGGTATGAGTGCGGCACTAGGGGCTGTGCGACAGGCGTGGCGTATGTGTTGTCTGCGTCGTACTTTTGGTTGCTGTGCTGCTGTAAACCACTGGCCGGCATGTGTACACGTCGGCGTTGTTCCCCCTTTGTCTGTTTGTTCCTGTGCTTCGATGCATCGTCTGCAAGGCCACCATCTGCTTTTTTTTTGGTTCGTGTCGCATTTGAGTCGTGGTCTTCTCTCTCCTTGTTTTCTACTTTCCACTACCCAAGTATAAGAACCAAACCAACATCCAACTCTTCCTCTTCTAAGATATCATCTTCTGCTTCTCCATCCCCCAACGGGTGTTCGACCACGGCTGCTGCCGCCATCTCGGGCGCTCCTGGTGCGGGCGCCGCCGCCGCCTGGCCGAGGTTTACAGCGGCGGGGGCTGCCCCATTCTCGGCTGCCACCTGAGTGGCGACTTGCGCGGCAAGCTGCCCCGCTGCAGCCGCGGCCCTCTGGGCTGCCTTTGCCAGGCGTTTCTTGTAGGCATCAATTGTGACGACCGCTTTGGTCGCGTGTCTCGCTGCCCAGGCGTCCATGTCCGCCCGCTCCCTACGAGCGCCAGCCGTCGTCTGACGGTTGTTGGACTTGTTGGCTCGCAGCCGACCATCCGCCGGCGACTAGGGCATCCGTGCACCGGCGGCGGCCGACTTGCGGGTCGTCCCGTTCCTCAGGCTCTGCTCCGCGAGCTGTTGCCGCTCCACCGCAGCGCGCTGCACGAGCTGCGCGCAAGACCCCAAAAGGGAGTCCGCCGTGCATTGCGCACGAGCGTGGTTAGAAAAGGCGTGCCAGGACTCCAACGCCTGCTCGGCGTAGGAGACGAGTGAGCCAAAGCGCCGAAGGAAGGCAGGGGCGTGGTGTGTAAGAGCGTGGAGCTTTGGGGAAATACTCAACCAGGAGAGAGCAACAAGCAGGGCGGGTGCGAAACGTTGCACGCTGGTGCAAAAGTCCGTGATGCCCTCGGCAGGAATTTCCTGCGCCCGGTTGAGAGTACGTACCATGCCAGCCCACTCCACCCACGCCGTCCGAAGCGCGGCGAGTTGTGTAGCAGGGATGTGCCCGTCCAATGCGTCGCACACGACAGCGCCGCGCTGAGTAATGCGATGGCACTCGCGCCCAGCAAAACCACCGCCATGGTAGGGCACTGGCCTGACGCGCAAATCCTCGAGGAGGGCGGCTGCAACGGAGGTAGCCGCCCGCGCGGAGGCCGCACGACCACCATGCAAAGCGGCTGCCTCAACGCCTAGGCGCAGCAGGACCGTGACAACGCCCAGCGTCAAATGCAGCGGGGCCACGACGATCTGGCACGGCTCCACGTCAAATAGCGGGGGATACTCGATAGAGAGGTGCTCAGCTGGGGTGAGGGGTATGGGCAAGTCGTCGTTGTGCTCCTCCTGCAGCGCATAAATCATGCGTTGCAGATGGAGCCTCGTGCGTAGCGCCTTAGGAGCATCCTGGATGGCCTGGATATGGCCGTGGGCTTCCGCCGCAGCCGTATTAGCCTCGCCCGACCGACCAATGACAAGGCATCACAGGCATGGCCGGCGACAAGACGCCCCCTTGTGTCCGAGGAAACTGCTTAGGAAAGCAAGGTCACCCGTCAAAAACAGGCGGACCGCGCGCAGTTTTCCGTCAACAGTCACCCCGTTGTCCAGCAATTCTTGGACGTCACCCATCCACAGCCCAATCATCTCGTGCAAATCTGCGTTGTTGTCTGAGTCGCACGGCATCGTGGAGAGAAGAATGGAGTTGGAGCGCGACATAGGGTGGGCCTGATTGGGCGTCGTGGCCACCAGCTTGGCCGTCGAGGTTCCGCCTCCGCCCTTGTCCAATCCCAAGCAGAGATGTATGTCAGCCACGTCATCAGCGTGCTGCTCGTACGGTAGCTCAGGCACCAGTCGAAAGGTAGTTGTGTGGGGCACAGGTTGCCCGTCCGGACCTCGCACGAGTCGCTCTCTGAATTGCCCTGAGGCAACCAGCTCAGCCAATAGACACTCAAGCGCGTCCCGCAAACTGACAAGGTGAGCCCCGCGCTCGTCCGTCCACACCTGCCGCCCCGCCTCGGCGGCAATCGAGCGCAATGCGGTACGTATGACCTCCCGTGACGCAAGCCCGCTCTCCTTGCCAAGCGCTTTCCGCAGCTCACTCCACTTAGATTGGCTTAGTTGGTGCTTGGTCAAAAACAACGCCTGCTCCCGCGGGGTTAGGCGCCGCTGACCGCTTGTCGGGACGACGGACACCCCCTCTCGGCGTTGCGCGGCACTTAAGATGTCCACAATCGCTCGGCGACAAGCGGGCGTGTCAGACTGTGTGGCGTTGCCTGCCGCCCGCGCGACCGCGCTTGCGCGCCGCAGCATCTGCCGCGTGTTGACCACTTTTTTGCGGTTGCGCGTGCTCACGAGCTCGTATCGACGGTTGACCCCGTTCCGAAACGAGAAGGATATATGCGGCGGCCGCACAGCTCGTAGATGCGTCTCCATCAGCGCCTCAAAGAGCTGCAGCTCGGAGGGGATTAGCGTGTCGTAACGCGCCATCAATGCTTCTAGCGCGATGGTAGGCGAGGGAAGGGGCGGGTCAGGAGCAGCCGCCTGCTCAGCGGCCACCGAGGAAAGCAGGTCCAGACCGCCAGATGGCGCCTCGGGCGAGGGCACTGAGCGAGGCGCGCCGGACGCCCACCGACGCCTGTCAGCTTTCGAACGACAGGCGGCACACACCTTGCGCCTCTCGTTGGGCTTTGCGGCGGCCTCAGCGGCGGCCTCAGCGGTCGGCCATAGCCACGGCATGGCCGCCGGGCTGGGTACGTAGTTGGACAGCCCCGCAGTTCCCTCCTTGTGCAGAGCAGAATCGACTTGCAGCTCTCAACTACTCGGGCAGCCGACGACTTGTGGATGGATGATACAGAGCAGCCACAGCACTTCCCCAAAAAACTCCGCTTGGGTGTACTCCAAAGGGCGGCTTGCGCGTGCTCTTGCGTAGCATGGAAGCAACGCCATGGGCGGCTAGCTCGCGGGGGTGGTGGGATATGCTCGCGAGAAAGTTCTCGGTTGCATTGGAGGAAGTAAGGAAGCCGTGGGTGCAGCCGGTGCACACAAGGCAAGAGACTTGCCAGTGGAAGGGGAGAGGATGTCTTTTACTGATGCAATCACTTTATCCAAAGCACTGCACGAACAGGCGAAAGACACAGCAGCAAGCAGCAGGGCGCCCCGCACAGGTTAGACATGGTCCATGGGCGATTGTTCTACTGACGGAGGCGGGACAGGGAAAAAACAAAATGGACCCCCGGGGTCCACCTGACCGCCGACACGCGCCGGTCACGCTCATGCGCCCAGATCTCATACACCCTTCTCGCCTCACGCTACCTCATGCGCATGAACGCGGACCATACCTCATCATGGCAATCTCAGGCAGTTCCGTGTCGCCCATTATCGGCCGGAAGGACAAAGGGACCGCGTCGGACGTACAGTAAGGGCAGGGGGAAGATGCATGAAGCCACCGTGCACCTGGAGTGGGCTCCAGGCAGTTGTAGCAAGAAGGGGGATGGCAGGATGCGTGTGGACGGCGACCACAGACACGCTCGAACGCCGGTGGATCGAAAAAGTGAAGCGCTTCCAGATCGTGCCATTCGAAGGGGGTCGCTGTAATGTCTTCCACAAAACCTTTGAATTTCCCTGGACTTTAGTCTAGGGTGCTTTCCCACACCCACACGTCGAAAAAAAAGTCCTTTTTTCTAGTGCACGTTGCGGGAGTACATATAAAAACGTTTTTGGCGGTCCGTTTGGCTTCCTACGTCGTTGGAGGACGTCCCCCGGCGCTTTCTTGACTATGGGAACATGCGTCGAGGCTGCCCGCATCTTTCTGTGAAGTTGCTAGAGGTGGC
>Ga0209093_1002374_pt1 | contig 10516 bp, 16 predicted proteins | sample SidtaG_4_FD_187450 | JGI IMG/M metagenome (GOLD analysis project Ga0209093, IMG submission 187450) | Marine algal microbial communities from Sidmouth, United Kingdom - Sidmouth_Male1 metaG (SPAdes) (version 2) | ecosystem: Host-associated > Algae > Red algae > Unclassified | place: Sidmouth...
GTCCTTTCTTTTATCGTCTCTATTTTGGTGGTTATTCGATCTTTATGATCGCTCGGTCGATCGACCCCGCCCCTTTACCGTCTGATAATAAAAGCACCATGGGACCGGGGTTCGCCGTTGTCGGCACCCCCGGCTCCCCATCGGATGTTGCACGAACAAAGGTTCTTCTTCCTCGCCTCTAAGGCGATAGCGTTCGCTTTATCGCGCGTCTACGGTCGGTTGCCATTTACTGGTTATTTAACCAACGTCATTCATCCCACATTTTCTGTACGTTTCCATCACTATAAGGGTGCTGGTACTGGGAGAGAGCTGACATGGACCACAGCTTGCTGCCTGCATGCTTCTTTTTTGGTCGACGCTCTGTGCGCGGTTGGGCAGCGGTATCTGACAGCGATGTCAGTGCCATGCGTTCTTTCCTTTCTATGTTCTTCCCTTCTTGGTGCCTCACTTGCCTTCACAGACGACATCGAGGACGCGTCCGCGGGGGTTCGGGGCGCCACCCCCGCTGCCTCCCAAAGCGGCAGTCGCCGTTCGCTTGGCAGCGACGGTCTTCTCATGCTGTATGCGGCTGGCGTGGGCCTCCCTGTGCGGGGCCCTGGCTCCGGGGCTTCCAGCTTGTCTGCAGCGGACGCTCATAAGCCTGGTTGCAAAGCTACCCTGCCCCTGGTGGCGGTCGGTGGTCTCCGGTGGCGTTCTCTCGCTCCCCCTCGAAGTCTCTGGCCGGGCGACTGATGAGCTCCGGCGAGGAGGCGTCGGCGCGGCGGCGGCCACTCTCTGGCTCGACGATGGCGGCGCCCTCGGCGTAGCTGAGGACAGTGGAGTTGCCGGCGGCACCGGCCGCCCCCCCCCTGTGGAATTCTAATGCGCGGACCATGCTCCACGCGTAGGCGGCGATGGCTCGGCGACGGCCGTTCTCCAGCTCCACAACGGCGGCACCCTCGATGTGGCCGCAGACGGTGAAGCGACTGGCGGTGCTCGCCCGTGGCCCAATGCGGATTGCTACGGGGAGACAGAAGCGCTCCGCCTAGGCGGCGACGGAGCGGCGGCTGCCGCTCACAGGCTTCACGACGGCGGCGTCCTCGACGTGGCGGCGGACGGTGGGGCGGCTGGTGACGCCAGCGGTTTTCCACATGGAGATTTTGGGGACTCGGCCGATGCGCGGCGCAGAGGCGCCGTCTCCGACGACGGTGCTGCGAATCTTGACTCTGGCGCACGGGGAGGTCGGGCAGACGGTGAGCTACCCGGTGCACTCGGCGCCACCCAGCGCTCAAGGGTCCCGATTCCCTTCTTCCGGAAGCTTTGGCTGCACATGGATTCATGTCCGGGCACGAATACGTCCCAGTTCTTTCTTGGGGGCCTGGGCATGCTGCTAGCGTGCGGCGTTGCCGACTGCGCGCAGGTCCTGTACATGGTCGTGGGCCATACCAAGTTTGGCCCAGACCTGGTGGCACGGTCACTGGCGGGCGTATTTAACCGGTCGGACATGTACAGCCACGGGCAGCTGGTGCACCTCTTCCGCGCATACGCGACTGCGGGTGCCTACAACGAGACGCTCCTGCGTACATGGAAGCAGGGCACCCCAACGATTTTCACGCCCATTCATCACATCATGTCCTACCGATGCATCTCTCTCCGGGCCAACGACGGACATGTGGACCTCGAAAGCCCCGTCGCCTCCTCCCGGCCCAAGTTTTAGGCGTTCCCTGCCCCTGAACCACTATTTTTGGACCATGTCCTCATGAGAGAATGCACCAAGACAGCTGGTCGCGGGCTCCGGTCGAGCGTATTCCCCGCGCTCCGTCGGGGTGCCTATCGGGGTATTAGGCGGGATGAGGTGGGGGGCCTCAACGACACCCCAAAGCAGACGATGCTGCTACCGTCAGCGGTGCTGTCCTACATGCGGGTGCGACTCTTCACTCGCCGGTCCACCGCGGACCCAGTCTGGCGTGAGCAGCGGGGATGGATGTCCGTGACGACGGTTAAGCAGGTCAACGCGGCCATCGAAGCGATCAAGCCGTACGGGCTGGAGCATAGCAAGGTGCTCTATGGGGCAAAGGACGAGTTGGTCGCCAGGATGTACGAGAAGTACGTGCCCCACCGATTTGTACCCGACGACCACGCTGTCTCCGACACCGGTGCGAGCGGCATGACACGCGCCGTGTGGAGACAGACGTCCATTTCGCCCGCCACCACTGAGCTATCGACCACGCCGGGCGCTGCGACAGCCGTGACAGGAGCCAAAGACGCTGAAGGATGCGGCGGTACCGCGATCCGCCCGGCTCCGGGGCGCTCAAGGAATATGAGATGGGTCAAGCTCCAACACGCAGAGCCGCTTGCAGACCTGCTTCTTTGTGCTCCGTACGACGGACAACTTCCGCGAGCGCTAAAGGACTGGGCGGTCACTGCGACCAGAATGCCACAGGAGGACGGCCAGGAGTGGGAACCTGCCACGATCAAGCGGCACGCCAGGGTGGTGGCCAAGTCGAGGGATGACCTGCATGAATAAACTCTATGTTCTCTGTCGAGAGCCGAGGTTGCATTTCCGCGACAACGAAAAGGGAAAACAAAGCACTAGTATCAGAGCTGCCAAAGAGATGTATCAAACAAGATGCACACGGGAGTTGATAACGGCGCCACGTCAAGTGAAGGAGCTAGGGCTCGGGGCCGTATCCTGTCCGGTACACAGGGGGGTCATCGACGCCGATGTTCAGCGAGCCCAATAGAAGATCGCACAACGTCGACAGGGTGTCATCCGATGACTTGGCGCCGCCAACCGTCTCGCTGCGCGTGTACACGTTGTTCCGGGAGTAGCGGGTGCGACCGTTGGGGGACCCACAGCTCTAGGCACAAAAGATGTTCACGTAGTGGGTGTGGACCAACATGAAGTAGGTGGGTCCAGGCTGCGGAGACTGGTTCCACACCGGCACGGACTTGTCCTGCTGGTAGTCTGAAGACACACCAATCCGATCATCACTGGCGGCGCACACGAGCGCCTCCAGCTTAGCATCGTCCACGTCCACAGGCAGCTGCATGTCCGTCGCGTCTGCAGGAAACAGCTGGTATAACAGCACCGACAAGCGATCGTACCGCTTCGCTGCGTTGACCACGCATTTTCGTTCGTGCTGCACGGCGCAAGCGGCCTCATCCTCGTGCGCTTCGTGCGCCGCCTCCAGGTCTGCGTTCGTTTGCTTAACCTCGGAGCTGGACTGCTGCCGGATCAGATAGCCCTTGTCGCCCTGCTGCTCATGAAGCTTCACCGCCTGCCGGGCCGACCGAAAGTCGGCTCGCAGGCACTCGCAAGTTGAGCACGTGTCTGTCTTGTGCGGGTACAGGGTTGTGTGCACCTCCGACGGGACCGCCTTGCCGTAGACGCGGAGCACGGACCCAAAGAACTCTTTCATCCAGCGAAGGGGCACCTCTCCGTTGACCTTAGCATGCCCTGACGCCACGAGCACCTCTATAATGCCGGCCGCGAAGGAGAGTCGGCAGAGTCGCCGCTTACCTTGTCCGCCGCCATCCGCAGCACCTGCCTCTTGGCGTTCAAGTAGTAGGCGGCCCCGTGGTAGCGCCCATTCTCGTCGGGCGTCCTGCCAGTTGGCGTCCTGTGCGCCCGCACAAAGACAACAAACAGCTAGCGCTCCGCCGACTTCATGCGGTTGGATGTTCGCCCCAAGAGGGCGTGGTCGGAGTAGACGGCCACCACCGTGGAGCGCCAATTTTCTGAGCTGCTAGTGTAGAACTGCTACACGGAGAACAGGCAGGTGTCCTGTCTGATGATGCACTTGATAAGGCCTTCCGCGTTCGGGCTGGAGGCAATCTCGGACTTGGTCATGAAGAAGACCAGGGCCTTGCCCGCCTGCACAGCCTGCTTGTGCATTGGGCGAGCCAGGAGTTGGAGACCCCGAGGAACTCGCGCGCGCACTTTTCGTGCACGACCACGTTTCCTTGCCCATCGAACAGCAGGTCCAAGATGATCGACCCCAGGCGCGCGTAGTTGTACACCGACTGGGCGCCCTTGCAGTCCCCGTCTTTCTCCGCTGTATGTCTCTCTCGTGCTGTACGCCGAGCCTGCGTAAGCCGGTACGTAAAGGAAACAATCATGAATCTTCAGCTGCAGCGACCGTTAGCGTCGAAGGATACACGGCTTGCTGGCGCCGAGGATGCCGCATCTGAAGAGATGGGCACCATGCCGTTACTGTACGTGCCGGGAAGATGCCGCCGCGCCCGCCCCTCCCCCAACACCGTGGCGTGGTTCAGGCGCCGAGCCGGCCCCGGCACATACTTGCGCCTCTTTCTCGCCCGCCTGGTCGAGTTGATGTCGGTCGAGTCGGTGCCGCTGCTCTCGTCGTCGGGATCGATCTGTAAGTCAGAACCGTCGCTGCTACCATCGTCTTGGGCGGCGTCTTCTGGCACGCCCGACCGCCTGCCGATCCTCGAAGGCAACCTTGTTTTGTGGGCGGGTCGTTTGGTGGAGCCACCGTCCTTGTCCATCTGCAGGTCGTTGGTCGTCTTCCCGACCGAACCGGCAGCGCCAGCGTTGAAGATGGACATCCCCATCGGTCGGGCCCATGAGCGAGTTGCAGAAGGTGCCGCGGGAAGAGGGGCGACCACGAGTAGTGCCGCCTCAGGTGAAGTGGGAAGAGCGCAGAGCATGCCCTGGGCCGTCCGCGGTGAAGCGGGAAGAGCCGGATGCACAGTCTGAGCAGAGCCGAGCCCCTGAAACCGCCGACGCTGCACTGGCATGACGCCGAGTTGCTCAAGGTCGCCCGGGGTGACGAACTCCAAGTCTGAAACTGTCTGCACCCCCATCTCCTCTTCAAAGGCAGCCAGTTATTTCTCAAACACGCTGGCCGTCATCCAGTCCCGAAGAGACGACATAGTCTTGCACCCAATCGCAGGGGTACCAGGACAGCTGTGGAGCGGGAGAGGTACAGGTAGGGTGATTTGGAAAGATCCCGTGGGGAGGTAAGCAGCAGAGCAGCCCTTCTTTTCCCACAGGTATAAGTGGAGGCATCCCATGTGGAGCACGCATGCACACGTACCCAGATGCCGTGACATCGCCGGCAACCTGCTATTGGAGGGCTCGCGAACGCCGAAGACCCGGCAGGCACGCGGCGCGAATGGCGGTAGCCTGGGCTCCGGCCGGTACCGGTGCAAAAGTGAAACTGTCCGACAAGTATGCAGGCCCACCGACAAGAAACGGCTGGCAGGTAAGACCCAGAAACGGAGCCGACGGCGGCAGCTGCAGCTCGAGCTGCCGTAGACGCCAGCACCTTCCAGCTCAAATAGAAGCATAATGGTGGACGCGCCAGCCAACCGACATGAAGCGGTTGTCGGGAGCCGTGAGGCAGTGGAGGAGACCCTGACAGGCGTCAGTACCAGACCCAGTCCGCTAATCCCAGGGCGCCACCACCGCCTCAGAGCCCTGCGGTGGGCACCGGGAGGCTGCTGCTCACCCAGAACGACAACAGGAGACGGATAAAGAGACTGCTCGACCAGTGCCTACCAACTCCAGGAGCCGTGAGACAGCGGACAGCGGCCGGTCACCAGTGCCAGCCGCGAGACCCCTGTTCCATCGTACCTGACTGAGGGTGCGTCGTGTGCCGCTCGATGAATGAAAGTGAACAGTCCGCGGCAGAGAGAGGAGGTACACCCCAGCTGTCGGTGCCGTCACGTAGATGGGGTGCATCTGTGGCCGCGCTCTCCCAGGTGTCCCCGCACTAACGAAAAGGCTGACAACGCCGGAATCGGACGCGTGTCTGTCGAGACGTGACTGTCACAGCAGTGCGCTCGGTGGCGAGGTGGAGCGGCACGCGCACACTGGTGTGGGGCCTGGATCACGCGGCTCAACTGACTGCTGCGTGGATCCCCCTCGTCGGGAAATGAGGGGGTCGCTCCGGAAGACTTTTTGATGCACAATCGTCAAAAGCCCGTATCTCAGCTCGACCGATCTCAATTGCAACGAGGATCTTATCGTAAGGCGCCACATATGATGGTGTTGGTGCGCACCGCTGGGCATGCTCTTAGAGCAAAGCCACCCATGTCAGGACTATCTTGCTAACATCTCAATTGGGTACGCGACGTGGCGCCCTCTCAGAGATCGTCTAACCCGCGGCCCCGAAAAGGATGATACGCGCAATAGACTTACTCACCAGGAGGCCACTTTATCGTCGATAGTCACGTTTATCGGTGGGTTGTTGGTGGTCTATTCTAACGAAGAATATCTCAGAGGAATCATAGAGGCGCGTCAGAGGCGAAATCCCTCTGATACACCCCAGATTGTTGCGATCGGGCTGATTGAAGGCGCTGATCGTCTGACATGACGCAGACACGAAGCACAGACACGACGTCTAGTCGGCGATCGTTCTAGAATGCGTCAATACTGTGCCACATGGCAGCACCCCAGGCTGCCACCGATTCAGGATTGACAGCCTGCCCACACGGCCTTCAGTCAACCATCCTGGAGCACACCAAGTGCGGCCGAGCAGCACAGAGAAGCGCTGTACGTCTCTCGCTTGTCGCGCAGGCGAAGGCAGAGGGGGCGGCTGAGAACGGTCTCAGAGCGCGGGGGGGGCCGTGAAGTGGCCGCAGGTTTTGGGTCTGTGTCGCCTTGATAGGTCACGGCGACTCACATCGATCGCGTCTGTGTCCGTAGAGGCTGCCAATGTCGATTATTGGGTCACCTGTCGTTTCCGGTCTGTGCGATCGTCGGGTGTTTGTTGTTTGGCGTGGTCGGTTGTCAACAGACACGTTTTACATTGCAACGATGTTGCATCGAGCCAATGAGAGGGCTCGTAGTATAGTCCGACCGTCATGAGACCCTGTCTAAACGGGCGATGTTCGAGCGTGTTCAGCACGTGCACGGCGTGTCGGACCAATGGGACGCGTGCATTCGTGCTCGCGGCGACTGCGAGCGCTTTCCGTGCACTTGGACTTTCTTGTGTCTGAGAGGCAGTTACGCAACTTTACAAGCGTGCACGACGCACGTGCACGGTTTGTTTCTCAATTTCCCGTGCACACCCAACGCGAGCAGACAGGCAAAAACTAAAGTGCCGCCCCAACCAAGGCCCCCCCCCCTACCAGTGACAAAAACGGTTCCCACCCACAACGACGGCTCGCATCCGCCGCCAGCTCCTACACTCTTGCGTGCCGACGCTTCTCTAGGCTACAGACCACCAGCGAGCAGGGGCCTGCGCTCTCCAACGACGGACGCGAGTCGTCAAGAGCAGCAGTCGTGGGCTTGCCGTGGCCCTGCGCCGCCGAGCACCCTCCTTGGATCCCCGCGCTTTCGCCAATTCCCTCACCGTACACTGTCCAGGTCAGATGCGCTCACGCCAGAACTCTCCTACCCTACCCCGCCGCTTCCTTCCCGCAGCAGTCGCGGGCTTGCCTTTGCCCTGCGCTGCCGACCACCTTTGTTTGGTAAGCGAGCTTTCTCGAGTTCCCTTGCCGTTCTCAAGCTAGGTCTGGTGCGCTCGCGCCGGACCCCCCCAACACTGCCCCACCGTTTCCTTCTTTCCATCCGCCTGTGTGCCTCCCCACTCCCCCACCCCCCCGCTCCGTCGGAATCTCCCCCCGCTCTCTTTCGTTGGCGTCCGCCCACACCCGTCACCGACGGAGTCTTCTACCTCTGTCATCGCGGTGGGCTGCGGCGCTGTCGCACCTACGTCGAATGCCCCCGTTGTTGCGCAAGACCCCCTCTCCCGGAGCGCCTCTCCGAGCGGCACGGCGATTGTCTTTGTGGCTCCCATTCCGCCGGCTCCGTCCATGAGAAACCAGGAATATTGGTGTCCTGCTCGCGGCGGATTCAATCGCGTCAAGTTCGACGAGCACTTGGGGCGTCTGTCCGCCATGGACCTGCGCGTGGTGTTGCGCGTGTTGGAAATAATTGGAAAGATGAGTGTCAACATGGCCGCCAAGCGGTCCCTCGATCACGGGGAAATGGAGCGTGAGGACATCAGCGTCACAACCTTGGACGCCTTGATGGACATCCACGCTCACAACCACGACACTGCCCTCCCTCTCCGCACGCTGCGCTCCTGGATACCTCCTCGGCCGGTTCATGGCCCGCCCGAGGCTGCCAACTCTGACGAGGTGGGCGGTTTGAGTAGCGTACTTCCGAGTCCTGGGCTGCTGAGGGAGGGCGGTGGGGCGCCTTCCAGTATCGGAGGCGCTCGCCCGAGTGCCCCCGACGACCGTGTTGGCGGGTCCGCAGTGCGTGGCTGCGCACACGTCACGCCCGCACGCGCTGGTGATACGTCTGCGCCGGTCGTTGACAGCCGGACTGGCCGTGTCGCCGGTTCTCTGATGGGCTCGCCCGAGGAATGAACGGCGGTGCGGCCTACGCACCCATGCGGCGGCGGTCGTCCGTCGGGCCTGCACGAGGGTGAATCCACGTCTCAAGGAAATGACCGTCTGCGGACTGCAGCCGTGCGCTCACGGCTGCCAGCAATTACGGGGTGTGGAGCAGTTACGGCGTCAGCGTCAAGCCCGGGTCCGGCCACGCGGGCGCCGGACTTTACCGCAAATGATTGCGCTCGTCTTTTCCACTTCATGACTGCGGACGAGAATCGCTCTGCGGTGGAACGTGCAAACCTACCACTGTCGCGAGCCGAGCTCTACAGCACGCATGCCGGGCTGTGGACCGCTACGGTGGCTCCCATGTACAACCGGTCGTCCTACAGGCCCGCGCCACCCGAGCTCGTCGAGGGGATTACGGAGAACGACGTGCAGGGCATTGATCCGTGTCGATACTCCGGTCCGCGGGACGCCTCGACGCTCGAGACGCAGTACCGGCTCCTTCTCTCTGCTTACACGGTCGCCAACGAGCGACACAAGGGTACTGGTAAAAATGCGTGGGGGGAGCTCAAACTGTACGTGAATGGTGACAGCCGCTTTTTTTACAATCACTGCGTGCTCTTTGGCACACCCATGATGGGTTTTGTATTTCGTTTTCTCCCCCCCTGGGCGCAGTGTGAGCTTGGATTGCCCGGGAGTGCCTCTGTGGGAATACCTGTACAGGGGCGCGCGAAGCGGGCGAAGGTGGCGGAGGTGGCCATCCAGGGCATGGGAGGGCTGACGGAGGCCTTGTCGGGTGCTGCTCAGGCCGTCGTGGGCCCGAGTGCCGCCTCCGCCGCGACGGACATCCACGAAAACGCCCAAGCACTGGGCGCCGTGATGGAGCAGGTGCGGTCTGCTCGCCGGGACCTGGCCGAAGATCCCGAGGACCCCACGACTCAGTTTGCGTTCAAGCACCTTCTTTCGCAAATTGCCAAGCTTACCGAACCCGACTTGTAAGGTTGTCGCGCGCCGTGCAGATCTGGTTTGTCTGTGGCTCCTTCTGTCTTTTCTTTTCTCCGTTCTGCTGCTTCGCTCCGTTATATTGTACAACCCAAGTTTATCTCTTGCTCGCTGTCCACCACCAGCATCCAGCAGAGATTGAAAATTCATCCTCCCATGCCCACATCTCCCGCCTCTTCGAGGCGCTCACGGAGCCCCGCAAAGACTCCGGCACAGAGGTGACGCCCACTCACATTGGTTACCTCACCCCCCCACTTGGCACCCCTCGACGGCAGCGGCCTTGACCGCCGCACCCCTCACCATGGAATCTTGATGGAGCTCCCCTGCCGCCGCCACGCCCGCCTCTGTCTCTTCCCCGTTGGGCCCATTAGGCGCCACCGGCATCTCTACCCCCCCAGAGACCACAGCTTCGAAGTCCCCCAACTCCACCGCCCCCTACCCCCACACACCCCCTCCCCCACCGGCCGCCGCCTCCGGCCACGGCCGCCGCGGTCGGCGGTCCACCGGCACCACCACCACCATGCCAGCCACGACTGTAGTCGCGGGGAACCCCCCCGGTCCCCGTGCCCATCTCCTCTCCCCCGAACGCCCCCCCCCGGCCGCCGGTCCCCCTCCCCTTTTGCCCTCAGCTCCGCAGCACTGCACGAGCGCCTCCTCCACCACCTCGCCGTTGCGGAAGCCGCCCGCATCTCCCCCGATGAGGCCGCCCGCGCCTACCGCCCGCAGCCGTTGCGGACCGCGCCCACCTTCTCGCCAGCGCTCCTGCCGGCCATCGGCTCGGAGCCGGGCCGCGGCAGCGGGCCGCCGACGCCACCTCCCTCCCCCCCGTCGTTGATCCTCTACGAAGCCGTCGGTGCGGCAGAGCGGGGGGAGTGGGAGGCGGCCCGCTCGGCACGCAAGGCGGACGCGGCGCGGCGGTCGCGGCGGCGGCGACCGACGCGGCGTGGCGTGAGGCGGTGACGGTGGCGACGCTCCGGCGCCAGATAGCGTATGTGCCGCGGCGGCTGCCGCCGCCGATGGGGGCAGGGGGGGGGGGGGGGGGGGGGGGGGGGAGATGCCTCCGCCGACGGCGTGGGAGGTGAAGGTGCCGCGCACGCCTGCGATTCCGTCCAAGCAGCGTGCGCAGGTGCGGGAGGCGACCGAGCCGGCGGCGACCGAGGTGGATGCGGCGGGCATGGCGGCGGCCGGTGTGGCGGCGGCTGCTGGGGTATAGCGG
>Ga0209093_1002375_pt1 | contig 10510 bp, 12 predicted proteins | sample SidtaG_4_FD_187450 | JGI IMG/M metagenome (GOLD analysis project Ga0209093, IMG submission 187450) | Marine algal microbial communities from Sidmouth, United Kingdom - Sidmouth_Male1 metaG (SPAdes) (version 2) | ecosystem: Host-associated > Algae > Red algae > Unclassified | place: Sidmouth...
TGGCTGCGAGGCCGAGGTGTCTGCGTCGACGGGTGCGCAGCGGCTGAGGCCTACGCGGAGCGTTTGAGAGGGACCGCGCCAACAGCTGGGAGGGGCACCACCTGTGTACGGCGTTCGTAGGAGCCAGCGCGACACCCTTTGCTGCCACTGACTGAGAGGACAGGCCGCTCCGCAAAGTCGTCAGCCTGTGTCAAACATGGTGGTCGAGTGCTTGACGATTGCCGAAACAGAAGGGATCGAAATTTATTGAGCAAGAATCGATGCGATCACAACGTCCACCCGATCAAATTGTCCAATAATTTGGCGCCGGGTGAGCATGCTGGCAGCCGTGGCCTGCAGAAAGTGCGGCTGGTCGAGTAGTTCTGGTCGAACGTAGACCAAGTTGCGAATAATCGTCTTCAAGTCATTGAAGACGCCCTCGATGGGCTGCAGGTCGGGGCTGTACGTCGGCAATCGCAAGAACGGCACGCCGTTGTTGCCTAGGAAGGTGTCTCCGGCCGCGTCGTGGATGGGAGCGTTGTCTAACAACACGACGCAATTGTCCGGCTGCTGGGTCCACGGCCTTCCTGGAACGTAGACACCCAACTTTGGTATGAGGTTCTGCACGAAGAGTCGCCAGTCCGCCGCCGTCAGCGCCCCCTTGCCCACGACGACCGACTGGAAGCCGAGGATGCCACCGTCGCTCGAAACCGCCATCGTAGTGCTCGTCCGCGGCACCGTGCGCGGGTCGCGACCCAGCAGACGGGAGCGGTCTTGCGCAAGGGCTCGTCCAAAGCGACGGAAGACGTCACCGCCGTCGGTGTGCGTCTCGTCAACGGACACGATACACCGACGAGGAATGTGCTCGCGAATTGCCGCGTGCGTCATCCGCCGGGGCGCCGACGACTCCTCGAACAGCCGCAATACGACCTTGCGCGTGAAGCCTAGCTTATTCAGGTGGAAGTCGACGGTGCTCTTCGAGGAGCGTAGGCCGATGAACTCGCCGCTTGCATGGTTTCGCATCATGTCCAGCATGGTGGAGTGCTCGCGCAGCAGCCCGCGGGGGTTCTCTCGAACCAACGCGACGATGGCCGCCAGCAGCGTCATGTCGAATGCGCAATTGTCCTCGTGCCGGTTACGCAGCACCGGGTCCCTCCACACAGACCCGCGGTCACGGTAGTACCGCTTCCAGCGGTTAAGCGTCGATCGCGTGACGCCAGTACTCTCGTAGATGGTGTTGCGGCTGACGCCGTTGCGCAACATCGTGACAGCGATGAGTCGAATGTCCACGCTAAACATGATCTGCACGACGACCGAGACACAGTCGACGACTGGCGCCGCACAACAGGCGTCGCTGTGAGCGTCGCCGCACCGGTCACCGCAGCGGCGGCGACAACTCCGTCGCCGTCTGCGGAGCCCACGACAACGGCGACGCCCGCGTTGGCAACGACGAGCGCACCGCAGTCCACGACGACGTTAACGTGTAGGAAGATATGGCGCTCGTCTTGAGAGTCGCCCCCGCAATCGACGCGATGGCACCCACGACTGTGTTGCCCTCCGCGGCGCACGCCACGCCGGCCTCGACCGCGAAGGCGTGGGTGACGTCGTGTAACGCAAAGGAAACGTCGTCGGCGACGGCGCCGACGAGGAGCACAATCCGTCGGTCGCCTTGAATGTCGCCGCCGCGCCGGAAACGATGGCGACTACAACAGTGTCTCCGTTTGCGGCGCGCGCGACGCAGGCCGCGACCGCTTCGGCGTTCGTCACGATGCCAACCACACGTGCAGCGTCGGCGGCCATGGCGCCGACGAACAGCGCAAGCCGGTGGTCACCTTGTGCGTCCCCGCCGCGGGCGCCCCGACGGCGGCCACACCTGCAGCGCCGTCAGTAGCGCGGGTAACGCCGGCGACAACGGATTCGGAGCTTGCCACGATGCCAAGAACGAGTACAACGTCGTCGCCCACGGCGCCGACGAGCAGCGCAGGCCGTCGGATGCCCTGTGCGTCTCCGCCGCGGGCGCGCGGACGGCGCCGAGGCGACACCCGTGTCGCCCTTCGCGGCACGCGCAGCGGCGACGACCGCTTCTGATTCTGTCACGTTGCCAGGGACGAGCGCAATGTCGCCTGCCACGGCGACGACGAAGAGCGCAAGCCGTTGGTCGCCTTGGACGTCGCCTCCGCGCCTACCACTCCGGCGGCTACAACTGCGTCGCCGTCTGCGGCGCGCACGACGGCGGCAGTGACCCCGTTGGCGTCGGTCGCATTGGTATCCAAGAGGGAAACGTAGTCGCCCACGTCGTCGTCGGTCACGTCAGCATCCACAAAGGTGGCGTCGTCTGCGACGGCGAGGACCAGGGGCGCTTGCAGACCGCCTCTTCGTCTGTGACGACGCCGACAACGACGGGAGCGAGGCTGGCCACGCCGCTCACAAGGCGTGTAACCCGTCGGTCGCCCTGTGCGTTGCAGCTGCGGTCGCGCATAGGGCGGTGTCAACTGCGCCGCCGTTACGCGGCGCGCACGACAACGGCCGCGTCCGCGTCTGCGTCGGCCACGATGCTTAACACACGCACACCGTGGTACTCGACGACTTTAACAGGCAAGCCAGCACGACGATGGCTTTGGGCGTCGCCGCCGCTGTCAACGCGGTGGCAGCCGCTTCTGCGTCGCCCTCAGCGGTGCGCACCGCGCAGGCGACGACCGCGTAGGCGACGGCGACGTCGTGAATATCGAGCGCAACGTCGTCGGCGATGACGCCGACGAAGTGCGCAAGCCGTCGGTGGCGCTATGCGTCGCAGCCGCGGTCACCCCAACGGCGGAGAAGACTGCGTCCCCGTCTGCGGCTCGCCCACAAGGAGCGCAAGCCGCCGGTCTTCGTGTGTGTCGCAGCCGCGGTCACCCCAACGGCGGCGACAACTGCGTCGTCGTCGGCGGTGCGCAAGAAGACAGCAGCAACCGCGTCGGCGTTGGTTCCGTCGTCAATATCGAGCCCAACGTCGTCGGCCACGGCGCCGACGAAGAGCAAAATCTTCAGTCGCCTTGAGCGACGCCGCCGAGCCCGACACGGCGGCGGCGACAGCGGCGTCGCCCTGTTGGTCGCGCACGGCAAAGGCGCGCCCGCGTTGCCGTCCTTCAGGTTGCCGACCACACGTGCCGCGTTGTGGGTCCCGACACAAACGAGAGGATCAAAACGATTGCTGCCTTCTTCGTCGCCGCCGCGATCGCCGCGATAGCAGCCACCTCTATGTCGCTCTCCGCGGCCAGCACGACGACGGAGAAAGCCGCGCGGAAGCTGGCCACGGCCCCAAACACCAGCCCGTGTTGACGCCCACCACGGCCGCGAAGCCAACCAACAGGACCGTCCGGTTCTGTCTGGCTGCCCCGGATGCGACGCTCACGACGGTGCCGTCTCCGCCGACGAGGTGGTGAGCATGTATTTCTTGGTCGGCGCGTCGCCGATAGCGCGTCCCCCACCGGGGCCGATACCAGAAAACGCCTGCGTCTCCCGCACCGTCCGTTGTTCTTTAATCACACATCTGCGGCCTGCCAATCTGTGTCCTGAGGACCCGCCTTGACTTTGACATCCCTTTCAAGACGTGCTTTGAAGCTTGCCGGCCAATGGGAACGTGTCGTTCCAATTACCTGTTTGGATTGGCGCCCGCTGATTGGACCAAAGGCATGCCGGCACGTTTGGAGCCTTCCGTCAAGACTGGGCCTCAGCGTCGATGCCCGCCGAGTCTCTCCAAGTGGTCTTCTGTCACCGCCGCGGCGGCGCGTGACATGGACTGTTCCGACACCCATCTCCTCCTCGATTGGTCCGAGCTTGAAGAGCCCCGCTCCTCGTCCCACGTCAACGATGACGACGCCGATGAGCCACGGGGCCTTGTTCGAACCGTGGCCGACGTGCTCCGTACAACAGCGCGCTGCACGCTTCTTCGGCAGCGCACGGCGGTAGAGGTCGCCACTCGGCTCAACCGTGCCACCGTTCGCCGGCAGCAACGTGTTCTCGCTGCTGCTGCTCCCACCGGCGACCCCGAGCCGGTCCTGGCAACCTTGGATGTAGGGCGTCTGGCGCTCAGGGACGGCGCCGGCGGTACTGACGCCTTTTGGCCTGTGGGGGCATACGGCGCCAGCGACGCCGCCACGGGATTATGTCCTGCCCAGTGGTCGGGGGGTGGAAGACCTGCGTTGTGTCCTTGTGTGAGTGTGGGAGGCACCGACGGTGCTGGCGGTCAACGTGGGTGCTGCGACGACGGGCTCTCGGCGAGCGACGCAGCAGAGCCGTCACCACGAAAGGTGCGCCGGGTGCAATCGGGGTCGGGTGGGCCTGCTACGTGTGGAGCTAACCGTCAGCGCGCGGGGGCAGCGCCGGCGCCGGTCTCCGTATGGCCCTCGCTTCGCGTGCCAACGACAACTACGAGGTTCACCGCACCTTTGGGGACGCGACTGCCGTCCGGTGACGACCTACCACGGGCGGGCACCATTCGGATAACGATCCTTCCGGCTGTAGAGCGGCCACCGACGTACACGTTCTGCTCGCCCACCCGCCGGGTGTGGCGGCGCATTGAGGACGCTTCGGCGCAGCGCTTCGTGCCGGACATGGGCGGGGTGACGGGTGAGTTTGCCGAGTCGGCACGGCGCGCTCGGTTGGACCGGTGGGCGGGTGTCGTCGACAGCGACAGCGACATATCTGAGGAGGGCGACGCTGACAGGGGGGTGGGGTTCTACAGCCTGTCGGCAAGGACGCGGCGATTGGCAGAACGTGCCGGGGTGCGCGCTGTCGTGCGCATGCTTGGCGAAGACCATACCGTTGTTCACGCCATTGCACGCGGGTTGGGTCGACCTACGGCACGAGTGCGACGGACGATTGCGCTCGTGGACAGACGCGCCCGCCATCACGCCGCTGCGCGGGAGCGACGCATCGAGCGAGCCACACGCCAATCCGCGCTGGAGCAGTTGACGGGCGGTGCCAGCTTGGCCGTCGTGCTAGCCAGTGGCGCTGCACGTGCTCGCCCGCGCGCGTGTCCCAGGTCTGCGACTGTGCCCCACCTCTCCAGCAAGGGGGCCGCACAGTCGGGGGCGTCTGTGGGCCGCTGGGGACAGAATGGCTCTGTCATCGATGCGCTGGCAGCGGTAGCGGCCGATGCAACTGCTGCCGGCCTTCCCCGAGCGAGCCGTGCGTGGGCCATGCGCCAGGCGGGGGACGTTGCGTCTGTTATGGCTGACGCCGACGCCCTAAGACGCGACGTCGCCAGCGTGCGCCAGGTGCTGTCCACGCTCCGGCTGACCGACGGTGCCTACCGCGTGGCCGAGTTGCCTTGCGTCAATTCCTTCCTTGACTGCGTTTCTTCGCCTCATACATCTGCGGCCGCGGCGTCCGGCCACGCGTCAACTGATTTAATGGACTCGTCGGCGCAGTCGCAAGACACATTGGCGCGTCTGCTCTGCCGCGTGTGCCTACGTTACGCTTGCCGCCTGCACGGTTCATGCGCTAGCGACCCTATGTCGGCACCACCACCCGCCCGACCCGTCACTCTTCCTCCCGACGTCCATCAATCGGCCACGTCCGTCGAGGCGTTCGGCTGGCCAGTGGGCGGCTCCGCACCGGTGCAGGCGCCGCTTATGGATGCGATCGCTCCACATGCCGACGACTTGTCGGCGGCAGCAACCACTCCCCTGTCGCAAGCCGCCTCGTCGCAGAGGCGGCATCAGGAGGTACCAACCACTTCGCCGTCCATAGAAGGCGGCAGCCAGATGGAAGACGCGGCGGTCGACTTTATCCCCTGCTTTCACGTCGGGGAGTGTACGGAAAGGGTGTGCCGGTGCGCGCGCGCTGGTATTCCCTGCGAGAAATTTTGTGGCTGCTCGCACGTACGTTGGGTGGCACCGGACCAGTCTTCCGCTACAGCCACTTCGGCGACAGCGATCGACGGGCGTGTCGGCTCCGGACAACAACCCGCGAGGGCGTCGCAGTCGACCCACTTGACGCCGTTGGACACTGACTGGTTTTCAACAGTCACGGCTCCTGGGTACCGCTTTTGCTGGCGACGGGTGCGTTGCGATTGCTTGGCGCCGGGGAGGTGCGCGACGGACGAGTGCCCGTGCTACGGCCAAGACCGCGAGTGCGACCCGGACGCATGCTCCACATGCGGCGCCGCCTGGCCACCGGCGTCGGGCGTGGACGACGCCTGCCCTCCACTTCGTGGCGGGGACCGCAACGACAGTTGGCCCTCAGGCCTGTTATCGGCTGTCGACCCAGTCGCCCGTGGAGTCGCCGGCAGCCGGCGCTGCCGAAACGTGCAAGTGCAGGTCGGTTTCCGTGTGCGTGTCGTGCTGGGACGCTCCCAGGCACACGGCTTGTGCGTGTTTGCAGCTGAGCGCGCGGCGGCTGGTGACTATGTCGGCGAGTACGTGGGCGAGCTTCTCCCTCACGCCGATGCGCACGCTCGCGGCCGAGTGTATGACGCGATCGGGGTCAGCTTCTTGTACACGCTGACCCGCACACTCGTTCTCGACGCGACACGAGTTAGCGGCTGCCTGCGATACATCAACCACAAACGGGACGTGGCCAACCTGAAGCCAAAGCTCCTCAGCGTTTGTGGGTACATACGGGTTGGTTTCTTTGCTGCTCGAGACTTGGTGCCAGGCGAGGAACTGTTTTTCAACTATGGGTACAGTCTCGATGACTGACATGTCTAACTCGGCTGCTCTGCCGACCTGTGCTCGTTGGCGACGCGGCCAGAGGTGACGCCGGCGTCGGCGGCCTCCGTGTCGGCGCGGTGGACAACACAGTCGACGCTGCCGAACTGGCGACCGCGTCCGCGACGCACAGTCGGCGACACGGGTTGCACCACTCGTAGGAGTTGGCGCCGGCCGCGTGCGGCACCTGCTTCGAGACGCAGCGGGCGGTCACGCCGGCGTCGGCGTTGACCGCGTGCAGCATCTGGTTGGCCACCGCACACCGTGGAGTCTTGAGTGGTGCCACCCTCGGTGCGTGTCCGCCACCATCACTACCTCGTGTGACGCGGACGACCGGCGGGACGCGAACGACCGGGTCGGACGCGGCCGGCCAGTCAAACGCGGACGGCCCGACGGACGCATGTGAGTGTGGGCGCCCCTGCAGCAACGGCCGCGGGCGGGGCGAAGGCTGCTCCGGAGCGCAGGCGATTGTGCTCGTCTATTTCGTCAGCGCCGTCTATTTCGTCGGCGCCGACCCCCTCGCGGGCGTGTCGGCGCTGGAGGTCAGGGCGGTGGGCGCGTCCCGCTGGCGCGCCGCCGCCACGCGCGTGCGGCTGGCGGTGGCGCACCGGCCGGGGGCGTCGAGCTGGGACGGCGATGGCGCCGACGTGTGTCACGCATTTCGTTTTCGTTTTGATGCGATAGAGATTGCGCGACTGTTCTTTCTCTTCTGCGTCATGGTGGCTGTCAGGCGTCTTCGCAAAATCCAGGAGCTCCGTAAGAGACAGAAAGAATCAGGCGCTTGTCGGGAGCGGAGAAGAAGGTCTGATTTGCTCGTTTCAGTTCAATCTAAACGGCGACCGATTGGCATGCGTGACCTCGTCAGCATGCCAGTTTCATCGAAGCCGACTGTGACTCTAGCGGGCACCGTGGCCGAGTCCCGACGCCGTGGAAAGGCGGCCGGACCTGGATGACGACGACGTCCTGCCCGCATCCGCGGGTCACGACTGCCGACGCGAGGCAAATGTCTCACACGTTGCTGTGCCAGGCGACGCCGCACGACCCCAGCCACGGCTCGTCGGAGCGCGTCGTCGTGCCCAGCGACTCGCAGCATGTCTGGTCGTGGACGCTTCTGTGGCGCGTGGCGCCCGCAGCGGCGGTGGCGCTGGCTGCCGCCTTTTTCCGCCTCTGGCTGCGACGGGCTGACGAGGCAGGCGGCGACCGGCACTTGGCGGTCCGCGGCGGACGCCGTGCTCGGCCGAAGTACTTCTATCGTCACCGCCGGGGCGCAGCGCTTCCGCCCACGACCACTTCCCGCACCCCTGCCATGCTCGACCTGTCCCACGCGGCGCCGGCGCTGGTCGGGTTGCGGACGACACGGACGCGACAATACGCCAAGGTAGCGCTTGCGGCGCAAGCGGCGGTGACGGAGGAGGCGGTCGCCGTGGCAGCGGGGGAGAGGAAAGCGCCCGCGGTGGCGCCGGTGAAGACGGTGGCAACAACAGCGGTACAGGAGGCGCCAACAGTGTGCTGAGAACGCGCTCCACGGCGCGTGCAGGGTCTGATTCTCCGTTTGCGTGGCGGCGGCCACAATGTCCGCGTCGACAAGCACCGCATTGTCAATGACCTCCTCGGCGTCCACATGCACGTCGTTGGCAACGACAACGTCGGCGTCGCCATGAACGTCCTTGGCAACTCAGGTGGCGCCAACAACGCGCTCCACGGCGCGTGCCGCGTCTGCTTCGCCGTGTGCGTGGCGGCGGCCACAATGTCCGCGTAGACAAGCAGCTCAGTGTCAACGACAACGTCGGTGTCGACAAGCACGTCTTTGGCAACGACGGCGGCGCCTACAACGCGCTTCACGGCGCGTGCAGCAACTGCCTCGCCGTCTGCGTGGCGGCGGCCACAATGTCCGCGTCGACAAGCACCGCATTGTCAATGACCACGTCGGCGCATTCATGCACGTCGTTGGCAATGACCACGGTGGCGTCGGCAAGCACATCATTGGCAACGACAACGTCGGCGTCGACATGCACGTCGGCGTCGACATGCACGTCAGTGGCAACGAAGATGGCGCCAACAACGCACTTCACGGCGCGTGCAGATTCTGTTTCGCTGTGTGCGTGGCGGCGGCCACAATGTCCGCGTAGACAAGCAGCTCAGTGTCAACGACAACGTCGGTGTCGACAAGCACGTCTTTGGCAACGACGGCGGCGCCTACAACGCGCTTCAGGGCGCGTGCAGCGTCTGCCTTGCCGTCGTCGTGGCGGCGGCCACAATGTCCGCGTCGACAAGCAGCTCAGTGTCAACGACAACGTCGGTGTCGACAAGCACGTTTTTGGCAGCGACGGCGGCGCCGACAACGCGCTCCACGGCGCGTGCAGCGTCTGCCTCGCCGTGTGCGCGGCGGCGGCCACAATGTCCGCGTCGACAAGCACCGCATTGTCAATGACCACGTCGGCGCCTACGTGCACGTCGATGGCAATGACCACGTCGGCTTCGACACGCACCTCATTGGCAACGACAACGTCGGCGTCGACATGCACGTCCTTGGCAACTCAGGTGACGCCAACAACGCGCTCCACGGCGCGTGCAGCTTCTGCTTCGACGTGTGTGTGGCGGCGGCCGCAACGTCGGCGTCGACAAGCAGCTCAGTGTCAACGACAACGTCGGTGTCGACAAGCACGTCTTTGACATCGACGGCGGCGCCGACAATGCGCTGCACGGCGCGTGGAGCGTCTGCTTCTCCATGTGCGTCGTGGAGGCGGACACAGCGTCGGCGTCGACAAGCACCAGTTCAGCCGCGGCCAGGTCGACTGCCTTGCCCATGACGACGTCAGCCTCATGACATGTCGTCGTCGACACCTGCGCCTTTCCGTTTGTCGGTGTGTGTGTCACCGGGGCGTCGACAGTAAGCGCATATGAAAAATATTTCCGGCTGCTCGGGAGGCAAGCCGCCCACACACACCTAAAAAAGAAACTGGTCAAGCCCTCGCCCCCCCCCATCGTTGCCGTGCCCCCCACCCATCTCGGCTGCCCCGGCCCGACGCGTTCCTCTCCGAAGCAGCCGCGACTCGCCGCCACCCCCCCATCCCCCACATCACCCGCGCTCCGCACACGCTACTATCCTTACCCCCACCAAGAAAACACTCAGCACGGCACGGGGCCCACTCGGATGCCCTGCTCCTCGTCGTCCACCTCATCCTCCCCCTCCTCCTCCTCCTCCTCCGCCTCGTCGTCATCCCCATGCACCGGGCGGTCCGCTGGTGCCTCGGCCGCCGCCAGCGCTTCGTCCCACACTTCCTCTCCCCCCAGATTGCTCGACGCCAGCACCGCCGTCGCCACCGCGTGCTCGCCAATCCACTTCTTCACCCATCGCGCAATGAGCTGCAACAGGTTCTTGTTCGAGTGCGTCACGCGGCGCGACACCAGCTGCTCCGCAACCTCTGCAGGCGAGACGGCACCACAGGTGACGCTGATCCCTAACAGCAAGTTGTCCTCCGCCGCACCGACCATCTCCTCCTCCATCGCCTGAAAGGCCCCAGCGTGCTCCGCGAGAGCGCCCTTGAACACGGTCTGCGCCAGCTGCCGCGCTGTCAACCGGCTCACCGCCGCAGACTCAAACACAACCGCAGTGTCGAACTGCTCGCGCGCGCCCTCCTTCCACGTCAGGTGGAAGGGAACCACATGCACCCCATGCCCTGCCACCCCGGGGACAGCGTTGAGAGCGCCGTCGACAACGGGTGCCCGCCCCCCCCTCCCCCCACGTGCAGGAGCCTGCGACTGGGGCACACCGGTCATCGCCAACCGGACAACACCATCGGCTGCGCGGAGAGCATTGCGCTCCATGAGGCTGC
>Ga0209093_1002376_pt1 | contig 10508 bp, 8 predicted proteins | sample SidtaG_4_FD_187450 | JGI IMG/M metagenome (GOLD analysis project Ga0209093, IMG submission 187450) | Marine algal microbial communities from Sidmouth, United Kingdom - Sidmouth_Male1 metaG (SPAdes) (version 2) | ecosystem: Host-associated > Algae > Red algae > Unclassified | place: Sidmouth...
TAGGTAGCGATTCCCGTCCTTGTTAGGGCCGTGCAAGTGCCCAGTGGGCACCATCCAGGAGATGCAGTCGAGTTCGCAGGCGCCCCCATTGGGTGCAGTACTGGCAGAGTCGGATGCATTGGCAGGGATGGCGCCCATCCTACTGATCTTGCGCAGCTGTGCCTGCCCGTACTTCATGAAGATGGAGCATACTGCGTCCTGTGCTCAAGCCACATGGACGATGGTCAATCAGGTAACCACGAGGAGCGTTAGAGTCCGCGTGGAAGTAAAAAACGTTTCACATCGTTCGTCTTCATCTCAAGCGCCCCACTTCCCCCGTGACTGCCTCGCTCCGGCACCCAACGTACCCCGTGATCGTTCCACATTGACGCATGAAAAGCGCGTGCCGTACCGTCCCTGTCGGGAGTGGATGAAGGCGTCACCCATTTGGCTCCACTGTCATCGCTCGCCATACTGGACGCAGTGAGTGCGAATTCTCGCACAGAGCAAGAAGAACAAAGAGCACAAGGGGGTCGATGGTCTACAAATCGCCGATCGGTGTGACGCACCGCATGTCGATGGCCGGTATGCTGCAGCAGTCGCATGCCCGCAGAGACAACCCACAGCGAGGGCGGAACGAGAACAAATGAGAGATTGTCTGCCGGATACCGGAGATAAGACGGGTTAATCGAGATCATCTACTTCCTACATCATAGAGGGAGCTGAGTGACGTGTAATGAATTCCTAGACTATGATGGCCCCCACTTGGCCACTTGAATTAAAACGTAAGACGAAGAAGTACTGAGGACCAGTGGTCATCGGTTTGTTCGAATAATTGTACTCATTCCAGCCTCCAGCAGCAGCTGTCAGTCCGGCTGCATTGCACGTCCGACAGGATCTTCGGTATCCGGTCAGATCCTGCGGCCGACGACTGCAGTCGTCGCGGCCGGCTGAGGCGGCGTTCGCCGCGCACCTCGGCCGCACCCTCGCTGACCCCTACATCTGAAGGTCTGTGCCACCCGACGGGGTGAACGGGCGCGGCACCGACGGAACGCCCAGCTTGCTGACGCCGTCCTCTTCCCGCGTGCGCGCTTCCTCCACCAGACGCACCTGCCCACCAGAACGCCCGTCACTGCAGCCGGGTGCCCTCGAGGACACCCGTGCTCATTTCCACACACAGCGCGCCCTGCAGCCGCCTACGCTCTTTGCACGCAGCGGGATCCCGGCTAGGGGTTCCCAGCTCGGCACTGCAGCGAGGCGGTCAGGCCCTTGCACGCCGACGCGGCCCGCAGCGGACCGCCCAACTCGGGCGGTCGTCGCTCGGCGTCGGGGGTGACTGTGGCGCGTGCGGCCGTCGCCCCCGCTCTTTGCACGCAGCGGGTTCCCCGATCGGGGTTCCCAGATCTCCACTGCAGCGGGGCAGGCAGGCCCTTGCGCGCTGCGTCCGCTCGCATCGGCACGCCCAACTCGGGCGGTCGACGCTCAGCGTCGGGGGTGACTGTGGCGCGTGCGGCCGGCGCCCTCGCTCTTTGCACGCAGCGGGTTCCCCGATCGAGGTTACCAGCTCTGCAATGCAGCGGGGCAGGCAGGCCCTTGCGCGCTGCGCCCGCTCGCAGCGGCACGCCCAACTCGGGCGGTCGACGCTCGGCGTCGGGGGTGACTCTGGTGCGCCCAGCCCGTTCCCCTTTTCTTGGCACGCAGCGGGAGCGCCGATACGGGCTCCCTGCTCGGCCCTGCACCGGGGCGGACGGGCACAGGCGCGCTGAAGCCACCCGCAGGCGGCCACCGACCTCGGGCGCTCGACGGGCGGCAGCGGACGTGACTGTGACGCGTCCGGCCGTTGCCCCGGCTCTTTGCACGCAGCGAGTTCCCCGCTCGGGGTTCCCAGCTCTGCACTGCAGCGGGGCGGGAAGGCCGTTGCGCGGTGCGGCCGCTGGCGGTGCTGTTATCGGCGCTGCAGCGGGGCCACCAGGCCTTGGCGCACCTCCGCCCCCCGCAGCCGACCCCTAGACTCGGGGGGAGCACCGCTCGGCGGCGAGGCGAAGTGCGGCGCTTCCGGCCAGCGCCCCTGCTCTGCACCCGCAGCCGGTTTTCCACTAAGGGTTCCGAGCTAGGCGCTGCAGTGGGGCGTCAAGGTCTCGGCGCTCCGCCGGCGCCCCTGCTCTTCGCCCGCAACCGGTTCCTCGCTAGGGGTTCCGAGCTCGGCGCTGCAGCTGGGCGACAAGGCCTTGGCGCGCCGCCACCGCCCGCAGCGGACCCCAAGACTTCGGGGGGCCACCGCTTGGCGGCGAGGCGAAGTGCGGCGCTTCCGGCCGGCGCCCCTGCTCTGCGCCCGCAGCCGGTTCCCCGCTCGGGGTTCCGAGCTCGGCGCTGCAGCGGGGCGTCAAGTCCTCGGCGCGCCGCCGCCCCCCGCAGCCGACCCCCAGACTCAGGGGGAGCACCGCTCGGCGGCGAGGCGAAGTGCGGCGCTTCCGGCCAGCGCCCCTGCTCTGCACCCGCAGCCAGTTCCCCACGAAGGGTTCCGAGCTAGGCGCTGCAGCGGGGCGTCAAGGTCTCGGCGCTCCGGTGGCGCCCGTGCTCTTCTCCCGCAGCCGGTTCCCCGCTCGGGGTTCCGAGCTCGGCGCTGCAGCGGGGCGTCAAGACCTCGGCGCGCCGCCGTCGCCCGCAGCGGACCCCCAGACTCGGCGGGGGCACTGCTCGGCGGCGAGGCGATGTGTAGCGCTTTCGGCCGTCGCCCCTGCTCTGCGCCCGCAGCCGGTTTCCCGCTCGGGGTTCCGAGCTCGGCGCTGCAGCGGGGCGACAAGGCCTTGGCGCGCGGCCGCCGCCCGCAACGGACCCCTAGACTTGGGGGGACCACCGCTTGGCGGCGAGGCGAAGTGCGGCGCTTCCGGCCGGCGCCCCTGCTCTGCGCCCGCAGCCGGTTCCCCGCTCGGGGTTCCGAGCTCGGCGCTGCAGCGGGGCGTCAAGTCCTCGGCGCGCCGCCGCCCCCCGCAGCCGACCCCCAGACTCAGGGGGAGCACCGCTCGGCGGCGAGGCGAAGTGCGGCGCTTCCGGCCAGCGCCCCTGCTCTGCACCCGCAGCCAGTTCCCCACGAAGGGTTCCGAGCTAGGCGCTGCAGCGGGGCGTCAAGGTCTCGGCGCTCCGGTGGCGCCCGTGCTCTTCTCCCGCAGCCGGTTCCCCGCTCGGGGTTCCGAGCTCGGCGCTGCAGCGGGGCGTCAAGACCTCGGCGCGCCGCCGTCGCCCGCAGCGGACCCCCAGACTCGGCGGGGGCACTGCTCGGCGGCGAGGCGATGTGTAGCGCTTTCGGCCGTCGCCCCTGCTCTGCGCCCGCAGCCGGTTTCCCGCTCGGGGTTCCGAGCTCGGCGCTGCAGCGGGGCGACAAGGCCTTGGCGCGCGGCCGCCGCCCGCAACGGACCCCTAGACTTGGGGGGACCACCGCTTGGCGGCGAGGCGAAGTGCGGCGCTTCCGGCCGGCGCCCCTGCTCTGCGCCCGCAGCCGGTTCCCCGCTAGGGGTTCCGAGCTCGGCGCTGCAGCGGGGCGACAAGGCCTTGGCGCGCCACCGCCGCCCGCAGCGGACCGCCAGACTCCGGGGGGCCACCCCTCGGCGGCGAGCCTGCCTGTTATTCTAGCGGCCGTCTCCCAGCATTTGTGCCCTCAGCCGGGTCCCCGATCGGGGCTCCGCGCTTGCGATAGCAGGCGGGTGGACACGCTCTGACGCACTGTATCGCGCTGAAAGACAATTCGTGATCCTCCTGGAGGACGTTCAGTGGCTAAACGGCGTGTGCTGCAACCGGCGCTGTCCCCGCGTCTTGCACCAAGCCGGCCGCGCACAGGAGGAAACCTATTAGGAACCATAGCGGTCCTGTTCAGCACGCCATCCCAGCTGCGCCGCGCTGGGGGCTACATCAATGGGAGGACAACGTTGTTGGAGCGCAGCTTGCTGTGGATCGACCAGCTGCAGGCACGGTCATTGCACGCAGGCAGCGCGGCTCACGTAGCTACTGGCTCTGCTTTTCATCAGTCCGCTCTGCACAGGGTACCGGTACTGGGGCATCAATTTCTGGGGCGCAATCTCGGAAACGCGCCTGGCGGTGGGGCGACCTCCGACGCATCCGCGTTTCGCAGCCGGTGAATCACACGTGGCCGATTTCTGTGCTTTACAGAAGTCCTTTCTAGCGCTCCACAAGGGCTCAGAGTTGCAGGGAGCCACCAAAAAGTGACGGGGACGGTCGGGGACGCCGTTGGTGGCGCGCAAGCGCCGTATATATCTGAAGGTTCCCTGATCACACGGTTTGTTGGATTGGGTCGCAGTGGTCAGCTCGCACAGGCGACGCCCTTGACGTTGCGCGCCCGTCAGCGCTATGGGTCGCAAGCGCTGGTGTGGTCGCGGAGGCGCGAGCGCGCCTGGTGGAGGGACAGTACCCCGCGTTGTGTCCTCGTCCCCCGGGCCCCCCCCTCCAGCGGCGGTGTTTGCCGTGGCGCTTCATGCCACACGCACGACAACGACGGCGCATGGACCAACACCGGCGCAAGTTGAGGTGGTACTGGCGGCCCTGGATTTCGCTGTCCACGTGCCATCTCCCCTGGCTGATGTCCGCAACAGGCTTCTGGCGTCCCGACGCTCGTGCGGCAGCTCTTCGTTATTGGACGGCGTCCTTGGCGCTGCCGTAAGCAGCCTTGCTGGAGGCGACGTGGACGCTGTCAAGAGGGCGGGAAATTTTGTGGTCACGGGACTCCAGGCTCACGGATGCCGCGGCCACGACGACTCGCAGGTGGTGACAGCGCCTGTCACTCTCGGCTCCCCGCAGCACGATGACTTTTGCCTCGTCGGCAGGCGGGCCCGCTGAGCACAGGTCACCGCTGCATTATGCCGCGTCACCTCCCCCCCCCCGACCTTCGGTGATCAATTTCGTCGGCAAAAGCAAAGGTCCTGCCCGTTGCCAAGGATGGCGGAATGAGCTCCGACGGCCGCGGTCTCCCTCTCCACGCCGTCTGGGATCTCCCGACCGACAGTCACCTCGGTGTCCACGCCGCACGCGTGACTACCCCACTACCGGGGCGGCATCGGGACGCAGCCGCTCATCATCTCCCGCAAGGTCCCGGCAGCGCACGCGTTCCCCGGCTCCTCCTGACGGGGGCAGCAATATCTTGTGGTTCCCTCGTCGAACACTCGGGCACTTCAAATCGCTGCCTCTAAACGGAAAGGATCTTGCTTCGCTAGACGATGGCTCGCGCCTGTCGAGGAGGTTGGTCGACGGGGATTTTCATTGGTTGCTGACGCGCTTTCGGGGAGTGTTGCCGACCGATGGTGGGCTGCGGGTCTTGGAATGGACAGTGTCAGATGACGCGCCCCGCGCCGCGAGGGGGGACTTTGACAGCGCCAACCGCGGCGTCGAGGCCATGCGTCGGCACTCCGTCTTCTTTCCTGGCACGACGATTCTGACCTTCATCCCAGGGTCGTCATGGTCGGCTGTGATTATCCACGGCCTGAATGCGATCCTGCCGCACATTCGGCACGCGATTGGATTGGCGTTGGCAGCTCCCAAGTCGACCGCCACGGCTGAGATGGTCGTCATTGTGTCACAAGATAAGGACGCGTCTTACGACGACAGCTACATCAACGGCATATATCGCATCCTTGCAACAACGTTTGCGTACGTGCCCATGAAGGGCAGGGGGGCCCGCAAGATCACGCTCGCGGTCGAGCGCGTTCTACGCGAGCTGCTCCCCATCGTGGAGTGCCGCCTCCCGTACCCCACGAGTGCCTTCTGTGGGGGTGAGAACATTATTTCCTACCTTGCTTTTTATGTGTCGGCGCACCCAACCGCAGCAGCCCGTTTGCGTTCGACGTACAGGCTGTGGACGCTCTCTGCTACCCTTCCTGATGCGCGACAAGCAGTTCGCAACTTTGTCGGAGCGCAGCAGCGGTTGGACGATGCAGCCGAGGATAAAGTCGAGGCAACATTGCTGTGCGGGGCCCAACTCGTTTGTCAAAGGTCCACGTCGGACGACGACGGTGCCCCAGGCGGTACCCCACCAGCACCTCCAGGACCAGATGGTGGGGACCACCCTGGTGACCCGCGCGCGCGGGAGGGCGGCAGCGGCTTTGGCTCGCAGCCGTCAGGCGACACAGACAGAGGCAGCGGAAAGCAAGGTGTCCTCTCAATGAGAGCGTCGCCAACACGACGAGGAGGCGGCGGAAAGGCAGCAGCTGGGTGTTCGGAAGAGCGCGAGGGCACGCCGCGCTCAAGTGGAATCGGGTCGGCAACATGGTGCACACAATCCAGGAAAGCCATCCCTCTGCTCGAAGCGGCGGCCAACCCCACGCCTGGCGACAGATTCTCCTGCATCCTTCGTTTTTCATCTCCCGCACCGCTCAAGGAGCCCCCCAGCACCGCCCGTCACTCTCTGCTCCCCGCGCGGCTGGCAGCCGGCGGTTTCAAGCACGCCGACACCCGTCAGCGAGCAAAGGACGATGGAGGCGTGACTGCTGACCTCTACGCCGTTAGTGTCACTGGCGGCTCTTTCGAGTCCGTTGGCAACTGTAATGGCGGTGCGGTGGAGCGCCGGGCTGTCAGCAACCACTTCCTCAGGCACGTACAAGCGCGTGTCGCCATTACCGCTTCGACGGCGAGTCCAAGTACACTTGGCCGCGTCCGTTTACTTCTCCCACGCCGCTACCCCGTCCCGCCGGCGTGCTCTCCCCGCTCTTCAAGCCGAGCCGCTCGCGGGGCGCCTCTTCTCAGCACGGGTTTCAGGTGCTTCCGCTCTGCGGGGTGGGGATGCGTCACAAACGTTTGGACCACAAAGAGGGCCGTGATCACCCCTCGCTCGCCCCTCACTTCTTCACCGACGCTGTCCAAAGAGTTGAAGGCGGCCAGATGTAATGTGACGTCGGTTGCGAAAGCAGTGCCGCATGTCACTCGCTGGTGGAGTAGTTGCTGGCCGCATGACGGAGGTCATCCATGTGATGGTGTCGAACGCGTCGACGCTGAGCGTCGTGGAGACTGGTACGTGCCGGATCAAAAAGAGGTGGTAAACGAGCACAGTCGACAGCGAGATGATCACACAGAAGACGTGCGCAGCCGTGCCGATGACAATGACTACGATCAAGCCTTCATTGAAGGATACTGGGGCGACAAAGTGGCCGCGTATGTCACGGATGCCGACGACAGCTACGTGCCCTTGATCGGCGACAGATCGTCTACGACGGACACCATGAGCTTTGGTGCATCGACGAAGACCAACAGCTACGAAGGCGACGAGGCCAGTGACAGCGAGCAAGACAACAACAGCAAGAGCATCGGCTCTGACTCTGACGCTGCCAGCGACACAACCAGGAGCAGTGGGATCGACATGTCGTCAAGTACGACCAGCAGCGGCGTCGCGACGGGCTACAAGTGGAAGGACGGTTCGTACGTCCGCGGCGGCCGAGCTGCCGCCGCCCTTCGCCAACGCATTCGTGCGCTTCGGTCATTCGGGCCGTTCTCTTACTCCGTTTTGCAGGACGCACAATCAAAAAGCAGTGGGGAGCTGAGCGACAGGGCGGGCAAGGTCTGCCCCGACAACAACGCATACGATCCTGGCAGGTCCAAAAGCAGCGGCAGCTCGGGCGAGTCGGTGATTTTTGCACATGGTGTCGCTTACAAGGACGCCTGCGGAAAAGCCCACGACTCTTCAGGTGTCGATACGGAGAAGGCAGTGCGCATCATGGAAAGCGTTCCACCTCAACGTACGGCGCTACTCACAACTGCGACGGCCCCAACGACCGACATGGCCACGAGTCGCCGAGGCCGCTGGCGCCTTGATGGAAGCCCAAGTCGTGAACAAGCCGCCGACTGGGAGGCGGTTGGCCACGAGCCAAAGTCGCGCGTCGACCGCTCTCGTAGCTGGGCGCGCCGGCGCCACCGGAAGCTCGTGGATTCATCTAGTGATGAGTACTCCGACTGTACCCTGGATCCTGCTCCACGGAAGCCACACCCTAATGTCGTCAAACAACAACGCTCTCATGCTCATGTCAAAGACCAGCAGGTCTGCGGGGCAACGCACTTAAGCGGCGATGGTGGGCGTCACAACAGTCGGCTGCCCATGGCGACCGACACTGCCAACTTCAAAGACATGCATGTTTGTGCGGGCGGGCATGAACGCGGCGACGGTGAGCGTCGGGCCGGTCGGCAGCCGGCGGCGACCGCCAACGCCAACTTCAACGAAAAGGAGGTAGTTGAGGGCGACCATGGAGGCGGCAAAGGTGGGCGCCGGGCCAGTCGCCAGCTGGTGGCAACCGCCAAGAGAGGGTCTAACCACCGGGAGGTCGGTAGTGTCGGCCACCGGGGTGGTGATGGTGGTCTCCAGGGATGGGACCAGGGGCAAGCGTCCGACAAGGGCAAGGAGGCCGGCGATGAGCAGAAGTGTTGCGATGGCGGTGTTGGGCGTGATGCAGGTGTTGGACGCCGAACTGGCAGTTCCAAGAGGCCTAGGGAGCGTCCCGGACGATCCGAGTCCCCGGCTCCACCAGCGATGCCATTGTCTGTCACGGATGTAAATTCCATTCCCAAATACGGTCTGCAGTACTTGATTCGCACGAATATGTCATCGATCAACAATTGCGGCGCTCATGTCTTCCGGATTGCTCCAAGCATTCAACCCCGCCCAAGTTCAATCCCAAATCGAACAAAAGTTTGGGTCGGAGTGCAGAGCTACCCTCAGCGACCCACTTGTGTCAGTTCGCACTTTATGGGCCGCCATGCGGCCCCGAATTGCCCCGCCATGAATCTTGCTCAGATCCTTCCACAAGTTGGTGGCAAGTGGATGTCATTCGGACAGCTGAATAGGGAATCCCGCGCCAGCGCGAGGGCCCATCAGCAAGCGTATTCCGAATTGACGCCACCGCGCTTCCTGGCGACGATAAACGACGAGAGTGCTACGAGACGGGAAGTGCGCGACTCGGAAGGGACGGTGACATGGATGCTGCCCCGATCGAAGTCCAATCCCATTGAGGTGTATCACGCAATTGATGTCGCCCCAGAGGACCTCGACGGCCTCGGAAGGAGCCGGGGGGACCCCGACTGGACAGGTCAAGGGCAGTCACCAGCGGTCGGCGACCGTCTCGACAGTCCTAGATTCCTCAACTCGGGGGGCATGGCTCGCAGCTTATCGACCTATGTGGGTATCAACACCAATCTGTGCTACCTGGGAACTGTTGGGTCCGTCTTCAACTGGCACAAGGAGGACGGCAACTTGCTATCTGTCTCCTTCCTGGAGAGTGGTGCCAATAAGGTGCGTTGGTTTGTTCCCGAGAGTGAACACGACGCAGTTGAGAGGATGTTGCCGGCCTTAATGGATCTTTGCGTCCTGAAGGCAGCCGGAATGAATGTCTGGAAGGTCCTCGAGCAGAAAGCCATCAGTTTTCCTGCAACACTCTTTCTGAAGAACGGCATCCACGTCTACTTCCACGAAATGCGCGTTGGGGACATGGTTGTCACAGGACCTGGGGGACTGCATGGCGGGTACAATCGAGGAGTTAACCGAGCCTCAGCTGTCAACTACGCATGCCTGGCGTGGTTCGAGTTTGGGATAGCCCATGCGGCGGAGGCGCGAAGGAACCAGTGTCAAGTGCCGTTCCCGCTTGAGAAGCTGATTGTGCTTTCGTGCAAGCTGCTTGTGGACGGTCTTTGGTGGTGGGGAAGCCCCGCTGTCTTGAAGGCATGCGATCCTGACGCATTTGCGAATGACTTACGCGTGCTGGTCACCTACCTATTTGAGTACGTCGCGGAAGTACTTTCGTTGCGAGCCTCCCCTGTTACAGACAGCTGGTTTGGATCGAGCTTAGAGGCCGTGAGCCTATCGGAAGCTTCAGTTACCGTTCAGGACTTCGTTGCGTCTCGGGCAGCACAGACGGACTCTGAAGACCATCCCAATGATTACCACACGGACACGACTGGCGACGGCGCTTTGTGCTTCTGCTGCGGCGCTGCAGCCTGCATAAGCGCTGTTGTTTGCCCTAGATGCATTGAGACGTACGAGCCAAGCAGCATAGCCCTTGCGCCCCTCGGCAGTTGGCGTTGCGCGTCCGACCAGTACTGGTCCGGCCATTGGAACCTCACAGAGACTCCCACTGCTGAGGAAAGGGACCAACACAGTCCATTGATGGTGTACCGCCTGTCCGGGCGGGCGTCTCATGTTCTGCTCTCGAGGTTGAAGCTCCTTTTGCCAGGTGCAGGGCAAGAGCAGTGATGGTATGGCTGATGAGGTGGAACAGACCTGATTTGAACCTATTGTTTTTCTTGTCTACCTGCTTTTTTGTCCATGGGGCCGCTTCTTTCCTTGCATGTTGATCAATACCTCTCTTGGGGGCTCATTTCCCGCAAATCTTTAGCACCTGCCCCTCCCAAAGGAGTGTTGTGTAGTACCACGGGGCCCCGTGTTGACGGGGACCACCGCGGGTGCGCCGGAGGCGCCGGGGGACGAGGCGGCCGCCGGGGGACGAGGCGGCCGCCGGGGGACGACGACGCCGGCGGCGGTGGTTGGC
>Ga0209093_1002378_pt1 | contig 10505 bp, 12 predicted proteins | sample SidtaG_4_FD_187450 | JGI IMG/M metagenome (GOLD analysis project Ga0209093, IMG submission 187450) | Marine algal microbial communities from Sidmouth, United Kingdom - Sidmouth_Male1 metaG (SPAdes) (version 2) | ecosystem: Host-associated > Algae > Red algae > Unclassified | place: Sidmouth...
TCTGCACGGACCTGGCGGTTGGAGAGCCAATGGCGCGTCGTAGATTCGCACTCAGCAGCTGTTTTCTGCTGTTCTAGACCAATGGTTGGCCTGTTTTACAAAGCAGTCCCAGTCTTGGCCGATGAGTACAAAATTGGGGGATCAGCAATACGTCGCGCGTGGAGAGGTTGCGTTCTACTTTCTTCCCAGCGCAGACATGCCGGCTGATGGCATGACGAAGCCACTGCCGGCCCCGGCGTTCACCACTTTCCGGGGCATCATCGGCGTTGCCTCGGATCTGGGCACTTCAAGGAGTAGCGGCATGCGGGCCCTACGTCCTGCGCCGCAGTGCTGAACTCCCTCGGGGGGGGCGACGGCAGGAGGCGGAGTGGCGGTGTCGGCGGCCCGGAACGGCTTCGGGTCGATTTGGCGGTTTGCGGCGAAGTCGGGGGCTGGGCTGTAGCAGTACAGCCCTCCTCGGAATCGGGATCCGATTGTCGGCGGGCTGTACTGATACAGCCCGAGTCGGATTCGTGCCGAAATTCGTCGATCAAGTCGAAGTTTCGCCGATCGAGTCGAGGGCGGACGGTCGAATCGAGGTCTGCCGATCGTTTCGTCGGACGATCCGATCAACATTGGACGACCGCGTCAATTTGTGATTTTCGGCTGGGCGGTAGCCGTTACGGCTGTACCGATACAGCTCCGGCCGTTGCATCGCTACGAAGGCAGCGGTTTGCGTCGCCTTTACATCGACTGGGTGGTCTGCGGCGGTCGGGCGGTCAGCTAACGGCTTCTGCCATGCTGTCCGCCTCGTCCGGGGCTGACTAGGCGGACATTGATGTTATGGCGGGAAGCTGTACTTGTACAGCCCATCTCCCGGGTCCATCAAGACGGCGGTTTGATTCGTCTTTACATCAGTTGGGCGGTTTCCGGCGGCCGGGCGGTCGGCTGGAGGACCCTCCGACGCTGTCCCCGTCGGCTGGGATTGACTTGGCGGACATTGATCTTTTTGCATGGCGGGGGGGGGGCTGTACTGATACAGCCCAGCTTCATGCGTCTCTACCAAGTCGGCGGTTTGCGTCGACTGTGCGGCGGTTGGGCGGCTTGCAGCGGCCGGGCGGTCGGCTGGCGGCTGCTCTGATGCTGTCCGAGTCGGCTGTTGTCGACTTGGCGGTGGGCGGTTTTTTGGCCCACATCGCGTTTTGCGGCCAAGTCGGGGGGGGGGGGGGTTCTGTATCAGTACAGCCCAAAACTGATATGGCTTCCCGAGGTGGGCTGTACTGCTACAGCCCGGGCCCGAGCAGCGGCGATCGAGAAGCCAAATCAAGCTGTAAGCCTGAAGCCGGGCTACCGTGCATCCGGACTCCGGAACCGTCACAATGTAAGTGGGGGGAGTGTTGAGCATGGCTCAGCAATTCCATTTGTCTGTACTTACCCGGTTGAGCATTGGGACTCTATTTTGGGTATTTACGTATGCACTTGTTGTATGTTTTGTACTTGTGTGTACTTGATTTGTTGGTCTCGTAGTGGGCACGCTCTGCTGGGGTGAGCTCGGGGGGGGGGACTTGTGTGGGGAGGTGCATGCCCCGTTCTGGGAGGTGCGCCGCGGCCCGCGCGCTCTGAGAACTGAGGCACGTGGGTGTGCTCCGAGAGCGGGCTTCCCGACGACCTGTCGTGGTGCCGCCTGGGGTACATTAGGTGGCTGGACACGGCCCAGGACCTCTGCCATAGTAAAGTAACGCACCCACTTGACCACACCGACTTCACAAGGGGTCAGGCGCGGACGGGCGCCGGCGACGGGGCAGCGACGCCGGCGGCAGCCCCATCGGAGGTCCCCGGGGCACGCGAGGGCGTCGGCGGGGGGTCGGCGGACGTATGGGGCAACCCCAGGCGCGCGGCGCGGCTCAGGTAGACGCGGAGCGTCTCGTGCGGGGCGTCCGCGGCGTCCATCCAGGTAGGCTGGGGGTCCCCAGTCCAGTACACCTGGACCCGCAGGGTTCCGTCGGGGAGCGTGGCGTGGTCCGCAATCCGGTCCACGGCGTACCGCTGGCCATCGGCCTCTGCCCCATGGAAGGAGCGGGCCGTCCGCAACGCGGGGTGCTGGGCGGGGCCCGGGACAGCCGCGCCCGAGGCCCGGACGACGTGAGCCACGTTTTCCCGGCGGTGCTCCCCATCCACGTCAGGGAGGACCGTGGGGCCATCCGTGGAGACCACGCGATAGGGCCCGCGGGCCACGTGCGTCAGCGTGCCGCCGGCGCCTTCCTCCTTGGCGTGATCGCGCAGCCACGCGACGCCCCCGACGGTGAACTTCTCCGCGCGCAGCGCGAGGCGTCGGTCGTGGTCGCGCTTGTAGCGCCCCTGTGTCGCCTTGAGCGTTGCCCGCATCTGCGGGACGAGCTGCACGAGAGGGGTCAGCAGGTCGACCTGGGCCCGTTTCTGTGCGGCTGTGCCGCGTTGCGCCGTGAGGGGGTACGCCCCTGTTCGGGACACGTCCTTGAACGCCCAGCTCGACACCCCCATGGGGTTGACCAGCTCCAGAGGGGCGACCCCGGTGCTCCGGTGCAGGCGACTGTATTATGCCAGCGTCAGCGCCCCGAGGAGTTGGTCCCAAGACCGAGGATGTTCCGTCACGTAGTGGTTGAGGATGGTGTGCATCGTGCGGTTGAACCGCTCTGTCTGCCCGTTCGTCTGCGGGTGGGACGGAGACGTCACCTTCGGCTCGATGGACAGCAGGTTGCACACCTGGCCCCAAAAGTGGCTGGTGATATGCGGTCCCCCGTCGGACAGCAACCGGTCCGGCGGACCATAGGCGGCGACCCAATAGTCCAGGACCGCCGAGGCGCAGTCCACGGCCGTGGTCCCATCCATTGGGAGCGCCCGCACCAGCTTGGTGAACCGGTCGGTTATCACCAGGATGAACCGGTGGCCGGCGGCCATCCGAGTGAGGGGCCCGTAGAGGTCCAAAGCAGTGTCCTGGAAGGGGGGGATGCTGTCCGCCAGGTAGTGCGTCATCCCCGGTTTGTAGGCGACGTCAAACTCCAGCTCGCTGAGGCGGAGGCGCCAACGCGCCAAACGGGGATTCCCCGAACCCCACAATGTTGAGGATTCACCGCAGGCAGTCGTGATCGGTGCGCACGAGGAAGCGGTCACCCTCGAGGTAGGGGCGGAGTTTAAGCGACGCCCAGACGACCGCCAGGCACTCATTTTCCGTGACCCCGTAGGGGAGCTCGTTCGTGGCCAGCCGTCGGCTGATGTACGCGACGGGCTGGAGTTTTGCCATCGTCCTGCTCCTGGAGCAGGGCGGCGCCCACCTGCGTTCCGCACGCGTCCACGTCGAGGACGTACTTGCGCCCGCGTCGCGGGAGTGCGAGGACCGGCGGGGTCGTAAGGGCCTCTTTAAGCCGGTCGAACGCCTGCTGCTGCAGCGGTGTGGCGGGGGGCACGAGATCCGGGGCCGTGGACCCCATAAGGTCCGTCAATGGCGCCGCCATCCGGGCGAAGTTCGGCACAATCCGGCGGAACACATTGCACATCCCCACGAAGCTCCGTACTTGGGTGCAGGTCGTGGAAAAGTGTGCTTCGCGCAGCGCGCGCGTGTGGGCATTCATCACTCCAAGCCGGCCCGGCTTAATCTCGTGCCCGAGGTACTCCACGGTGGTGCGGAAGAACCGGCACTTGGGTAGGCGGAGTGTCACTCCCGCCTCCCGCAGCAGGCGCAGGACATGGTCGACGTGACCGATATGCTCTTCCTCAGTCTTGGAGTACACGATGACATCGTCGAGGTAGATGAGGCAGCTCTGCCACTTGACCGCGGAGAGGATGATGTCCAGTGCCCGCTGAAATGTCGCGGGTGCGTTTGTGAGCCCGAACGGCATCCGCTTGTACTTGTAGGCGCTCTCGTGACACACGAAGGCCGTCTTTTCCCGATTCTCGGGTGCGATGGCGACCTGCCAGTAGCCGGCATTGCAATCCAATGTCGAGCAGATGGTCGCCTCGACAAGGCTGTCAATGCATTCGTCCATCCGGGGAAGCGGGTAGAAGTCGTTCTTTGTCACGACGTTCAGCAGTCGATAATCGACGTAGAAGCGGAAGGTGCCGTCCTTCTTGGGGACGAGTACGCTCGGGAAGCCCCATTCCGACGATGTCGGTTCGATGACGTCCGCCTCCAACTGCCGCTTGACCTCGGCCGTCTTGGCCTCCCGTGCGGTGTGCCCCGCGCGGCGGGGCGCGAACCGGACGGGCCGGGCTCCGGCATTGAGGTCGATGCGGTGTTGGGTGGCTTTGATGACGCCCAATGCCTGGCCCGTCCACATCTCTTGGTGCTGGCCCAGCATGTGTCGGATCCGCGTGTGCAGCGCCGGGTCGGCATCCGGGAGGTCCACGTCCTCCACGAGGACCGAGGCCACGGGTGGTGCGCCGCCCGGGGAAAGGCCCGCTTCGCCCGGGTCCCAGGGCCGCGCCTGGGTCGAAACTCCTCCCCCTGCGGGTACTGCCGCTCCCAGGTCCCGCTTCGGGCTCGGGGGCCCCTGCGTGGCGGACACCACCCCTACCACGCTCTCCTCGGAGGTAGGCGTGGTGAAGGCCGGGACGGCCGACGTCCCGGGATGCGCCGTGAGGGGCACCTGCACAACGCTCGTCGTGAGCAGTTCGACATAGCCGACGTTAGCGCACTGCCGGAGGACGACCTCCTGAGTGCCGAAGTTGGTCACGATGACCGGGAAGGAGAGTCCGGGCACAATGTCGTGGTCGCCATTGGAAATGGTGATACCATGCGTCGTGAACAGGCGCGACGCGCCGAACACCTGGCCCAGGCGCCCCCACATGGTCCGCACCCAGACGAGCGAGGCCGCCGCCGGCGGTAGCCGCGTCTTGCAGGTGGAGCGTAGCGCGCATGAGACACCCATCGAGCGGTCGCCGTCGTCCAGCGGCCCCCGCAAGATTGCGGTGACGGAGCCGTCCGTCCAACGGATGGACCGGTCCTGGGGCAGGATGGCGTGCGCGTTGTCGTCGCTGAATGTGCAGCCCCGGATGACCGCCACTGACAGGTCTTCGACGACGAGGAAGGTCACAGGGACGATCCGTGCCCCCGTTTGAGGCCACAGCGTGACGGTACCGCTGGTACGTAGCCGCGCGTTGTTGGCGTCCCTAAGTCTGACCCGCTCCTCTTCTTTGGAAGTGACGACCTGGCGGGGCCAGTCAGGGGCCAGGGCGCTCCGGCGGACGAGATTGGGCCCCGACCCGGTGTCCACGACGACGCCTACCGCGACCAGGGACAGCTTGTCCAGGCCCAACGAGGCCACGATGCGGTAGTTGTGCAGGCTGAACAGCAGCACCTCCCCCCCCCCCGTCGGGACACCCGGCGGGTGCGAGGAAGCCGCCACGGCGGCCGCATGGCAACATAAGCGGGTACGCTCCCGGCGGGCGCGGCCCCCGAGGCGGTGCCGGCGCCCGCTGCCCTCCCGCGCCCCGTTGGCGGGGGGATCGGCCGGAAAGCCATCTCCACCGCACCACGACCGGGGGGCGGAGTGGCCCAGGGCCAGGACCGACGCGGCAACCGGTGGCGTCGGGGAGGGGCCCGGACCGTCCGTGGAGGGCGCCCGGACCGCGGCCCGGTCCGGGCCCTCGGACGATGCGCGGGGGGCCCCCCCCGGCCGCGCCAAGACCCGCTGGCAGAAGGCGGGCGCTGGCGGAAAACCCGCTGCAGCCCGCCGCTTGCGGACCTGGCGCAGGCGGCGTGCCGCAATGTAACAATGTCGGTGTGCCTTGAGGCGGACGACGTCCGTGGGCAGCCCACTTTAGGCGCTGCCCCTTACGCGTTTCCCTGGGCGTGGCTGGGGTGCCCGACGTCACCGTCCCCGGCGGACCACTCCTCGGAGGAGTTCCCGTCGTCATCGGCTGGGCCGTCCGGGTAGGCCCGATCGTCGGTTTCCACGGCGTGGACGAACGAGGCGGAGCCCGGTGGAGCGCCCCCGGAGGTGGCCGCGCACGGCGGCGGAGGCGCAACCGGCGCACCCGCACCCAGAGGCAGGGGCGGGGGCGGTGCGGGGCCGCGGCCGGTCCGGTGCGCCGGCACGGCGTCGCGCAACGCGCGCCCGTGCGCGCGGACCTCGAGGGACTGGGGGGGACACTCCCATACCCAGTGACCTAAGTGGCCGCAAAAGGAGCAGGCCCCCCGCCGGCGCGGCGTCGGTGTCGAAGCGGACAAACTGGCACCTCCCCCACCGCGTGGCGCGGGCGCCCCGCCGCGCGGGAACCCGGGCGGCCGGTCGGAGTACGGGAACACGGTGCTGGCACGCGGTGGGACCGGGGTACTCGGCGTTAGAGTGCCGCGACCGCGGCCCACCCCGGTGTGGACGGGGTACATCTCCAGACGTCCACCCCACGAGGGTTGTTGTTGCCATCCCGACGGGGGCGGCAGGCTGTCGACCGGAAGTACCGGGGCGTCCCCGACCGGCCCGTGTTCGGGGGGCGCCACCGACGCGGCGAGGACGGCGGCCCACTCAGCGCGTTCCGCCTCCGTCCCGCAGTCCGTGACGGCCAGGGCCGCGGCGGCTGAGGCAGCTATCACTGGGAGGGCCACCGAGGCGGCGGTCCAGGAACGTCGGGTCTCCCGCTCTTCGCCCCCGGCGGAACGGGAGTGGCTCCCCTTGGGCTTGGCTTGGAGCTTGACCCCCCAGGCCTCCCCAGTGGCGGCGCCCGTCTTTACACGAAACTTGCGCAGCTTGGGGAAGGTCCTAACCTGGGTGTGGAAGTTCCGGCCCAGCGCCCGGACCTCTCGTCCGACGCCCTCGAGTAGGATACTCTTGAGCTGGGCCTCTCGCAGGACTGACCCCAGGGCCCGGTTAGCATCGAGGATGCGGTTGGAAAACTCATGCTCGTCCTCCCACTTCTCCTGAGTCGTTTGCATGAGCGAGTGCACGTGGTCCACCAAATCGTCGCCACCGCGGTACTCGTTGAGAAGGCGCGGACCGCGCGTTACGTGAGCTGCCGCGTGGTGTGGGTGTCCTTAGCGCGCTGGAGCACCCCGAGCACTTCGCTCGTGACGAAATACTGCAGCAGTTTCACTGCTGTCTCCTCGTTAAAGCCGCTGCCGTCGCAAGCCGTTTGGAAGTTCCCTAGGAACGTCACGAACCCCAGCGGGGTGTCGCCCGCGAGCGGCTACGAGGTGTGCATCAAGGCTCTGACGTCGGCGCGGATACCGCGGATGGAGTTGCCGCGGGGGAAATGCAAGCGTCCCCCCAGCAGCGCGAGACGGTATCGCGCCGGTGACAGGAGCCCCTTGAAACGGGGGTCCACCACGGTGTCCTCCCACTGCTCCCGTCGGAAGCCACGCAGCGCCTCGTGCACCAGGGCCCGCTGCGGGCGCTTCTCGGCCGCGCGAGCCCGTCGTCGACGGCTTGGTGCCCCATGGTCGCTACCGCTGTCGGCGGTGGAGGTGGAGCTGCGGCTGCTCTTGGTCGAGTCCGAGCCACTGGTGTCGGAAGACGAGCCCGGCGGGCTGTGCTCGCTCTCCGTTGAGGAGGAGGGCCCCGACGATCGGGACGACTTGTCACGTCGCGAGGGGCGCCGACGGTGCTGCTCCCGCCGAGCCCCGTCCCTCGGCGTACGCGCCGTGGGCGCCTGCCGCGAGCGCGATCGCGGAGACCGTTCGCGACAGGTGGCGGACACTGCCAGGGCGGGCGCCACCCCGTCGCCCCCCGCATCCCGGGGTGTCCTCCCGTGTTGTGCCGAGCCCGGGCCCGGGGCAGCCGTTTCGCCCGCGCTCGCCGACAGCGGCGAAGGCCCCTAGGCCGCTGCGAGCGCCGACGCGACGGCCGCACTGCGCCCCGGTGCCGGGGTTCCGTCCGAGGCTGCGGTTGACGCCTCCTCCGCCGCATCTCGGAAAACCTGGGCCACTTGGCGTAGGCGTGCGGTGTCGGCCACTGGCCGCGACAGCCCGTGGGTGGCACCGCCACCGACCCCGTGTAGGCTGGGTCCCGACACGCCCGCCGCCGACGGCGGGTCCAGGGACCAATGGTCCCGGGTGGAACGCTGACACTGGGCCCGGGCCACCTCATCCGGGGTAACCCCGAATGCTCTCTGTAAATCCCAGCGCTGCCGCTCCTCCTCCTCCAGCGACAGTGCACCCACTAATCGGCTCGAACCCGGGCCAGTGGGTATCCCACCGGCCGGGGCCCCCGCCAAGCTGCCCACTGCGGCCACACGGGGCGGTCCAGAGGGCAGCGCCCCTGCCGGGCGCTGCCCATCCAGGGGCGAGGGGTGAGCCCCTGCGCCCCCACTCTGGGACTCCGCTAGCGTAGACGTCCGTCCCGCGCCGGGAGGAGGACGAGCCCCGGTGGTCGGCGTGCGGCCGGGATCCTCGGGCGGGGAGTCCAACTCCCCCGCCACCGTACCGCCGCTGCCAACCGGGACCGCCCTTCCACCCCCAACGAGGGCCACGGCGCCCAACGCCCGCAGTGCCCCGGGGTCTCCCGGCGGTGGCGCGTCCGTCACCCGGCTAGTGCCGGGCATCTCAAACGGAGGGGCGCCCCCGTCGAGCGGGGAAGATGAGGAAGATCCGCGAGCCATGGAAGCGGGGCCCGCGTATCGATCGGTTGTCCTCGGTGACCGCACCGCAATACAACCCACGGGGGTCCCCCGACCTTGATACCGAAAGAGGTGTCAAACCGCAAGACGCACCGCGTGCACACAGCGGGTCTCAACCGGAGCGCCAAATGTAAGACCACAATCAGGGTGATTACCTCCGAAGGAGGGAGGTAACGGCCGTCCAGGCCGCTCGCGCGACACCCGCTATGGGACTCGAGGTCCAGGAAGTCGGGCCGATCGAAACGGCGAGACATGAAGACACGGTTTACTGGCTGGCGACGACGGTGCCTCCCACCGTCGTCGCCCTTCGTCCTAAAAGGGCGGAAACCGTCGCCCGGGCCCAATTCCCCGACAGGGACTTGGCCCGGGCCGTCACCAACCAATGCAGATAATTCCCTCCATGCATACAAAGTCCCCTGAAGCGATCATTACAGACGAGGGGGAGTGACCGTTCCGCGCGCAACGCGCTGCAACCGCCGCGTGGCGCCCGGTCGGCTGTCGCCTCCCGCGCCCTCCGGCCGCGGCCACTCGGACCCCGCGGCGGCGTCTGGGCCGGGCGCGCCCCTTCACGGGCTCGCACTGGCGCTCATAGGCGGGCCCGCCGTCCCCGTTCCGCCCGGGTCCGACCGCGTCGGCAACGCCGATACCCCTCCGCGTCCGCCGCACCTCGGGCGCTCCGCCGGCCGCGCCACCGCCACCGGCGGGCGCCCGGTGTACTACACGCACCCTACTCGGGAAGCACGGGGTCACCCTCAAGGCACAGAAGTGCCACCTCTTTAGTAACGAGGTGGAGTACCTTGGCCATGTAGTACGGACAAGACGCTTGAGTGTGAGTGAGAAGAACCTCAAAGCCATCAAGAAGGCCGTCTTCCCCAAGACCCAAACTCAACTGAGGAGTTTCTTGGGCATGTGCAATGTCTACCGTAGGTTCACGGTAGACTTCGCTAAGACAGCGAAGCCGATGAATGACTTAAACAGCGTGAAGCTTCCGAAGCGGTTGTGTCGCCTTACAGCCGTTCTGCCAAAAACCTCGCAGTCCTGTCCGACCCACAGTGACATACCAGAGTTACATGAATCACATTTCGGAAAGGATACGTGAAATATTTTGGACTGGCATCGACCGCCCATCACCGGGAAGTTGGCAATCACCGATTCTGACCGCTGTGGAGCGCTCACGAGACGAGCACGGCAGCGAGAGACTATCTTTCAAATCGTTCACGCGTAGGACACGAGTGCGTTTTGTGCTGAGGAGGCACTTCGTCCAAAACCCGCCGACGTGGCGGGACACAGACGCCACATCGCCCACAATGCTGCGAGTGTGCAGAAGAGCGCAAAAGACTGTCGAGCACAGTGACAATACCTGGACCCTTCGATTGGCCGATGGTGCACGGCGTCTGCCGTGTCGACGGCTCACCGTGCTGTGGCCAATGGGACGCCATTTTTCCTGTCACTCCTGGACAGAGGCACCAGAGACCGACAGCACAGTGACACTCCCAGAGAGGCTGTGAGAGGGCATGAGATTAACTGTTGCGCTGAGGGGGACGAGCCGACCGCAGTCTCCCGAAGATTTCATGAAATACAGATGTCTCGTGACTGGTCCACAAGGCACAACGGGAGCCCACTGAAGCAAACTCAACCATCGCACAAGAGACGAAGCTCGGATGCCAGCTTTTGTCCCCAGGCCACACCGCTAACTGCAGGCACGTGCCGACACGCGCAGATGAGGAGCACCACGATCCCTTTGCATCAGATTGGGACGAGTCGGAAAACTCCTTAGATCCTGGCGGGCGATCGCAACTGCTTTTTTCCGGGAGCGCAGTTGCACGAAATTAAACGTTTCTGCGGTCGGCATCAGATTGGTGGCTTGCGATACTTCAAATGTGGCTGGAATGCTCATTTCAGAATGTCACAGTGGTATGTGCCTCTCGTGTCTAGCAGCG
>Ga0209093_1002379_pt1 | contig 10505 bp, 15 predicted proteins | sample SidtaG_4_FD_187450 | JGI IMG/M metagenome (GOLD analysis project Ga0209093, IMG submission 187450) | Marine algal microbial communities from Sidmouth, United Kingdom - Sidmouth_Male1 metaG (SPAdes) (version 2) | ecosystem: Host-associated > Algae > Red algae > Unclassified | place: Sidmouth...
CAGGATGCGGATCGCTACGCCAGAGTCACAACGCGAACGCCGGGATCACTGGGCGCGAAGCGCACAAAAACGACGGAAGCAACGCAAACGCAACGATGATTTATTCGAACACGCACGATGACCCCACAGCATACTCTCATATGCCCTCAGAAACAAGACGCAGGACGTGCACAATCCCGACCCCCTGGCGCTTCCATGGGGGGACCGGTACCCAACGGACCACGGTCTCAGGCCCGGGCCTCTAGTGGCCCCTGCCCAGCATTCCTGACAGCCCTTCCACTGGAAGGGGACCCCCGCCCGTCTCGGGCGGAAGCAGGAAAGTCACCAAGACTTCCTCGAGTTGAGGATTTACCCAAAACCAATACCTCGGGACTTATCCCAACATTTTTCAATTTTACCGGATAGAATTCCGATGGGATTTTATCCCTGGTCGAGATCATATCTCGGTCCGGCTTACGCTCGGATTGCGGAAGCTTCCACAAGCTTCCCGGTCCCCCCAGAGGGCCCGGATTCGGGATGACGTGTGTCTCCCTTGCGTGTGTCAGACCCCGCCTCAGGGGAGCCCGATCGGGTGTTCCCCGCCTTGCGCCCCTCTAGAGGGGTCGTTTCAAGTGTAGCCCTGGGGCTCCCTGGACACCCCCCCAAGGGGGTTGTCCCACGCTACCCCCCTAGGGGGGTTTTGCGTGACTGTTCACGACTCGTCTCCGGCTCATGCCGGGGGGTCGTATCACCCCTGAAAGAGGGTTTCCCCCACAGGGTGGTAAATCGAGCAGCAGCGCACCGTTCATTGTCAGGATCTCTGCAGCAGCAGGGTTGTGCACGGAAGAGTTATCGTACAGCAGCACACAATCCGGCGGTTGCTCAGCCCCTAAGGCCCCTGGCACGAACCCGCTCATGCGTCCCGCAGAACTTGTACCACACGAGAGCCAGTCGTCCCCGCTCCGCGCCGGCGGCACCTCGTTGACGCTCAGCTCCGAAGTGCCAGTGTCGTGGGATATAACCACGATCGAAGAGAAGCCTTGGCATGGGCGGGAGTCAGGTGCAAGCGCTTGGAATGGCTGTCAGACCAAGGAACGGCCCCGCGGTCGGATCTTGGCCGACGCCTGGATGTGAGTTTCGTCTGCAGCGACGATTCATCTGTCCGGGATGTGCCGGGCCAGCCGATAGTGGGCAACCACAAGCGACACACACCATTCGCTGGCCAGGCGCTCGACATTCTTGACCGAGACGCCAATCAGCCCCCTGCTTCCGTTTCAATCCAATCTATGCCAATGGAATGCGTGACCCGTGGCGAGCAATCGGTCATGAGATGATCGGCCATCCACAGATATTCTTTGTCGACCATTCGTGGATGGTCGGCCCGCCACAAAAGAGGCCCACCCATCATGAGCGTTCAGAGGAGCCCAAGATTGAGACATGACCTGTCTAGCTTTGGCTCGGAGTTTGGAGAGCCAGTGACAGAGCCACACGTTGGGCACACGTGACGTTTGGCTTTGGCTTTTGGATCCATTGGTGGAGACTCTCTTAGTCGCGAACCATGTGGTACGCAGCGTCGACATGCTTGGTGCGCCCCGTCGCCTCGGGGTTTTTGAAAAGCGCGAAGCACGCCTGGTTGTCTTCCCACATGGAAACGGCGCCGCCGTCGACGCCATGCACCGTTAAAAACTTGCGGAGCCGAAGGGCGTCCTTGGCCGCCATCGCAGCGGCCCCGTTCTCGGCCTCATCCGTCGACGTCGCCACCGTCGACAGGCTCTTGCTCCCGCAAGAGACAGGTCCACCGTTGAGGCCGAAAATGAAATCTGTCGTCCAACGACGAGCGTCAGCGTCGCCCGCTCAGTCGGCGTCGACGTACCCATTCCGCGGCTCGCTGTCGCGGTACACGACCCCCAAGCGTGTTTCATCTTTTAGGTAGCGCAGCACTCACTTGGCCGCGCGCATATGGTCCTCCTCCGGGCCAGACATGAAGCGCGAAACCACGCCAACGGCGAACGCAACGTCCGGCCTCGTCGTTGTGGACAGATATAGCAGGGAGTGGACAGGTTTGTCATACCGGTTGCCCTAGGGCAAGAGGTGCTCCCCCGTATGGTCCAGTGTGGCCGCCGACACCATTGGAGTCCTGTTCAGCGTGAAGTTGGACATCCCAGACGCCTCAAAGAGTGCGATGACGTGCCCCGCGTTGCTCAGGATGAGCATCTTGGCCGCCCGGTCTCGCTTTGCCTTCATGCCGATGGAGTCCTTGACCTCCCTCATGTCGCGCACGTCTAACGTCGCCGACACCAAGTTCTTCACCGCCTTAACCCCGTCGAGGTTCTCGCCCACCACGACGCGATCGCCCACGTAGACGAGGATGTAAATCAGCCCGTGCACCCGGTGGCTTCACATTTAGAGGCACGGGTCCACCATGCACCGGACTGCCGCCATAGCCTACAGCTCTTTGTCGAGCTTGCTGCGCGACAGGCTCCCCGCCTGCTTTGTCCCATACAGAGCCTGGTCGAGACGGAAGACCTCATTTTCCTCCCCCAGATCGGCGCCGTCCGGAAGCTTTACGTGGATTTCCTTGTCCATCTTGTCGTTGAGAAAAGACATCTTGACGTCCACGTGGTGAACCTTCCAGTCCTTGGCCGCGGCAACCGCGAAGAGTGCCTGTGTCGTACCCGAGCTTGTCACTGACGCCCACGTCTCGTCAAAATCATACCCCGGCATCTGTTTGAAGCCTTGCGCGACCAGCCGCGCCTTGAACGTCGTCACGTTGCCCTCCGCATCGCACTTGACTTGGTACACAAACCGATTCTAGACAGACTTGCGCTAGTTGTTGCTCTTCGTCTTGGACCAAGTACAAAGCTTCTTGTGCGCCAGCTACAAGTCCTTCTCTGCTGTCTCCCATAGCGGCCAGCACCAGCGTGCACGCCTGTCCTCCGCACTGGTCTGCGGCTTTCTTACGTCCCAGGCGGACTAAGCGCCAACTAGTCGTCCCGCTGCCGCGCACACATTTGGGCTGCTCTTCCACCAGGTACCCTTTGGTGCAGGCTTGTGATTCGACGGCCAGGGTGCTTGCGCCCCGTCGTCACCACTCTCCGTTGTGGAGTCAGGCAGCCCTTGGTGAACTTCTTGAGCCGCCGCGTCCTCGCCGGCGTCATCTTAATCGCCGTCTTTCGCGTTATAGACGTCCTCCTCCTCCGGCGCTCCGTCGCTCTCTGACGACTGCCGCGGAGCATACTTGTCCCCGCTGGGGACTTCCGCGTCCAGCATGTCCATCGCGCCGTCCTCCTTTGAACCATCCGTCCACGCCTTCAGGCGAGGACTGGCGCTTGACTCAGAGGCAGACGTCTTGTTGACGGTCTTGCTTGGGACCTCTTCCATGAGCACGTCCCGGCGCTCGAAGATCTTGTTAGAACAATCCTCGAGGATGCGGTAGGCTTTTCCACCAACAGTGTAGCCGAGAAAACGGCCAAGGTCGGTCTTTGGCTCCAACTTGCGCTGCTGCTGCTCGGGCATGAAAGCCCAGGACCGGCTCCCACAGACGCGAAATCCCTTCACGTCGGGGCGTCGCCCCGTGGGCGCCTCGAGCGGCGTCACATCTTGACCTGCGTTGGGGGACCGGTTGCACATGTGGATGACTGAGGAGAGCGCCTCAGCCTACAGCTCCTCTTCCACACCGGCGTCCACCAGTGCCTCGCGAACACGCTCCATGATGGAGCGGTTGGCGCGCTCCGCCTCACCTTTCTGCTGCAATAGGTATGGCGCCGTCTTCTCCAACTTGATGCCCTTGTCGTCATACAATGCCATGTGGTCGTGGCTGACGTACTCCTTGGCACCATCGTGGTGCAACCACTTCACACTGAGCCCTGTGAGGGTCTCAAGCTTACTATTGCGTGCCTTGATGACGTCTGGTACCATCCCCTTGGTCTTGTTGCGCATCGCCGTGATTAATCCGGTAGAGTCCTCCAGCAGTGTCATGAAGTATACTGAACCCCCTAGCGACTCCGTCAAGGGCCCATCGACGTCGGTGTGAATCAACTCGCACTTGGTGGTTGTCGTAGTCGAGTGATGCTGCAGAGAATGCACCATCTTGCCGTCGACACACGGGACGCACACCGTGTCAAGCACGCGCTTGGCGTCCGCTACCAAATCTGGCTTCCAGCTGACTATCCTAACCACTCGCTCGATGTTCTCGAAACCCATGTGTTGAACCGGCGGTGCCAAAGCTCCGCCCCGCCTTCGATGCGTGTTGATGCGGCGCTCGCAGACGCCTTGACCGGCGTCACCTTGAGCACGTAGTTCTCGGACTCGTTGACCGACCCGCTGACAGACGTCTTGCTCAACACCCAGCACGCGAGCACCGCTTTCTCATCGATTAGGATGTAGCAGGCATCGCCGACAAAGACCACCGCTTCACCGCGTTGGTAGACCGCTCGGACCGATAGAAGGTTTTATGTCAGGTCTGGCACGAGCATGGCCTCGCCGAGGACCATGCGAGCCTTGGTGTTGCCCTTCCCCACGTCCATGGAGACGTAGCCGTGCCACTTGATGGACACTTTGTGACTATCAGCCAAAGTGACCTTGGCCCCCCGCTCCCCGAAGCATTGACGGTGAAGCCTTTGTCCCCGGCGGCCCTATGGTTCGTCTCGCCGGAGTCCGGCACTCACGTTGAAAACCCGCTGGCGCTCCCAGGAGCCTTTTGCTTTTCGCCTGGCCTGCCGACGCGGCGTAGGACAATTCGACATGGGAGGTGCACCACCGCCCCCGCCACCGTCGCGACGCCCGCCTTTTGGATTCTTGTTGCCCTTGGCGTCGTCGGCCTCCTTCTTGAAGCAGTCGTGCTTCATATGCCTCTTCTTGTCGCAGGATTAGCGCACCTTCGCCTTCTTGACCCACGGCTTCTTGGCAGCCGATGCCGCTAACGCTTGCGACTTGATGCCGGTCGTCGACGACGACCGCCCTCCACTTCTCCGATGCCCCACCAGGAGCAGATTGGCGCTCACGTCGGCAAGGTTGCGCTTCCCGTCCATGTTCTCCACGACGGTCTTGATCATGTAGGACTCTGCTGGAAGACCTGAAAGAATCTGTAGCATGAGGGCGTTCTCGTCCTCCTGGTTACCTAGCATGGAGAGTTCCTGGCGGAGGCCCTTGGCGCACGACGCGTACTTGATGATGTTTTCGTGGCCGCCCTTCTTGAGGTTGCTCAGCTCGTGCATAAGCTGCTGCAGCCGTGCGTTCTCACGCGCCTCAAAGATTTCCTTGAGCGCGTCCCACGCGTACTTGGTCGTACTGACCGCCGTCACCGAATGGAGATGAACCGGCTTGACCAAGCTCTGGATGGTCGCCAACGCCGACTCGTTCATAATGTCCCACGCGTCTGCCATATATTTTCCCTTGAATTACTGCCGGACGCGGGGCGGTCCATCACGACTACCGCATAGACCTTCTCTTTGATGAGCTGCGCACGGCAGTACACAGCCTAGAGCTTGTAGTCGTCGTCCTGCTGCACGAAGCGAGGGCCACCGTAGCGACAATACTCCGACATGACGATGAAAACCGCGCACCGAGGCGCGACACTGACGACGTGGGAGGCTAAGCCCGCCCGCACCACGCCGGAACACACAGCAGCCCATCGAGCTTCGTCCTGCAATCGACAGAGCGAAAGATGACGATGACCACCAGCGACACTGGGCCCATAACCTGTGAAGTTGACGTTGTAGAGTGGGTGCGTTGTTTTACGACGCACGGCGTTGGCAGACCCGCGACGGTGCGTCTTTTATCCCACAGGCCACCTCGCCCTCGCGCTCTCTCCAGACACTCTCAACGACGCGGCGCGCCAAGCGCGCAGTGCACCTCCAAGGGCAGATCCTGCACCTCCGGTGAGCACGGCCGCCCACAGTCACACAAGTCAGACGCTCCCTCAGAATTCTCCCGACAGCTCAACCCCTACTGCGTGTCCCACCGAAAGCCCTACAAACAATTACATGCAGTGCCACAGAACAAGTACACGGACTTATGACTTACTCAAGGGCCAGCTGTCCCTGAGGGACTGCGAAAGTACACTTCACACCCTTATCACAGCCTCGGCTCTGTGCCCATAATTTGCTGAAACGCAGTGGGCATAGGGGATGGGGGACGACGGTGAAGCGGTTGAGTGGCTTGAGCTTGTGTGTACTTCTGTGAACGTGCTTTCTTGGTTGTCCAATGGTTCGCCCACCTCTCCCAACCGAGGGCACCTCTCAAAAGATCCCCACCGGGCAAAGTGCTCCCCCTCTCGCGCCCATGCCGACGCCCGCGCCCTCGCACCAAATCCAAGCACTCACGAAATGAATAGCCACTAGAGCAAAGCGAAGATCAAATCATAACATGCCGGAAGTAACGCCCCAATAAGACCAAAGAACTACGTGTGCAACTTGACCCCCTCTTGCTTGTGTACCACCTGTGGTACCATGGGGCTCACGGACCACCATCCGCCCGCGAGCCGCAAGTGGCATCGGCGACGAGCACCACAGCCCAACACAACAGCCAGCGAGCCGGGCGGGGGTTCCCGGATCCCTTTGCATTGGGGATCCACCGCAGGCAGTCGTGCTCCGTGCGCACGAGGAAGTCGTCCGCCTCGACGAAGGGGCGAAGCTGGATCGACGCCCAGGCGACCGCCAAGCGCTCCTTATCTGTAACCCGGTAGGGGAGCTCGTTCGTCGCCAGTCGTCGGCTGATGTACGTGACGGGCTGGAGCTTGCCGTCGTCCGGCTTTTTGACACAGGCGGCGCCCACTCCCATCCTCCGGGGACCACGTCTAGGACGCCTTGTCGCACACGCCCCGGGAGGGCGAGTACCGGCGGGGGTGTGCGCGTCCCCTTCAGCCCATAGAATTCCTGTTGCCGCAAAGGCGAGGCCGGTGGCACAAGCGTAAGCGCCGTGGATGCCCTGAGGTCCGTCAGTGGCGCCGCCATACGAGCGAAGTTAATAACGAACCGGCGGAAGGCGTTCCACATCCCCACGAAGCTCTGAGCTTCCGTAAGGCACCTGGGGAATTGCGCCTCGCGCAGCGCGCGAGTATGGGCATCCATCAAACCGAGCCGGCCCGGCTTGAATTCATTCCCGATGTACTGGACGGTTTTCCGGAAGAATCTGAACTTGGGCAGGCGTAGCGTCACGCCAGCGTTGCGCAACAGGCGCAAGACACGGTAGACGTGACCGATATGCTCCTTCTGCATCTTTCAGTGCACGATGACATCATCCAGGTAGATGAGGCGGATTTGCCGCTTGACACCGGCGAGAATGATGTCCAGCGCCCGCTGGAAGGCGGCAGGCGCGTTCGTCAGGCCAAAGGGCATACGCTTGTACTTGTACGCCCCATCGTGATACACGAACGCTGTCTGTTCCAGATTAACGGGGCCGACGACCACTTTCCATTGGCCGGTATGGCGGTCCAGCGTCAAGAAGATGGTCGCCTCGCCGAGGCTGTCGACGTCAGGGATTGGTGAAATCAGAGATTTCGTCAGTATTCCGATACAATCCATCGCAATACATGGGGATTGCATACCGGGCTCATGTCAATTGCGAAAACGCAATTACGGAATTGATGATAAGTTTTGGTGGATATTACAAGTCACATTGGACTGAGCATTTGCAACGATCTAGGATAAAATCCGATTGCGACATTCGATCAGATCGCAGCTCTCCTCGCAACGCGAACGGGATGGGGAACAAAGAAAGAACGGCCGGAGAGGCGACTGCCCAGGTCCTGTCGCCATCTGGGGCCATCGACAGGACTGCCAGAAACATGCGTGCTGGAGGCCGGCAGCAGGTCTCGCTGGACACATTTCAGAGCGTCGCATCAGCAGTCGATACGTATTGCAATCTGATCAATTCTGGACCATCGGAGCAAGAGCAACCAGCAGTCCGCACAACTGCTGATTTGCCGAGAGCTCGTATCCGGCCCAATGTATGGCTGCTTTACATCTGTGCAGCACAGTTCTTCTCCTCGGGAACGGCCAAACTTGAGGAGATTGCACTAACTGTCCTAGCACGAATGGGACAGGTCGCTTGTTTGACGATTCGATTGCACTCCTGCATATGAAGCTCTGGGCGCCACTGCCGCAATCATTTGAAACGACATTATTACCGGATAAAGCGGTGCTTCCCAAGTCCGATCTGAGTACTGTCCATTCTGGCACGAGGGCTCCGATAAGGACGGCTCTACTCTTTTCCCTCCGAGTTGAGTACAGTACGAGCTTCCCGCCTCAGCCCATATCCCGGATGGATACGAGTATCCTGTGCGGATATATCGTCCAAGGATTCATCCTCACGAACCCCTGGTCTATATACTCGTCCATCCGCGGAAGCGGATACAAGTCCTTCTCAGTCACGACGATCAGCAGTCGATCATCGATGCAGCAGCGGAGGGTCCCGTCCTTCCTGGGAACGAGCACGACGGGGAATTCCCATTCCGACGACGTCGGCTCGATGACGTCCGCGTTGAGCTGACGCTTGACCGCGGCTGTCTCGCTTCGCGCGCCGTGTGACCCGCGTGGCAGGGCGAGAAGCGCACGGGACGGGCCTCGGCATTCAGGTCGATGCGGTGGTGGGTGGCCTTGATGACACCCAGCTTCCGCCCCGTCCACATCACCTTGTGCTTGTCCAGCATGAGGCGGATCCCGGCGTGCAACGCCGTGCCGGTGTCCGGCAGGTCCACCTCCGCCACAAGGGGCCGGGCCGTCATGGCCCCTTCTTTCTTCGGGGCCCCGCCGCGGCCCGGGTATCGCGGACGTGCGGGGGTAGCCGTCGCACCCGCCCTCTGTTCTCGCGTGACCCGGGACCCCCCCGACACGGGGTCATGCGGGGAGCCAGATACCGTCCCCACAATGGCGATTCCGTCCGGCGGAGCCGTGAACCCCGGAACAGGCGTGGCCCCGCGCGCCGCCTCGGGGGGCATCTGCACGACGCCCGTCGTGAGCAGCTCGACGTATTCTACGTTGGCCTCCTGCCGAATAACGACCTCGCGGTTGCCGAAGTTGGTCACGATGACCGGGCAGGATAGCCCTGGCACGATATGGTCCATGCCGTTAGCAAGGTTCACATAATAAGTTTTGATCAGGCGCGAGGCCTCAAACAATTGGCCCAGGCCACCCCACATGGTCCGAACTGTCGCATAACCTACGTGTCACCCAAACCCACACAAACAGATAGGGACACCTACCCAGGTGAGGGAACTCGCCCACGCGCCCTGCTCTACTCTCGTCCGGTGGCATAGTCACGCAGGAAAACACCCGAAGACTCTAGGAGGGAGCGTCGGCGGTTCTGCCCACACACTTGTTTCGTTACTTCAGCGTATTTCGAAAGCCTCACCGCATGGTGCTTGCGGAAAATGTGCGATTCCAGACTACAGAAGCATTGTCGAGAGATTAGGTTTCCCGAGATTACGGCTCGAACGACCATTACGTGGCAAAGGCAATGGGAAAGTGTTGGGTGCGGCGACGTCCCAGCGCCCTAGGCTACTTTTCTTCGAATTCGGTCTCAATCGGAGCATACAGTGCTCGGAGCGCTGCACAACTGCGACACAGGAAGCTCCATGCGGTGCCTACGATCTCGGCGAGGGCTCTGCAGCCTGAGCAGGCTGGAGTATCACCCATTTTGTGGACACGACGGGGCTGTGCAGGGCCCCTGATCGCGTTGGACAGATATTCTGGCTGTCAGCTTCCTGAAAATCCAATCAGTGTCGCACTTGCCATGTGCTCTTCTTACACTGTCCAAACCGCGATCAGTCCACGGACAGAAGCGGACAGACCATGACGCTGACAGTGTTCTCGCCCTTCGGCGGCATGCTTCTGGATATTATCCTTTACGGGATAACAGCCATGTGCCGCTATATGTGCTCCTGTCCTTTGGTTTTTCCAGAACTATCATTGATTGGCGGCGATCTCGTACCGCGGAGATCACAACAAGAATATCTTATGGAGCCGGGGGGGGCTCCACAGTAGCTTGTTTCACGAAGGCGAGTCTGGTGCGGATCCGCACCGGGAGGCACCCTGTTGAAATTAGGGCAAGTTTCGACGAAAAATACGAATGTTATCTGACTTCGAGCACCTTTCGAACGTCGCTCGGATCCGGTGGTGTCCAGACCCCCCGTCGTTCACGATAACGCTCCCGCACCCTCTCATTTCCGGTGCTCTGGAGCACCCCCCTCTCTGACCGTGCGGATTTGCAAGGGTCCGGGGGTGCGGAATCCGGACCACCCCCCCACAGGTGCGGAACAGAGGGATATGGCAGGCAGCCCACTGTCGCATAACGCGATGCCAGGCCGCGGCACTGGCCGGTACGGTTGCCAGCGAGGCACCGATCGTCGGGGATGACATGGCGTGTCCCGGATTGGACAGGTGGCCTTTTCCTTGCTGACTGATATCTTGATTGATTGTGGGTCGTTTGCATGTGAGTGTTTATTGCTTGATGTATCTGCTTGACAGTAGGGGGGTCCACTGGTATGGATCCCCAGATCTCCCCATGGGGAGGCTACTGCGTGGGAT
>Ga0209093_1002380_pt1 | contig 10504 bp, 5 predicted proteins | sample SidtaG_4_FD_187450 | JGI IMG/M metagenome (GOLD analysis project Ga0209093, IMG submission 187450) | Marine algal microbial communities from Sidmouth, United Kingdom - Sidmouth_Male1 metaG (SPAdes) (version 2) | ecosystem: Host-associated > Algae > Red algae > Unclassified | place: Sidmouth...
CAGGGATGACGGCGGGTGCTGGGGGGTGAGGGGTGCCGTTGTGCATGTGGCGACGCGGGGGCGCGCTGCACAACACCCCGTCCTGTGCGTGGTGTGTGGCGCGGCCTGCACGTCGAGGGGGGTTGTTGTTCTGCACGTTCCTGCGCGTGGTCTTTTTTATATCTAGTCGTGGTGCGGTCGACGATTCAAACGACCCTGGGCGGCTGTGGCCTGCAGCCTTTGGTGCCGCGCCAACAATCACCATGAGGACGACACGAGAAGCAGGCGCAGCCCACTGCTCGAGAGCGCCCTCGGCTAACCCCCCCCCGTGGGCGGCGCAAAGTGCTCCATGAGCACCCCCACCAGCCGCGCTTGCCGCTCCCGCACGACCGCCGCGTCCCACACCGGGTGTCGGAGCACGTCGGCGGTCAAGGCGAGCATCTCCGTGCCCTCTGTACTGCGGTACACCGCAACCTTGTCCCCATAGCCGTCGTTGGACGCCCGCGAGTTCATCGACTTGGAGAGGAGCGAGAGGTTGCCGAGGCACTGCACGGCCGCGTCAGCCTCGTCAGGGGACGGAAAGGCGCGGGTCCACTCGGACGCGGCGGGCACGTCCACGGGGTACACGTGCTCGATGCTCAGCTTGGGGGACGGCACGAGCGCGGGGCTGCCGACGAGGCCGCGGGCGCCCGTCGGGTGCGCCCCAGCCGCATGACCGCCCACGGTGGCGGCGGCGACGAGCGACCGCGTCAGCAGCGCCTCCTCCGTCCGCTGCAGTACGTACAGGGGCACCTGCTTGCGGCTGCCAAAGCGGGGCTCCATGAGAGCCCGCTCCAGCGCCCGCCAGTCCCGCCCCGACAAGCTCAGCGGCGGCAGCGGGTCGCTGCCGTCAGCAATCGCCCGCAGCACCTCCTCGACGGCCGTCACCAGCCGCTCCGTGGCTTTGGGCAGCACCGAAAAGGTAAAGAGGGCGCGGTCCAGGGCCGTCAAAAAGACGACCGCGTCGGCCGAGTGCGCCGCCGACAGGGGCACCGTCGGCTGCACGCCGCGGGCGAGGAACCACTCGAGGACGGCGGGCATCCAGCGCGCGTGTTTGCACAACTGCAGCATCCGCAGCAGGTGGTTGATGTGGCCGGCGCGGCCGCCATAGACCGACGACGCGCCGCCGTCGACGCGGTGCTCGCCGGCGGCCGCGCCCTCGGGGAAGGCCGCGCGGTCGACCATCTGGTGGAGGGCCAGCCGCCGCCGAAACACCGTGTCAAGGTACTCTTGCGGCGTCTGGCCACCGTCGGCCGACACGCGGACGACGGCGCCCGCGAGGCGCGCAAACTGGTCTGGCGCCTCCTTGGACGACTCTGTCAAGATTGGGCCTTTGGCGACCACCCCCGTCTTGGCGGTCGGCCGAAAGCCGAGCGCTGCCCACAAGGCAAAGAGCACCGTATCCCTGAGCAGCGGCCGCCCATACTGCACGTCGAGGTCGTCCCAGATGCGCTCAAAGTTGACTACGTCGGCGACCGCTGAGACGAGCGCCGCGCCGCTGGGCGGTGCCGCGTCGGCAGCCGCAACGTGGGGGGGGGGGCGGGCGCTGCCGGCCTCGTCGTCGGCATCGAGCGGCGCCAGCGCCGAGTCAAAAAACGGGTCCCCGTCGTCGCCGTCGCGCGACGCGAGCACTTTTTCCTGAGCAATGATCAAGCCGCTGCGGAAGCGATCAATGGGTTCGAGTTGCAAACCACCTCGAAAGTTGAGAACCTGCAGCAACCAACAACGGTAAAAAGACACAAACGCACGTCGACAAACAATGGGGAGAGCGCACGACGTCAGTACTCGAAACGGCGCGGCACCCCGTGGCAGCACCCACCAGCCACCACGTCTTGCGCCACGGGACCACAAAAAAAGAGAGCCCCAACCCCCCCAAACAACAACGTACGCTGAACAACTCCTGCGCCGTCCACCGGTCCTTTGTAACAATGGCGCCGACGCAGCACGAGGCCATCAGGTAGCCCGCAAGCCGGCGGCGCACCCACGGCGGCTCGGCCGTGAGCAGCGACAGCACCTCGTGCTGCGCTTGGAGCATGAGCACGTGGGATTGCATCTGGCCTTTGCGGGCGGCCTTGGTGTTGTGCACGTCCAGGTAGGCCTGCATCCCCCCCGGCGTCAAGGTCATGGCGCGAAACAACTCCCGGTCGAGCGGCCGCACGGAGATGCGCGGCCCCTCCGCGTCGCACGTGGCGCCGCGCACGCGCTGCCACACGAGGCCGTGCAAGTCGTCTGCGCGGCCGCCGTCGACCGCGTCGGGGGAGGCGCGGAAGAGCTCCCGCAGCGCCCCAAGCACAAAACACAGGGTGATGAGCCGCTGCTGGCCGTCGACAATGGCGAGCTTCCCGCCCTGCCCGGGGTCGGCAAACAGCACGATAAAGTTGAGGTGCGTCGGCCGTTGGGCTTTGAACCAGGCGCGGAGGGCGGCGGGGGATTCCGCGACGGGGGGGGCGGTGGCCGACGGGCGCCCGCCCGCCGCCGTGGGGGGGGGGACCCCCGCCGGCGGCTTGACCCGCTCGACGATGGTTTGGAGAAATTGCCGCGCGCGGTGGCCGTCCCAACTGTAGTTGCGTTGGTACCCTGGCAGGTAGTAGAGGCGGCGGTCAGAAAAGACCTGCATGCGGGACCGACGCCACAGACACGCCCACGCCGCAACGGAAAAAGAGAGGAGAGGTTGGGTGAGAACGAGTCACACGGTGTGCAGCCGGGTGGCGGGTCGACCGCGGCGGGTTCCCGGTAAACGGCACAGCAGCGACAACCGGTATGGAAAAAAAAGCAAAAGAAAAAGCAAGACGCACCTCCTCAATGCTTTGCCCCTCGGCGGTCGCATAGTTCTCTGCCATCATGACGGCATGGCGCGCGCCGCCGCCGCCCCGCCCTTGCCAACCGCCGTGCCGTCCGCCAATGGACGGGCGGACCGCTACCCGCGGCCGCGGCGCCACGCCGACACCCACCCTGGGCGAGGCCGACCCGCCGCCACCGCCGCCGCCATGACCACCGCCACCCACCCGCCGCCCATTCCGGAAGCGGGTTGCCCGCGGCAGCAGCGGCGGGCAGGTGGGCACAAACGCAGGGACGGTCGCGGGGGGCGGCTCGCGGACGGCCGCCATCCCAACAAAAGAGGCGGGGCAGGAGGCGGGGAAGGACGGCGGCATCCAGAGCGGGACGTTGACCCCCTCGACCGTGAAGGCAGCAACAAGGGAGAAATAGCGGGGCAACAAAGGCAGTGACCCGCCGTGGCGGCTACCACCCGTGTCTGCCGCCGCCGCCACCGCGGTTGCCGGCGAGGTCAGCGACCAACGCCGCCACGGATGCCCGACCGGCACTAGCGGATCGACATGGTTACCACGTTGAAGGTGGCGGCGCCGGCAGGCCGTGCCCCTCGCCAGGTCAGAGGGGCACCGATCGTGGCCGGCGGGCCGGTCGGCGGCGGGGTCGCGGGAGGTGCCGACCTCGAGCGCTCCGTCCTCTTGGCGGTGGCGCCGTTCGTCCGTAGCGAACGACGGAACAAGGGGCTTGGATGGCGACACATGATCAAGTAGGTGTATTGCAGTCTGCTCAATTTTTCCCGTCTGAGTCCGAACAGAACGCAATCAGGACGGAATCCTATTGGCCAGCAGCACCTATCCGGCCAAATGGATGGCTGAGAGTCCGTCGTGATTGCGTTCTGTTCCGACCCAGACAGGCAAAATTGAGCAGACTGCAATACTGTGTTTGTGAGTACTTGATCTGGCTCGGTCACTGGAAGAGTCCGCCATGTCTGCGCTTCCCGAAGTGACGAACGGCGCTCACGAAAGCGGTAGGCTCCTTTGAACTAGGCTGCCGTCTTGTCTGTGTGATGGTGAAAAGCATCACGCAGCCTGCCCTGTGCCGTTGTGTATGGTCCCATCCCGTCCCGCCCCATCCCGTCAGGGCAAGCAGCTCTGATTGAGCTGTCTTCTCTCTCTGTCTCGACCCAGCGAGCGCCCGCGTCAGTCACTGCCCCGCACACCCCCACCCCGCACCAGATACCCTGCGAACCCCCGCGCCCCCTATCCCCTCCCCAAAATTCATCCTCTCTCATTGCAGTGGCGGCTATGGTAGCGGCGGTTTCGAGTGCTTCATGTGTGAGAGGGTGACTGGCGGCCGACTGGCGGCGGCGTCGCTGGGAGCGGGTGGCGTCGCTGGCAGAGACCAGTTTCCCCCACATGACCCCTCATCATGCTCGAAACTCGCCCCGAACTACGTTCCGGGCCCGACGGCGACGGCCGCGGCACCGACGCACCCGCAGCTCCCGCCGTCATGGTCGTAGTGCACACCACGTCGCCGTTACCGCCGCCGCCACACGACCCGCCTCCGCCGCCGCCGCCGCTGCCCGCCGACGGTGGCTGAGCCGACGCACTGTCGGCGGCTCAGCTATGCCAGCCACACACACGGAAGTGGTCTGGCGAGGCTCCCGCTTGAAGCGGGCGTGCTTCTCGAACGCGTGCCCGTCTTCATGAAGGAGTGGGACCCAGAGGCCGGACGACAGGAAGATTTTTAGACCTCTTCAACAACCGAAGCAATGCGCTGCGCTTCGTGCCCTCGATAAATGCAGCAGGGGCCGCCGCCACCCTATCACGCGTCAGTTGCACGACAGGAGCAGTCGCTGTCGCCGAAGTGCATGGTTTGCGGCGAACCAACCTGCTGACGTGCCAGAAGACGGACAAGCGAAGAGTTTAAAGCGTCACCAGTGCGCGTGTAATGACGGGTTTCCCTGGAGCGTAGAGTCCCCAAAGGTGGGACAAAGCAAAGAAAGAACAATGGAGAAGTTCTTTGTGAGGGGAAAAAAAAGGCGCCCCCTCAGAGGTCTCCGACCGCCCCAGGCATCTGAAGACCGCCCAAGGTCAGCAGGGTGAACCTGCTGCCAAGGGGTAGCGAACAGCATCTCGTAGCAGCTTGAAACACACCCACTGGTCCTACCCGCTCCACCCACCCGTCCTCAGGACTCGATCTCGCCGAGTAGCGCACAACCAGCTGGGGAGCCCCCGAGCCAAGCTTCATCGCATCCTACTGGCCGATGACCATGCCAACTACTGTCGCTCCGCCCTCTGCCTCCGTGGCCCTACTCACCGTGCTCCAGCCTCTGTCCCAGGCTCCCTACTCTGGCACGCACAGCAGGTCCGCGCCCCGGCGGTTGCGCGCCGCCCGGCGGGGAGGCTCCTGTTCGGGCGCTACCCCCAGAGCGCCGCCCACAGCCGCCCCCGCTGCGCCCGCGGCGGGCGTCTCGGCCTCCTCCACCGCCGACAAGCCGCCAAAGCGGCTTGACCGGCCGACGCCGGTCGACGCCTTGCGGCCGCCCTCGTTCCGCCCGCCGTCGCGACCGCCGCCGCGGCCGCCGTCGCCCCCACCGCCGCGGTTACGCCGCGGCGACAGGGAGCGCGAGCCGTTTCGGCTGGTGAGCCCCCGCGACCGGTCGCTGCCCGCCGCGCGGGAGCGGCTGCGCAGGCGCGCCGACGCGCCGCCGCCGCGGCCAGCCACCGGCCGTCCACCGCGGCCGCCCCCCTGCGCCGCGTCGGCGACAATGAGGGAGACGAGTTGGTTGGTCAGCGACACGACCGTCGGCGAGTCGGCGTGCGTCTTGCGCACGCGGTCGAGAAACGCCTCGGCGCCGCGCGTCGACAGGTCGCTGCTCGTGGAGCCCGACTCGGCCGCCATCTTGATCATAAAGGAGCAGCCATTTTCCTGGATGGACACCACGCGGGGGTGCGCCTGCATCGCCGCGTACACCACGCCCAGGGCGCCAGCCACGAGCGCACGCTGCACGTTGTGCGCGTTGCCATTGGCGGCCGTGTCGAGCACGCTGCAGCCGTGGCGTTGCACCGCCTCGTCGGCCGGCAGGGCGGCCATAGACGAAAGCACCTGAGGCAAGCCACCCAAGACGCCAAACGCCTCCTTGTTGGGCTCGTCGCCCGCCACCAGGGAGGTCAGTGCCCAAAAGACGTCGGCGTGGACGGCCGGGGTGGTCGACGCAAAGTTGGCCGGCTTCTCCACCAGTGGCAGCCCCTCGAGGAGATCGGTGTCGCCGCCCGTCGCCACGACAGTGGTGGGCTGGGTGGCCCCTACGGGGTGGGATGGGAGAACGCCCAACAGCGTGCGCACGGTGTCAACCTCGCCCAGCCGCCTCCTATTCTCGGGCACATAGCACAGCGAGCGGAGGAGGTAGCAGGACTTGATAACGAGCGACGGGTGGTCCCCGTGCTGCTTCAGTGTGCAGACGATCGTGTTGAGCGCGCCATCGGTTGCCATCAGCTCCGTGCCGACGGGGCGGGAACAGCCAACGTCCATCTCTGACAGGTTATTCAGGATGGTGACGCAGTTTTCCGACAGGCACCCCGACTGCTCCCCGTGCGTCACCAGCAGGTCGATGCACGTGGCGACGCCACCGTCCAACAAGATGCGCTCCTGCAGCCGCGGGTCGTGAATAGAAATGTTGCCGAGGGCGCCCGTCGCCTGCTCTGCAATCCGCAACACGCCCGGGTGGTCGGCAATCGACGCCAGCACCGCCTCCACCCCGTGCGCCGACGCCAGGCGCCGGTGGTTGGTGGCATTCATCCACGCCAAATTCCGCAACGCCGTACACGCAAGCACCTGCAGGGACACCTCGGACGGCCGTGACGACAGCGCCGCGACAATGGCGCCGGGGGCGCCCGCCGCGCCCATCGCCTCCCGCGCGGCGGCCGACCCAAACGCCAGCGACGCGAGCAGGTGGCACCCGTACGATTGCACGTGGGCGTCCGCCTCGTGCGTGCGCATCGCGTCGAGTGGCAGCCACACGCCGTCGGGGTGGGCCATAAAGTGCTGCCGCGCCGCCTCGACGCGCACCAGGCCGAGGAGCGTGTGGAGGGCTTCCGTTTGGACGGGCAGGGAGCAGCGGTGGCGGCCCATGCCCTCCAGCACCGCCTCCACCCCACCATACGTGACGCCGACGAGCGACGCCAAGTCGACCGACGCCCGCGTTACGGCCTTGAGCAGGCGGCACGAGGTCACCACGAGCGCCTCGTTGGCGACCCCTTTGGTCAAGGCCTGCACGATGAGCGGCACGCCGCCGTGGTCCACCAGCGCCGCGAGCGCCGAGGGGACACCCGTGGCAACCGACGCGGCACCGCCGCCGGCCTTGCCACCCCCCTCCATCACGTCCAGCAGCGCGTTGAGGGCGAGGAGCACGTCGGCTGGCAGCGCCGCCGTCGCCCCATTGAGCGCATCCACCACTCGTGCCCGCACGGCCTCCGGCGTCGTCGCCTTGCCGCCACCATGGAGCGACGCGGCGCCGCCCGCGCGGCGGCCAGACCGCGCCTGATGCAGCAGCTCCAGCGTCGACGCGATGAGCAGCGGGGACGACCGAGCGGCGGCCGTCGCCGGCCGCGTCGCGGGCTGCTCGACCCGTTTGGCCGCCAGCGGGTGCGCCTTGTCCCGGGTGCTCGCCGGCGTCGACGCGTCCACCAGGATGGACGTGGCCGTGACCGGCTGCGAGAAGGAGTCGCCCGACAGCGACTTGCGGTTCGACCGCTCGGCCGTCAGCGGTCCGAGCTCTGCGTCTTCTGCCACCTCGGCCAGGGCCGGCAGGAGCGTCATGGTGACCACCAGTGTGTGGCACGACAGGGGCAGCCAGCTGACAATGCACGCGGGGAGGACAGCGGCGGCTGCACCGACTAGGAGGCCCAGGCAGCCCCAGCGACGGCGACGGAAGCACAAGGGCTTGTCTGCCAAAGAGCCCCCACGGCCAAGGAGCCACGACCAAGGAGCCCCGACCAAGGAGAGAGCCACAGACGGCCCAAAACAAAAGGCGCCCCCCCCCCGCCCGTCGCGCCGCGCACGACTTTAGTGGCGTCTGGGCGGCCGTCAAGACGGCACCCCCCCCCCCGCCTCAACTCCCGCTGCCGCGCGGCCGACCCCCTTCCCCACGCGCGCGGCGCCACCCCCCCCAACCCCCGCGCGCGCGTACCGGGATGAAAGGCACGGCGGCGGGGCCCCGGCCGCTCATCCCGGCGCGCGCGCCGCCGCCGGCGCGGCGCGCCATGCAATGGCGGCGGGCACCCCCCCCCCAGCGGCGGGGACCCCCACCGCCGCCCGGCGCCCGCAAGTGCAAGACCACCCCCCGCGGGGGCGACGACGCAAATAAACACGCGCGGCGCGTGCCATGGACCGCGCGTCACGCCGCCCCCTATCGGCGGGGGGGGGAGGGGGGGGGTTGCGCGTCGGCGTTGCTGGTCGCGCCACCATGGCGGGGTGGGGAGCGGCCGACGCCGCGCGCCGGGGAGCACCCCCCCCCAATATTTTGGCGGCTGCGCTTCGCGGCGCGTCTCCGCCGATACGGACTGGGAATGCGGCGAGAGACAACTTAATATGTACTTGGAGCCGGCACGAGAAAAACGCCGGCGCGGCAGCGCCGAGGGGGCGGCGCGCAACGGCGGCCCCGACCGCCGGTCGGTCGGTCGCTGCCCGTGTCCCCCACCGGCGCGGCGGGAGCAGAAGCCGCGGCGGCGGGCCACCCCCCCCCCGCGCTCCCCAGACAAAATCAAAGCAAAGGAGACAACCCCCCCAAAGACGCGGGCCCCGCCCCGCACCAACGACCCGCGGTGCCGCCGGCTACACGGGCGTCGGCGGTGGTGGGGGTGGCCGCGCCGCGTCTGCCCCCCCCCCCGCGGCCACCCCCGGCCGGCCGCCGCCCACGGTGCGGCCGCCCCACGCCGACGGGGGCGCCGCCTCCACTTCCGTCACGTCGAGCACCGCGTGGGCGGGCCCAAACGTGGCCGCGCCGGCGGTGCAGTCGGGGGCGGCGCCCCCCCCCGCGTCGGCGCCAAGGACGCCCGGCGCGGCGAGCGCGGCGCCGCTCGCGTGCGCCGTCGCCCGCACTCGCTCCTCCGCCTCGGCGTCGCGCCGCGCGCGGCGCATGAGGCGCTGCCGCACGACGAGGGTGAGGTTGTTGCACTGGGGGCACCGCGCCACCTTCTTGAGCCACGCACGCACGCACGTGGAGTGGTACTCGTGGGAGCAGGGGAGGGTGCGCTTGAGTTCCCCAAACTCGACCGTATCTGTGGGGGGGGGGGGGGGAGCAGCATGCACGCAGAATCGCCGGCTCACCGCGTCAGCCCGACGCCCCTCACAAAAGGGGCACAGCCACAGGGGAGCAGCGCCGCCACCCAAGCATTGCGCGGACCCACTGCGGGCCACCCGGAAACGATTCACGCCGGCCGACGCGGCGAGCCCCACGCCATCAGGACGACCGCCGGGGACGGCAGCGCTCGACCACCCCCCAGCGGGAGTCGCCGCTCGCCACCCGCCGCTGCGCACGCGCAAACACACGCACCACCCGCCTCGGGTTGCCAACCCCAGAGAGACGGGCATTGCACCCTCCCGCGCACACCCGCGCGGCCACCGCTCGTCGCACAACATACCTAGACAGATGGCGCACGTGAGGGTACTGCCGGGCGTAAAGTCGCCGCCCCGGGACCGCTCTGGGTCCTTGGCTCTCCTCGCCTTGGCCGCCTCCAAGTCCGAGACGACGCCCGCCTCGACATCCCCCTCGACGGGGTGGTCGCCGTCGGGGCCGTCAATGGCGCCGCCGCCGGCAGTCTTGCCGGTCCGCTCTCTCCTCATGCCGCCCGAGGGCGGGGCGGCACTGCTGCCTCCGCCCGCACCAGACAGCACCTCTGCCCTGTCATCGTCAATGCTGCTGCCCGTCACGCTGCTGCAGCCGCCGCCGAGGCTGCCGCCGGCACCGCCGTCCCGGCCCTTGCCGCCGGCACTCCCAGGCGCGTGCCCCTCCTCGTCCTCCTCGCTGCTGCTGTCGTCATGGAGGACGGCAGTGGCAGCGTTGGGGCTGTGGGTGCTCTCCACCGCAATCGTCTCAATCTCCCGCCGCGTCAACAGGCCGTGGCGACGCGCCCGCCGCGAGCGCCGACGCTCCCGCTGAGCAATGCTCTGCTGCTCCTCCATGTGCGCCGCATGCGCCGCACGGCGCTTGCGGAAGAGGAGGATGATGGCCAGCACCAAGAGCAGCACCAGGGTGCCGAGCACCAACACAAACGGCACAATGATCTTCATTGGAGAGGGGAGAGCGACAGAGGAGAGGAAAGAGCAGGTCAGGTAAAGTGAAGCGGGAAACAAAGACGGGTACGGGAGAATGAGGGAAAGTGACAAGGCGGCCAAGGATGGCCGTCGAGGTCGCACGCCGTCGGCCGCCGCCGCCGGGAGGAACGTGCACGCACGCCCACCGTGCGCCGCCGCCGCGGGACGGCGGTCACGGCGGCGGCGGGCCGCGTCGTGTGAATGGCGACGCGGCACACGGGGCGGCCGCAGCGGCCACGACGGCGACGACGGTCGCGACGGCGCGGGCGGTGGCACCCACGCGCGCCCGTGGCACCCGCCGCCCGCGCGCGGCAGCGGCCGGTGGGTGCACCCGGCGCGGGCGGGGGACACCCGCGCGCCCGCCGTCACCCTCGTCCCCCCCCCCCCCCCCCCCCCCCCC
>Ga0209093_1002381_pt1 | contig 10503 bp, 9 predicted proteins | sample SidtaG_4_FD_187450 | JGI IMG/M metagenome (GOLD analysis project Ga0209093, IMG submission 187450) | Marine algal microbial communities from Sidmouth, United Kingdom - Sidmouth_Male1 metaG (SPAdes) (version 2) | ecosystem: Host-associated > Algae > Red algae > Unclassified | place: Sidmouth...
TACTATCCGCGATGTGGATTGTATTTATGTATTGGATAATGGACAAATTATCGAACAAGGTACGCATACTGAATTGTCGCTGATGGAGGATGGGGCTTATAGTAATTTGGCAAGGTTGCAGTTTGATTTGAATGAGGTTTGAAGATGTGTTGAGGTGTTGTTGTGCTGATGTGTTGACGTGTGGATTTAAATTTGTGAAAATTTATATATCCGCACAATTAATGTATAACTTCTTATTAAATGACTCTTCTCGCTTATTTTTTAGGTATTTTTATGAGTATTAGCAAAATTTACGTAGTAAACTCCTCTATATCATGTAGATTTACAGTGTAAAATTTCGATATTGTGTAAAATTTATTTTTTTTACAACTAAAAAGTCAAGATGGGAGAAAAGTCTAAACTAATTGGTGAGTATGGAGAATCGTCCGTAGCAAGATTCTTGAAGATGATTGGCTGGGGAGAGCCTTCAAAATCAATAGAATTCAAATGTACTACTGAATCTCATGAGAAACGAACTCATGGATTGGACTTCTTTTATGCTTATAAATCTCCGTTAGTAGACTTGGTTCTTAAAAAAATATACATTTCAGTAAAATTTACAGATAAACCATATCCAAACTCACCTAGTGCAAAATTTAAAGAGCATTGCGAAGACCTAATTACTGCGATTGAATGTTTTGATTTTAGCTCGGAATCCAAACAAATAACAAGTGCAATAAAGCATTACGACTCCATTGAAAGAAATGGGCTATTATTTTGGTTATCAAACGACACTGAAACATACTCAGACTTAATCAGTAAGGTTTCAAGCATTAAAACAATTTCGAATGGAAATTATAACTGCTTGTATATAGTTGATAATAAGCGAATTGATTTTATCTATAAAGCTATCTTGTACTGCAAAAATATATATAGTGAACAAAAATTAACATTCTTCTATCCTGATACCGGAAAGAACATTAATCCGATAACTAGACAAGATTTTGGAGACGTTCTGCCTGTAGAATATATTAATTCCAGCATTCTTCCGATTAGGCTTGAAGACACTGAAACAGATACCACAACATTATCTCTTTTTACGATAGAGCCATTTGAAACAAACGATTTAAAAAGACTCATCAATTTAAGCCAAAGGCTAACAAATTCATGGCCGGCAAAAGTAATCATTGCATTTCCTAATTATAATGAAACAAGGCATCAAGGAGATGTAAGAATAGCGAAAAGTTTTTTTGATAATGATTTCACGGAAAGACTAATAATAACTTCCTACGACAATAATTTTAGAAAACTTCAAGAGTAAAATGAAAAGAAAACCAGACCATATTGATAAAATACTACCCTTCGGTGAACTCCTAAGAGGATTTTCCAATCAAAGTTATATAACTAGAGCGGAGCTAAATAAATTTCTAAAAACAAGAGGTATATTCCACAGGATACCTGACAAAGCACATTTAGTTCCTTGTATTTCAACCTTACTTTTAAGTCCCACGGAATTTGATGAACTTCGAGAATTTCAAAATACTCGTGAAGATACTCGTAAGAAATCGACAAGTCGGATTGAGTGGAACTCGAATATGAATTTAGGTGAGGCAATCAAAAACGTTAACTTTAAAGATATAATTCCAAGTGAAGGAATTAATTTTAAACTAACTGCGCCTCCAAGTATACAAATTTTTCAAAATGATCCCAATCGGATAATCATAGGTTATGAAATTGAAAGAAATGACTTGAATAAGAGTTGGTATGAATCAAATAATACTTTTACTGGACAGATAGAAATTGGAAAGACAGAAGTGGATCAACTCAGGATGGTTAAAACATATACATCATCAGAAAGTGATAAAGTTGGGAATGAAGTCCAGAAACATTTGATACATTATTTTAAACAAGGAGGACATGTTTTACCTGATAAAGTTTTAGAAAAAGTGCTTTTTGGAGACTTTAATAATGAAGATCGTATTGTGTTTTTCTATAGATTATCCACAAATATGCGTAAATCAATTTACTTTGAATTCGAGGATATAATCAATATAGAATTCACTCCCGAAAATACAATTTCTCTTCCAACTCCTATTGAATGGATGGAGAACAAAACTGAGCTCAAGCTAAAAGGTAAAGATATTCACAATACTTTTTTTATTAGAGATAAAGAGTATCATCAATATTTAAAATTTTGGGAAATGGAATCCCGATTCACATTTGACTATAAAGGCATCAAAGGTGTTTGTACGGTAGTGTTTTCTTTTAAAGATTATTTAACTAAAGGTGATAGTGCTGAATTTACCATAAATATTTCAAAGTTTAATGTAGAAAATAGTTCAGAATATACGTCCAAAACTAAGACTGATGTAAAAAGAAGTTTACTGGATATTTTTGATAAAAAGAAGGATGAAACGTATATAAAATTCCTAAAGTACATTGAAGTTAAAGCAACATCTAAGCTGATTTCAACTACAACATAAAAATATTTCGGCAGAAATGGCAAGGTTATGATTACCACCAAATAGTTGTAGTTCGGCTTCTAAGGTGTTCGCTAAATTGGCACTTCGGCTGTAAGCCACCAAAATATTTGTATCAAGTAAGTAGTTCAAAGTGAGTTATTTAAGTGCAGCCAATAATTCCTCCAAAGAAGCCTCTCCCCAATCGACCTTATCTGCGGCTTCCCGAAATTCCTCGTAAGTGCAGGGCGTATAGTTTTGTTCTGTCATGAGTTGTTCGAGCGTCACCCCTTCGCGTATGGGCGTGACGGCTTCCATGAAAGCGGGTGTCTCGTCATTTTTACGATGAATAATTTCCAACTCTTGACGTATGGCTTCCAATGCCGTTACATCTTCTACTTTGATAAGTAGATCTTGTATTTCCGACTTGATTTGTTTGGCTGTATTCATACTTCAAATGTAATCATTTTTGGTGGTGAAAGCAAGCACGTATAATAATTTGGCAAGGTTGCAGTTTGATTTGAATGAGGTACATAGGATATGTGTAAATTCGAGTTTGGGAAATTACGGAGTAAATCGTAGAGTTGCGTTTATGTGAAATCATCTGTAAATACAAATTTTCCTTATCTTTGTACAAAAATAACAATCATGCTAACAAGGTTAAAAATTAATGGTTTCAAAAACTTGGTAAATCTCGACCTTAGATTTGGTCCATTTACTTGTATAGCAGGAAGCAATGCCGTTGGTAAATCTAACATATTTGATGCGATTGAATTTTTATCTTTGCTGTCTGAAAAACCATTCGTTGAGGCAGCAAGTCTTATCAGAAATCAGAAAGATTCTACGTCAAATAAAACATCTTCTATAAGGAGTATATTTCACAGAATTGGCAATTCATTTAGTAAAAAAATAAGTATTGAAGTAGAAATGATTATTCCCAAATCGGGTCAAGACGAACTTGGTCAACCCGCAAAAGCTACTTACAATTTTCTACGATATTCATTAGAACTAGAGTATGATGATAGTGATAGAATAAACAACAGAGGTCCTATTAAAATTACAAAAGAAGAACTTATACCTATCATAAAAAGTACATCAAGCAAACATCTCTTATTTGAGCATATTCCAATGTGGAGAAACTCTGTACTGCAAGGCAAAAGGGGCGTTGAATTTATTTCTACAAAAACAAACGATGAATCGGAAATTCTGATTAATCTTCACCAAGATGGAGGGAGTAGTGGGAAACCCAAATCGTTCCTTGCAGAAAACCTCCCAAGAACCGTTTTATCGACTGTCAGCTATGCTTCCGAAACGCCCACGGTACTCTTAGCAAAAAGAGAAATGCAATCATGGAGACAGTTACAATTGGAGCCGTCAGCCATACGATTGCCTGATAGCCTTGATAAATTTTCCTATTCCAGTAAGCTGGGTAGTGACGGTTCAAATTTGCCCGCAACCGTATATAGGTTGATGAAAGAACAAGATGAAAGTATTTATGTACAGTTAGCAAACAGCCTATCTGAGTTAATTCCTGATGTTCAGTCCGTTTCTATTGACAGAGATGAAAAAAGACAATTATTAACCCTGATGGTTATAAATAAAGATGGTACACCTTTACCCGCTAGATCGTTATCTGACGGAACTTTAAGGTTTTTGGCTTTAGCGGTTTTAGATTTAGATTATTCTGCAGGAGGATTAATATGTTTGGAGGAACCTGAGAACGGTATATACCCCGATAGAATACCCGCTATCATAGAATTGCTAAGGAGTATTCCGGTAGATACTAATGAAGAAGACGATGCTGATAATCCTCTACGACAGGTCATCATAAATACACATTCTCCACGAGTAGTTTATGAAATTCCGGATAGCAGTTTAGTGTTTGTAGAATTAAAAGAAATTGTGGTTGACGGAGTAAAATGTAAAACGCCTCATGTAAGTGCGTTATCCAATACATGGCGAACAACAAAAGGAAATATGAGACCTATTGCCAAAGGCAAACTTCTTTCTTATTTTGATATAAATGCTACCAGAACTATGGATTGGTTTATTAATGGTAAGCAGAAACAGGAAACCAAAATTAAAAATAGAGAGGATTTAATGACTCTCCAAGGAACATTGTTTGCCAATGAATAGTATTGATTGTACAATAATTGCGGATGGAACTTCGGATGCAATGACCATCCCTGCGATTAAATGGTGTTTAGACCAGCACTTTCCCGATTTAGGTTTCAATATTGAATTGGCACGATTAGGATCATCAGCTAAAGGATTAAACTTTAGTGAAAAGGTTTGCCGTGCGCTTGACTTATATCCTTGTACAATTTTATTCATTCACAGGGATGTAGAAAACCAAACAATTAAAGACAGACAAGATGAATTAAACAGAAAACTGGAAAATGTAGATTGTTCACTACCTAAAATTGTTTTTGTTATTCCCAAAAGGATGAGTGAATCTTGGTTGTTGATTGAAGAGAAAGCCATTAGGTATGCTGCAAATAATCCAAATGGCAAAATGCAATTGAACCTTCCCGATATTAATCAACTTGAAAAATTACCCGACTCTAAATCCCTTGTAATTCAACTACTTGAAGAGGCAACTGGTTTAAATAAAAGGAGAAGAAGGTCATTCAGACCACGAGCTGCCATTCATCGTTTATCCGAAAATATTGAAGATTATTCCGTTTTAAGGAAACTTGAGTCATTCGATTATCTTGAGCAACAAGTTTCATTGCTAGATTTCGATGAATTGACAATGAGTTCAACAAAAGAAACATAACATTTAACGATATTGCAAAGCCACCAAAATATCCGCTTCCTCCAATTCAGGAAAATCATCAATAATTTCAGCATGGAACTTACCTTTCCTATCTTAGCCAAAAATACACGATATGACGATTTCCAAGACATCCTTAAAATTCCTCAAAGACCTCAGCAAGAACAACAACCGCGAGTGGTTCAATGAGCATAAACCAACTTTCAAGGCGCATGAAACGGATGTGAAAGCCTTCTTTCAGGCAGTAAATGACAGGCTGATGCAGCACGACCATATTGAGCGACATCGGGTGTATCGCATTTATCGGGATGTCCGTTTTTCGAAGGATAAATTGCCGTTTAAAACCTACTTTGGGGGCAATTTTGTACGTGCAACGGCTGCCTTGCGTGGTGGTTATTTTATGGCTATAGAACCGGGCGGCAAAACGCGGGTTGGCGGTGGTTTTTACTCGCCCAATTCGGCAGATTTAAAACGTATTCGCAAGGAATTTGAATTTGATGATACGGAAATACGCAGCATTTTGAATGATGAAAAATTCAAAGCGACTTTCGGCGAGTTACAGGGCAATGGCGTCAAAACTGCCCCGCGCGGTTTCGATGTCGAACATCGCGCCATTGATTTAATCCGCAAAAAACAATTCTACGTGATGAAAACCTTCACAGATAAGGAAGTGACACAAGCCGATTTTATTGACCAAGTAAACGATACCTTCCTCACGGTTCGCCCATATTTCGATTATATGAGCGTGATTTTGACGACGGATTTGAATGGGGAAAGTTTATTGGAATAAAGATTATCAATACAGGTGATGTAGAGAAAATTCATGAATTTTCTCTACATCACCCATGAGCTATTATACGATTTCTGATTTCAATAATCCCATCAATTCCTGTTCCCTGTCATCTTTCAGTGCAGGCGAATCAACTGACAAATCCCGCCATTGGAGTCCGTTGGCGTAATAATCAATAAGTTTTTCGGTTGTTGCTTCAACGGTGCTTGGCGTAAATTGATAGTCTTTCAGCAAGCGGCTGTTATCAATACGCCTATCAGCCGGAATCCAAAGCGGAAGACCCAACCAAAACGGAATGTTATGTTCTTCAACAAATTCGGGCGTAACATTTATCAATTTCGGTGTTTTCCCTAATTTTTGCGCTGCGAGATGTACAAATTCACCGAGAGATGCCGTGAAACTGTTGGCATTATAGGTATCAAAAGCATTATTATGTTTAATGGATTGGATGATAATTTTTGCAAAATCATTGACATCGGTGTACGTGATAACGTTTTTACCATGATTCGGCAATAAGAAGGTATCTTGGTTATGCACTTTACGAAACCAATAATACAATCTGTCCGTGTGGTCATGATTTCCGATAATCAAGGAAGGACGCAGAATGATTTTATTTAACCATTTTTTACTACGCAAAATTCGTTCAAATTCAGCTTTCCGTGGATTGTATGACTGCTTGGAAGTATCGTGCTTTTCCTCCTCCGTACAAGGTACAAGTGGAAAGTCCTCACGAATTATTTCCGGTGGATTTTCATAATCAACGTCATAATGACTACTGGTAGAAACATAAATATATCGCCCGACTCTCCCTTTAATCGTCTCCAACAACTGCTCCATAGTGGTTGGATAATAGCCCGAAATATCAATGACCACATCCCAGTCTTGTCCGCCGATTTTTTTGATGTCGTCCGTATAGCGGTCGCCTGTAATACGTTTTACTTGTGGGAAAATATCGGAATTGGTTTTACCGCGATTGAATAGGGTAAGGTCTTGGTAATCTGTTTTCAGTAGGGCTTCTACGAGATTTCTGCCGACAAACTGGGTGCCGCCGATAATGAGTATTTTCATGATTAATGAGTTTGTTTTGAATGTTGAGTAAAACGAAATCCCGTACTTATGTCGGGAAGTGAATATTTTTTACGCACTGCAATGTATTAATAATTAGCAGATTATCCAAAAGTGGACACGTTTTGAAAGGTAAAAAAAACTTATCAAAACAAAGGTACGTAAAAGTTTAGAGCATGTTTAAAGGCTATCCGTCTAAGTTTGCCAGTGGGGGTTTACTCGGCAGACGAAGGTTGTTATAAAATATAGTGATTTGTCGCATAAAATATTCGCTCCGAACAAAGGGATTCGGCTGACGAGTATTCGCTTTAGGCAAAGTTAGATGGGTAGCCATGTATAGTAGTATGCTTTTTCACGACCTAATGCTCGGAATACATTGACTAATAACTAATTAACTAATCACGAATAACGCCAAATTAATGGAACAGATAAGACTGTTTGGCTTGATAATATTGTAATTTTCATTGTTATTGATATTTTCGTTTTCATTTTAATTGTTATTCCCCGTCTTTCCAATCCGATACCCACGCACCGCATAAAACAACACATACAAATAACAAACAATCGCAATCGCATAACTCGATTGCAGCCCGATTCTATCCGCCAAAAATCCATGTGCAAGCGGGATAAATGCACCGCCTACAATTGCCATCACCAATAAGCCCGAACCTTTACTCGTAAACTTCCCTAAACCATCAATCGCGAGGGTAAAGATGTTGCTCCACATAATAGAATTGCAAAAACCAATCAGGATAATCGCCCAACCTGCCACCCAGCCCGACGCTGTAACGCCCGTCAGCAAAAACAAAATCGCTGCGACTGCCATAATTGCGAGTAGCGTTTGCGATTTCATCTTTTGCAGAATGGCTGCACCCAAAAATCGCCCGACCATCAAACCGCCCCAATAAAAGGACAAATACCTACCTGCATCTTCGGGTTCCAAGCCCGCAATATGACCTTCGCCGAGAAAACTCACCATAAAACTCGCAATCGTCACCTCCGCGCCTACGTACATAAAAATCGCCAGCGCACCCAACAACAAATACGGAAAATCAAAAATCGAATTTCGCCCTGCGACATTCACTTCATTGCTTTCCTTTATCGAATCAATATCGCGGATATTGGGCAATTTAATCATCGCAAACACCCCCGCCAATACCAACAAAGCAACCGCCAAACCAACATAAGGCATTTGTACCGCTTCGGCTTGCTGTGCTTTGGGCAAACCTTCCATTCCGCCCAAAATCAAGGCAGAACCAAAAAGCGGAGCGATGACTTTTGCCACAGAATTGAAGCCTTGCGCCAGATTGAGCCGACTCGCAGCAGTCTCCGGTGCGCCCAAAACCGCCACGTAAGGATTGGCAGCAACTTGCAATATCGTCACGCCTGTCGCCAATACAAATAATGCCCCCAAAAACAAAGGATAATACACCACTACCGATGCCGGATAAAACAAAAATGCCCCCAAACTCATCACCGCCAAACCAATCACAATTCCGGTTTTGTACCCAAATTTATCCAACAACAAAGACGCAGGGTAGCCCATCAGAAAGAAAGCACCAAAAAAACAGAATTGCACCAAGGCGGCTTCCGTATAACCAAAGTCAAACAATTCCTTCACGAAAGGCACTAATATATCATTCAAAGCCGTCAGAAACGCCCACATAAAAAAGAGCGAAACGAGGAACATAAAGGCGGTTTGGTAAGTGTTTTTGTTTGTCATGGTCTATGATTTTAGTTCCGCAGGGTTCAAACCCTGCGTTTTTGTGATGTGTACACGTTAGTTTCGCAAAAGCGGTGGGTTTCAACCCGCCGCGAGAATATTGGCGGTGTTTTATTTTTATGAGAAAGCGGTTATTTATTCGCTGATGAAGACTTATAAATTCTCAATGTATCGTCGTTACATCCAAATAAAAAATACGTTCCATTTGCGGTTTGTACGGGCTGGATTTTTTTGACATCATAAGGTAGGTAAAGCCCACTTTTTGAGGGTGAAACGGAGGTCCAATTTCCTGTGCCGTCACCTTTTAATAGCAAGCCGTTTCCGGCATCGTTTCTGGGTGTTTCTATTTCGGAAGTAAAGAGATTTCCGGCGAGTAGAATGTCGTCGTGCGTATCGCCGTCGAAGTCTTGAATAATGAAGTCGTTGATGCTTGAAATTTGCGCTTCATTGGGTAAAGGTGTCATTTTAAATTTGCCGTTTCCTTGATTTTCGACGTACATACTTGCGAATGTTTGCGCCGAATAGTGCAAGGCATTTTCCAGATTTTCTTCACCGTAAACTGTCGTCATATCCGCCGCCGCGAAGATGTCGTAAGTCGGAAATTTATCTGCCAAAATTGGTACTTGCTCACTCGAACACGACCTACCTCGCAAGGGATATTGCTCCCCGAAATTATAATAACTCAATACAATATCCTTCGTACCATTGCCATCAAAATCATCGTAATGCACCTCAAAAGGTTCGTCGGGCGTGGCTTTGTATTTATAGTTCAATCCAAGATTCCCGATGAGATAGTCGTCATCGCCGTCGCGGTCAATATCCGCTTTTTCGATGCTGTACCACCAACCCGTCGAATTGGGTATCAAGGTATTATTTTTTTTGAATATATTATCTTGATTTTCAAAAAAAGTAATGGGCATCCATTCCCCTACGGCGATAAAATCCATATCATCGTCGCCATCAAAATCCGTCCAAACGATGTCCGTCACCATGCCCAAAAATATCAAATCGGGCGCGATGCTTTTGGTCGCGTCTTTGAATATTCCGCCCTCATTTACCAAAAAACGAGACAGCGTAGGTGAAGGATAAGACCAGGGTAAATGCCGACCACCAACCACCACATCCAAATCCCCATCGCGGTCAAAATCGCAGGCACGTACACAGCCGCCGCTTTCGCGGAATTTGGGCAATTTTGTATCGTCTTTTTTGAATGTACCGCCTTCATTAATGTACAATCTATCCTGATACATTTTATGTTGCGGTGGAAAAGCATTGTCACCACTTACCACGTACAAATCCAAATCGCCGTCATTTTCCACATCAAATAATAAGGCATCGACATCCTCATAATTCACGTCATTTTTCAAATCATCTGCACCTTTATACGCTTGAAAATTTCCATCAGATTGCTGCACAAAAAACTGTCCCGCGTAACCAAAAGCCCCACCAACAAATACATCTTCCAAACCATCATTATTAATATCGCCTTTTGCCAATGCAGGACCAAATTGCGACATTTTATGCGGTAACAAAACTTGTTTTTCGTAATCATTAAAAATATTTTCGCGGTGTATAATTTTATTTAAATTAGAATTTTTTATTGGTGAAGTGAATTAAACTTATTAAAATTTTAGATATAATTGACATTGAGGGTTTTATGTGTTTTGTCTAAAAATGTACCAAAGTGTTTTTTTAGAAAAATACAATGTGC
>Ga0209093_1002382_pt1 | contig 10496 bp, 9 predicted proteins | sample SidtaG_4_FD_187450 | JGI IMG/M metagenome (GOLD analysis project Ga0209093, IMG submission 187450) | Marine algal microbial communities from Sidmouth, United Kingdom - Sidmouth_Male1 metaG (SPAdes) (version 2) | ecosystem: Host-associated > Algae > Red algae > Unclassified | place: Sidmouth...
CCTACAGTTATATCTAAACGAGTTTGTTTATAAACTTAATAGAAGGTATTTTGAAGAGAAACTCTTCGATAGGCTTGTAATTGCGGGAATTACAGGATTATGAGTGAAAACGGATATTCAAAAATTTCTTCCATTAAACTTATATTGATTCAATAATGAAGCTATATTATCTGAAAAACCATTAATCTTAGAAATTGCACCCTTCCCAAATACTTTTCCTACCGTATTAGCCAATTCCTCTAACGCTTCCTTATAGGCTTTCTTAATATTCTCGTCTGCTAAATTTAATATTTTTTCTTCTAATTCTAGCTGTGTTTTTTTAATATCGGCTACGGTGGCCTGTTTTGTTCCTTTTTTTAACGCTAGCTGGTTGCTTATTTTTATAATTTCATCATCTGGTGCATTTATGCACTTAAATCCACCATAAAACAAGTTTAATTCTGTTAATAATAGCAATAAAAAAAGTCCAAATTGAAATTTCAATTTGGACTTTTTTTATTGCTATTATTTTTAAATAATTATTCTATAAATATTTTTTCAGTAATAGATGAAGAGTTTGTGATGACTTTAAGTACATACATATTGGTTGAAATTCCTTTTGTAGAAACTTTTAAACTATTTGTATTAGTCAACTCTGTGTAGCTTAGTACTTTTTTCCCACTAAAATTGTATAGCTCTACAGCTTTTATATTTCCATTTTCTAAAGAAATATCAATATTAGTTTTTGTAATACAAATCTTTGTTTTAATTTCTTTATCAAAATATTCGGTGTCTAATTCTTCTTGTTTTCTAAATACTAAACTAAATCTGTCGGTATGTTCTCCAGCCGAGACAACAACTTTATGAGATTTATTAGTGATGTCAACGACTTTATTTTCTGCTTTATCATATAAATAAATATTCTTTGATATTGATTTAACTTCATCTAACTTAAAAGTTATCTCTCTATCTTTATCTAAAACAACCCCTATTGGCAACTCTAAATCATCATTAACTGTTGGTACACTTGTTATTATATACCTATCTTCATCATTTGGAAGAATCCAATAAGCATCGTTATTGTAATAATCAAACATAAAAGCATCTTTACCTATGTCTTTTTTCATTGTGTTACCATCTAAAGCACTAGCTATTTGCCTGTGATAAACCCTACCGTCTTCATGTTCATACTCAAAGCCTAAACGTATAGTTGGTGTAATCTTTTTTAAACGTTTAGTTTTGTAAAATCGATTTCCTGTACGATTTACTCCAGACCTTAATGTATTATTGTAAAATACGTTACCTGTATTTTGCCCATAAACTATAAACCCTTGACCAGGTTTTACAAATGTAGTTGGTATTGTTGCACCTGGTACTACAGTAGTTCCGTCTTCCAGAGTTGCTGGGCCAACAGCCATTGTGCTAGTTACCGTTGCATATCCCCCGCTATTATCAGTTATTGCCTTATAATGTTCAGTTGCAGAAGGTTGATCCCAAAGATAAATAACGCCTTCTGTTACATTACGACCTGATGGTCCATTTAAATTATTAAAAGCTACAGCATCTATGGTAGATGGATACGGATTTCCTGTTAATAAATAATTGTCTTTTGTTAATGGTACACTTATATCACCATTATTTGGAGATCCTATAAAATTGTACTTGTTAAGACTAGCGGTCCCTTTCATTGTAAACCCAACACCTGCTGGCATTATTTCATGTTCATTTACCTCTGTAAAAGCAAGGGCATTATTAAAAGTATGAATCCATCTTCTACTAATTTCACCTGGTTCGTCTAAACTACCTGTAAATACAGGAGAAATATTATCAGCTAAAGTAGCACCTGTATTTAATTTTAAATTTTCTTTCAAACTAAAGTTTCCGAAAGTGTTTACTGGAGAACTAAAATAATTATATCTGTACATTGAAGAAGCTGCTTCTCCCAATATTTTATAAACATTTCCAGTTCCTGAATTGATGTTAGGTGATGTTGTTTGTACTAACTCAGCAAGACCATCTAAATAAACATCTCCATTTAGAATTAAAACATTAGTATTGACAACTCTATCTGTAGGCACTGTTAGTACTTTTCCTGATTGAACATTTATACACATACAATTAAAATCTTCTGTAACTGTTGTATTCTCTTCAACAAGAACCGTTTTTCCAGCATCTGTTAATGCTGGCTGATTTCCCGCTCCTGAACCACCAGACCAAGTAATACCATTATATATAATATCATATTCAACTTTACGAATCAATGTAAACACTATTCCATCTGCTAAACTAATATTTGAAAAAGTTAAATTACCACTAGAAAACAGTCCTGAATTAATTCTTGTTTGATCTGAAGTAGTTGACAAATCACCATCAATATCTTTTAATAAGACGTATTTATCAGCATCAGAAATACCCGTCATATCAAACTGTAATGTAATTTTATCTACCCCTCCCGTATTTTGTATTTTCCAATCTCTATTTATTTTAGGTGTAGTAAGACCGCACAAAGTAGTAAAACTTGTAGTTGTTGGTCGTGTACCCCAAATCAAAAAATCCAAATCATCATCAAACGTATATGTATTATCTATATTTTTTGTTTCTATTTTATCACCAAGTGCAACTGTTAGTAGTGTATTTGTATTTGATGAAATTGACTGTTTTTGATTTAAATCAGAAAAGTCATCTCTACCTATTCCACCAATATTATCATAAAAATCATTATTTAATGCTGCATCCCAAATAATTCTATTATCACTAGCTAAATAATTAGTACCCTTTTCTAAAGTAAGACCATATTTAACTGCTAAATACGAATATATTTTTGTTACATCAACAATAGATAGATTATCATTATAAACTATAATCTCTGAAGCGTATCCTTCAAATCCGTTAATTCCGTATCCTCTTCCTAAAACACCTAAACCAATACCTTGTAAAGCCTGTGTTCTAGTATCTGAACGTTTAGTTACTTGTTTGTTTCTTAACTCATAGATAGACTTACCTTTTGTAATATCCAAATTACCTCTTAGTAAAGCAACTGTTTGAGGGGCGTTAAAAGCTGTAGTTGCTTTATCAACATCACTACCATATTGAGCCATAGTTGCTGTTGTATTACCTCTGTATCCAAAATGTAGAGCATTGTTATTAAATCTTTCAAAAGTAGCTCTTTGGATTCCTAGAATATAATTTTTAAAATTGCTGTTATCTCTTTCTAGTATCGTAATTAAATTATAGCTCCCCCCTTTAATTTGTTCTAAATTTAAGTCAAAATAACCATTATCTCCTTCAGGAAAATAGACCGATGGGTTAAAATTATGTCTAGTCTCAACATAAGAAGGATCATCTAGACCCGTTATGGTTCTTGTTGCATGATTTTCAAGTCTTATATTATCCCACTGTGACAAAGGATCACCATCTGTTGTACTAGATGTTCCATGATCTGCACGTAACCAGTGAGTCATGTTGCTTGCAACTCCTCCTGGAGCTATAATTGAAGGTGCAACTTTAGTTGCCAATGAAATAACGTTGTTATTTTCTAAGGTTACACCTGTAAAATTTAGTGTAGTTACTCCTGTTGCAGGATTGGTAGTTAAGGTACCAAATCTATATGCACTTGCATCTGAAAAATCTGTATCAGAACTATCTACTAACAAAGCGTAATCTGAAAAAACACCGGTATCTGGAATTAAACCTTTAATATCTATAGAAATATCTACGTTCCCAATAGTTCCTCCTCCAACGTTATTTGAAGAGACTTTCCAGGTTCTTCTGGTTCTACTTGTATAATCTGGATGCTTACCTACTGATGTTGTCTCCAAAAACCCCTTATCACTACCTAAAACTATATAATCTAAGTTATCAAAAGATGTGGTTGCAGTAGCATCTATGGTTAAAATATCTCCTGGCTGTTCTGATTTTGACTTTAATTGCTCTAAAGCAGATTTAGTATCTTTTACAACACCTATAACATTATTGTGGTACGGTGCCATAGCAGCAGCTTCCCAAGCTAAAGTAGCTCCGCCATTAATAAAATAATTTCCTTTGGTAATCCCATCAGAAATATCTAGAGTCATTCCGTATTTAATTGCCAAATAGGAATAAATTTTTTGTAAATCTAAATGATTTAGAGACCTATTATAAATCATAACTTCTGCTATATATCCAACAAATCCTTGATTCGCATATCCTCTACCTAGAACTCCAGAGTTAGAACCTTTTAAATAATCTTTATTAGCTGGATTTGTATAACTTGTAAAAACACCATCTCTTAATTCTTCATTTGTCATCCCTTCAGCGTTACTTAACTGACCTCGTAACATCGCCACAGAAACACCTCCTGCATCATAAGTTTTAACATAACTAGGGCCTACACTAACCCCATAATGATCGATAGTCATTTGATTGTCATTTCTATAACCAAAATGTAAACCTTGTCCTCTATTTGATGATCTAGTACCTACAATATAATTTTGGTAGTTATTGTATTCCGTTCTTTGTACAATAGCAATTACATTGTAATTTGAGTCGGTCGTTACATCTAAATTTAAATCAAAATAACCATTATCTCCATTGATAACATTCACTACTGGATTAAAATTCAATACATTAGACTGATAAACGGCATTATTTGATCCTCCAGCTCTAGTTGCATTAAGTACTGGATTAGCTTGATTTCTCCATGTATCTACAACCGCATTCTCTACTGTAGTACTTGTTCCTTTATTTGCTTTTAACCAATGAGTTAGATTCTTTTTTACTCCTCCAGGACCCACAGGAGTAAACAATACTTGAGAAAAAGTAGTCATCGTTGTACTAAAGAGCAACGCATATATTATTCTAAATTTCATGTTTTCGATATTTTTAAAAAAATCAAAAAACATACAACATATTTTTAAATGTTGTATGTTTTATTTATGAAAAAGTAATTTAACTATCTAAATATGTACTCTCATTTCTTAAACGTGTAATACTTGCATTTAGTTCAAAACCTAATAAAAGTATAATAGCATTTAGCCAGATAAATAGCATTAACACCAAAAGCGTACCTATAGAACCATATAGCTCGTTGTACTGTGAGAACTTAATTACATAGATTCCGAAACCATAAAATGTTAATAAAGAAAGGATGGTTGTTAGTAAAGAACCTGCCGAAAAAAAACGGGTTTGCCTCCCCTCTTTAGTTCCAAAGTAATACAACATAGATACTGTGCAAAAAATTAAAAACATAAATAGTATGTAACGTAAATTACTTAACCACAACATTTCTTTTGGTAGCCAATGGTTATTATATAAATAGTCCAGCCCGAATTCAAAAAATATGGTAGCTACCACTGTAATGATTAACATAAAGGAAATGGTTAAAGATGTACCCAAAGAAATAAGGTATTGTTTTATTACATTTCTTATCTCTTTTACATGTACTGAATACTCAAAAGCACCAAAAACAGCATTTACTCCATTTGTCATCAAAAATATAGAAACTAAAAAACCAAAAGACAATAAGCCTCCATATTTGTTGTTTGCAATATCCGACAAAACCGACTCTACTGCATTAAAAGTATCTGGCGGTAATAAATCTGAAATCAACTTCATAAAATTCTCCTGAAATCCATCAATAGGGATATAAGGAATTAAAGTTAACATAAATAGCATAAAGGGAAATAGAGCCATAAAAAAACTATACGATATTCCACCTGCTCTAGAAGTTAAAGCTCCTTTTACAATACCTATAAAATACATTTCTAACAAGTCATAAAAACTCATACCCAACAAACCAGGTACGGGTATTTTTTTTCCTGTTTTAACAAACCATTTAACAACAGGAATTTTAATCAATTCTTTTTCTATAGAATCGTCTTTTGATATGTTTTTTGTTTTTAAATCTAACACCAATTTTCTTTTAATCTACTGCTTTTAAACTTAAAATCTAAATTATATACAGAATGAGTTAAGGCTCCTGAAGAAATATATTGCACGCCACACTCTGCATATTTTCTTAAAGTTTCTTCATTTATTCCACCTGATGATTCTGTACCCGCTTTATCTCCAATCAAAGCCACTGCTTTTTTAGTATCTTCAAAATTAAAATTATCTATCAGGATTCTATGAATATCGTCAAACTGTATAATTTCTTCAATTTCCTTCAAGTCACGAGCTTCAACAATTATTTTTAAATCTTTATTGTTTTCTTGTAAGTATTTTTTGGTTTGTTCAATAGCCTGAGCTATACCTCCAGCAAAATCTATATGATTGTCTTTTAGCATAATCATGTCATATAAAGCAAACCTATGATTTTCTCCCCCTCCAATTTTTACTGCCCATTTTTCTAATGCTCTCAATCCTGGGGTCGTTTTTCTAGTATCTAAAATTTTTGTTCCTGTTCCCTTCAATAGTTCTACATAAGAATCGGTTTTTGTAGCAATTGCACTCATACGTTGCATTGCATTTAACACCAATCTTTCCGCTTTTAATATAGACAAAGAACTACCTGTTACGTATAAAACAACATCGCCATATTTTACTTTTTCACCATCATTAATTAGTACCTCTATGGATAAAGAAGAATCTACATAATTAAAAACTTGCAAAGCAAAATCTACTCCAGCAATAATACCTTTATCTTTTACCAATAATTTAGCTTTTCCTTTTGCACTTAACGGAATACATGCTAAAGAAGAATGATCTCCATCTCCTATATCTTCTCTAATTGCATTAGCTATAATTAATTCTATTTCTTTATCAAATTGTTGTTGACTAATCATTTTAAACTTTTATTTTACAACAAATATAAACTTATAGCTTTAAAAGTAAAACTGATTGATGAATATCCTCCTTTCTTATAAAGTGCGAAAAAACAGTTTTCAGAGCCTATATAATCAGTCTTTTAAGTATTTGTAATTTGTAATTTTAAAAAAAAATAGGTGATGAATACAGAAGAAATTGCAAAAAGACTAGTTAGTTTGTGCAGGAAGGGTCAAAATACATTAGCACAAGTAGAGTTGTATGATGATGATATTGAAAGTATTGAATCTTTAAAAAGTAAACTACACAAAACCAAAGGAATTAAAAAAGTACAACAAAAAACAGCTATGTTTTTTGAAATGGCCCAGAAAATTCATGAATATAAAATTTCAGAACCTTTAATTGCTGGAAATTTTGTGACATTAAAAATGTATATTGATGTTACTTTAAGAGGTGTTGGTAGGATTAAATTAGAAGAATTGTGCCTTTATCATACTAAAAATGGAAAAATAATAAAAGAAGAGTTTTATTATATACCTTCTTTTTAAAGATAGTTATAATATAATCAAAGCTTCTTAGTACCTTTGTGTTTTATTGAAAATTTAATGCATGAAAATTCGTCTTTTAGCTATTGGTAAAACTGATGATAAAAACTTAACTCAATTAATAGAGAATTATCAAAACCGATTAAAACATTATATTAAGTTTGAACTGGATACAATTCCAGATATTAAGAATGTTAAAAATCTTTCTGAAAATCAGCAAAAAGAAAAAGAAGGAGAGTTAATTCTAAAAAAACTACAACCTACAGATGAACTTATTCTTTTAGATGAAAAAGGAAAAGACTTTAGATCTGTAGACTTTGCTCAATATTTACAAAAAAAGATGAATGCAGGTATTAAGGAACTTGTTTTTGTTATTGGTGGTCCTTATGGTTTTTCTGATGCAGTATATAAAACTGCCAAAGGAAAAATTTCTTTATCTAAAATGACTTTCTCTCATCAAATGATTCGTTTGTTTATAGTAGAACAGATCTATAGAAGTTTTACGATTCTTAAAAACGAACCTTATCACCACGAATAAGGAGTATTATTTCTTAGTTTTATATAAAAAAACACATCATGAAAATAGTTTTTGCTACACACAACCCTAATAAATTAAAAGAAGTTGCAGCCTTGTTACCTAATATCGAGCTTTTATCTTTAACTGATATTGGTTGTACCGAAGAAATTCCTGAAACTGCAGAAACCCTTGAGGGAAATGCAAAAATAAAAGCTGATTACGTTACAAAAAAATATGGATACGCTTGTTTTGCAGATGATACTGGTTTACTTGTACATAGTTTAAATGGAGCTCCCGGAGTTTATTCTGCAAGATATGCAGGAGAGCATGGAAATGCAGAAAAAAATATAGATTTACTATTAAAAAATTTAGAAAACAAGACAGATAGAACTGCTTTTTTTAAAACTATAATTTGCTTAAACCTTAACCAAGAACAACATTTATTTGAAGGTGTTTGCGAGGGTGAAATATTAAAAACCAGACAAGGGAAAGAAGGTTTTGGTTACGATCCTATTTTTAAACCTAACGGATTTAACTTGTCTTTTGCTGAAATGAATTTGAAGGAAAAGGGAAAAATTAGTCACAGAGGATTGGCTGTTCAAAAACTAACTGAATTTTTACAACTACTATAAAGTGCAGTTTTCACATAAAAAAAACCATTCATCTTTTACATTTCTTATACTCCTTTTAATAGCCTTTGTGTTTCTTAATGTTAGTACAGGTAGCTTATCTATTCCTTTTAAAGATATCTGTAATACTTTTTTTAACTCTTCTATTGTAAATAAAAACTATCAGTATATTATTACAAATTATAGATTACCTAAAAGTTGTACTAGTGTTTTAACAGGAATAGGATTAGGAATTAGTGGTTTATTGATGCAAACTTATTTTAGAAATCCACTAGCAGGTCCTTTTGTATTGGGTATTAGTTCTGGTGCTAGTTTAGGGGTTGCTATATTAATTATGGGAGGAAATTTTTTTGGTTTTTTATCTTACTTAAACGGATTTTCTATTCCTATTGCAGCAAGTTTAGGTTCTTTTTTAGTTTTAAGTATTGTGATGATTACGGCCAGAAACATTCGCAATACGATGTCTATTTTAATTATAGGTTTAATGTTTGGAAGTTTTACTTCTGCAATTATTAGTATTCTCTCCTACTTTAGTACCGCATCAGAATTGCAACAATATATTTTTTGGAGTTTTGGTAGTTTGAGTAATTTACAATGGAAAGAAATTTACTTATTATTTGCAATTATAGTTGTTAGTAGTATTGGATTGTTAACCATTATAAAACCATTAGATGCTTTGTTACTTGGAGAAAATTATGCTAAAAGTATTGGTGTTTCTTTAAAAAGAATACAAAGTACCGTTTTTATAATTACTAGTTTACTTACAGGAAGTATTACAGCTTTTGTGGGTCCCATTGCTTTTATAGGCTTGGCTATTCCACATATTACCAAACTTATTTTTAAAACTTCTAACCATAAAACTTTAATTCCAGCTGTTGCCATTATTGGAGCTATTGTAATGTTAGTTTGCGACACTATATCTCATATTTCTTTAGGAAATAAAAATTTACCCATCAATGCAATTACCTCTTTATTTGGAGCTCCTGTTGTTATTTGGCTATTAGTATCTAAATCTAAAAAAAATAACTAATGAGTTATCCTGTTTTAAAATTAAAAAACGTAACTATAGGATATAAAGTTACTAAACAACCTAAAACTATCTGTAAAAATCTTAATTTAGAACTTTACCAAGGAGAGCTTATTTGTTTGTTAGGTAGAAATGGGTCTGGAAAATCAACTTTTTTAAAAACCGTTGGAAATATGCTTCCTTACTTAAAAGGTTCTATTCAGATTAGTAATATTGACTACTCTAAACTAAACGCAATAGAATTTGCTAAAAATATAGCAGTCGTATTAACCGAAAGTTTACCTGAAAACTCTTTATCTGTTTTTGAAACCATTGCTTTAGGAAGACAACCTTACACGAATTGGCTAGGAAAAACTACCGAAACCGATTCTAAGATAATCGCTAATGCAATGAAACTTACAGATACTCATAATTTAAAAAATCAATTCATTCATCAACTAAGTGATGGTCAGCTACAACGTGTAATGATTGCAAGAGCTTTAGCACAAGATACTCCTATTATTTTGTTAGATGAACCTACTTCTCACTTAGACATTCATCATAAAATAAATGTTTTTAAAATTTTAAGAAAAATCAGTCAAGAGACTAACAAAACTATTTTAATTTCTACGCACGAAATTAACTTAGCATTAAAAAACGCCAATCGTCTTTTGATTATTAACAATGATGAATTTAAAATAGGAAAATCCAATGAAGACCATATTCAGAAAAACTTAGCGTGTGTTTTTAATTCTGATGATATTACATACGATATAAAAAGCAATCAATTTTTGTTTTAGCTTTATTTCATAAAAATTTTATGATAACAAATGTGTTTCAATTAGATCAAATACTCGTGATAGTTGCTCTAAAAAAACATGGTACTAATTACCAATACATATAATTTAATATTCTGTTCACTTGGCTTAAACACAAAATATAGCCTCACTTATTAAAATGATTTTATCTCCCCAATTTGTTTTATAGAGGTCAGTAGCTAACTACATATAATTTCCTTGTGATATATTTTATTTTTTTGAACCATTCTGATTATTAAATTATTAAATATGTTAGATTTA
>Ga0209093_1002383_pt1 | contig 10495 bp, 11 predicted proteins | sample SidtaG_4_FD_187450 | JGI IMG/M metagenome (GOLD analysis project Ga0209093, IMG submission 187450) | Marine algal microbial communities from Sidmouth, United Kingdom - Sidmouth_Male1 metaG (SPAdes) (version 2) | ecosystem: Host-associated > Algae > Red algae > Unclassified | place: Sidmouth...
AACGACCGCAGTCACGGTTGCACCTTCTTTGGCGAGCGCTGCGGACAGCCACAGAAATCGGCCCCAGTTCGCGGACTGTCCAAGAGCAGCGCGATGAAGCGGCTGTTGGGTTCCTGTCTCGCTTGGTCTCCAGTCGCAGGCTGTTTGAGAGGGGCGGCGTGGGTTCCTCTTTGTGCTTGACATCAGAAGTCAGAAGAAAGAGTTGTGAACGACGTAGCCTATTTGGAGCTCGATTCATTTGAGCCAATCACATCGCACCAGGATACATTCTTGTGGACTTACATGTCGCCAACACAGGACAACTCGTTGCTGGCAAGACCGAATCGACCTCAACCGGGACTGATGCGCCCCTCCTGTACTCTTCCTGTGCTCACACCTGATCATGTCATGTCCACTTTTTGGCGCATCGACAATAATAGAGAGGCTCTGTATGCATGGATGGCAACGATTAAATTGGTACATTTTATCCAATGAATTAATCTGCGATTAATCGACGATTAATACGGAGCCGATCCCATGCATTAATTGCATTGTTTAATTTTATCGCGGTGCCAGCGAGGCGGCGACCTGGCACGTCGCTGACGTTGCCGACCATTTCCCCCTCGCAGTGCCTGTCGGCACTGGCTTCCGTCGCTGGCTATTGCCCGGTGCCGCGGGTGGCAACACGCCGCCCCGCGGCCGACGGCGACCGGCAGAGGTGCGGCTGTTGCCTTGTCAGGCACGACCGCCGCCCGACAGCGGCCAGCAGGACGCGGCCGGTGCCGGCCACGACACTGGAACAGCCGGTCGTGACGCGGCCGGTTCCGTCGCGGGCGCCGGCGCCGCGACCAGCTCTTCAGGCCGCGCCGGCCCTGCGGGGGCCATCTGTGCCGGTGGTGGCGCCTGTTGCGGGGGGGGCGGCGTCGGCGGTGGTACCGGCGCACTGGCGGGGACCGCTCGTGATGCAAGTGCAGGACCTGGCAGAGGCTGAAGCCCCAATCAGGTCCTCCACTCTAGGTACGTCGACGGCCGCCCTGCGTGTGCCGTCGTTATCAGGAGGTATGGTTCTGTCGGCCAGTACCAAGGATGGAAGGTGATCGGGCGGGAGCGAGTACCAGCACTACAGGGCTCCAAGGGGACAGTGGTTGTGTCTCAGCCGCCTGCCACACGCTTTGGTGGGTTTGGAAGAAGGTTAGGGGCTGAAGATGTGATGGTGGTGGGTGGTAACCGGTGACGACGGCCGCCTCGGCCTCGGTGGCCCAGTCCGCACTGGGCAAAGAAGAGACCCGAATAAAATGATCGATTAATTAAAAAAATACAGATTTTCTAATTAATCGATAGATTAATCGATGTCCCCCGCCAAGAATTCGTATTTTTGCCATCCATGTCTGTATTTAGGTCTTACCAGCTGCGCTGTGATCGTCAAAGAGAGAGTACCACCAGACGATCCGTGCTTCCGTTCTGCTTTTGTGCAGGGCGCATTCTCAGAACGAGAATGAAATCGTTCGTCTCATCGGTTGGCGTTCGTCAGGAAGGACGAATCGCGAATCGTGCGGGAGGGTGTGCGGTCCAGCAACAGCGTGTGGGGGGCGGCTTCGAGGAATCGAATACGCCCTCCCAGCTGCTGACAGTATCAGTTTGCTTCTTCAAGGTGTCAAGAAGGGAGTAGTTGGAAGAACCATTAGCTGGAGGTTATGAAGTGCCGTGGCTCTGACCAAGCTGCCTTGCTAATGAGTCCAGGTGTCAGCAGGCGAGATGGGCAGGTCACGCGGTTAGGGGCACGCGGCACGACACTGTGCACGGCCGCCACTGCTGCAGCTGTTGTCGCGGCGCATTCCAAGAAAGATACAAGCAAAAACAAGCGCCCACGTATATCCAGCCGTCACACATACAGAAGTGGGGGACGCTGGTCTCCTCAGACAGCCGTGCCCACGATCGCCACGCATTCTTCCCCTCCACTCATCGCCACCCAGGACCTCCTCGGTTCACACCACTGTAGTACAACGGGACCCCGCTGTCGGCGGTGGCGCGGCCGGCGGAGCACCAGGGGTGCGGCGGACGGCGGGGGGTCGGTGGCGCCGACGAGGTCGGGCACGGGCGGAGCGGGGACGGCGGGCCCGCCGGGGAGCGCAGGTGCGAGCCCGCGAAGGGGCGCACCTTGCCCAGACGCCCGCCGCGGGGTCCGAGTGGCCGCGGCCGGAGGGCGTGGCTGGCGACAACCGACCGGGCGCCACGCGGCGGTTGCAGCGCGTTGCGCCCGGAACGGTCACCCCCCCTCGTCTGTAATGTTCGCTTCGGGGGACTTTATACGCATGGAGGGATTTATCTGCATTGCTTGGTGATTGCCCGGGTCAAGTCCCTATAGGGAAATTGGGCCCGGGCGACGGTTTCCGCCCTTATAGGACGAAGGGCGACGACGGTGGGGGGCACCGTCGTCGCCGGCAAGTAAACCGTGTCTTCATGTCTTGGCGTTTCGATCGGCCCGACTTCCTGGACCTCGAGTCCCAGAGCGGGTGTCGCGCGAGCGGCCCAGACGGCCGTTACTTCCCTCCTACTGAGGTAACCCCCCAGATCGTGGTACTAAAACCACCGCCACACCGACCGACTCATCCCCATCACCCTACCAGTCATTCTCATCGTCGTCGTCTTCAGCGTCGTTGTCTTCTTCCTCAGCATCTTCATCTTCCAAGTCGTCCCCCGCTGTTATCGCCGCCGCAGCAGCGGCTGCAGCAGCAGTGGCGGCCTCGTCAGCCGCCATAGCCTCGGCGTCGCCGGTATCAGCAGCTGCGACGGCGGCCGCAGCGGCAGCAGCCGCAGCCGCGGCCGTACCGGATGCTCCAGGAGAACCGTTGTGGGTGTCACCAGTCCCAGTTCCTCCGAGGGCGCCAGAGGGACCACGGCATGGCGCGGATGCTGATGCTGGAGCGGGACCAGCGCCACGACTTGCAGCTCGAGCGCAGGCATCAGACAAGTTGAACGAACTTGGGCGGCGGGAAGCCGCCGAGGGAGCCTCACCAGGTCGACGTGTCGAGGGGGTGAGGCGTGTGGCGCCCCCCGCGGCACGAGTAGCTGACGCCCGACCAGCAGTTGTTGCCGTGGCTGCTGTTCTGGCCATCCGCGTTGCAGAGGCCGCAGCGGTTGAGATGTCACCCGCTGCAACCGCGGTGGCCATGACCTGCGCTCGCGTCGCCCGAAGGCGGGCCTCTTTGAGTCCAACCACATGCGCCCTTGTGGTGTCATCCCCGTCTAAAAGCTCCAGACCCTTGTACTCCATCTTTGTTTTCTTGAGGTTGCCGTCAGCCAGCTACATGCAGACGCCCCACACTTTTCTGTAGGCCTCGTCGACATTGCCGGCCTTGGCCTTGAACGGGGGGTACCCCGCCATTGCATTCAAAGAAATGAAGACCTGTGCGGAGAAAAATAGAAAGAGGCCATCAGAGCAAAGCAGAGGGAAAGGCACGCCAGGTGAGCACAGGATCACAATGAAAGCATGCTGTGTGACGCCAGTTAGGGACCAGTACTGGGAACAGAATAGCGCGGTGCACTGGCGCTAAGTATTCCATAGGAACGAAACGAGAGTCGGAATACGGACCCATGTCACGCACCTTTGCAGCGACGGCAACATGGACAGAGTAGAGCACCTTGGAATACCGCCGCCGCGACTCGGACGCCTCGATCATGACGCCATTCAGCCCCTTAATCTTGGCCAGGGCGCTGCCAAGTGCGGCTAAGAGCGCCTCCCGCCCCATGTCGTCTGTGATCCACCACATCCCAACAAGGCACTGCTTGGCTTGGGCGGCTGTCATCTGCCACACGTTCTTCTTCTGACCCTTGTCCCCCTTCCAGCCAATCTTGAGCATGCTTGAAGTGCACTCAATGAAACCGTTCGTCGTCGCCTCGAGCACGGCACGGTGGAAGCGTGGCACGGCGCGCCGCAAGACCCAGTGGACAGGGAGCTTCCTGGAGGTGCTCCCATGGTTGCGCGCAGGGTCGCACGGGGTAAGAATCTCCTTCATCAGCATCAGCCGCGCCTCGGGCATACCGCCATGGAAAGTGAACTTCTTGTGCAAGTGCCGAGCATACATCTCCCGGTTGCTCGATGCCGGAGGCCACACGTTTCCCGACAGAGACTCGGCGGTAACCTCCGCACGGATATCCTTCTGTGCGCCTACAAGGGGGTCAGACAACAGCTACACACCGAGCAGCAGCACGTGGTACGAGCGGGATATTCGTAGGCGTTAGTTGGTGCATTCGTCTATCGGCACAGTTAACACATCGGACAACACAGAAATATTGCGCGGAAGACAAGTAACTTATCACCATTGTCTTGGTCCATGGCGCCACACGAGGTGTGTCAAAAAGGCTGGCGGTGTTGGACGGGACTGGGACAATGGCACCGTTAGAGACGGCACCGCCGCCGGCGCCCCGCAGTTAGACCACAGCCGCCAGGTCACGAATGGCCACGGCGCCACGGGAGACAGCCGTGCTGATGGCGTTGGTTGTTTGACGCATTCCAGTCATGCCGGTCTTGATGGCCACCACCTGCGACTTAGTTGAGATTAGGTCCAAGCGCACTGCCGTGACGCGCTTCCCAAACGCCACCATCCTCTTCTTGTTGGCCGCTTCAACCTCGTCCAGCCGGTCGAGCACGCGCTTCTCCATGCGGGCAATGGTACAGCTGCACTGCTGCGTGGCACGCGACCCGTCCCCAAGGAGCTTGCTGGAATCGGTGGGGGTGGACGCGTCGAGCACAGCGGCCGCGGCGGCACGGGCAGCGACGGCAGCCACATCGTCCTCCGTAGGCGCACGTGGGACACGCGCCGTCGAGGCCGACGGAGGTAGTGACGGCGGTGCCGCCACTGGAACCAGCTCCATTGGTGCCGCCAAAGGGGTCGTCGTCGACGCCGCAGCGGGCCATACGGGTAGGGCTGTAGTAGACGAAGGCGTAGGAGCGGTGGACGGTGCACGCGCTCCGACCGTGGGGAAGAAGGATGGGGCGGACGGCCCTGGAACGCCTACCGTTTCAGTTGGACGCGCCCGTGGCGCAGGGACAAGCGAACGCGCGCAGGCCGGCGGGAGACACCCCCCCGCCCTGGCCCTCACCGTCTCGGCCACTTTCTGAGCTCGTGCCGACGCCGCCGCCGCCTTCTTCGCTGCTGCTGCGAGCTTTTTCGCCAGTGCCTTGGCGTCGGCCTCCTTTTTCTTGGCCGCCTTGGAAGCGGCCGCCGCGTTGAGGTAAAATGGATTGTCGGGCTCCAACCGCAGACCGCTTCGCTCTGCCACCGTCACAGGCGGAGGCAACCCCCGAAGACCGGGCAGCGCAGCGGGGCGGGGGGGGGGGGGGGGGGCTTCCATCAGTCATGAGAATGGCGCTCGTCCCAGATGTCTTAGGACGCGTCGCGTGGGGGGACCCGGTGCGTGTAGGTCTTGGTCGCGGGGGCTCGTGCCGCACAAGTCGCAGGGAAAGCACCCTTCGCCGTTCGCCGGTCCGGTTCAGCAAGACGTGTGCCGGTGAGCGTCCGGTCCGACCAGCGACGCACACACTGCCGTCGCTAGGCGCTCCGTCGAACAAGGAAAGGGGCAGGTCTCGTCCTTCTGCTACAGCAGGCTACAGGGTGGCTTGGGCCGCCCAAGACCGCTCGAGCTGCTCCAAGGCGCACACTGCCGGGTACATGCGCCATTATTGCCACCGCCGACGCGAACACAGGGCACTGAGCCCGCACCTTTGTCTCCTACGCGGTGCGAAAGAGACCGTGACGGACACACCGCGCAGCAAAAAGGCACAGGTGCAGTGTGTGGCCAGGAATATTTCCCCACTTCTGAGCCTCGGACTCGGGCGGATCTGGAAGGACTCCAAAAGTGGCGTTTTTACTAGTACTTTGTGGGGAAACCCTTCGACTTTGTCACGGCCACCATCCGCGTGGGCATCGAGTCGACCAAAGATACGAAGTAAGACTGTGGGATGTTATCCCATGCGTCAGACAGCGCTTGGAACAGGGCCTCCTTGGTCTTGGGCTGCGGGTTCAACGCCCGGATGGCCCGTTCGAGGTAGTCCCATGCGTTCTCAATGGGGTTGAGATCAGGAGATTGCGGGACCCACGGCAGAAGGCAATAGCCCAGCTCCTTGCGAACCGCGCGGCACACCTTTGCCGTGTGTGGAGGCGCAAGGTCCTCCTGAAGAACGCACGACTCGATGTCGCCGAAAAGTACTTGAACCTCGGAGCAAACGAAGTCGAGGAGCATCTCGGCGTACGACGCTCCAGTGATTCGACCCTTGACCCACACCAGCTTGGTACGCCCAGCCGCACAAAAACCTCCCCAAACCATCACAGTCTCTCGCCCTGACTTGAACGAGGGTGCGAGGCACTCGGAGAGGAAGCGCTCGCCCTTGGCCCGCCACACACGCTTGTGCTTGTCTACGCCACGCACCTCGTACGAACTCTCGTCCGTGAAGAGCACCTTGTTCCATTCGTTGCTCCACCCACGGTGCTCACGAGCCCAGCGCCGGCGTTTGCCGCGGTTGATAGGTCCGACATAAGGCTTGGTGACCGGCTTGAGGGAAGCAAAACCGAGCTTGTGGATGCACCGACGCATCGTCTTGGTGGAAACTTGTTTATAACCACCTGAGTTCCACGCACTGGTCAACTCCCTCAGAGACGGGTAGCGACCACCCCTTACAAGCCGCTTGAGCCTTTGGAGGCACCGGCGGTCCGAAAACGGGGGGCGGCCGGTGCGGGAGGGACGACCAACGTGACCTTGGCGACGAACTCGGGCGCCAATCTTGGCCACCTTCGACTTGTCGATGTCCAGGGTGTCCGCAATTTCACCGTTGGAGCACCCACGAAGAGCCATCTGCTCCACCGCGGCCCGCTGGCCGCTCGTGAGGCAGTTGTATCTGCGCTCCATCGTGATGGGGGCGGGGGGAAGGTCGACGGAGCTCGCGAAGGGCGACGAAAGAGCCGTCCTCGGCCAAGTCAATCACGCCAGATGGACTGGAAACGCGACTATTCTGGACTTGGCCGTGAGCGGATCGCGCCAAATTGAGCATTTCCTGGGGTGGGGAAATAGTTCTGGACACCCACTGTACGTAACGAGGAGCCCGCGCCGGCTGTCAGCTGGCCGGCAAGCGCGCTGCACTTGGCGTTGTACAAACCGACGGACCGTCGACCCGCGCGGCAGCGGCTTGCGCAGGGCGTGTCGCCGGGTGCTGTCCCGGGGCCGTACACGGCTCAGAGTTTTGGAAAAGCGACCGCTCGGTGCGAAGGCGACAAAAAAGAACTCCAACCAGAGTAACAATTTGATTTGATCATTGTACAAATGGGACGCGTTCACTGGGAATGCTACCCCACTGGATGATATGTCATCCAAGTTGCACCCGGCCGTCTATGCCGACTGTCACGGCAGTGGCAGCCCTACGCATACGGATAACGACGAGGTGTCGCCTTCTTTCGACCCCCCCGCGCGCCAGTGCTACTCGCTCAGGTGTCACCCATGCCTGACCACTCTGGGGCACCGACACCATCGGGCCCACCTGTGATGGGTGTTGTGAGGTAACGCGCAACGGCAGGAGTGATGGGATCAGGAGCGACAGGCGAAAGAGATGCAGACCGCGCGGTGGGAGGGGCAGGCGGACGGGAGGCCGCCGTCACATCGCAGGCACCAGCCGCAGGCAACATCTGCTCACATGAAGTGTCGCTCGCCATTTGATCAGCCGCAAATGGCAGTGTGTCCATTTTGACAGAGACGGCGATGGATGGCCCGGCAGCCTGAGACATGGAAGTCCGCGCCGCGGCTGCTGCTGGTTCCTGCGGCTGCACGATGGCGGCAGAAATGACGGCTGCCACCGCCGGAGGCGGCTCAGCCTTGAAGACTGCTGCAGCCGCCCTCGCTCGCGCATGAAAATCAGCAACGATCTTAAGGCGCGCAGCGACATCTGGTGGCAGCGCCCGATTGGTAGCAGTCGGCTTCTCTTCCTGAGGACTGGGAGTACGACCGCTTCGAGCGGGCGGATCGCGACGCAAAGCGGAGCGATTCAGCTGCGGGTCGGCCGCCTTGGGCGACAAAGGGGTCGCCGACTGCGCCAACGCCCGAAGCTCAGGGTCACTGCGACCGGCCGCGCTGCTACCCCGAGCAGCCGCAGGATGGCGCCCACCACCCGCAAGAGCAGCCTGGCCCCTGGAGCGCGCGCGGCGGTCACGCCTGGCAGCACCGCTAATGATGGCGCGGCCGCTGGGCGACGCGTGCGGCGCTTTTGGGGCGTCCTCGGCGCTGACCGTCGGCACACGGCCGTCGCTGCCAACGCCATCTCGGTCCTTAGTCACCTCTGCGGCGCGACGGAGGCGTGCTGCGGCTGCGCGGGTGATGACACCAATCATATTCGGGACGGTTCTCGTTGCAGAGGTGGTCGTAGAGGTGACGGCCACGGCTGGAAACCCCATAAGGGCAGTTCTATGGCGACGAGCAGCAGCTCGGGTTACTGGCCCGGTCGGCAAATCTTCCACTGCCAGTCGCGCCGGCGTAGCCGTCGCCGCCGCCGACTGCCCCCGCCGGCGAGCCCCTCGGCCCGAAGCTGTGCCCGTCGTCGTGGTGCGTTGTGCATCCGCTTCAGCCGTTGCTGCTTGTCCCGGCACTCGACCGGTAGTCACCAGACGGCCCAAGGCCTTGGCGGCTGTCGCCAAAAAGCGACCGGTCGACCGCTGTGGACCACTGGGAGATGGGTAAGGGGCCGGCAGGCGGGCGGGTTTCTTTCCCTTGCCCGCCATGGTGGAGACACGTGGGGGAGCGTCGCCGTCGATGACCAGATGCCGGCGTCCGTGAGGAAGAAGACGTCTCGAGGTCCTACTCGCACAGTGTGGCAGGCGACAGGCGCCGAGCACGAGGTCTTCATCGAGGTGGCGTCCTCGAACAATGCCCTTGCTGATCAAGTGTGCTGGGACGCGCTCGGCAGCCGGACAGGCTTCCTGGCAGACCGCCGCCTGAGCGGGCGCTCTGCCTAACGACGGGCTGTTGCTCACGGGCTCCTTCGATCGGCAGTGACGCCGCTCCAACTGCGTGTCAAATTCGTGTCGCCGCCGATCCAAAATGGAAGGTCTTAATGGCAATTACAAGTCGAATGCGGCCGGATCGGGGTCCCTCGCGACCGCAGCGCGCGTGGCGTCCTGTGGTCGCGCCGAGCCCACCGCGCACGAGCCAGGCGAGCTGGGTCCCCTGACCTCTGCACAGCAGCCTGCTGTTCTGTCCCTCTGCTTCAGGAAACGAACACGTGCGACCGGTGCGGGTCTCGCGCAGTCTGCAGCAGACGCCTGCTCCAGCCGGGGTGTCTTCTTGGGCGGCTTCTAGGGGCAGGAACCACTCGTCCCAGTCGCTGACTGTCCCTGCACACCCTCGTCGTCAGAAAAACCTGCAGCCTGGACGGGAGGAAATCCCGTTCAGGGTTTCGCCCCTGCACAAGGCCTGAACAAGCGATTTCTTGTTACAATCCCGTCCAGGTGCATGGTCCCTGTCGCGAGTGGAAACGCAGGAAACATCACGTGGTGTGATTAGGATCGATGTGCACGATTATGCCACGGACATTAAGACGTGCCTGGATCGGGCAGCAGCGGGCCGCCGGGCGCCACCGGTTGCGGTCCCAGCCAGTTGGCGTCTTTCACTCTAAGTACTCTTCAAAATGTTGCGTGTCAATTGCCTACACAGTGGCTGCGGCCCGCCGTCGTCACGACGGACTCCACATCCGACGAGGTGAAGCCGTGCGATAGTGGACGTGAGGCGCCCGGACGACGTAGCGGTCCGTGCAGAGCGGCGTTCAGGGCGCAGCGTCAAGGGCGCGCGTAGGACCTCGGAAGTCACTCTGCAAGAAACGAAAATTTTGCACTCTCGAAGCGAATGGAGTCGCGCTACATGCAGCACGGCTTTTTGCTACGTCGCTGACTTCGCGCAATATTCACGATCAAGTCGGAGGTGGTGACGGCGTTCGCCGGCGTGAACAAGACCAGCGCCGATCTGGTCGTGACGACGACGAGGCGGAAGCGAACTACCCGACCTAGACGACTTCTTCTACTAAATGCGAAAGTTGTGTTGCAAGATCTGAGAAACCGACCTCGTGCCGCCGCCTCGGCCGCACACGACAGGTATCCAGGATACGGAAGCCACAGGTATCCACAGGTATGGATAGTCAGGGCCTGAGGAAGGCGCTGGAGCAACGCTGTCCAGCCGTAGATGCGGTGTGCGGAGACGGGAGAAGGCCTGCAGAGCAAGACCCGTGCAGCGCGCGCAACGAGCACCTATTATGCGTGACCCTTGCGAAATAAGCCTCTGATTGGTCGATACTAGCAGTGAGCTCGATTTCAACCTCGTGAGGATCCGGGTGCTGCAAGGATGAAGAACAGAGCGTGGCAACCCAGCCCTGAACGGGAGTCGCTTTTGTCCAGGGGTTGGTTACTGCACAAAACCCTCGACGGGAAATCGCTCGTTCAGGGCAACCGACAAGGACACTCCCGTTCAGACTCCCGTTCAAGTG
>Ga0209093_1002385_pt1 | contig 10488 bp, 14 predicted proteins | sample SidtaG_4_FD_187450 | JGI IMG/M metagenome (GOLD analysis project Ga0209093, IMG submission 187450) | Marine algal microbial communities from Sidmouth, United Kingdom - Sidmouth_Male1 metaG (SPAdes) (version 2) | ecosystem: Host-associated > Algae > Red algae > Unclassified | place: Sidmouth...
GGGGGGGGGGGGGGGGGGGGGGGGGGATCCTCGTGGGGTGGTGTGAAGACAGTCTTGACGATTCGAACGTCGACGGTGTTTCTGCAAACGCGCTTTCACTGGCTGCCGCGGGCAAGACTGTCATCGGTTGCCAACAACTGTATAATATTTGTCCACGATGCTTCCAGTTTGTGATATCAACATCTGTTTGTGTGATAGCTTCTATGCATATCATATTTGAAGTGTCGGTCACGGACATCCCAGTTCATCATCCTGGCCAAATACGAGAAGTCCCTGTTGAGCCCTCATTTTCCGGTCCTGCGTTGTCTGTTATTCATCGTTTTCATGGACGAGGCTCGCCACCCGGCCCTCGTCCATAGGCGGCTGGCCGTCTGCCGCGCTGCCCCCGTCCCCCGTGCCCTTGCGCCACGCGCTCCACTCGTGCGCCGCCGCCACTGCCAGCAGCAGCCCATACCCAACGGCCATGCCAACCAACAGCGTCCGCGTCGTGCGCGGGCGGTATCCCAGGCGGGCCACGACAAAGAGCGCCTCGACGAGCGCGACGTGGCGCCCCCGGTAGTCAATCGCAATCCCCGGCCGCCCCGCCTGCTCGGCCGGGTCGGCCGCCACCCGCGTGTCGAGGCGCAGCGTCGCCGCCCGCCACGCCGCGCCCGCCCGCTCCGCCGCGTCCAACAACCCAAGCGCGAGCAACGACACGACGCCGGCCACGCCAATCGCGGTCAGCGCCGCCGCCTCGCACCACGCCCGGCGGGGGCAGGGCGGCCGCCCCGACCGCCGCACGGTCAGCGACAGCGCGAGCGCCACAACCTCTGGGACAGCGACAAGGACGGTGAGGGTGAGGTCCGTGTCGCTCGCCGGCTCGGCGGGCGCGTCGACGCGGAAGAGGTCCCGGCGGTACGCCTGCGACAGCTGCGCCGTCAGCGCATTGTCCGGGGCGGACCACTTGCTACAGGTGGTCAGGTCGGCGCGGGGGGTGGTGAGGGCGCACGCGCCGAGCGCCGCCGCCAAGGCCGCCTCGGCCGCCCCGCGGCGGGCGGCGGGCGGTAGCTCGCGGGAGCCCCGCCCGAGGAGCCAAACGGGTGCCCGCCGGGTGTCGTTCCACTGCTGCACACCGAGCGCCGCACACGGCGGGAGGGGCGGCCGCGGCACCGGCCGGAGCGGCGGCGACGTTTGCCACCCCGTCAGCAGCTCGGTCTGGCCGTCAAAGCCCCCTGCGTCCAAGTTGAGGTCGTCAGCGACGCGGCGGCCGCTGGCCGTCAGTGGGGCCTGCCCCCCGGTGGGCGCTGCGACGACCCCTTCGCGCAGGCCGATGGAGAGGACAAAGGAGGAAACGGGGGGCTCGCACATGACAAACGCAACCTCTTGCAACCACCACGCGGCGGCTGTCCCGTTGGTGGTCATCGGTGAGAGGCTCCAGTTGTGTCGCCGTAGGATGTTTGCGTTGAAAGATGCACGCAGCTGTACAGACGCGTGGATTTCCCCCGGGTGGCCACCGGCCGCCCACGACGGGTCAGCAAAGACTGCCCGCCCGAGCGACAGCAGGCTTTCCTCCCCCGTCAGGACGGACCGCACGCGGCCGTCGGCGGTCGTATAGATGACGAGGGGGATGGCGTCGTTTGGGGGGGCACCCGAGACGGCGTCGCGCGCGGAGACCACGTACGCGTCTGCATCCAGCGTCCACCCGTACGTCGTGCGCGTGACAGCGAGTACGTCAAAGACACCCCGTGAGCGCTGCACGTGGCCGCTCCCAGAATTGCGTTGCGGCGTGAGCAGCCTCACCAGGGCCTCCTCGCACAGGAGGCCTGGACGGAGACGGTCGCCGCCGCCGCCACTGCCGCCGCCATCGCCCCGCGTCGCGCACGGTTGCGGGATGAACCGCTGGGCGGAAAGCTCGTGGCCGTCGGGCACGGCGTCCCGCGCCAGGTGAGGGCCACAACTAAACAATGTGTTGCCCGCCCACTTGTACTCAGCCTTGCCGTCGACCGGCGGTGCTGCGTCTGTGGAGGCGCCCGACGTGGCGAGTTTGGCGTCGGTCCGCGCGGACCCACCCCAAAAAATGGTGAAAGAATGTGCGACCAGGCACACCCCCCTCCCAAAACGTACGCTCTGCCTCTTCCACCCGTCCCACGTCGGCAATATACTGTCGCAGTAGCACCGCAGCAAGGTGAAACGTCAGGAGGTCGCCACTTTTGGTCCAAGACACCATATAGGTAGCGATAATGGCCTCCTCCTCGGGGGAGAAAAACGTAGGTCGCCCTAGCTTGACGGTAGCCCCGCCGTTTCGCAGCCAGGTGCGGACGTTCGAACGGGAGGCACCAGAGGCAGTCATCAGTCGTGCCACGCTATCCGTACCCACCTCTTCGCGAGTAGCCGACAGCTTGTCACTCATCTTAGGGGTGAGTCGAGTCCCCCACTTTGAGCGGCTTGGGGCATTCTCACTTGACGTCGGTGGGACCGTAACCCGGGAAGACACCGTTGCTGCGGGCCAAAATTAAAGGGGGGGGGAGGTGGCGGCGTGTGCAACACTGCTGGGTATCAGACGAGCACGACGGATGGCGTGTATGTCGATGGAAAATGTTGGAAGGCAACTGTCGTCTGCAACGGGACGACGAGAGAGCTCACGGCACAGTCAATCGTGCTTTCTTGCAATAGTCCTGGCGGCAGTCATTCACTGTAATGTGGTCGACATGTCCGACGGTGGTCGACATTTGGCACAGCACAGCTATTGCCATGGTCGCAAGGGACGCCCTCGGAGCACGCCAGGTGTTACGCGTTCATAGGCTATGCGGTATGGGAGCATCGCCAGTCACCATGTCAGGTCCCTTTCTCGTGATGTACTGCTAAACACTGTAGGGGCGTCGTGTGCAACCCTCAGCCGGAGGGCGGAAATCAAGAACCAGTTCGCAACAATTGAGGATACGACTGCCAACGAGTATTGGCTGACAGCGAGATGGATCGCCAACATCCAAGTATGAGAGTCGCCCGAACCTGGCAGAGCGAGTATCAAGGGAATATACCCATGACATTTTTGGTTATCGGTATCCCAGATCGTTCTGAGAGCGGGTATGCGTATACCTGTAAATGAAATTAATATCCCGTTTGTGCAGTCAACTTTGGGGTTTCGTTATGTCAATCTCCGTCGAGCGACTACTACTGTCACTGTGCCGGCCCTCCGTCGTCTCCATCTCCACTGCCCGAAAGAGCGCTGTCGGTAGGGCCGTCCGGGCGGCTATCAGACCCGTGAGCCCTTTCAACTACGTCCAAGCGGGGTTCGATTGAAACTCGCTGTGGGAGTGCAACATTCTGAGCGTGATTCACTTGGCAGGCAAGACAAATGGGAGCGGTGTGGGGTATATGCAGGATGAGCGATGTTGGCCATTTTGCTCACACATGGAGGCGTGCCAGTTGGTACGTCGCCACGGTTGCCTCGCCACGGTTGGGTCTTGATATGGCCACGTGTACGGCTCAGCACCAATCGATCAACATTTGGAGTGACGACATTGGCGCAGAAAGGTGCTACCAATATTGTCTCGCGCGATGTGAGCCAATCATTCGAGCCGCTACAGTAACGACCCCAAGGCATGGGGAGGTGATCGAGAAGCCATCTAACTTCCACCAAGAATCCGTTTTGATGGGGCTCTCAAGGCCCCATCGGAAGGCAGCAAAAAATCGGCGGTGATGGACGCTACACCTGCTGGGCCGACGATCATTGGCACCCGCGTCGATGTTGGGGGCCCGTTTCGGTCGCAGTTGCAGAGGGTGGCCCGCGCTCCCGTACCTTAAATGCCACTCGGCTTTTGTGTGCAGAGCTTGCCGCACCAGTCCCCAAACCGGTCCCCTGCTCCACGGTGGGTTGCCGCTCCCCACCGCGTCTCTCCGCTGTCGCAGTGTGCGGCCACGGCGGACACAGTCCGTTCCCTCTCGAGCAGCCACCGCCCTCTTCCCCTCGGCCATCGCCTGCATCACCACGTTAGCTGCGTCCCCTCGTTCCTGAGGGGTCGTTGTGCCTGCGACGACGCGGCAACCCCCTGCCAGGTGGCCCGCCCGACTCCTCCCCCAGACCCAGTTTGCCCGCCCTGTGTGTGGTGCCGCCGACCATGGGCGGGGAAGACCCCAAGGGCGCCGGTGGCCTCTACCCGTCGCCCGCGACACCCGCTGAGGCAGGCGCGCCCGCCGACTACCCGCCGCCGCTGCCCGGCACCTACTACCCGGCCGCCCCGTCCGCGCCCACTGCGGCGGCAGGGGTGCCCGCAGGCGCGCAAGTGGCCCGCCCTCCCCGGGCGGCCGGGGTGGCCGCCCCCCCGCCGACGCACCAGCGGCCGCTACCCGCCGTGTGGACGACCCGCTCCGAGGTGGTCACCTGCCCCGGCTGCGGGGCGCTCGTGAAGTCCCGGGTCACCGTCAACGACTGCACGATGGGCAACTGGCTGTTTTGCTGCCTCACGGGCGCCTGCTGCGTGTTCATCCCGGGCATATGCAATTGCGCGTCCAACGCGTACCACCGGTGCCCCAATTGTGGGTACATGCTCGGGGGTCTTGATCGGTGTTAGGGGCGGTCGACGCCCAGGATTGGGGGAGGGGGAGAGGGGGTCGACTCGGGGGCGGGAGGACAAGTGGAGGAGGCAGGGGTACGAGGGGAAGAACAGGTGCGCGTCGATGGGGGACGTGACGGGGCATCGCGGGGGTGACAGCCATGCGTGATTGCATTCCTACTGGGATCCTCTCGGCGCAGTGGCGGTGCGCCAGGGCTGCGCGCAGCACGCCGCCGGCGGCGGTGTCCCGTCGCAGCCCGCCGGCTCTTGGCCCAAGGCCCCGTCCCAAGCCGACGAACAGGCGTCTGCGGATTTCGTCCCCCACGGCGCAGTGGGTCTTAAACCGTGTACCTATCGGATCTGCTGATTCCGTGTTGCGGGCTGTTGCAGGATCCCCACAGTCTGTCAAATGGCTCTGCTGGTCGGGCCATTTTGTGCTGGCAGCCCGCTGGTTTAGCACATTCGTGGCGCCTTACCATAGAATCCTCATTGCATTTGCCGTCAGTCGAACTTTTCTTGGGATCTTCCTCCTTTACTTATTGAGCAGAAGCCGAGAATCGTGTGACATCGAGATGATTCCGGAGATCGCTTGAGAATCTCAGCAATCTCCGGAGAACTGAGATGATCGATTGTACGACTGCACGCCGTATCCCTTATCCCCTTCAGAAAAGAAAATTATGGCCGGCCTTAGGAGAGTCTCACGGGGTCGGCGGTGTTTTCTGTTTTCGGTGGGGCGCTTCCGTTCTCCTGCTGGAAAATGCACCCAAGAAAATGTCTGCACCAGTTCTTGACACAAGGATTTCTCATATGAGATCAACTCGGAATCGCACATTACAGAAAGAAAAACATATTGCTTACTAGAGTATTTGACCATCCGGGAGCCCCGAGTGGCCATCAGGGTGTGCCCTTCCACCACACGAAGGTGCTTGTGGACAGCGAAGGGACCGCGTGCAGCTCAGGACGCTTCGCAAAAGAGGGGCACATGAGTTGTTGAAGGACCTCTCGCACGAGGAGACACAGAGGTCTGCTCAAAACGAGCGTTTGAGCAGGGGTCGAGGATAGAGCAGGGCGGCGGGAGGGGGAGAGGCAGGGGGGGGAGGCTGCAGGCCAAGGGCAACTGTGGCGACGGAGGGAGGACGGGTGGGGGAGGAAGGGGGCCGGATGGGAAGGGAGGGAACGGGATAGGGGCGTGCAGGGACTATGAGCTGGATGATAAAATGATGAGTAAGGCTGTGCTGGTACGCAGGTGGCGGCGGCGGTGGCGGCGGCGGTGGCGGTGGCGGTGGCGGCGGCGGCGGCGGCGGTGGCGGCGGTTGCGGCGGTGGCGTGGCCGCCGTGGGCGGGTCGGCGGCGACGCCGCCGCGACGGGGGGGCGCCGGCCGCCATCGCGGCATGGCGGCGCTCCGCGGGCGGCGGGCGTCGACGGTGGCGGCGGCGACGGCGGCCGCCGCCACCGCCGAGCCCGGCCCTGGCGTGGCCGCCCCCGCCACCCCCCCCGCCACGGTCGGCAGCCCGGCGGCGGGGGCCCCTCCCGGCGCGCGTGCCGACGTGCCGCGCACCGGCTGGTGCGCGCTGCCGCACCGGGGCGGGGTGGGGGGCGTGCCCGCCGAGGAGCTCTCCACGGGCGTCGCCTTTGCGTGCTTCTCCGCCGCCGTGGCTGCCGGCGGGTTGTTGCCGTTTGGCATGTGGGCCCACCACGGGTGGTGGGACCCGCGCGCGTTGTGTGAAGCCTACGTCTAGGCCTCTCCCGGAGCGGTAGGGGGTGGGGGGCGGTCGGGCCCTATGCGACGGGCGCGTGGGCGGGCGTGGGCGGGTGGAGGGGGGGGTTGGGGGCTCTAACAGCGTGCCTGTGGAGGGGGGTGTCAGGGTGGCGGTCGCGTGCTTGCGCGGCAGGTAGTCGTGTGGGCCTCGACGCGCGGCGCCCCGCTCGTCGCCTCTTGCTTGTTTCTTTCTTCTCGGCTCGTGTGTTTCCCCGTCTGTTTTTTCGATTGCTCTTCGTTCTTTCTGCATCCCCCTATCTGTGGGTCCCTTTTGTTTTCACTTGGCCTATACGTTTCTCCCCGTTTATCTTTCCACTACCTTTGTCCTGTGCCCTGTTTTTCCAGGCAGGCGTCTTTGGGCGGCTGTCTGCACGCCGGTCACCGTCACACTGCACTACACGCTGGCAGCGGAGCTGCCGGTGGGCAAACCGAGACGCTGCGGCTGTGCCGGCGGCAGTGGCGCGCGCTGCTGCTGTGCCGCACGCGCTTTGCGCCTCCAGAAAGGCTGTGCGTCAGCGGCGACAGACCGTCAGGTCTGCCCGCGCACCTGGCCACCGCCGGGGTCGGCGGCCTTTTCCTGGCGGACACACACGGCGCTGATCGTGGTTGAGGAAGGGCTTCGCGGGGGTAGCGGCCGACCCTGTTCCCAGATCTCTGAAAACGTGCAACTCATTGAGGGAGGGGGAGGGCGCGCGCCGCAGGATACCCTAACCCATACAACAAACCGACGGCGGTGAGCTGCAAACCGTGCCAGCACCGGACGGCGGCAGCGGCACTGGCGGCGCGGCGGCTCCCGCGGCTACGACCGCCCCGTCGACGGGCGGTGGCACTGAAGGCGCTGCTTGGGCCACCGCCGCCCGGTGTTTGGGTGTGGCTGTTTGGGCAGCTGAGGCGGACCTTCCGCGGCAGAGGGTGGAGTATGAGTGACAAGCGAAAGAAAAAGTAGGGGGGGGGACAGGTGTCAGTGGGAAGGGGGAATCGTCATGTCGGCGGCCACCATGAGTGTTGAGCAGGCCAATGTCTGCACGGTGATGGGGTTAGGTGTCAAGGGTGACAGCGACGACGCATCGGCTGCCGGCTGTGTATGCAGAAAGTGCGGGAGCGGGGCTTGCCGATGGTGGCGCGAGGAGGTAGGGGAGAGCATGCGAGAGCGCCGACGCAATTGCCAGCCGGGGGCACTGTGCGCGCGGTGCAACCATCTCCCTGTACAACCGTGTGTACAGCGCTAGTGGGAGGGGGTAGCTCCCCGCGGAGCGTCCAGCGCCGTTGGTGAAGCGGGGCATGCAACATCTTCTGTTCCACTTGTCTCGACTTGATGCACGACCGAGGCTGTCGGCAAACTCCCGCTGGTTTCAATATGCCGTGGCAGGCGGCGCCATCGACGGAGCGGGTGAGGGAGTCGACACGCGGGGCGGCCGACGCGGCGGCGGCTGTGGCGGCCCGGTCGCACTCCTCTATAAACTCTGTGTGGCCGGCGACGGCAGGGGCGGGCGCCGAGGACGTGGCGGAAAGGCGAGAGGCAGTGCGAGAGAGACTCGTTACGGGTCTAGGGAAACCGCCACTTGGGACCCACATCCTTCGGAACCCCTGGCGGTGACACGTCCATGAGACTTTCCAAGGCACGTTCCCAGAAGAGGAGAAACGCCTCTGCGTGGGAAGAAAATACCTCCATATCACACTGCCGCGCCTGCTCGAGCACACTCCACATCTTCATGCACCACCCCAGCGTGCGCCCCGCGTCGTACAGCGTCTCGAGCCCGTGCGCCTCGCCGTAGTTGGCAAAGAGCTGCAAGTACGCCTGCCGGTCCTCCTTCGACACCTTCCCATGCAGCTCATGCCAGTCGCAGAAGGGGTGACCGATGCACGCAAACTCCCAGTCAAACAGGATGGGCTGACCAGGCCGGTCGCCTGCCGCTAGACCTACATTGCGCGGGCTGACGTCGCCGTGCACCAGCATCAACGGGATGTTGCTATTGGCCAGCAGGCCGCACATGTTGACGAGGTGAGGCACATACTTGTCAAGTCGAGCGTACCGATCGGGGTGTCCAAACCAGCGGCGCAACAAGTCGTCATTCACCCACCGTCGCATCTCGGCGGCAAGAGCCATGGGGCCGCGCTCGAGGAAGCCGCCGGCTCGTACTTCGTCTAGGCGACAGAGTGATCCCAACTGCAGCCTTCCCAGCAGCAGCGCAATGGTCGCGAGATCCTTCTTGTCGGGTAGCGGGGAGAAAGCGCGCGACGCAAAGCACTTCAAGTCGCGACTCGACCCCACCACCTGCAGCGTGTCGTTGGGGAAGAGAGAGGCCACCGTTTGAGTGAGCTCAACTTCTCGGCTGCCCAGCGCCGCCGCCTTGAGATAGAGCACGCCCGCCGTCGAATCGATCTTGAGGATGGTGCTGGAGACGGACACATCCGTTTGGACCACACGACCGCAAATGGTCGCCCCCATTGCAGTGACCAAAGACGTCAGCCACACGGTGGCCTTGTCAAACCAGCCCAACCGGAAGCGCGGGTCTACCAGCAGTGCAGCAACACACGCAGAGTCCCCGGAGAGGAGCGTGGAGACGATCTCCAACGCCTGCCTCACGGTTCGGTCCTTGACACCTGCGAGGAGCTCAGCCACACCTGCAGCGTCCTTCCACGAGTACTTGTCCGACGGCCGCAGTTGATCACCATGGCACTCCATGAGCAGCAAGCTGGCTACCCCCGCGTCTCGCTTGGGGGGCGGCCCGATTTCAGCATAGGCGCCAAACAGGTCACCGTTGACGGAGAAGTAGGCGTCATTCGAATCCCGAGCAACCGCCGCACGCACATCGTTGCACACTTTTTCAACGTCAAAGCGCGCCGGGTAGACGAAGAACGGCAGGTCCCACGAGTCCGCGAGCCGTTCCATCAAAACGCCTTGCCCTTCAGAGCCCAAAAGAATGACGCGCACGAAGAACGGCAACGTCCAGCCGCTGGACTCGGTAGAAGACACCGCGCCGGCATCACCGGCGTCCTTGGCAGGCACAGATTGGGCAGAGGTTGCCATACTGGACGGTGCACTTGGCACGCGGGCCGCGACCGCCAGAAGCGCGCGTGACACCGTCGACCGCGGCAACAACAGCACCGCGCGACGGCACCAGCTGGATGGGTAGCGGGAGTACCACCCAGAGAGCGGCTGCACCCCGAGCAAGGGGACAGCAGCTGCACCACCAACAGGGGAGCGGAGGCAACAAACTGCTGCGGGGGCGGCGAGCGCGCAGTGTCTTACCACCTATTTGACTAGTCGACTAGCGGCGTCGCAACTGCCGTCTAGGGCGCATCCACAGGGCGACCACAGGGTGACCACAAGGCGACCGCAAGGTGTGGGGATGACGCCAGCGGGGGTGACGTCGGCGGCTATCACAGCAGCAGCAGCAGAGCTGCAGACGCAGCCATGTCAAAAGGGCCCAGCAGCAGCGCAGTGCGGGCATACAGTCAAAATCCGGTTACATGCGCTCCAGTTATATGACATGTCATATACAGCCGTTCTCACAAAAATCCCTCACTGCAACGGTTCCAAAAGTGTGCCAAATCGGCCTCTGTGGCGTCGTGGAGGCCGATTTGGAACTCTTTTGCAACAGTTGGGGTGTGGGGTTTTTGGGAGAACGGCTATAACTGGGGGATTTTCCTTGCCCGAGGTCGCACGAGAACGCAGCATTCGACTATTTGCAGACGACCGAGTCGCCATTCGACTGTTTGCAGACGACCTAGTCGCCAGAGTGCATCTTATTGGTCCAGTCCTGGTCGGATCCTGCGGAAGGGGTGACGGAGCCAGCAACCTTGACAGTTGACCATGTGCGCAAGGGTGTCATATAACCGGGTATTGACTGTACTGTATAACCGGGTATTGACTGTACCCGTTCACGGGAATATCCTCAACTGGCCCAATCCTGGGCTGTTGCAGGCTGACGACAGGATAATTCCCTGGCCTTTAGGACAGGGTGCTCTCAAAGTGTAGTGATGCACACATATACTTAGATCACGGGACTTGCTCTCCGTTTCAGAGGTGGCAGTCTGCATTCGTGTCCTCAGGGATCTGAGGGCGTGTCAGCGTTGGAAGGGTCGCGATGACGCTAAAAGCGAATAGAGTTACGTGGCTGAGAAGGACTGCCCTGCCACAAGGGTCACAGGGCCCGGACGGCGCTTGCCCCCCTGCCCCCCCCCACCGCCCC
>Ga0209093_1002386_pt1 | contig 10486 bp, 10 predicted proteins | sample SidtaG_4_FD_187450 | JGI IMG/M metagenome (GOLD analysis project Ga0209093, IMG submission 187450) | Marine algal microbial communities from Sidmouth, United Kingdom - Sidmouth_Male1 metaG (SPAdes) (version 2) | ecosystem: Host-associated > Algae > Red algae > Unclassified | place: Sidmouth...
GCGGGGGGATGAGGGGAGAAAGAGCAGGGGTGCCACGCCACCGCGGCCGCCGCCACCGCGGCCGCCGCCACCGCGGCCGCCGCTACCGCGGCCGCCGCCACCGCCCGCTGCCGCGTGCGGGCGCGCGTCTTGCGCGCGGTCGTCCACCGCCCACCTCCGCGTTGGCGGTTGGCGCGGCGGCAACGCCGCGACCGGCGGTGGCCGCCGCCCCGACCCGCCGCGCGCGGGTGTTGCGGGAACAGACGCGACCGCGAAGACCGCCGCGCATTCAGCGCCGACACGACCCCCTGTTTGAAAACTCAAAGCGGACGTCTCCCACACGGCCCCCAGAGCCCGATTCTGGCCAACTACCGCGGAGTTGTGACGTCATGGCCGTTCGTGGCCGCTTTCACCTGCCCCCACGACCCCGTAAACACCGCATTTGCCAATTGCGCAATTTTGGTGATCAAGTATTCGAAACTGCTCAACAGGATGCTCTCCCGAGACAAGTGGATATGACATCGACTTCGTCTCTGACAGCATCCTGGTCGTGATTCTTCCTCTTCTGTTCTTTCTGTCTGCCACGGCTACGGGGCCTCCTGAACCGTGCTGTGCCACTTGCCAGCTCCTCTTCCTACCCAGCTGCCGCTGAGCGTCGAGGATGATAGCCGCACTCGGCTCTACCAACACACCCTCACCCCGAAGCAACACAAGCCGGCCAGTTACGGTGCCACTTGCATGTCGTGTACCGAGACGAGCTGTAGCAGTTATGTGAGAGAGGGCTTGTACCCAAGGCAGTGGAGGGTAATCAGTGTGGTGCTACCATTGTTAGAAGAATAAGAATATAAATAAAGAACCATGCACTCCAAGAGAAGTCTCTGTCCCAGTCACTCAAAGGCAAGTCATCCCCTAATGGGACCTCTACCTACAAGACAAGCGCGTGCCCCTGCACAACAACGTCACCACCCGGTCGCATATTCGTATGCTCCTCACAGGGCTCCACGTCCATCCGCTTGACTTGGTCCCAAAAGCAACCGGTCAGTTGCATGATGGTCTCACGGGTCGTGTGCAGGACAGAACCCGCCGGCCAGTCCGCCTCGTCAAGGCCGCGGACGGAGGCCGCAACGAGTGCACGCCTCGACCAACAAGAGCCGCCAAACGGCAGGAAGTACTCGTGCGTCGCCTTGCGCCAGCGCCGCAGCGGAGCCATTTGGTACATGCTCTCAAGCAGGAACATCAGGTCACGCAGCAAATTCCCCTTGACGAAGACAATTTGCACAGCGGCGCGCCCGAGCGGGCGAGGCGGCGCGAGAGCAGCGGCGCCACCGACGACGCCGAGCCCGGTTGGGCCAGGAGGTGGCTCTTGACCATCCGAGACTGCCGCCGTCAGCAGGTGAGGGGTGGACAGAGCGCAAGCCGCCGCGTTGGCGACCGTAGTGGTGCCACCCGCGCCATCAATCGGGGTAGTCGAGCACGTGACACAAAGGCCCGACCCGCCCGGGGCTGCCGCTAACAGGAGCGCGCCGGCAGACAAGCCCTGAAGCGCACGCTCACAAACACGGCAGACTTGAGAGGGAGGGGGGTTGGCAGGCGGAGGTGGATGGTCCCCGCGCGGCAGGGGCGGCACGGACGGCGGGAGGCCGCCGACGTCGTGAGCAACAGGCGTTTGAGGGGGAGCGCCGCGAACGGCAGCCACCGCGGGGCGAGCAGCTGCGCTGGTAGGCCCAACACCGAGTTGCGAGCGGGGAGCGAAGAGCGACCGAGCAAACGTCAGTGCGGCGTAGCCAGGGGAGAGAGGGGTGGCGTCCTGGTCCATGACCACCGCACGTGAGTGTGGCGTGCGACACCGACGCTGAGGAAGACGTGGGGTGCGGGGGGGGGGGGGGGGGGGGGGGGGGGGGGGTACGGGCAGGTCGGCGCCAGCGTGCGTGGAGAACGACGAGCCAGCCCAGACGTGAGGCCCGCCCGCAGCGGAGCATCGTTCATATGCAGTTCCGCACCAGCTGATGGCCGCCGCGCCAAGAAAAAGGCGGGCTCGGAGACGGCACGGTGGCTGATCCGCAACGCTTCTCACATCGCTTGTAGCCTGCATTTTCCAGTCGAGCATGAAGATGGCGACCACAAAATTGTCACCCACGTAGGCGTACCGCCTCCACGTGGCCAACTACCCAGCCAAGTCCTGCCACGCACTCACCATGGGACAGCGCCTTTGGCTGAAGACATGCATTGTGGGCAGGAAGGAGCGGCCATGTGCATGTGCTTGAATAGGAGAAGCACAGGGACCTCGTGATGCCGCCTGAGGAGGTGGCGCAGCCATGGCCAGCTCTCGTGGAATGCGCACCCTATTGATGTCGGGCGGTGGCAGACACAGTCTGGCACTGATCACACATACATTCAAGGGACATCTATCTTGCAGCTGTAATAACTGTGCGCTCCTACTCTCCGACGAGAGAACAGCATTTGCTTCGGCAGTCGGGTCTGAGAACCACACGCAACACGGGCTGGTCTCCCAGAGGCTCACCACAGCCTCGATGGTGTGTTTTAGAAACGCATCGTGCTCGGGCCGTTGCTGGATAGATGATTGGTGCAGAGCCAGGTGGCCTCTCCTGGTTCGTCCTCAGGCTCAGCTGTAGCTGTTCGTGCTCAAGAGAATGCATCCAGCCTGACGTCGCGCAGGCCAACCACCAGTTTGTTGTAGATGATATAAAAGAGTGAGCGTGCTGTGGCCACATGGTGTCTGGGCACGCAATCCAGCTGTACAGAATACGCACAAGCAGCTTCTGCCGCCCGATCTGGGATCTTTTCTGGATGACTGGACCACTGCGTAGACTACAGCGCCATCATGGCCATACCCGACGATGACGAGTTGACTGCAAGTCTGCCAGTCAAAGGCGCAAGCACGATAGAACCAGTGCAGCATGCCACCAGCGTGCAAGGAAACCTTCCAATAGGACGGTATTTCTTCCTGGTACTACCGGCATGTGAACGGCTCTGACTGGAGGCGGGTGGTCTCAGTTGCAGTGAGTGTTCACACTTGAAGTCGCGCAGCCAGAGAACCTGTGAAGTTCTTTTGGGACACCAGCAGCACGACCCGTGCACAGAGATTCCAACCGGAATGTGTTTCTTGTTTGCCCTGGTGGACTCGTCTCAACTTGTCCGTATGTCCATGGTGGTCCGGTGTCCATTGGGCACCGCATGGGTCGTCCGCCCTGAAGACGTCCACGGAGTAGCACTGTGATCCCTGGAGTTGTTGACCAACTGAGAAAGAGGCACGTTGTTGCGGGCTCTGTGACTGCCGTGCGCCTTTGATGCTTGGTACACACACCTCTGGGAGCGATGGCAGAGACGTGTCCTTTCTGAAACACTGTTGGCAACATTGCGCTCTGGTCTATATCTTCGAGCCTGATGGCGGTTCTTGCGCCCTCCATGTGGCAGTTCGCGATGGTACTGCCTCATACCTACGGAAGAGACGCCTGCGCCACGCTCAACAGAGGTGGCCGCTCCGCTCGACCCGACGGTGGACTTTTTGAAGTCAGTACCTCTGGAATGAAGGCAGGGTGAAATAACGTCGGAGGGGACTTGAAAGTAGCACTCGTTCCGGCGTACAGTGCTAGATGTGCATGAAAATCCACTGGCGCGCGGTTCAGCTTCCCGCCCTGCTCGCTGGGTGGTGATCCGTTGTCATTTGGGCGGGCGCCCCCCCCCCCCCCCAGATGGTGCTTGCTGCCGGTTGGTGGGCACGCGCGTAGCACGAGATGCCGCCGCGCTCCATGTCGCTCACTGTACGGCATGCCAGCGGGTCCGACGGATGCACCGTGCCGCTTGGCACAACGAGGCACAGACGTGGGCCGTTCGTGACGTGACTCTCGGGTGGAGGCGCCCGACGCGGCGTGTACGGGGGGGGGGTGCCTCCAGAGTCATCCGTTCTGTACCGCTGCCCACCTGCGGTGTCACATCGGCAGTGGACGGATTCCTTGTGCCATCCCCCGTGTGCTCTCACCCCCACCGCGCACATGCGCGTGACACGCGCGCGTAGCTAGTCACTTGCGTGGCTAGAGTGGTGTCGTCGTCTTGGCACTGATTCATGTGCTGTCGGTGGTTGTCAGAGTACTCTTGGGTCACCCACCACCCCCCTTCCCCCCTCATCAGCATTCCTTCCCCTGTCCTCCTGCTTCCCCCCCCCCCCCCCCCCCCCCCCCCCCCCCCCGCTTCCCCAACTGCCCCTCATCATCCCTCTTCTCCCCTTCCGTGTCCTTACTGTCCACACGCACCCATTACCTGTTGGGTGTGCCGGTGGGCAGGTGTCGCGCGGTGCTTTTGAGCTAGCGCCGTCTTCGACGTCATGGCGGGCGGTGTCGTGCTCGACGAGTACCAGCAGGCCTGCCTCCTTGACTTCCGGGCTGGCAAGAACGTGGGCGTCTTCTCGTCGGCGGGGTGCGGCAAGTCTGTTGTTCTACGGGCCATCATCAACGAGGCCGTGGCACTTCATGGCGATGACGCGGTCGCTGTCTGTTCTTGGTATGGGGCGGCCGCTGACCTGATTGGTGGGGTTACGCTGCACTCCCTGTTCTCCTGCAGTATCACCCTCTTGTCACCCGAACAGCTGCTGGCTGCGACAATGCGGCGGCCTCGTCTGGTGAACAAGCTGCGCAAGATCCGCGTATGGCTCATTGACGAGATATTCACTATGACCGCGGCGTGGCTGCGGTGCTTTGTTCGGGTGTTCCGCGGCATTGCATCCCCCCTGTTGCAGCTTCATCCCGCTGGTGGTGTGCAGGTCATTGGTATGCCGTGATGCTCCTTGCATGGTATATGTTTTGGCTTCGTTTGTGTCGCTCGGGTCTTGGTCGGGTTGGTTGCTGTCCTTCGTTCGGCTACTGACCGTCATCCTTGCTTCAGTTTTCTTTACTCTTGCTTATCTGTTCTCAGTCGCCGGCGACCCCATGCAGACGCTACCTGTTGACTTGTCGTTCCGCGCCTCTGACGGAACCGTCTTCTCTTGCATGCAGTGGCGGTCTCTCTTCCGTTCCTGGAGGGGCTCTACGCGCCTGCTGCTTAGCAACCACCGTCAAGCAGAGGACCCAGACTACGCGGCTACCCTGGAGCGGGTGCGTTTCGGTCGTCATGTGCCCGCAGACTTGGACGCCATCAACCAAACTTGGGACAAGTACTCGGACGAGGAGCGTTTGCGAATGCCGCAGCTGCGCGCGCTCGTTGACTCAGTGGAGATGTACAACAAGACGCAGCTGTAAAGCCTGCCCGGGACCGAGGTCACCTTTGAGGCGCAGGATCAAGTGGTGGCCTCGACCCCCCGTGAGGCGTCAGCCGCGTTGTTGAAGTTGGGTCGTGCGGCTCCGTCTCAGCTCGTGCTCAAGTTGGCTGCCCCGGTCATTGCAACGCGCCGCATCTCCCCCACGATTGCGACTGGCACGGTCGGGTCTGTGTTAAGTTTGACGAGCGAGGCGTGCGTGTGCGTGTTCAAAGGCAAGCGCGTCACCCTGAGCGTCGCGCAGTGGGACGTGTTCGATGAGGCCGGAGCTCATACGGGCACCCGCAGACAGCTCCCGGTCATCCTGGCCTGGGCTATCACTATTCACCGCGCGCAAGGATCGCAGCTTGACTTTGTATGCATTGACTTGATGCTGGACGACTGGGCGTGTGATGGGTTGGTGTACACTGCTTTGTCGCGCGTGCCCTCTTTTCGTTCTTTGTGTGTGCGGGGTTTGAAGGAGCGGCACGTCAAGATAAGCGCTGTGTGCAATACCTTTTGGTTGAGCTTGCTCGAGTAAAGTGGCTCATCGCTTATATATACGTCTATGTGACTCTTGTTGTAAACGCTGCACACCAAAGGAAGCGGAGAGTAGACGTGGACCACGACCGCATGTCATCCAGCCGTCCCAGCGTCGAGGGCACGCCGATACCCCCAAAGTGCTCCCCCGCGTACGAGTTGTACATGTCAGATTGGTACAACAAGTCGGACGCCTCGTAGTCCTCCGTGGCAACCTCGAACGAGAAAGCACCATCATAGACCTCAACCGCAACATGTGCACTAGAGCGGCCCTCGTCTTGGGCCTGTTCCGTATCCCTCCGAGGCGCGACACGCCAAACCAGAGCAGTGCCCAAGATCTTCTCAGACGGACCTGCCAGGCCACTCCACAAATTGACGCGCGGCCTGTAGGCAGTCGATGGACACAGGCACCATGTGGAACAGAAACAAGCCGAGACACAGGCGCTGAAGAAAAGGACGAAGTCAATACATACGACAATGGAGTGTGTGGAAAGTTGGGATGATAAGTACGAACAGAGCAATCGGGGTGACAATGAAAGCACGCCAGATGGACACAACCCAACGTACCCAATGTCGCAGACATCCCACACTACACGTTGCGACACGCACAGCCGCAACTCGACTTCCTGCGGGTACCCCGCCTCCAAACAAAAGGAAGGATCACCGCCATGGGGGTAGAGCGCTGTCCCAGCCGACTCATTGCACGAGAGGAAAAAGGCCGACACCTTGTGGCGTGGCAGCAGGGTGCCGTGTTGTTTTTCAAGCTCGGGGTGGACGCGTCCGCTCCCGACCTTGACTCCCCGGATGAACAGCTCGTCAGCAATGGGTGGTAGCACAATGGGCGCGGACGCAGGGCAATAACGAGCCAAGCGCCCGAGCTCGACAGCTGCGACCTGCTGCGAGGTAACCCGACGCAGCGGGGCCAAACATGTCCCCGCGGCTGCTCCACCACCTGCGCCCGCCTCAACCCCGGACCCGCCACTCGCACGGGCGCCGTCGTCACCAGCAGCGCCTCCTCCGTCGTTGCCACCTCGAGCTCCAGCGGCTGGTGCACCTGCTGCTGCCAATGAGGGTGCCGAGCCTTTCTTGGCCCGTGGCCGGCGCGGCTTGCCCGCCGTCGGGCCCGCGCGCCCCACGCGCATTCCCGCCATGTAGCGGTCCAGTATCCACTGGTAGGCGCGATCATTGTGAACCTTGGTCATGTACAGGATGAGACCGAGCGTGGCGTACTTGGACTGCTGGCCGGCGTTCTTAAACGTGAAAGGGATGGGCTTGGTGAGAAGGGCGTCGACAACCTTGACGTCCATCGTCTTGTTCTCCGCAACCTTCGGTAGCAGGGGCTCGTATGGCGCTGTGACTCCGGGGCGTTGGAGCCGGACGTCGTAGCAGAACTTGACCAGAGCCGCAAAGTCGGACATATGCTTCCTGGTGAAGCTCATGTTGGCATCGGCCATCTTGTCCTTCAGCTCCTTCAGCATCGGGGCGGTGACCGTGAAGTCCGCCTTCTCCCGCACATCTGCATCACCCGCCTGTGAGGCAAGCGCGGCGTCTTTCTCAGCGTCCTCTCGACTCCGCTTGCCAGTCACAGGGGCCTTGACCGTCGAGACCGTACCAACCCAGAGCGGGAGCTCGGGCAGCGCCGGGTATGCGTCCGTGCCCTCAATTGATGCTGCAAGCGTGTGACCACCCCCCCCACCCAGAGGGACGCCTGCGGATGGGGCGGGAGCAGTCGGGGCAGCCGGAGCAGCGGGGGCAGCGGGAGCATCGGGAGCAGTGGCAGCAACCTGGCCATCTCGAGTGGAGGGCAGGCCAGCTCCACCCCCAGCCGTTGCGGATCCACCCACGGCGCCGGCGGGTACACCACCCCCCGTCCTTGCTTCGCTTGTGTCAGCGGCAGCGGCGTGGCGCCCCGTCACTGCACCAGCGACCGCCGACGCCGCTCGTCCACCGCCAAAGGCACCCAGGGCACTAGCCGCCGATGCCACCGCACCTGCGACTGTGCCGACCGTCGACGAGGCGCCGTTGGCCGCCGGGCGGCGGTTGCTTGACGCATCCGGGACCACGGACCAAAGAAGGCCCGATATCGGGTTGCGGGGCGCGGGAGGGCGGGGACTTTGAATGACGGGGAGAGAGGAGAAGAGCAACTTGGCAGCAAACTTAATGGCCTTCCGCGTTGCGGAATCCGCACGGCTCGTCATGCCCGTCCCATAGACTATCATGGGCGACTCACCGCGGCGGGTGACCAGCAGGGCAACCAAGAAGTCATCCCCGCCACCGACGCAGGCCTGCCTGCAGCAGTGCTGGGCGGCCTCGATAGATGGAGCGACAGCCAACGGCACGACAGGATGCGTAGCCCCCGCCGCCATGAAGGTCGAGATGCAACAAGGCGAGGGGCGGAGGAGGGAGGTGGGGAACGTCGGCGGAGCAGGGACCGCGGTGAGGGGGGCAAAGGCGACGACGCGGGAGCGGCGGGGACGGGGGTGGCAGGGCGCACACGCAACCGAGGCAGGAGCGATCTATACGGAGGTGCACCAGTGTGAGCGGGCCGACTTCGGCGAACCTTCGGGCAGCCCTGCTGCTGCATGTGGGTGTGACCAATGATAGAGCGCCTGCGCTCAAGAGTTGTGCTCAGTCGATCTCGGACATTGCACTTGCTAGAACTACTTATCGTCGTAATGTGATCTGTCCAGTATTGTTATTGTCTGGATGGATGATTGGAAATGATGTAAAATCGAGGTGTGAATCGGTAAATCAAGTGAAATCGATTGGCCGGATGATCGACAAGTAGCATACGTTTCCGATCCGATTCGCACCAAATTTCAACCGGTGCATCCGATTCACGCACCCTTGCACTCTTGCCTTAAAGGTGGCAATCGGAGCCCTCGACCGCCCACCCACCCTGACGAATGGGCAAGCAGGCAGAGCAGGACGCGGTGCCACGGAGTATCCAGGCGAAAACCCGAGCGGAGCTGCCTCCACTCGGGCTGCGCGTGGTCCGACCAACCGCACGGCGAATCGGCACCACAGACAGCCGGGCCCCACGTGCGGATTGATTGCATCGACGCGGGGTTGGGAAACAAGAGCAGGGGAAGGGGGTCCCCCGCGCTCGACTCCGTTTGCAGACGAAACCCCAACGAACGGCGGCGGGGCCGTCCGCCGTCCCGGCCCACGCCTCCTTCCCCCCCCCCCCCTTGACACCGGTAGCCACGATCTCTGCTCATTCCACCACAATTGCGTAGCGCGCCGTCCGTTGTCAGGCTGCCGCGGTTCCCAGGGGGGAGTGATGGAAGGCCACACGTTACGTTGCAGGGGTGTGCGCTCCCAAACCAAACCCACCGTGAGTTTCTTTTTTGCCCCCGTCGGCACAAGGTGCGGGCTGCCGACGGCGTCGGCACGGGGACCGACGCGTTGCTGGGGGGGGGGGGGGGGGGGGGGGGGGGGGGCGCCGCTCTGGTTGGAGCCCCGCCCGCCCCCACCCACGAGGCGTGCCGGTCGGCTCCACCCCACACCCCGAGGCGAGAGCGCTGGGGGTGGCTGGGATGGGGGCGGCGAGCACCAGTCACCGACCCGCCTGTCGACGACGACGCCTTGCTGCGCGCCTGTCGCTGGCCGACGGTGCGGTAGCGGCCGCGTTTCACGTCGGCCGACGGGGCTGCGGCCGCCCCGCCACCACTTTGCCGACGTCCTTGTTGGGCGCCCGCCACGCGGGGCCGCAGCGCGCTCTCCACCGCCAGCGCCAGCACGTGCAATCACCGGCGGCGCGAGATACCAATCCCAAACCCGCCCACACCGTCACCCGACGCAACGGTGGGGCGGCGGTGGGGGTGCTTGGTCGGGCGTGGCGGCCCGTGGCCGACGCCCGCAAACGGGCTGGGGAGGAGCGCGGCCGAGCGTGCGCGGGCCCACGCCGCACGGAGCGGGGGGGTGGGGGAGGATGCGTGCGGCCCGTGAAGGACCCCACCGCCGCCGCGCAGACAGGCGCTGCGCGAGGCGGCGGCAGCGGCGGCGGCAGCGGCCGTGGCTCCCAAAGAATCTGCCGGTGCTCGAGCACCGGCGAGCGTACGCCGCGGTCCGTGCAGCCATTCCCCCCAGCGCTGCCAGCTGGCTGGTCGGCCCGCGTCCCCAGTCCCCGTCGCGTCGCCCGTCACAGATCATGGAGATCTGGGAGGGGGCAAGCCATCGACGGCCTACCACCCCCCTGTGATTGGGTGCGCGGATGTCATTGGGGCCGTCCATTGGTCAAAGACACCTGTTTCTGTCTGTGGAGCTCCCATTTTTGTTTGACGAAAGCCACCGAGATCGACGCGCCGCCGCCCCCCGGGATGGCGCGCCCTTCGTCAGCCCATTGGGCCCGCGCGGGGGGTGTGTGCCTCACGGGCCACGCAGGAATGGGCTCTGCGCAGGGGGGTGTGTGGGCCCCCTCACTCGCCCCACTGGCCTGTCGACAAGCACACCGTTTCACACCCACTCCCCCACCCCCCCTCCCCAGCCGCGTTGCCCAGTGGTGCTCGCCAGGACGCTTGCGTGCCGCGCCTCTCGATGGCCACAAGGGCCCGTTTTTGCACGCCGTCGCCTGGCTGCCAGTGCCACAGCTCGGGCAGGCAACGGCCGCCGACACACCAGTGGGGGGGCGCCGGCCGATCATTCCCCGCGAGATTTTCCCCCCACATCTCCCATGCCACATGACGACAACGGGCACGTGTGGGGTTTTAGTCGGGG
>Ga0209093_1002390_pt1 | contig 10466 bp, 9 predicted proteins | sample SidtaG_4_FD_187450 | JGI IMG/M metagenome (GOLD analysis project Ga0209093, IMG submission 187450) | Marine algal microbial communities from Sidmouth, United Kingdom - Sidmouth_Male1 metaG (SPAdes) (version 2) | ecosystem: Host-associated > Algae > Red algae > Unclassified | place: Sidmouth...
GGGGGGGGGGGGGGGGGGGGGGGGGGGGGGGGCGCCCGGCATTCGGGTGGTGAGATTGGGACGCACGGCTGCCAACCGAGCCACCGCTCGAGTCTCACCGGAAGGGCATGTCGTGGCGACCCGTGGAAGCGGGCGTGACCACCCGAGGCGCCGCCGTCGAACGCAGACCTGCTCGAAACGACGGCGTGACAGAAACGCACGGCCGATGCCGGGGGGGGGCAACAGCACCAGAAAAAGAGACGGAGGGAGGGCCACCGCCTGTGATGCGCACGGTTGGGTGAGCGTGCCCTGCCATCGCCGCCGCCGATCTTGAAATTCGCGCGCCACCGCATGCGCAGGCGGGGGGCGGCGGCGCACGTCGCAAACAGGGACGCCGAGTGGGTGCGAGCACACCCGCCCGAGACAGATTGACGCGGTCGGGAAGGATGACCGGCCCCCGGTGGTGGCGGGGGCGGTAGTGGGGGGGGGGGGGGGGGGGGGGGGGGGGGGGCACGCGCTCGCGCCTCGGTCAGTGGCCTTTGCTGCTGCCCGCAGTGCCGTAGCCGCCAGCCGCGGCGGATGTCGCCGCATGCGGGACCACGGCACGGTCGTCAGCCTCGTCAAATTGGAAGTACGACGTGGCGCCGTCGCATGCCGCTTCCGGGAGGTGGCGGCGGTGCCCCGCGGTGCACGGCGCGGCAGAGAACGAAGGGGGTCGCGCCCGCTCTTCGATGGCCTTGCGTCCGCTTGTTTGCTGTCCTTCGTTCTTGCACGGTTCTTTCGGCAGGCACTACATCTGGGTCCGTGCAAGAAATGGTCACTGACCGGGAAGGCTGTAATTTGGTGCCTGTCTGGCCTTGCATTTAATAATTAATGAATTTGCGATTTCCAGTGCAATTGAATCAAGGCGAGTTGTTCTACGCGCCCTTTGCGCCACCGCTGATCGAATCGGGGACGGCGCCAAGTGGGCGCTTGCATGGCAGAGAGGAGGGGCCTCACCCCGCGCAAACGAGGAGCCGTCGTCTCCTCCTCTCAGTACAGCCGCCCTAGAAGTGGCTGCCGCACGCACCGCTTGCGTCCCCCCCCCTCAGCACCCGCTGCCTCATCCAGCGGTGCATTACGTGCCCACTGTCGGCGGCGCGGGGGCTCACCCCGCCCCCCCCGCTTCCGCTGACGCCGCCGGCACCCCGTGGTTGCTGTTTTGGACCGTCACACTTTGCGGTTAGGGTGTCTTCCGGCTTTGCGTCTGTGCGGTTTTCCTGCATCGCCCTCGGTGGCGGCGTGCCTCGGGCGGCGGCCCCATTTCTCACGTCGACGGCACTGCGGACGGCACGGCCTACCCAGACAGCCGCCTGTGTCACAGGGGATGAAGCGGACGCACTCTCCCCCGCTGTCACAACCGCCCCCCTCCGTCACCGGCAGTGCCTCCCCATCTCCATATCCATTTTTTTGAGGAGTGCTTCACCCCGCGGCAACGCTTTCCGTGGCAACGTCCACCACGACCAACGGCCACGACAGGTGCTGGTGCCCCTCTTTCGGAGGCCACCACTGTCGGTGGCAGGGCCCACCGACCTCATACGTCGTGGTGCCGCTGTTACATTCACCCCGCCCCCCCCCTGTATCACCCGCAACTGGTCATCGTCTTGTATTGGGACCTCTCTATTGCCTGCGGTGGTGCCCATGCGGCAAAGTTTTACCTCTCCCGCTACCGCAGCGTGCGTAGGCGGTGTTTATTGGGCCGCGGGTCCTGTCAACTCCCTTCTGAGTGAGCTTGGCGCTCGTGGTATGGGCGCCGAGCCCCCCTCCGCTCGCCTCTCCGTGGACCGCCGCCACCTCTGCACATCACTTTCCTGCCTTGTTTGGGCTCGCGGTTTCTGAAGCGGTAGAGGCAAGAGCGTCACTGCCTTGGCGACGTGCCTCGGCGGAGTTGACGGCCGCGACGGCAGCAGTGTCGAGTGCAACAGCTGCTTGTCACCAGAAGCATCGCGATGCCTCCCACCTCGTTGGGGTCGTCGCCTTCGGCGTCGCGTTTGTTGCGGGACAATGAGCAACGGCAGATGGGCGCGGCAGCTTCCCCAATGCCGCCTGCTGGTGCCATCGACAACCAGCCACCGGAAGCCGTCGATGACCTGGGCCCCCGGGTTGGTGCCGACGGCCGGCTGGGGTGTCGTCTGTGCGCGATGTCGTTTGCGCTCTATGCCAACTACCTGCAACACAAGCGGAAAGTGCATCGAGCGTCGGCCTCGGCGAGCGGCGAAGCGCAGGTACTTGGCGAAGCTGCACCGCCACCGCTCTCTGTTTCTGTGACGGGTGCTCCAAACTCCTCGGGTCATGCGGAAACGGTGGGCACACCAGCGACAGCGGCGGCGGCGGAGAGCGGAGCAATCGGGGGGATACACGCCCACTGCGCTGGCAACACTGGCACACACTTCTTGGGCGACGACTTTGTGACGCCCCCGCCGATCTTGTCACCCATGCCATCTTCACTCCCCATTCCCGTGTCATCTACGGCTCCCGCCGTGGCAAGCCGCATTGCCGAGTTCTACAGATCCAAAGGTGACATGGAGAGGACCAAACTGTACGTACCTGCCAAGCTGGGTTCCCGCTCGTCCGACTTTGTTACCCCAGAGCTCAAGAGCATGCGGCTATTTGCTCTTTCCGCGGGCGGCTGCGGCCTGTCGAGGAAGGCCAAGCAGGAGTACTACGAGACAACATTGAAGATTGAGCGGGCGGCTATGAGGATGGTCGCGGAGGCCAAGGCGCGCCGCAAGAAGCGGAAAAGGGGAAAGAACGGCAAGGGCAAGGCTCCCAAGCTTGTCGTCCAGCTTGGACCGCTGGAGAGCGCCTTTCCGTCGGCAGCGTCGTTTGTCCGCTCACTCAAGGGGGAACAAGGTCGCTGCTTGTCGGAGCTTGAGTGGCGGGAGACAGACATTATCGTGCGCGGCAGTGTGTATAAGTTCTACTCCCGTGACATGATGCGCGTGGCAACCGATGCGCTCACGAGCGCCGTCAAGGTTTGCCTCCGCGGCGAGCGCCGTTATGACGAGGCGGGAAATGTTATCCGGACCAACACTCTGGATAGTGACATTTACCTAGAGGAGCAGGCCGACGTGGCCCGCCTGCATGCTGGCAAGAAGCACCGAGGCAAGGACATGCCGCCCTTTACGCTGGCGATACAAGTCTTCTCCGACGCTGCGCTCGTCTCTTGGAATGGAAGTAAGTGACCTGGTGCATCTTTCTTGGTGAGTGATGCTCGTTTTCAGCCTCTGTGACGATGCACATGTTGTTTCGTTTCTGACCTGTACGCGTCTCTCGCTTTGCTGCCTTGATTCTGTCTCACTGCCCCGTGCTATCTGACTTAGCCCATATGGTGTATCCAATACGGGTCCGATTTCCCAACGTGGAGATAGGGAAGTCAGGGTGGATCACTATCGGCTACATACCAGCGATGAAGTACCGCAAGAGCGCTACATCTTCCGAGAAGCGGGCGGTACGCTTACTTCGCGACGAGCTACTACAACGGTGCCTGGCGGTGGTCCTGGATGAGCTCATCACGGCGAGTGCTAATGGTGTCCAAATGACACTGCCAGACCATGGGGACGTGTGGGCTGTGCCGCGGATTGTCCTGTACGCTTGTGATCAACCGGAGGAAAGACATGTCCTCGGATTGAAGCTGAGCGGCTGCTTCTACCCGTGCTCGATGTGCATGGAGTACAAGTCGCACGTGGCGCTCGAGTCGGCGGGCGTGCGGTCACGTGGTGTGCTCAAGACGCTGGAGGAGCAGTTGGAGGCCAATACACTTCGTAACGCGGGGCAACGCCCGTCCCGTGTCGAGCAGCTCGCGCGACGGGCGTCCATCTCGGCCATTGTCCCCGCCCTCGGCGCAGTCCACGGCCTCGGAACGGGCACGCTGTCCTTGTTTCGCATATTCGGTTTCGACCGCCTGCACGTACGCTTTTGGTGCTTGTTGTTGCTCGTCCTTGGTCGTTGCCCGGCTTCTGCGAGAAAGCACATTTCAGTCCCACGCTCTCATGCTCCGCTTAGTTTCTGACAGTGGCTCGTTTGTGCACGCCGCTCGTGTGAGCTATCCTGTACTTCTGCTTATGTGTTTATCTCTGTTGACCACAGGTCATGGGACTCGGGGTCCTGAAGGTGGTTGCGGACAAGATACCGGCGCTCCTGTATGCTGTTTGCGGCGACGGGGACGCCCGTCACGGTCCCAAGGACGAGACGTTGGTTGCAATGAACGAGAGGATTTCGCACATGGGCCGGCTGATCTTGGCGACACAGGCACCCCCGGGGTATGTTGGTTCTCATCTCCGCTACGTGCGACTTGCTTGGTACAAGTGTGACCTCCATGTCAGGGATCCACTCTGGGATTGCGGGCCGGTGCACGCTAAGCCCTGGCGTGGTGACTTCTGTGCTTCTGAGAGAGTACCACCTGGATCGGTTCTGACGATAATACTTATGACTCTATCATTCCGTGCCTCTTTTTCTCTTCGCAGGTACTTCGTGCGGAAGGGTATTGTACAACCCACGTACAAAGGTCATCAGTGGCGACATGGGGTCGTGTATTGGGCATTCATGGTCGCGGGATTGATCGGCCTTCCCGATGATGACGACGAAGGCCCCATCGCCCCGGCCTTGCCTCCACGTCGGCACCGCCGGAAGTCATCGTCAGCCAGAGCAAGCGGTACTTCCACCGGCAGCTCCCCCCGACGTTCGCCTCGTCGGTCGCGCTCAACGGACGGGGAAGAGTCGATGCTCCCGGAGACAGATTTTACGGACGATACGGACTCGGAAGGGGCGGAGAAGGCCGCCAAGGTGGCCGTGATCAACCCTCTCCGTCACGACGACGAGTTCAAGACGGTCTTTAAAGGAAAGACTTTGCATGAGGCGGTACTGGAGGTTGTATGTCGCCTGGCACGGCTGATGGGGAAGCTATGCGGGGACAACCAGGCGCCTGGGGCGATGAACACCGAGAAAGAAGCTCAAGACCTCCAGCAGGAGGCCAAGCTGTTCGTCACCCGCTTTGTAAGGGTTCTCTTCGGTGCTGTGAGCACCACAAAGATGCACCGGCTGGCCTTTCACCTCCTGCAGGAGCTCCTCCTTCGTGGTAACCTGGAGGAAGCTGACACCAGCACGAACGAGATGCTGCACAAGCTCCTTAAGGGGATGTACCGGGTCACCAACAAGCACCCGGCCACCTTTGAGGTGCAGATGATGCGCTGCGAGCAAACGCTTCTCCATATTCTCACAGAAGACATTGAAGAGAAGCTCAAGGACGTGAAGCCGGACACCGCCGCCGACGAGCCTTCGGCTACCAGCACGGGGCGCTTGAGGCGCCGAGCTCGTGTCAAAGGTGCCGCGCCTTCAAGAACGTCCCGCATCGTATCCGAGCACGAGAATGGCTACGACGCCAGCGACGAGAGTGAGGACCTCGGAATGAGCAGCGGCAGCACGGACCTCATCGAGAATGACGCATGCCACCGGCGCTCCGATCGAGCTACCGGCTCGCCCTCTGTTCGAAGTGCCAGCAGCGGCGGCGATGAAAGCGGCTCAGAGACGTGTACGAGCGACGAGAGCGACAATGACGATATGAGCAGCGACGACGGCGTCAAGAGAGCTACACGCGGCACATCATCCGATGATCTGCTATTGGCAAAGAGTGGCACCCGCCACAACAAAGAGGACGCGGAGGTCGGCAGTTCAAGCAGTGGCACTGTGTCGGGGGCGGACAGCTCGAAGACTGCTACTACTTCTGACGGCTCCGTCAGCAGCGGCTCCATCCAATCGGAGACGACGGAGTTGAGCACCGCGGGTAAGACAGCCACCAGCGCTTCGGTCTCTTCGAGAGGGTGCGGAGGCAATGGTTCCAATTCGCGTACAGGTGGAAGCTCGAATGAGCTGCAGCAGAGCACCCGTCGCGGAAAGCGGCGGTCGTCCAGGCCTTTGCAGCAGGCCCACGCGCCCCCGACGAAGCGGCGGCGTGCCGTCAAACACCCAAGCTGCCGCGGATCCTTGCATCTGAAACGGGTCCGCGTGCGGGGAGAGCGCCTAAGTGTGGCTCTGGCAGCGGCGGCTGACGGTGGCCGGCTGCAACAACTTCCTGAGCTCCTCGGACTGGTCGGCACGCAGACTTTGACGGTCGTGAATTCTATGGCATTCACCGCGTCCTTTGAGTGGGGCGCCGAAGGGTTTGGGCAACGTGTGCGGGCGTCTCGCTCTCTGTACAACGGCTCCCCTTGGTGGGACCACGTCCTTTACGAGGATGGAAAGGCCCGGCAGACGGCTGGACCAACCAGTTCGAGTAAGCCCAGCTTAGGCTTGGCCCGTCTGCTCATCCGTGCCATCGATGGAGAGCGGTGCGACCTTGTGGTCCTGCAGCGGTTAGAGGACGCGGACGCCCGCCGCGGTTGTGTGCTCACGGAGTTTGGCTGCAGCCGTCAAAGGTGGAGGATGCACCCAACGACGGGGTTCCCCTCCTTGGCTGTTGTGCCACTGAGTTGTCTCCAGCGATTGGAGCACGTGGTGCCTGACTTTGAGGACCTTTGCGACCGTCTCGGGCTGTATGCCACGCCCGCTACCGTCCCAGACTCCCCGCAAGAGATGCACTTGCAACGATATTTCGTCAACGCGTTCTTCCCCTGGACCGGCGGGGCGGCAAAAGATCCCATGTGAAATTGCTGGGGTAGGCAGCATGTGCCTGGTGACCAAGGGGGGAAAGGGGGGGGGGGGAGAGGCAACAGGGGGTTTTGTATTGATGGGGTGGGATGTTTGTCGGCTGGATAATCGGCACCCTTGCAGTGTGTTTCCGGCTGCCTACGTGCTCCGGCTGTGTACCTTGTCTTCGCGTGCTGCATCGTGGACATTGTAGGCGACAGCTTCACTTCCACAAAAGACTCACTTCAATGGTAGCGCCGCACGCGACAGATATCGATGAGGTCGATACAAAAAGGCTTCTGACATGGGGGGCCGTCACACGAACTTGGTGGCTGCACATAAGCGGCGAGAACATGACTGCGACACCACCGGATCAGCGGGGGTCGGTATCGATGGAGCTACCAACCAGCGAGAGCCGGTTTGGTGCAACCAATAAAACTAGGCAGAGCAGGCGAGCCGCTCTCAAGAGCTTCTGAGGCCCTACGTAAACGACTTAATCGCGTGGCCATCCTTCGTGAGTTCTGTTTCGCGACGACGCCCACAGGTGCCCTGTGGCCGTGTGGTGACACAGCAACACCGACAAAAACGTCGTACTGCCGTCGCTTTTCTAGAGTTGTTCGCAAGGACGTCCCCGTACTTGTTGTCTGGTTCTGTCAGCTCCGCTGCTCCGCCACTCATTCGCTCCGTCGCGAAATCAGCTTTGCGTGCCTCTGTCGACGCCAGCATGGCGGCCTGGGGCGCGCTCTGAGGTCGCCCGAAAACCGGCCTCCAGGTGTCGGAGAGCGGCTAAGGTCACAGGGTTGATGTCTCTGGGCTGTCGTGCTCCCACAGTGCTTGATTCGGTTTCCGTCGGTGAGGCAGTCAAGCTCACGAAAGAGGATTTCGTCTGGCGTTCGTAAAGCAGACGAACGACAAACGAGAGGCAGACGAAAGTTTTACGAATGCCCCCGTTTGGTTGCCGTACAATCCGTTTGGCTTTCGTCGGGCTGGTACCATCTTCCGACGCTGCTCTCGGGGGCGACCGGCCGCCGCGCCGCGGCGCGTCCACGGGGCGGCGGCCGTACGGCCGAGAGTTGCACGCGCGGCAGCAGAGCCTCCCGACGTCATGGCTGCCGCCGGCCTCGGCGCCCGACTTGCACGCGCCGGCGCGTGTCGGCAGAGGCCACGCCTGCCTGCCGCTTGGAAGCGGGCCGAGGGGCGTCCCGGCCTCGGTTGTTGGGCAGTGTCTGGTCAAGATCCGGCAGTGGTGCTCTGGGTGTCGGTTGGTTTTCCTTCCCGCCCCGCGCGCGTGAGACCGTCTTGTTCTGCACCCGACGGGAGGGGAAGTGGGGGGCCCCCCACCGTCGCGGGGCGGGAGGCTGCTGGGCGAATCGGGCGCAACGGTCGGCGGGGGGCGCCATTGCATGCATGCTGCGCGCCCGATAGGCGCCGCGCCCGCTGGCCACGAGTGCAGCGGTGGGGCCGCGCTGCATTGTGGGGGGACTTTGAACCGCTGGTATAAAGCCCGGGGCTGTTGTCGGGAACGGATCGCCGGTCCGTCGCCCGCGGTGAGAGCTGCTCACTCCCCTCACGCTTGTTCTGCCATCACCATCCCACACACCATCACACCATCTCACCACCACCACCATCACCACCACCACCACTATCACAACCACCGCAACCACCGTACCGCCGCAACTGCTCTCCTCTTCCTCCCTCCCCCGCTCCGCCACCATGGTCACTCACGAGACCGTTGCGGTTGCCGAGACGCCCACCACCGCCGGCGTGGCCGTCACGACCACGGACGTCCCCTCCGTGGCGTCGGACGTGGCGTCCATTGAGAAGCTGGCGCGGGCGCAAGCCGACCAAGCCGCCTCCCTGTCGGCCCAAATGTCGACGCAGCTGGCGCGCCTCGAGTCGGACGCTGACGCGCTGTCGGCGCAAAACACGTCGCTCTCGTCGACCAACGCGGCGCTCGCGGCGGAGCTCGCCGCCGCCGAAGCGCAGTCGCAGGAGCTCGCCGAGTCGCGCGCGACCGTGTCTGCGATCAAGACCAAACTCGCGGCGCTGCAGGAGAATGCGCAGCACAACTACACGGCGGCGGCCAAGATTGCCGAGCAGAAAAAGGCGCTTGTGGCCGACTTGGAGGCGGTCAAGCGCGGCGACGCGGCGGTCATTGCCGACTTGACCCGCAAAGCCGAGGCGCTGCAGACGGACGTGGCGACCAAGACCAAGGCCCTCGAGGCCGACCGCCAGTACATTGAGGAGCTGGAGGCCAAGACGAGCAGCCTCGCTGCGGAAAAGGACAGCCTGGCGGGCGTTGCCGGGCAGCTGCAGGCGACGCGCGACGGGGTCATGGCCAAGAATGAGACGCTCAAGACTGGGATTGTGGAGCTCGACGCTGCCAACGAGTCGTTGACGGCCAAACTCTCGCGCAACAAGGCGCTGCTGCTGCAGCTGACGGAGCAAAAGACGACCCTGCTCGCCGCCCTCGAGGCGGAGAAGGAGCACGTTGGCATGGCCGTCGAGCAGCAGACGGAGGTGGAAAAGGCCAAGGCCGAGACGGAGGCCAAGCTCGCCGAGGTGGCGACGACCAAGGGCGCCCTCGAGGCGCTCCTCGCCGAGACGCTGGCGGACAACCGCACGCTTGCGGGCGGCATCAGGGGCCTCGAGGCGGAGCTCGCGTCGGTGCGTGACGCGCTCGCCGCGGAAAAGGCCAAGACCGCCTCCATCCCTGCCCTCCTTGCCGCCAAGGACGCGGCCGACGCGCGGGTGGCGGAGCTCGAGGCGGCCGCCGCCGAGGCTGCGGCCGTCCACACAGAGCAGCTGACGATGGAGCGCTCCAAGGCGGCGGCGCTGACGGCGAGCATTGAGACGGACGTGGTCCGCGCCATCTCCAAGACCCGCACGGTCACCGCCGAGGCCAACGGCACTGTGTCTGTCGAGACGACGCCGGGCCAGAGTACGCACGTTGGCGTGGAGGTTGTGGCCTCGCAGCAGTAGGACCCGATGTACTACGGGGTGTTGTGCTCTTGTCTTGTACAGTGTATAGAACGTGAAGAAAACACAAACAGAAGCCAACCACACACAGATGCTAAAGACCCTCCCGCACTCATGGCGCTGCTCAACGACACTCTGGGAGACCAATGCGGGACAGAACACACGCCCAGTCTGATAGTCGGATTGTGATTCTCCACCCCACGCACAAAGTCGCAGTTGTGCTTGCTGCCCTGGCCCAGGCCAGTTGTTTTTCCATGGCCGTTGCGCTCTTGACACCCACCGACCGCCCTTGGTGCAGGCCGCGGCGGCAAGTGGCGCCGCTTCTCCCGCCCCGTAAAGCCCGCCCAACCGTGGCAGCCCCCACCACCATCTGATCGCGTCAGCCGTTGCCCCCCACACCCGGACATGGCCCGTTGGACGGGCGCACCCGCCGTGCACACGAGGGGCACGCGCGAGGCGCGCTTGCTTCCCTGGCCCAGGCCAGTTGTTTTTCCATGGCCGTTGCGCTCTTGACACCCACCGACCGCCCTTTGTGCAGGCCGCGGCGGCAAGTGGCGCCGCTTCTCCCGCCCCGTAAAGCCCGCCCAACCGTGGCAGCCCCCACCACCATCTGATCGCGTCCGCCGTTGCCCCCCACACAATGACAAAGCCCGTTGGACGGGCGCACCCGCCGTGCCCACGAGGGGCACGCGCGAGGCGCGCGGTCGCGCCCACCCCCCGCCACGCTCCCGTGGGCGCGCGCCGCCGTGCAGCCGCGCCCCGACGGAGGGGCGCCCGCGGCGGTCACCGCCGGGGGCGTCGGGCGGGTGCGCGCCGCCGCCGCGACGCGCCGCCGCGGGGCGGGC
>Ga0209093_1002392_pt1 | contig 10462 bp, 17 predicted proteins | sample SidtaG_4_FD_187450 | JGI IMG/M metagenome (GOLD analysis project Ga0209093, IMG submission 187450) | Marine algal microbial communities from Sidmouth, United Kingdom - Sidmouth_Male1 metaG (SPAdes) (version 2) | ecosystem: Host-associated > Algae > Red algae > Unclassified | place: Sidmouth...
TTCACGCTTCACTGGCGGAAGCGCCTCGTTGCAGTTGCTGTCGGCCAAGCCACCGACGCGTTGACGGCCGACTTGGAGGCCGCGGTCGGGATGGATGAGGCGGCGACCGACGCAGCCGCAGTCTGCGCCCGAATGACCTTCACAGACGAATCGGCGGCCGTCGACATAGTCAAGGCAGCCAACGACCCGTTATCGTCCAACCAGCCGAGCCGTTCCCATCGGCCGCATTCTCGGAGATGTCGCCAGCCGACGTGAAGGCGGCGACGGTGAACGACGTGTTGGCGACCGCTGCCGTCCCTGCTGCGGCCAAGCCGACGGCCGCCGACGACACGAAGTCCATCCATAAGGAGAGTGCGAGGGAAAGCCTCCGGTTCTCTTTCCTGCGCCCGCCCACACGCAAAAGTCGACACGGCGGCGGAGGCGCTGTCCGTCGTGGCATCAGCGGCCGCCGCCGCCGTTGGCGCCAAGCTGATCGCCGCCAACGAGTTGGCTCCCGCATGCGAGGCGCTGGCGGCCTACGGAACACTGCTGGCCATGCCTCCCGCCCCCACGGACACGCAGCGGACGGAGGAGCCGGGTGTGGCGCCAGAAATGTGGCGGCGAACGCCGCCGCCGCGTCGGCATCGCGGCGTCAACCACGGACCAGATGTGACCTCACGCGAACTCGGAGGCGGCCGATGCCAATGTGCTGGTCGCGTCCAGCACGCCCACGGACGGGCAGCGGGCAGTCTCTGCTGTGCTTGTCGTGGCGTACGTGGTGACGCCGACCACAGACACCTTCGGCGCCTCGAATGTACAGGACGAAAAATATGAGAAGACTTGGGGGCCCGGAGGAGCGCGCGGCGGTCGACTCTGCTGCGTACAGAGATGTGTGGCCGGCCGACGCGGCGGCAGTGGGGGAGACGGATGCGGTGCTTCCAACCGCTGCCGCCGTCGACGTCATGCCAACCACCGCCGACGTGCTGGTGGCCTTGAAGACGGGGAAGGCGGCCAGCGGCAGGCTTTTGGCTTTGTTCGTGACGCCCCCCGATGCACTTCTGGTGGACGCGGTGGTGGGGGGCTCAACGGTCGTGTCCGCGACCGCCACCTCCCTAGACGACGCTTAGTCGTCTCGGGACGTGCCCGCCACTGACAGGGCGGCTTCCACATAGTCGGATGCGGCCTACAGCGTCTTGCTGACCCGTCCACTTGGCTCGACCCCTGCAGTTGGTCTCTGCCGCGACGGCTGTGACCACGAACGTGGTAGCTACCACCGTCGCCGTCGCCGGCGCCGCGCCGACGGCAGCAGCCGAGGAGGTGGTCTTCAATGCGGGGGAGGCGCCCAACTACATGCTGCTGATTGGACGTGCGGCGGCCACAGACGTACTGCCGACCAAAGCGGCTGATCTTCAACGTAGTCATTGTCATGCAGAGGGCCAACACAGAAAACTAGAGGTTTACAACGAAACTTGAGCTACTAAAAGCAGGCGTGCGACTGTGGATGCACGTCTTCGTTTGCGTCCGCCGCCCCAACATGTTCCTTGCATGTGTAGCCAGGTTCAGTGCAATAGAGCAAGTCCCACATGCTACCGGCAAACTCGGCAGCAATCTTGCAGTAGTACCGGCGACTCTCATTGTCTGTCTGGCCCTCCGGAACAAAGAGCAGTTGACATATCATAATGCAAAACACAAGACGCACAAAGCACCCCTTCCCCACAGTCCGCATGAAGCGCTGCGCCTCGAACATGTTCGCTTGGTTGGTTAGGGGCAGCAGCTTGAGCACGTGCCCGGTCACCATGCGCATCTCCGCCTCCGAGATGTAGGTGGAGACGGGTGGGTGCGTATCCCCGCGCTTGACCGCCGACAGGTACTTGGGGTGCTTCAAGGGCGCCGTGCGGTCCGTGTCGACGCACACCGGAACGCAGGAGATGTTCATGGTCAGGGGGAGAGGGAGGGTGCAGAACCAGGACGGGAGTTCAAGTGGAGAGTGAGGGGTTGAGGGGGGAGAGCGGGAGGAGAATTGCACTCCAGGAGGGGGCCTATGGCGAGGGAGAAGGTGATGAAGGAGGAATAGGAAGCGAGCCCGTGGCGTGATAAACTGCCGGCGTGACCACTCATGGGCCCTGCGGAGTGGGGTGCCTGCGACTACCGCGAGCGCAACGAGCACGCTCGCCACGGGCGCGCGCGCTCGCCCATCCCCCCCCCTCCCAATCAGGCTCTGGCGTGGCTCCGAAAAAGGCGGTCAACCGCTTCACTCGTCAATCGTAATTGGGGGATCAGGTATGATATTTATGTTCATTCTTTCAATTTGGTCCAGCTATACTTGTACGCTATGTTGCGACGCTACTGCAGTAGACATCAAATCCAAGGCCAAATGCAAACCGCTTTCGTCTTGCACTCTTCTTTTTCCCAGAGGTGACTCGACTTTCTTCAAGCCACATTCGGGAACCGTATGTTTGGCACCCAAGCGCAGCAAGGCCTGTTGTTCTGTTGCTGAGCTGACCAAAGAATGATGAAGAGCTTGCCATTTCCAATCTCTACAAAACAGGCAAACAGGTGACGCACGCAAGCACATGATACGCGGTATCACAAAGACGAAGAGATATTGACGGTCCTCAAACTCAACGCGCTTGACCGCCGCGCCCCTTCTTGCGTGGCGACCGACGAGCACGCTTAGTGGCTGGCTCTGCGGGCGCCTACTTGGCGGCCGGCTCTCGGCGCACCTACTTGGCGGCTGGTTCTTTTGCGTCGGATGCAGGGACACCAGGACTCGCTCGAGGCCGCTTCAACCCGCGAAAACGGACTGGTTGGTCCCCATCCCCTCCATATTTTGGGCGTGCAGAAGTCCCGCCGTCCGCTCCGACTGACGGGCCACCAGGCGCTGCCTGTGGCGATTGTGTCATTTCCGTATTCATTGCAGCTACTGCCGCTGCAATGCCGACGAGAGAGGGACTTTGCGTGGACCTTGCCGGGGCGGTGGATGAGCGGCTTCCACCCGTCGCGGTCGTCGGTGTAGTAGTGGGGGTTTGCTCTTGGGGGACCGCGGCAGCGACCTTGGCGGTCACCCGCGTCGCTTTTGCGGGCGTCCCATTGCGTAGCGTCGCCTTCATTGAAGCTCGGGTTGCCGGCGCTGCCGACGGCGTCGCGCGTTTTAACGCGGTCGACGTCAATGACGCGGCGGTCGCCCGCGTCGCCTTCGCGGGCGCACGCCTTGTCGATGGCGCGTCAAGTGCACATGCAGCACTGCGTGTGCTCGCTCCGCGTCTCGATGGCGCCGACGGTGCTGACGCTGGGGCCTTTTTACGCTTCTTTTCCAGAGGCGGCTTCGGCGGCAACGGCGGCTTGGATGCCGCCACCGCCTTAGAAGAACCTCGGGCCTTGGCCGGCGGCGGTTTGGGGGCCGACGGCGGCTTGGTCGGCGGCGGCATCTTCGCCGCTGTCGACCGTGGGGGGGCTTCAGGCGGCTTGGGCGCGTCAGCTGCAGCGGCGGCTGCCAGCTGTCTCGCCGCCACCGACCTCACAGACATCGCGACAGTTCCCGCCAGTGGCCTGGCCGCCACCCTTGGCCGCCGAGGGGGTGCTTCGGCCACAGATTGCTTTGGAGACGGGGCGCGCTCACCCAAGAGCGGCGCTGCGCCACCCTCCTTGGCGGCCTTGGCCGGCTGCTTGTCGGGCGGCCGCGTATCGGGCCGCACCTTTTCGGGAGGTAGCGCGTCGGGCGGCAGCTGATTGAGGGGCAGCGCGTTGGACGGCAGCTTGCTGTGCGGCAGCTGGTTGGGCGGCAGCCTTTTTGGGGCCTGTGGATTGGCGGAGGGACTTCCGGGATCAGGGTCTCCCAGAGTCGGGGAGACGGTAGACGGAGTATCGGGCGGCCGCGCTTGCGGCTGTGGACGCAGAGGTGCACCGGAAGCAGGATTGGAATCAGACGCTGGTGCGCCTGCATCGTGCGGGGTCGGAGACAAGAGTGCCGCGGGCGGCCGCGATTGAACGCCAATAGGCGTGGGAACCAGCGGCGACGACACGGAGAAAGGCGTGGGTGGTCGATGAGACGACGTTGCCGTTGTTGCCGACGCCGCTGATGTCGAAGCGCTCGACTGCGCATTCCTGCTCCCTATTGACGTCGACGATAGCGCCATACTCGCCGCGCCCGCCGATGGGACCGCACGAGCCGTGGGAGGCAGCAGCGCCTGCAGCCACGGCAACTTGGCTGTCTCAATATGCTTCGCCGTGGGGGGCAGCTGCGCCCATGTCGATTTGGGCCGCACCGCCGTCGGCAGCGGTGGTGGCGGAGGACGCGGTGTTAACGCCGGTGGTACAGGCAACGGCAGCTGCTGCGCAGGCATCTGTGCAGTCGGCGACGGTTGCTTGGGGGGCGCCGCTGCATCAGAAGCGGCAACCGCAGCGGTCGAAGCCGCCGACCTGCCCGTCGTTGGCGTACTCGTCCTTGCCGACGGTTCCGCCACCACCACGCCTACCGCCCTCCTTACTGCAGTCACCCGTGCCACCGCCGTCCTTGCAGCCGTCTGCTTGACCACCGACGCCTTCACCGGAGCGGCCGTTGCCGCCGCGGCCCTTGCCTGCGCCTTTGCTGCCGCCGTCATTTCCCCTACCGTGCTTACCGCAACTGTCCTAGCCGCCGTCGCGCTTCCTGCCGCCGTGCGTGCCGCCGCCGTGCTTGGCGCTCCCTGAATTTTTGCTCTCGTGCTTGCCGCCCCACGGCCTTCCGCGGCCGTCCTTGTTGGCACCGTCGGCGCGACGTCTGTTTTTACCGCCGCCGTGCTTCTCGCCGCCGTCGGTGCCGCCGCCGCCTTGGCCGCGGCCCTCTTTCCCCCCGCTGTCATTGCCGCCACAGCGCTTTCTGGCACCTTCCTTGCCGCCGCTGTGCTGGCCGCTGCTGAGCTTGCCGCCGCCGTGCTTGCCGCCGCCGTGCTTGCCGCCGCCGTGCTTGCCGCCGCTGTGTTTGCGGCCGCCGTGCTTGCCCCCCCCGTGCTTGCGCCCCCTGTGTTTCCCGGCACCGTGCTTTCCGCCACCGTTCTTTCCGCCCGCGTGCTTACCACCCGCGTGCTTGCCGCCCTCGCGTTTGCCGCCCCCGTTCTTGCCGCCGCCGTGCTTGTCGCCGCTGTCCCTGCCGCGGAGCTTTCTTGAAGCGCTGCCGCGGCTGCCGCCAGCGCCCCACGCACACGGGTCTGGTCGAATGATGACGTCGCTGGCCGTGCTCCTTATGGGACATTACCAGCGTGCAGCCCGAACCCGACCAGAGGTGCGCTTACGTGTGCTGTCCCACCCGCTGCCGTAGCCGCGGAGAGCTATGGGCGGGCGCCATGGGAAACTTGAACGGTCGCAGGTGTGAGCGGCGAGGGCTGGCCTTGTAAATCGTGCGCTGACGGCTCACCAAGGCCACTGGGAACCGACGGCTGGCCGTGGCCGACAAGTTCTTCACAGGCGATGGTGATTCCGGTCATGGGAGCGATCGACACGGTGCGACGTAGCTGTGTCCGCTGTAGCCGCAGGTTCAACCTGATGAGCGTCGCCTTCGCCTTCGGCTCCTTCTCGACCATCAGCAGCATGTCGGCCACCCTCTCGAGGGCTGGCGCCGAGCGCGTCGCCAGAAATCTCAGCAGGGACACCATAGTCTCGCCCTCGGTCGGGCCTTTGGTCTTGTCCGCCGCGCGCAGCAGCACGTGGTCTACCTCAACGGTTTGCTGCCAAAGCTTTCCCTTGTCCGTCTTGGCCCACCAGGGGCGGCTGACAGGGATCTTGGCGACGGAGGCCCCGATGCACACACTCTTAGCCATGGCAGGCACCAGCGTCCTCATCAGCGTCAGCGGCTTGGTTGACGCCGACAAAAGCTCCATCACCACCTGCTTAGACGCCTGGCTGGGGATCACCGGCAGCGGCGGGGTGGCGGTCTCGGGGCAGGTTTTTGCCGACTGGCGGTTGCGGCCGCCCGTGGGAGCCGCCTTCGAAAGGATGTCATTATCCGCGTCGTTATCCGTGTGGTCGGTGCCCTTGTCATCGTCGCTTCGCGCGTCTTCGGGGCCCGTATCGCTGTCGTGCGCGCCGTCGGGGTCCAACAACTTAGGCGGTGGGGGAGCCCCCCCTGTCGAGGGAGCGCCTGTCGTGGGCCGGGTGCTGGGAGCCGTCAGTTTAGAGGCCGCAGGAGGAAGCCCACGCGAGTCGGACTGCATGAAAGACCGGTTCTTGGCCGCGGCACGTTGGGCCTCATTCTCGAGCAAAGAGGTAGAGCCAGCGAGCATGCTGTCGGTGCTCTCAATGTAGCGGTAGACCATGTTCAGAATGCGCTTCGCAGGGCTGTCCAAGACGACTTGGTCCTCGAAAATAGGCACCCAAAACACCTTTCCGCCGAGGTCGTAGCCAGACATGTGCAAGTGGAAGTTGATCGTCGGGTTGTCGATGGCGAAATGCTCGACAAAGTCGAGCAAGACCTCTACTTTGGCCATCTACGCTAGGGACATGCGACGGCCAACTAAACGGTTGATGTGTTTGGTCAGCTTGGCGTGTGTCTCACGCACCGCCTCGGAAACCGTGGCATCGACCGGGATGGGCACCAGCACCAGCCCTCGGGGCGTGGACCGCAGAGAGGCGACGAGCGAAGAGGCGGGCGTGCGGGGGCAGGTTGAAGGCCCGTAGAGGAGGGCAGACGAAGGAGATAGGGATGAGCCGGGGGGGGTGGGGATTGTACAGGTGGGGGAAACCGACAGAGGGCCCAATGTGGACGTATAGAGGCAGAGCCGCATAGAACGTGGTCGAGCGGTGTGGTGCCCAGAAGGGTGAGGGGGAGGTAACCGCGTGGGCATAGAGTGAGTCGTCACCTCCCGACGTTGGGGGTGGTGGAGGGGGGGGGGTGCGGCGTGTGACCATTTGGTGTCGGGCCGCCGGAGAGAGACGGGAAGGACGGGTGGGGATGTGGTCGGTTGCCAGAGAGCGGGATCACAGACATGTGTGCAGGGCGGGCACGCAGCCCGGAGCGCGCGCGCATCTTGGAAACGAGGACGCATGCTGGAGCGCAGGCGGTCCGCGGTCCACCTGTACAATGTAAGGAGGGGCGGTCACAAATTTTAGAAGCTTGTGCTGACTACAGTCGTGAGGGGCGAGAATAATTGTAACGACCCGGCCAATGTTCGCCAACTTGGAGGGTGAGCCCCAGGGGCCTGGGGAGAGGGGTCATAGAGGCACATGATTGGCCATCGCGGTGGCACGGGCGTTCATCGGCAGCGGACGCGGCGCTCCGGCAGGCTCTCAGGGCCCGGAGACGCAGGCAATGGAGACCGTATGCCCAGGTGACGGCGCCGTGCCGGCGGATCGGAGGTATGGCGCGTCGCCTAAGAATGATCGGATCTGAGAAATGCTCACAGCAAGTCACAGCAAACTTGTACATATTTCCAGATGCTGTCAGCCCTCTCCAAAGAGTATGATTGGCTGTAGTTGAATGGTGACTCGATATCGCTGCAACGCTGCCAGATCTGGGTGCACCTGAGGCCGGTGAATTGGATTTCATTTGACAGATGACGGGTGCCGAGGCGGAGACGGGCTTTCCTGCTTGTTCAGGCTTGCTGTTGAATGCTGTTGTCTGCTGTGCCTTGCTGTTGATCAGCCGTCATCGACATCTTCCAAATCGGCTTCCAGTGAGGACCTGTGATTGGACAGGCTCCTGCCTCGGTTTTCATCTTCACTGCGCAGGGATGCTGTGGGTTGCTGTGGAATCCCACACCAACTCACAACATGCTTCAGAGAAAGTAATTCAATCAGGAGGCGCTGGTGCGTACATGTGAGCACGTTGCTTGGCGCCACGTTGGCCAATGATTGGGCTCCGTTCGCTGCACCTGCCGTGTGGTGAAGCAGAGTCATCGCGTCATCCTCTTCCCCACGTCTTCCCCCCCCTAACGTAACCAGCCGTATTCACCCATCTCTCAGAGGCCCCCTGACAAGGACGCACAGACCCTCTCCCAGAGAAAGCGGGCGCATGGAAGTGCTGCAGAATGCTTTTCCCCGTTAATAGCCTCTCCGGTGCCTGCCTCGCTCCGTTTTTCCGAAGCGCCCACTTTACCTCCCGTCTCGTCGCTCGGCACGCTCAGAGTCTCCCACCCTCCCTTCAATCCCTGAAGCACGACGCGCTACCCCACCTCTCTCCGTGGCTGGATGGGCCCGAGTGCCGCCCCCACCGACTGGACAGTCAGCGAAACGACCCCCCGCCCCTCTGGCACCCTTCCCCGCACCCTGCCACTCCTCTCCCCCCCTGCCGCCCCCCCCTCCCCCTCCCCAGCCGTCCCTTTCGCCGTCCGCTCTCCTCCCCGCAGCTCCCATCCCCCCCATCCATCACCCGCTCCCGCGCTACCGGCTCTCCCCCCCTTCCCGGCTGTACATACCCACCCTCGAGGATGCGGAAGAGGCTTACACTGGTCGATGATCGAGCGAAGGATCGCGATTGCAAGTCTCAGATCAAAGGATTCAAATCCGCACCATGTGATCGAGATCCGGAAATTCTGTGAAAACCGTGTTCGTATCGATGGCCTGTGATGGTGTGGCCCACGCGGCGAGCAGTCTGTCGTAGCGGGGGTGGACGTTTTCATCGGGGATCGAGCTGCAAGAGGAGGTCGCCCAGACGAGGATGGACGCCACCACGGTGAGAACTGAACTCGAATTCCTACAGTAAGCACGTCAACTAAGAGATATTGTTGCATCCAGTACGAGTTTTGTAAATATCCACGCGTCATGCAAACTGACATGTCCTCGCTACGCTGGCGCCACCCACCTGCCCGCACGTGACGCTTGCCGATGCTCCCTCCCCTGCCACGGCCACCATCTCCCCCCGTCAAGCCTCCAGCCTTCACCCCCTGGAGAGCGTCTGTACCAGTCGTCTAGCGGCGACGGTGGCAGCGGCGGCGGCGACAGCGGCGGCGACGGCGGCGGCGGCGGCGACGGCAGCGGCGGCGGCGGACGCCAAGCTGGCGAGGGAAAGCGCAGGGTTCATACGGACGGCTGCGCGGCGGCCGCCGACGCCGCGATGACGGCGTCCGGCGCTGTCTCCGGCAGCACGTCAATAGCCGCCGTCGACACGGGGCGGGCGGGGGTCGCGCGGATGGCGGGGGCCTTGGTCGTGACAGCCGCGGCGTCGGCGGCCGCGGCGGCGGTGGTCGACGTTCTGGCGGCTGTGGCGGCAGCGTCGGTGGCGGCGCCGGTCGCTCTGCTGGCAAAAGGGGCGGCGGCTGCCGTGGGGGAGGGCGAGGCGGCTTTGCGAGCTGTCACGAGACGGCCGTCGCCACTGCGATGACGGCGTCGGTTGGGGCGGCCGTGTCAACGGCGGCGACTTTACCGCCGCCAGCGACGTGGGGCGGGCGGGGGATGGGCGGTTGGCAGGGGCGGTGGTCTTGGCGGAGGCAGTGGCGGCTTCCGGGGCGGCAGCGGGCGCCGTACTGGCCGGGGAGGCGCGGAAGCTGTCGTGCGGGGCTCCGCGGCTGAGTGGACGGCCTCGTGGCGGCGGCCGCCGGTGTCCTGTCGGCGTGGGGGGAAAAGGCCGTCTCGCCAGCGGCCCGTTAACCGCCGCCGCCGATGAGGGGCGTTCGGGGACAAGCGCATCGCGTCGGCATCGGCGGCGCCGCCGCCGGTGGCCGTACTGGCGAGGGGGGGCCCGGTCGCCGTCGGGGGGAGGCCGGCGGCTGGGGGGACAGCCGCGAGGCGGCCTCCGTCGCCGCGATGACGGTGTGGCACGGGGCGGCCATGTCGCCGGCGGCGCGTTGATCGTCCCCGCTTTTGATTGGTGGGATGGGGTCGGGCAGTTGGCGGGGGCGATGGTTGTGGCGGCGGCGTCCTTGGCGGTGTCGGTTGCTGTGCTCTCGGGGGGGAGGGCGCTACGGTGGTCGGGGGGGCGGCGGCTGTGCGGGCGGCCACGTGGCAGAGGCCGCCGGCATCATGTCAGCGTGGTGGAGGGCGGCCGTGTCAGCGACGGCGCGTTGATCGCCGCCTTCGACACCAGGCGGGCGGAAGACTGACGGACTGCGTCGTCATTGGCAGCGGCGGCGCCGGTAGCAGTGCTGGCGGGGGGTTGCGCGGGTGCCGTCGGGGGGGGCGCTGCGGCTGGGTGGACGGCCGCGCGGCGGCTGGCGCCGCCGCGATGGTGGTATTGCGGCGGTCGCCGCTGTCTTTTCGGCGTGTTGGAAAGTGGCCGTCTCGCCGGCGGCCGGGCGACAGCCGCCGCCGATGCGGAGCGGGTCGGGAACCGGCGCATCTCATCGGCATCGACGGCGGCACCGCCGCTGGCCCTACTGGGCGGGGGGGGTCCGGGCGGCGTCGGGCGGAGGCCGGTGGATCGGCGGACGGGCGCGCGGTGGCCGCCGCTGCCGCGATGACGGTGTCGCAGGGGGCGGACATGTCGCCGGCGGCGCGTTGATCGTCGCCGCCTACGCGGGGTAGGCTCGGGACGGGCGGTTGGCAGGGGCGGCGGTGGTGGCGGCGGCGGTGGCGG
>Ga0209093_1002395_pt1 | contig 10455 bp, 13 predicted proteins | sample SidtaG_4_FD_187450 | JGI IMG/M metagenome (GOLD analysis project Ga0209093, IMG submission 187450) | Marine algal microbial communities from Sidmouth, United Kingdom - Sidmouth_Male1 metaG (SPAdes) (version 2) | ecosystem: Host-associated > Algae > Red algae > Unclassified | place: Sidmouth...
TTTTTTTTTTTTTTTTTAATTTTACAGTATGTGCGTAGAAAGCCGTCGAGACGTGTTTTCGAGCCGCCGCAGAGGAGCAGGGGGGACTAACAAAGGAGGGGGTGCGGGTAGTGACGATGAGGGTCCTGCAGGCGCGGCTGCAGCCGCCACGGACGGTCCTGATGGGAATGACGGTGGGGCGGACGATGGTGGCGCTGCTGCCGCAGGGGGACCTGCGCCTGGCGGCGGCACCGCCGCCGTCCCGGCCGACACTGTCGATGCTGCTAACCCGCCCCCCGCATTGAACGCTGTGGGGCAGCCGCCCGGGGGCGGCATGGTTGCTATCTTCCATGCGTGCGGCGCGACTCGCAACCCCACCGAACACGAGCAACTACGTGCCGACCTGACGGTGCACGTGTGGAGCGACCGTGGCGAGCTGCTGGCCCCGTATGTTGTCTAGAGCAGCAGTCTGGTTCCACAAAGGTATTTTCTTCCCCGTTGGGCAGGGGATATTTTTCCTTCACATCGTAGTCCATTGTGTGACTCTGTAGGTCCGGGCCAGTTGCAACGCACGCGCGCGGATCCAGAAAAACGAAACAGCACAAGCAGTCGCCCGCGGGCGAGGTGCACAGAGATGCAGTATTCGCACGCGGGAGCGGTCGGCCGCGCCGAAGGGCGCCAACAGGCGGCGCGGGCGGTGCCGGACGACCCGCACGTGCCGCCGCCAGTCGCCAGCGAAGGGCAGGCTGCGGCCGTGCGGAGAGGCGCAGCGCGCCGCGCCCCCGCCGGCGGTGCCCGGGGGGCCAACGGCTCACCGGTGGCAGATGGGGCTACAGGCCCCTGGGAGGACGCGCTGGCGCTCACGGCCGGGGACAGCGCGCACGACGACACGCAGCCGCTAGCGGGCGGCGGCAGGCTCTGCTCTGACGAGCTGCTGGCTTTGGCAAGGACGGGCCTACAGCAGTGTAGTCTTCGACATAGACACGGCACCTTCGGCGGGAGGCCACTGACGCTTTGGGATTTTACAAAAAGAACGGGCGTTCATTGGCTGCACGAACTCGATTTTAATACACTTTTCGTTGGAGCTGGGAACTACAGTCGGAGCTGTCCTAGTATTGACGAAATCACTCTTCAAAACGCCAGAAACTCCGGTGCCCGACCAATGAGTAAAAAAAAGCTGAGTGCAAAATTTGCCTTTCAGCCGTACTCTTGATGAAACACCTTCGCTGTTGTCGGTGGGGCCGTCCACCCCGGTGGCTTCGCAAATCTGCAAATGCACAACGTGGGCCCTGCTATGAGAAAGCCACTGCGGCCACAGCCGCCGCGGCCTCCCTCCTGATGTGCCACAGCGCCGCCGTCCCTGCCGCCAGCCGCGGCCGCCGCCGCTCCCAGCAGGCGAGGGTGGGCGACAGCGGGGGTGGCATCAGCGGCAGGCGCGGCGGCTGCGGCAGCAGAGGTGTCGGCGGTCCCGACGGTGGCCGCCGCCACAAAAAGCAGCCGCCGCGCCTGCAGCGCCACAGCGCCACCGTCCCTGCCGCCAGCTGCGGCCTCCGCCTCTCTCCACAGTCGAGGGTGGGCGACAGCGGGTGTGCCGTCAGCGTCAGGCGCGGCTGCGGCGGCGGCAGAGGTGTCGGCGGTCGCGGCGGTGGCCGCCGCCACACCGGACAACCGCCGCGCCTTCTGCGCCTGCGGCGCCCCGGCTTGACGCCCCGCCTGCACCACATTGGTGGTGAGCGGAAACGGGCTGGGCGCGCATGTGGCCGCCGCTCCCTCGGCGGCGTGTGTCGGCGCTGAGCCGAGGAGCGGCACGCGGCGCGGCGGAAGCGCGTCGTGCTCCAGCGAGGGGGGGCGCATCGCGCGCCGGCGCTGGGCAGCGCGCGTCCGCACCGCGCTTTACCCACGCGCCGCGCCCTGCACGGGCGCCGCGACGGAGACATGCGCGCAGGTCGCGCGCGCCGGGGGGGGCGCGTGTTAAGCTGCTGTGGACGATGCGACTCGTACCGGAAAAAAGTGCGGGGGGTGCGGGGGGTCATAGGCAGCACTGCGACGGAGGTGCGTTTCCTGCTGCGGCAAGCAATGACACTTGTATAGGAAAAAAATACCCTGCCTAGCGGGGAAAATAAAACCTTTGTCATACTCAACGTACAAACGCATCATGTCGCACACAAAGGCAACAAAATACGGGTGCTTCTACTCGAAATCATCGCTGTCGTTGGACGACTCGCTTTCCTCGTCCAAGTTGCGAGTCGTTTTTGTGCTGCGCGCAAGCTGAGCCGCGGCTGCCTGCCGCTTGGTCTCCAGCGAGCGACGGCCAGTGCCAGTCTTGGATTGTCGACGCACGTGGGTAGGCGCAGCCTTGGCCGCCGCCGCCGACGCCAGAGCAGAGGCCGATGTCGCATCAGCACCCATAGGCGCCGCCAGCGCTCCTCGCCCGGGCGATGCCCGCGCTCCGGCGGCAGGGCCGGCGGTCGCCCGCACCGTCCCCGTAGAGCTGTCAACACCCAGACCGGCAACGCCGTCGCCCACACCGCCGATAGAGTCGTCAGTCCCCTCACTCCCCCCCACATCAATAGCAGACGAACTCGCCACGCCTGAAGGCTCCATAATATTCTGGGTAATGGCCAATCGGTAACGAACCGCCTCAGGGGTGTGCCGCATCAGCGGCGAGTCAGAAAATCAAAAGGCAGTGCGCTCGTGCTGCGCGTCGGTGAGTTTGTGAAGGGCCTCAGTGCTCGCCTTGACCTGGGCGACCATCTGCACGTCCTCTTGGCGTTGCATCTTGGCCGCCTGGATGCCGACCGGGCGACCCTGGAAGCCGCCGTTGCGTCGGCTGCGGCCGCTGCCGCTGCCGCTGCCACTGTCCTCCTTTTCAGAGGACGTGTCGCCCATGATCTCCATGCCCGAGGCGTCGCTGCCGTTGGCGGAGCCGCTAAACTTGTCACTATGCCGCAGGACGCGCCAACACGCGACCCACTTGCAGTGCGCGACCTTGGCCTTGCGTTTGCGCATCTTGTCATTGACCTTGTCCTGGTTACAGTCCTCTCGGATGGCGTCGTGCACGTCCAGGGAGCAATAGCGCGCCACAGCGCCGCTGATAATGTCCTCCTCGGATGGGTTGCCAGTGGTCGGCATGGCCTGAACCACGCGGTAGTGCGACGTAAAGGCGCTCACACCCGCCCGAATATGCTTAAACTGCGTCTCCAGCGCGCTCGGAAGGCGCTCCAATCTCATCGGCCCCTTCTTCCGCGCTTTCTCACCCCAAACCTTGTGCACCGTGGCCCACAGGTTGTCCGTAGTCCGGGAAATCCCAGTCCGCGCGTCGCTCGTCACCTCCAGGTACGCCTCAGAGAGGGGCACACGGTGGGCGTCCGTCCACCCCAGCGCAGACCCCATACTCTTGGGCAGCGCGTACGTCACAGCCGGTAGGATGGGGGCGGGTGGGGAGGGAGCAGCTGGGGCGGCCGCCGAGAGACAGGAACTTGCTGGTAGGTCGGGTCGACAGAGGGATGGTTCCCCTGAAAGGCGTACACCGGATGGCTCGGGGGCTCGGCTGACGTCGGCTGCCGCAACGGCTGCGACGGCAGGGGCCACCAGGTCCACGGCGAGGAGGTGCTCCGCGTCGGCGCCTGGGCCAGCACCCACTAAAACTCCTGCGTGTCGCCCAGAACTCCGTACTGGGCGACCCGCCAGGGCGAGGGGGTATCAGGCACGCGCCACAGAGGCGCCGGCCGTGCCACATCCCAGGGCGGGTCCTCGTCGTCGCCCCACCCCTCGCAGGAGGCAGCCCAGGTCCAACCCGGAGGGGGGCCCGCCGGACGGCGGGGCAGGGTCCGCGGGCGGTCCCAGCCGTCGCCCCTTGGCGAGCGCCAGTCGCCCCGTGGCGGGACAGGCGGTGGGCCCCACGGCTGGCGCGGCGGGCTGCCCGGGCGGTAGTTGTCGCAGCCGCCCCTGAAGGGGGGCGGAACTCTTTGTGGGCTTGGGGGAGCACCCGGCGGCGTAGGCCGCGGCAGGCGTGAAGGGCTGCAAGAACGGTACACGCGACCGCGAAAGGATGGATGCGGCGGCAAACGCGGCGGTCCGGGAGGACCACCAGCCGGCGGGCGCCGAGAGCGCTCACCAAAGTGGTTGGGAGAGAATGGCGGGCCCCTTGTTGGCCGAGAAGGGGCGCCCAAGGGCGGCCGAGGGGGGCTCGGTGGTCGCCTGCCGTCGTTGTCGTCACCGCCACGCGGACCCGCACGCAAAGGTCCGGGAGGGCCGCCTCCAGCCCCGTGACCGTCCCAATCGCCGCGGTAGCGCACGTTCCCTCTTAGTTGCTCACAGTCGTCGCGCTCGCCATGTCGGCGGCTGCGACAGAGAGGGGAGTGAGGCCGCTTAATTGGCCGGGGTCGCCCGCCCTCTGCTGCACGGCCAAAGCCGGGGGGCGAGCGATGCCCACCCGGCGCCGCGTGCGGCATGGGAGGAGAAGGGGGAAGAGGGGGTGAAGAGGGCATGTTCGGGTGCTCGAAAGCGTCCTCGCAGGGACTAGGAGGGGAAGGCGGGCACGAGGTACCGTTACGCTTCCTCTGCGAGCGCCGCCGCCGCTAGTCGCTGGCGCCCCTCGCGCGCGTCTTGCTCAGGAGCGCGGGCGGCGAAAATGCGGGAGAGACGGTCAGCGCGGGCTGAAGAAGCCTTGCGAGTGGGGAATGGAGGCGGGCGCCGCGGCGCCGGCGGTGGTTTGTGCGCACACACACGGCACGCGGCGGACCGGCGCGCGGGAGACACCACAGGGCCCCCAAAGGGCGCGCCTGCGACGAAGGGCGGACGGTTGGCTGCCGCCTTGCGTCCTTCCATGCACCGTGAGAGCGATTCGGGTGCGGGCGCATGCGCGGCATCCCACCGAATGCCCCCTCTGCGTGTCTGGGTGGGAGGGTGACGGCGTGGGCTCCGCCCGTGCTGGCCGGCACGAGGCTAGAAGACGGCGAGCGCGCGAGGGGGCAACGCGACAGGTCCTCCCACACGTTGTCTCGCATGGCAGGTGACCGCCTGTCGGCCCCCTCGGACTGCTCACGCAGGGCGGCGCCTGTCGGCGGACTCACGTATGTGAGCAGCGCCCGCCTGACGAGCGGGTGCGTGGCGCACGCGCGTGATGAGGCCCGCCCGGGCCCGCTCTCGCCACAAAAAAAGGCTGCGCCCGCTGGACACAAGCAGGGAACCTGGTGGAGGTCTTCCTATATGTTGCCTGGCGAGGCGGGGTACACCCGCGCTGGCACGCGCGAGCGCAGAAAACCTGTTCATTGGACGGCCGATAATGCGCGGACTGCCGCCTGGGCCATGGCAGCCATCATCGGTGTGCGGCCACGCAAAGCACTCAGCTGACAGACGTGTGTGTGAGGCCCAGATCGCGATCACGCGACGGTCAAGCGAAGCCACTCATTGCTGCACAGAGCTCTCTCATCTCTCACCCAGTGACAAACCTGCCCGCCACACCATCCGTTTGAGACGAGCGGCGTCCAATCATGTTCACTGGAAAACTGATGGCGGAGCCAGTCCCACCCAGATCTCGTCCAGATCGAGACATCTCGTTTTGAAAATACCTGGACTGGGCGAAAGACACTTTGAGGCCGGGGCACGGCCGAGAAATTTTACATTGACAGCCAATCAAAGAGCGCCAATTCCGTCCGCTGACTGGAGAGTCTGACCCGAGAGCGGCTCAGGGCAATCGATTCCACAAGCTTGCCCCTCGAGAGATGGTACACGGGCGATGTAAGCTGTTTGGCAAGACCACTCTGCGGTGCGGACAGTGCCTTGGTCCGCTCGCGCATGTGATTGTCCACCAGACTGTCCCAGATCGCTGGTGTTGCGGCCCGTGCAGCGCGGGTCGTCGCCTGTGTCAGCCGTTGACGTCAAGGAACCGGGTGCAACACGATTCACCGGAATATCCGGTGAACGCATTCGGTGGACCCAATTCAGCCAATCAGAAGCCAGAACCGATTGTCTCCAGCGCCCCCTGTGGCCCCCCTGCCTGGTGAGCAGAGGTGTGCGCAGAGGGGAGAGGGTTGGTGCAAGCCAGGTCATAGTGCGCGCAGCAGGGGCAGGCCGTGACACGGACCAAGGTTGGCGGGGGAACGGGGGGGGGGGGGGGGGGGGGGGGGAGGGTAGGCTGACGGGAAAAGCTGTGGGAAAGGGCGACGCAGAGAACACCAGGATGGCCTCCCCCTCATATCAGCCATAGGCCTGCGGAATACGCCGTAGATCGCTTGCACGCCCAGCGCCTCAAACAGTCCCCCTGGGCATGTCCCGAAGTCCATCGCTCCGCGAGCTGGATGCATCGAGGGAACCATTTTCTTCGGCGTACTGAGCTCGCAGAGTCATGTAACTCAGCGTCATGGGCTCCCCGTAACTGTGTGGAAATGCTTGGTTGGCAGACTCAGCCGGCCTGTTTTCCTGCCGAAGTGCGCCTTGCATCATCAGAGAAAGGACTGCATATCCAGCGGGCCGCGCCAGTCACCTCCTGTCGACGATGACTCCCCCCCCTGTGCGGCTCCAATGGCCTTGCCTCGTCCTCCGCACCAGCGTCCGCTCCCCCGGATCCACGGCTCACGGCCTCACAACAAGGGCATTCAGATCCCCACACGCTGGCCTCGAGAAATCAGCGAGTTTGAAGTGACCAAATGTCTGCAGTTCTCGTCCCCCTTCATTTTCGCAGGGGCTCTTGCCCGCGACCATTCATTGGACGATGACGTCTGGCACAGCATCACCCGGACCAATGATATGACAGAGAATATTTAGTAAGGGACTACGCTGACTAAAACCTTGCACTACATTACAAAACCAAGTGTGCTGATTGGTTCTTGATGTTACTCCAGCGGTCACGGAAGTGGTTTTACACTCGTGACTTACGTCTCTGTTTAGACAAGGACGCTTTTCATTGGACCGGGTCGGTCTCGGGACACAATGGAAAACAAACTTTTGGACTCTTCACCGGACCTGCTTTTCGTGAGGACGAAACGTTTGTTGATATTTTGTTCAGGCAGCAATGTTTAAATATTAACGCAATTTCGGTCGAAAAAGCGTTGCCTGACGTCAAAGTGCTGTGGCCAACGAGGCTGACGCGCTGCCGCCCGTCTAACTTAGCAGAAGGGCGCACGTGCGGCCGACTGCGGCGCGTCCGCCTGCGCGGCGCTTCCCACCTGATGGCGATGGACGGCGGCTGCGGCGCCCAGAGGCCCCTGTGGCGAGCGTCTACCTCTGGCAGTACTGCTTCCGGCGACAGCGTCCGTCACAGCGGCCATGGCTGCCGCCAAAAAGGACCGCCGCCGCCGCCGCGGAGCGACCTCTCGGGGCCGCCGCCGCCTCCGTCTACTGCCACCTCCACCACTGACCGCCGGCCGCCGCCAACGCGGCGCGGCGGCGGCCCACAGTTGGCTGCGCACGACGGGCGCGCCGTTGCCGCCGCGCACCGCGGGCCGCACTGACCGCCCCCACCCGACAGGCGGACCACCGCCCCCATCACTCCATGCACCGCACCGGCTGGAACCCGAAGACCACTCCGGCAGCACATCGCGCGCCGCAGCCAAAGCGGCGCCGGCCGGCAGCGGCCCGGGAGCGCCGGTCTGGCCGTTGCGTCTGCCTGCGGCTCGCCGAACCGCCCCGCCGCACGCGGAGAACGCGGCCGCCTCACGCCACGCCTGCCGACGAACCGACGGCACGCCCCCCACTGCACCCACCACTCACCCGCACACCGCCACAGCAGCCCTCGCACCGCCCGCACGCCCACCACCGCAGCCGACACTCCCCTGCACCCCACCACGCTAGTCGCCGCACCCAACACTCCCCCTCGCCCGACCACGCCAGCCGCCGCACCGACGGCACGCCGGCCACAACACCCTACACTCGCCCGCACCCCACCACACCAGCTCCCGCGCCGACCGCACGCGTACCACAGCACCCTACAATCCCCCGCACCTCACCACGCCAGCCGCCGCACCCAACCTTCCCCCGCACCCCACCACGCCAGACGCCGCACCGACCGCACGCCTGGACCTGCGCGCTCCGCACGCGTGCCGCGCCTTACCCAGGTACACACCATCTCTAACAGCCCCTGTCCGCCGGCCGCCGCCGACACGGTGCCAGGTGGCATGGGCTGATGACGGCGGGCTGCCCCCCGCCGCCCCCCCTCGCCAAGTGCTCATGGCCGTGTCGGCCACCGTCAACGCCGCAGGATACGCACTACTCGCCCTTGCGTCCCTGTCGACGGCGCCGCCCGGCATCGTCGCGCGCGGCGCGCTGGCGCTGGGGGGCCCGCGCGGGGCGGCCGCCGTCGCGGCGGCGGCGGCCGTCGTGGCCGCCCCCCTCGCCGCGTACGAGTGGGTGGTGACGCCGCCGAGGGGGCGCCCGCCCGCCACCCGCGCGCGCGCACGGTGCGGCTGCTTGGCGTGGCGGCGGCGGCGCAAGCGGCAGGCGGCACCGCGTTGGGGTGGGCGTGCCGCCGGGCGGCGGCGGTAGCGGCAGACGCGGCGGCGGCGGCGGCGGCGGCAGCCGCCGCCGCTGCCGCCGCCGCCGGCGGGGGTGCGGCGGGTGCCGCTGCGGACGCTGCCGCCGCTGCCGCCGCGTCGGCGGGCGCGGCCGCCGCCGACGGGTCACCGCTGTCCCTCCACCCCCGCCTGTGGCTCGTGGCCAACTGCCACGCGGCGGTGGCGGTGACAGCGCTCGCCGTCGGCGGCCACCCCGTGTCGCCCGGTGAAGGGGCGGGCGTCGTTTTGGCCGCCGCGAGGGTGCTTACACTGGGAGCCACCCCCGGGCACGCCGGCGGTGTTGCCAGCTCCGCCGCTGCGGGTGCGGCCGCCGCCGCGGCCGACGCCGCCGCCGCCGTGACGGTGGTGGCGGTCAAGGAGGTGGCGGCGGCGGCGCCGCTGTGAGTGGCCGTCAGGGGTCTCTTTTCCGCGACCGCCGCCGCGTATGCGGGGGTGGCAGCCGCCGGCGGCGCGGCGCCGGCGGTCGCCGCCGCCCTTGGCATTGGCGGCGGCGGTGGCGGCGGTGGCGGCGCGAGCGAGGCCCCGTCGTGGGCCACTCTCGGCGCGGCGGTCGCCACCCCCGCCGGCGCCGCGGCGGTCGGGGCGGCGGTGGCGGGCACAGCCGCGGCGGTGGCCGCCCTCCAGCGCCTCCCCCCCATGGCGGTGGCGGCGGCGCAGATGGGCGCCTCCGCCGCAATTGCCGCCGTCGCGGCGGCGCCGGGGGCGTTGCCGCCGCCGCCGCTCGCCACGGTGGCGGCAGCGGGCCGACCCCAGGCGGGATGGCCGTTTCCGCTGCCTGCCCAACGCCGCGACTCACCTGCGCACCCGTCGGGCACCCCCACGCCCCGCACCGCCCACCGGCGCGCCCACCGACACCCGCCAACTATCCTTCACTGTCCATGCATCGGGCGACCAACGCAGCGCCCACTGAGACGCCACTGAGGCCGGCGCCGGGGGTATCCCCCCGCCCCCGTAGACTCGGTCGATACAAGAGTGTGTTGGAAAAAAAAAAACCCTGCCCAGTGTAGAAAAAAAACCCTGTTGTATGCCTGCCTCCTCTATCATGTACTACGTCATGTTAGTCAATATACGGGGCAAGCAGATCGCATCGATCTCGGAAGATGTCCGCAGTCAGGTCTTCGTGCAGGCTCTCGCACTCCGCTGAGTTCTGCGTCTCAGCCCACGCGTCAGAGTTGGCGGCAATGCCGGCGGCAGGCGGGTGGGAAGCCGGATGCACGACATGGGGTGCGTTGCCGGCGGCGCCAATGTTCCCCATTGCGTCTGCGACGCCGCCGGCGCCATCGGCGGCGCCGCCACCAGGTGCAGGTCCCCCGGCGACGGCAGCTCCGACAGTGTGCGCCACCCCGCTCTGTCCATCCCCACAACCCGGCGCGCCGCCAGCATTTCCACCTACGCCAGTGTTAGTCCCACCAGCACCCCCCTCCACGCGTCGTCGGAAACTCAAAAAGCTACTGCGTCGCCTCTCCACGCACATGTTGTGCAAATTACAAATGGCCTTGTACGTCGTGACCAGCTGGGACACAGACAAGCACCGCCCAGTGTGCAAGGAGATGTGAAAGCGCTTCATGAGGACGCCGAACAGGCGCTCCACGTCCTTCCGGATCGCCTCTTGAAGGCGGTTGGACGTCGTCTGCTCCTCGGTGCACGGCTTGGGGTGAGGCGAGATCAGGAAAGCGAAACGCGGGTAAATCCCGTCAACAAGGTAGTAGGTCAGCGTGCGCGTGCGGCCGTTGATAGTGTAGGACTTGTTGCGCGGAGGCCACCGACCGCCAGTAACGTCCAGGTACAGTGGAGACTGGTGCATCACGTTGATATCGTTCAAACTGCCGGGCGCGCTGACAAACAGGTGCCATATCCACAGGTCCTCGTCGCATACAGCTTCGATGACAATGCCGCGCTTGCCCTTCCGACTCTGGTACGCCCCCGCCATCCCCGTGGGGCACTGATGCCACTCCCAGTGGCA
>Ga0209093_1002397_pt1 | contig 10453 bp, 4 predicted proteins | sample SidtaG_4_FD_187450 | JGI IMG/M metagenome (GOLD analysis project Ga0209093, IMG submission 187450) | Marine algal microbial communities from Sidmouth, United Kingdom - Sidmouth_Male1 metaG (SPAdes) (version 2) | ecosystem: Host-associated > Algae > Red algae > Unclassified | place: Sidmouth...
GGGGGGGGGGGGGGGGAGGAGGTGGTCGGCGCCGACGCTGCCGCGCTCGACGTTGCTGACGTGTTTCCGGTGGGGGATGGTGCCTCCCCGCCGCCCCCACCGACGGTCGGAGGGAGGGTGACGGCGCCTCGGACGGCGCGGGCGACACCGGCGGCGGCGGCAGGGGCGCTGGTGGAAATTCCCGTGCCCACCAACAACCCCCCCCGTACGCCCTCCCCCCCGTCCCCCAGCTCGGCGGAGGCGTGCATGGCCGCGTCCACCCACCTCGTCGTCAGCACCAACATGTCGGTCTTCCACGGGGAACCCGGCGCGGACGCCCTCAAAGCCGCCCTCACCTCCCTGTCGGAGCGCCTCGCCGGCACCGACGGTCAGTCGCCGCCACCGTGCCGGCCGGCCGCGGCGGCCACGCACCCGTGCCACCGCCGTGAGCGGTCGGTGGTGGTGGATGTGGGCGCCAACCGGGGCCAATCCCTCGGCACGTGGGCGGCCATCTACCCGGGCGCGGGGATGGTGCTCGTGGAGGGCAACCCGAAAACGGCGGCGGTGCTCGCGGGCGTCATTGACGCGCACATGGCCAAGCTGACGGCCGCCGCCGCCGCCACCGCGGCGGCGGCGGGCGCACCGGCGGCGTCGGTGCCGTCGCCCGTGCCGCGGGTGCTCCTCGCCCGCGCACTCGTTGGCAATGAGAGCCGCGTCGTCAAGTTCCGCTCCTCCATTGGGGGGAAGAGCTCGGAGATGTCGGGCATCTACCCGTCGAATGTGCCCGAGGTGAAGCATGCCGAGTTTGAGTACTTTGTACGTTGGTCGATGTGCCGCTCGTGAGGCTTCTGGTGAGTCTGTCGCCGTCTTGCAGCTCGAGGTGTGCCTTTGGTGGTTGAGGCGACCTGTGGACGTGCCGAGCACGCCTTGACCAACGGCAGCACTAACCATCTTCCACTTTTCTACACTGGTCACTCGCTCTGTGCATGCCTACACTCTCATCACCTCGATTGGGCCGCGGTGCCCCCTGCACAGAAAGTGCCGATGGAATCGCTCGACACCATCCTGCGCAAGGCCACCGCCAGCCTCCCCCCCCCCGAGCGCCTGCCCCGCACGGGGCGCCCCCACCACAGCCGCAAGTACGCGGTCGACTTGCTCAAGACGGACACGGAAGGCTACGACGTGGTCGCCCTCACGGGTGCTCCCCAGACGCTCGCGTCTGCGCGCTTTGTCCTTTGGGAGTGCCACATCAAGATGGCGACCACATCAGGCCCCGGCACTTCCCACGCGGGCGCTGCGGCGGCACTCGCGGCGGCCGGATTTGAGTCGTACAAGCTCAGCCCGCAAACCATCCTGCGCTTTGACGGCAAGTGGTACGATTGGCGGTTGGACAAGGGGCGCTATATGGGCTGGCACAACTGCCTCGCCGTGCGGCGGGACGACCCGCTGCGGCGGCCGCTGCTGAGCGCGCTCAATGGGCTCCCCGAGTGTTCGGTACCGTGGGGGTTGGACCCGGTCAAGGCGCAGCGTGCAGTCGGGCGGCCATAGGCGAGTAGCTCTTGGGACGGGGCGACCAAGGGGAGCGTGTTGTTGGCAGCCGAAAGACGTCACCGAGCAGCCGGCTTGAGCTTGCGCTCCTTTCGCTTCCCAACCAGACAAGCCTGGTGCACAATCTCTCCACCTGCTTTGCGGAGTTGCAGAGCGCATCTCGCTGGCGGCGAAGAACTGAGAGACAGTGGGCAATCCGCTGCATCAATGGGCGTCGAAACATGCCAGCCTAGGCTGGCTGGCGCCGTCGGATAGCGCGACGGGTGACGCCGACTTGAGAAGACAGCTGGTGCTAGTGTGCTCGCGGGCAGCTGCGATGCGTGCGGTACCCACGCTGTGAGTGAGCAATGTGGGGCTCAGCACCGCTGCATGATGAACAACACTCAGACGTCGGAGGAAGAAACAACTGATGCCTTCCGGGCAATGGCGGCCTCCTTTTCGGTACAGGACGTGTCCACGGCTGCAGCCAGCTGGCGGGCAGGGGGGCAGGTGTGTGGGGGAAAGAGTGGGACGCAGCTGGGGAAGAAGCGAGTCGTCGTCGACCATCATTTCCCATCACTTCAGCCGCCCTCAATTCTACGAGCCACTCGCTCCGTCTTCCACCGTGGAGTCGTGCACGGGAGATCGATGAACTAGCCAGCGAACCAAATCGCTTCAATGGGCGTCTTCTAAGGAAACAACCGGCACGGTCACCCGCTGATCTGGGCCGCACACTCCTGCCGTCCACGTGACAGAAGTTCCATGCGCCTCTTGAAGGTGATGCAAGGCTTACTCCCACCAGGGCCGTCCTCGGCAGGCACACCGAGCTGGGCCCAGCCCCACAATTGGCCGTTGCGCGGCCCAGAGATTTGCGTGGCCCCCCGGGTTAGCATTGACCCGTCGTCACCCCGCTCACCCCCCCCCCCCCCCCCCCCCCCCCCCCCCCAAGGCCGCTGGGAAGCGGGGCAGAAGAGCTCCTGGAGCCCCCGATCTGCGAACCCCTCTGCCGCCCCGCGAGGCGGACGGCGAACAAATAGCCCCTGGTCGCCTCTGAGCGGCGTCGTCGACCTCTGCTCGCGTTGTTCTGAGGCTGGCGGCCGCCGCCGAGAGACCTTGCAGATTTAGTTTTCAATACTTTTTTGGACAGAGACCGTCGCCTGGGGCCAGGTCTGGCCCGAAGCACTGGACCGCTGCGGACACACTAGCAGCGCCCGCCGCTTTGCAACGACACGGCGGAGCTCGTCAATTCTCCAACGGTCGACGGGGAGGCGTGGGGAGTCGGCCACGGCCCAAGGCCGCCGAAGCGCCTGCTCCACCCCACCCCACAAGCCCGATTGTTCTTTGTCCGCGCGGCCACCCGGCGTCGTTCGACGCGTGCGATTTTGGCCGATCCCGTCGGCCGCGCAGACCAGCGTCTATTGGCTGGGATATTTTCACAGGCGCGGGGGGCCTGCTGCCGTTGCTTGCCCCCGTTGTCCGCAGCAGCCGTATCGGGGCTCTGCCCTGGGCATTCTGGGGTCTCCTTGTTTTTTTTTCTTGGCATCTGGTGTCCCCCGGACCCGTGTGACGGTCTTGTTCGCGTTGCGCGTGTCCGCGCGCCGCGCGCGTTGAAGCGGTGTGCGGCTTCGCGTGTGGTGGGCGGGTGCGTCTGTCGGAGTCCCCGCCCCGCGGCGGTCGCTGTCGTCCGGGGGTGGGAGGGGCGCGCGGCCCCGCCACGCGCCGCGCCCGCAGCGGCGGTGGGGCCATTGGGTGCTCGGCGGCGCACACCGCCGCCCACGCCCACCGGCAGCAGCAGCCTGTCCCCACGTCGCTGTCCGCGCTGCGTCTTTGCGCCCCCGCCGCGCCGCGTCCCGCGTTGCCGCGCCTTCGCTTGGCCCGTTGCTGTCGCAGGGCGGCCACCGCGGCCTCCGCCTACGGGGGGGGTGGGGTGGTCCCGGACCAGGTGGGGGTACGGCGCCCGCGCACCACGCCTGTGCCAGGGGCCCTGTCGCCGTCGACCGGGTCGCGTCGAGTTCGTGGGGGAGGGTGGTAGCGGTCGGCGCTTGAGTATTCACGCAGGGAGGGGCGACGCAACCGGCTCCGACCGTGCGCCGGCCGCCACTCCGCGCGTCACGCGTGCCTCGGCCAGCTGCGGCTGCGCACGGCAGAGCTTGTGAGCTACCCAGGCGGACCGCCGCAGCCAACCGCGACCGCTACCGCTATCGTCGCCGTATCGCGCGGCCTTGTCCGGGGGGAGGGGGGGGGGCGAGTGAGCCTGGCATCCACGCGCTGCCACGGGGTGACACCCCGAGCTGTGCTCCTCTTGTTTCTTATTTTTCGATTGTCTTCCTTATTTTCGTGCGTTCCGACGGCCCGTGCTGCCTCTTTGTGTGTGTTTTTGTAGCTGCCTTGGTTCGCTGCGCAGAGGGGCGGCTCGCTGTTGTTGCCACTGCTTTCCGCATCTTGCGGAGACCCTGTGTGTCCTCGTTCCGCTGTGCATACACGGAGCTGTGCCGGTGTACGTACGGGGGGGAGATCGCTGCGTTGCTGGTTGGCGACACGCGCCTGCACCACGCTGCTGGTGTGTGTGCGGGGCTGACCTGCGGGCCCCGACGCTCCGCCACTACTTCTTGCGTGTGGCGGCGACTGCGGGGCAGGTCATGCGCCGGCGGCACGGGGGGGGGCTGCTGCAACGGTGCTGAGCGGGTGGGAGAGGGGGGAGTGGGCAGCCGGGATGGCAGCGTCGGGGCCGAGCCGGGTGCGGATGTCCACCGCCCATGACTCCCTCGCGGAGCTGTCTGCGATGGCACACGCGCAAGCAACGGTGCCGCCATCGCGGGGCTCTGCCCCGCCCAACTGTGGGGCGGGGGAGGGAGGAGGGGCGTCACGCGACGGCCGCGCCAAACTGTGGGGTCCGCTGGGCTCTCGCCCACGCGTGGGCGGTAGCGGGGGCGGTGGTTGTGGTGATGGCGACAATGATGGGGGCGAGCACGGCGGGGATGCGCCGCTATCGACAGAGGACGGCGGCGCTGCTGCTGCGGATGGCGCCACTGGTATGACCGGTGATTCTCCGGACACGGGCGCGGACCCAACCAAGTGGTCACAACTCGCGCGCCACGACTCGCTGCAGGCGCTGTCGGGGATGGCCGCGTCGGAGAGCGAGGATGCCATGGGCCGCTCTGCCTCCCCCGCATCGCCTGACAGCAGCTTTGGTTCCTCGAGCGAGGAGGAGGGCGCCTCGTCGTCGAGCGACACCAGCCCCTTGTCGGGGGACCGGTGTGCGCTCGGTGGGACTACCAGCGCCAGCGGCGGTGCCGTCGGCGCGCTGTCGGGCCCAAGACCGGGCGGCGGGGGGGGCGCTGCTCCCGGCGAGGCAGTGCCTTCCGGGAAGCGACCGGCTGTGACGGCGACGTCGCCTCCGACTGGCGAGCAGTCGATCTCTCCATCCGGTGTGCGCGGCGGGGACCCACTGTCCCAGCCAGGCTCTCCGAAAGGCGCCGTTGCGCCTGAACGGAAAAAGCCGAAGCGAAAGCCAAAGGTGGTGACCGAGGAGGACACCCCTCGCGACGGTAGCATTGTCGTCCATGGCGTCGACGGGGACGGGCGGCAACGGCTCGTGCGGGTCACGCCCGGTCAGACGTTGTTGGCCCTGTCGGGAATGGGCTTGAAGGGTGTCTCCCTCGACGCGCTGACGACGTCGGTGGACGTGGCGCATTCCATCACGGAGGTGACATTGGCCGCCAACGAGCTGGACTACGTCGACCTCTCCCCGTTGGCGTGGTGCCCGCAGCTGATAGCCCTCTCCCTCAACGGCAACGCGCTGCTGCGCGTGGATTTGGCGCCGCTGGCTGCGTGCAAGAAGCTTGAGCGGATTTGGTTGCACGGGAACCAGCTAGAGCGTGTTGACCTGGCACCGCTGGCCGCGTGCACCGCCCTCCGCTCGCTGTACCTGGACAAGAACCGGTTGGACGATGTGAGCGTGGACCTGGGTCCGCTGGCCCAGCTGCCGACACTCCGCTCGTTGCGGCTTGGGGGCAACAAGCTGGGCGGCTTTTTGGACGTGGCGCCGCTGGTCACGTCCAAGCTCTCCCTCATCGATGTTGATGGCAGCGTAACGCTCGTCGCTAGCACGGCGGCGGTATCCAATGTGACTGCGCCGGCGTTGCGCAAGCGTGCCGGTTCCATCTCGTGGGTGACCCCCACGCCAAGACCTCTCCAATTATCGAGCGGACGCAGTTCCCCCGCTGGTGGTAGCGGCAGTAGCGGGGGCGTTACGGCCGCCTCCACTGCGACGTCCCCCCCCCTCGCGCCGTCCAACGGCAGCTACTCCCCTCTTGACGGGGAGAGTGGGCAGGCGGCCGCGTCGGCGCTGCCCCCAACGCCGCCGGCGGGCGTCAGTGACGCAACCGCGTCGGTGATCTTACCCGCCAACGGTCAGGCCCGGCGTGTTGGGTTGGTGCGCTCCAGTCCGCCCCCTTCGACGAGGCGTTCGCCGCCGCCGTATCGGTCGGTGCCCCAAGAGCCCGCCCCACGGACGTGTGTGTTTTCGGGCGGCGGCACCGTGTCTCCACCGTCGCCGTTTGTGTCAGATGGCAGCCATGGGCTGTTGCGCCACTCCAAGCGCGACGCAGGGGGACACGGGCTGGACCCAGGGAGTTGCCTCAACGACGGGCCGGGCGGTACCATTGATGGCAACGCGCCTCGTGTGGGGAGCCTCCTGTCGGCCAATGGAGTGCCCGTGTCGGCGGCGGACTCGCTCGGCTTGTCCTCCCGGTCGAGCGACTCGGGCATGCCGCTGTCCGAATCGATGGGTGTCAAGCCGGCCCCATCTGTCATCAATGTGCTGCTCATCGGCTTCCGGCGGCTCTCCCGCTATGCTGTGGAGGACACGCTGGTCGCCTGTGGGCGCGTCATGATCGATGCACTGACGCTCGAGGCGGCGTTGAAAGACGCTTCCACTGTGCGGCGGGCGCACGTGGTGTTGGTGCAGGCGCCGGGAATTGAGGCGCTGCAGCGGGTCACACGCGTCGCCGGCACCGTACCGGTCTTTGTCATCGGCTCGGAGCGCTATCGCAACACGCCTGCGGGCGACGCGGCGGTGGCGGGGGGCGCCACCTTTTGCCACGACCCTCTTGCCAAGGACGACGGGCAGCGCGTCTACTCGTCGGCGGTTCGGTTCGCGCGCAACTCGGGTGGCGCAAAACCCAAGGCAGCCGCTGCGAGCAAGGCCGACGCGGCGGATTCCTTGACCGGCGACGCGGATTTGGATGCGGAGCGGCTCAGCGAGCGGATGGCCGTGGAAGCGGCTTTTGCAGACCTCGGCAACGAAGCATCCCTGGACGAGCTTGGCGACGTGGCCAAGGCAGTCGGTCTTCCCCGCTGTGCAGCGCCGATGCTCTTCCGGGCGGCGCGGCAAATGCAAAACGGGCGCGGCATGCTCTCTTCCCGCGTCGACCTCGAATCGTTCATGCGGCTATGGCGGACGACGCTTGCTCCCGAGCCCGACTCGGACGCGCGACTGTACGTTCTGCTCGCTTCGCCGCGGTCGCCAGCTGTGGGGGTGCCCGGCGTGCACGACCACGGGTTGGTACGGGCGCGCACGGCGCCATTGCCAACGTCGTCCGCCGCTGGTGGTCGATCAAAGGACTTTCTCACCCGCAAAATGTCCCGTTGCATGTCGCGGCGGTGTGCCGCGCGCTCTGGTGGGGGTGTATCCGTCAAGGCGCTGGAAGCGCTCGTGGCGGCCTTCATGGACGACCAGCGACCGCGCTTTGGCCCTCACTCGGCTGTCAAGGTGGAGGAGGCGGCGGTGATTGGCGCATCGACGTTGACGATGGCGCTCCACGGGGGCTCCCGCTCCTCCCGCCCTCTCACCGAAGCCGAACTCCGCAAGCGGAACCTGAACCGGGCGCTCATCGCCGCCGAGTCGGGAAAATACTTTGGCGTCGCATCAGGGCTTGCACCGGAGCGGCTGCGGTCCGTCAAGGCGGGCTTTGCCGCCGCCGCGGGCCTGCCCGTCGGTGCCGGCTCGTCGGCATCTGCTCTCGGCTACTCCCTCTCTCTCCATGACGTGCAGCGGCTCAACGCGGCGCGGGGGGCGCTGATCCCCCGCGCCGTTGACGGTGTGCTGTCGGCGCACTGCGACGGGCGGAAACGCATGGGCCTCGGGGAGTTTGCGCGCCTTTCGACGGCGCTCTCCGAACCCGGCTCCCTCGCTTCTGCCGAGTACCTGTTTGCGGCGCTCGACTCGGACATGGATGGCTACTGGTCGCCCGCCGACGTGCGGCACGTGCACATGGAGAAGGAGCGGCTGCTGCTGCGCGACACTCTCGTTATCAGCGACGTCAAGGACGTGTGGTCGTGCCTCGTCGACATGATTCGGCCGGCGGATGAGCACCGGGGCATCTCCCGCGCCGAGTTTCTCCGCCTGGACCACAAGGACCGCAAGACGGTGTTGCTCAGCTTGGCGTTCAAGGACGACGACATGGCCGTGCTCAACATTCGCGCAACGCTCAAGGCAGCGCACGGGACGAGCCGGCCCGTTTCGTTTTGAGTGGGCCCCCCCCCCAATCCCTTTTCTTTGTCCTCGATAAGGGAAAGGAAGCGGGGGGGGGGGGGAGTTGCTGACAGTGACGGAGGAGATGGGGTGGGGGCAGTGCGGGTGGACAGTATGTATTTTCGCTGTATCATGCATTGTATCGTGGGGTGTGCTGCGTGTCGTTTCTGTGTGCTGATATCTTTTCTGTTCTCGAGCTTTTCTCTCTTCCTCTTTTTCCTACTTGTATGTGCGCACCGTGTTTGCGTCGGTGTCGCTTCTTCTCCTTTTTTTCTTATTGTTTTGTTGTTTTTCTCTTCTCTTGTATACTGCTGGTTTTGCGCTTCGCCGCCATGGCCACACGCATCTTTTTGCACCCCCGCACGCCGTTGCGCCCGCACTCGCCTCATGACCCGTGGAGCTGGCGGCGGCCGGCGCCCGCCGCGTTCCCCGCCGCGGCGGCCACCCCCCCTCCTGAGGGCGCGGCGCCTGCGACCAGCCCCCCCCGCCCAAACGCGGCCAAGCCACTCAACCGCACCGCCCGACAAAAGAGCGTCACCGAGTTGGCCGCCACGACCTCCACCTCCACCCAATCCCCCACGGCGGCGGGGCGCCCGCGGAGGCCACCGCCGCCCCCACCCCCCGCCCCACCCAACACCGTGTCGGCGGCAAAGAGCGCCCGCCGGTTGCCGTCGGTGCGGCCACTCCACACCGCCCCGCCCGCCGCGTCGCCGCCGTCGGCGGCGGCCGCACCGCCGGCAGCGGCGGCCGCCGCCACGCCCGGCACGCGCACGCTGCCCCGACGGCCGGGCCCGTCGACGAGCACCAGCTGGCGGGTGCCGACGAGCGCACCCGCCCGCGCCGCGGCCACCGCGTGAAAGGTGTCAATCACCTCGCGCAGGCGGGCAGCCTTGACGCCCGCCCCCACCGTGTCGGCCAACCGCACCGCCGCCGCCGTCTTGGCGCGCTCGCTGTACGCAAACATGTAGGCCGCGTCGTAGCCGACCGCCCGCAGCAGCCGCAGCGTCGCCGCGTGGTCGTCGGGCGTCTCCCCACAAAAGCCCGCAATGACGTCGGTGGAGAGCGCCAGGTGGCCGTCCCCGCCCGCAGCCGCGCGCAAGTCGGCGACGAGGCGGAGGTACGCGTCGACGCCATAGCCGCGGTTCATCCGCCCGAGCACCACGTCCGAGCCCGACTGGACGGGCACGTGGACGGCGCGGCAGAGGTTGAGGGGGCCGCCGGCGCCGTGGAGGGCGACCACGTCGGGCGTGTAGTCTTTGGGGTGGGGGGACGTGTAGCGGACGCGCACGCCGGGCGCCGCGTCGCAGACGGCGGCGAGGAGCGTGGCGAAATCCGTGCCGCCGGCGGGGGCGGGGACGACCGCCCGGAAGCCGTCGGCGAGCGGCCGCACGCCAGCATCGCCGCTGCTGCTGCTGCTGCCGCCGCTGCCGCCGCTGCCGCCGCTGCCGCCGCTGCCGCCGCCGCCGACGCCGCCGCCGCCGCCGCCGCCGCCGCCGCCGCCGCCACCAGCCGACGGGGACGACCGCGGGTGCGGCGACGGCAGCGGCGACACGGACGAAAAGTCCCGATATGCATTGACATTCTGCCCGAGGAGCACCACCTCCCGCACGCCCTCGTCGGCGAGGCGGACAACCTCCTCAAGAACCGTCGGTGCCGGCCGGGAGCGCTCCCGCCCCCGCGTAAACGGCACGACGCAGTAGGCGCACGCGGAATCACAGCCGCGCATGATCGACACAAACGCCGACGCGCCGCCGCCGCCGCCGTCCCGCACGGGCGCCACATCCGCGTACGTTTCCTCCGTGCTCAGCTGCACGTTAAAGGCGGCGGCGGCGGGGGCGGCGGTGCCGCCGCCGCCGCCACCGCCACCGCCCCCGCCGTCGCCGTCGCCGGCCGACGCGACCGCGTGGAGGAGGCGCGGCAAGTCGCGGTACGCGTCGGGGCCAACGACCACGTCGACGAGGCGGTCGGGGCCGGTGAGGAGCGACGCTTTGAGGCGCTCCGCCATGCAGCCGAGCAGCGCAAACACCTGCGCGGGGGGGGGGGCGCCGCGGCCGGCGCGCGCCGCGCCGTCGGCGACCGGCGGGGCACCCGCGGCGGCGGCGGTGGCGGCGGGCGGCGGCGGCGGCAGGGGCGGGAGGCCCGGCCGACGCCGCCGCGGCGGCACCCGCCGCTTGCGCTCCGCCGCCCGCAGCGCGCGGAGGCGCGCCCACACCCGCCGCTCCGCCCGCTCCCGAATCGCACACGTGTTGAGGGCCACGACCGCCGCGGCGGCTGGGGTGTCGACGGGCACGTAGCCCGCGTCGGTGAGCAGCCGCCGCACCACGTCCGTGTCGGCCACATTCATTTGGCAGCCGGCGGTCTCGAGGTACACCCCGCGGCGGTCGGGGGGCGGGGGGGGGGGGCCGCCCCCCC
>Ga0209093_1002398_pt1 | contig 10452 bp, 5 predicted proteins | sample SidtaG_4_FD_187450 | JGI IMG/M metagenome (GOLD analysis project Ga0209093, IMG submission 187450) | Marine algal microbial communities from Sidmouth, United Kingdom - Sidmouth_Male1 metaG (SPAdes) (version 2) | ecosystem: Host-associated > Algae > Red algae > Unclassified | place: Sidmouth...
CGTTACAGGTGGTGGCGTTGCCGGCGGCGGCGAGTGCTGTCGGTTGGGGCCTTGGGGGAAGCGGCGGGCGTTGCAGGTGGCGGCGTTGCCGGCGGCGGCGAGTGCTGTCGGAAACGGCGCTGGGAGCGGCGGCTGGCCCTGTCAGTGGTGTCGTTCGGGGCGGCGGCGTTCTGGGCGAAACTCCCTGTCAGGGGTGACACGACCCCCCGGCATGAGCAGGGGACGGGTCGTGAACAGTCAAGCAACACCCTCCTAGGGGAGTAGCGTGGGACAACCCCCTTGGGGGGGTGTCCAGAGAGCCCCAGGGCCACACATGAAACGACCCCTGTAGAGGGGCGTGAGGCGGGGAACAACCGATCGGGCCCCCCTGGGGGGGGTCTGACACACGCAAGGGAGACACACGTCATCCCGAATCCGGGCCCTCTGGGGGGACCGGGAAGCTTGTGGAAGCTTCCGCAATCCGAGCGTAAGCCGGACCGAGATATCATCTCGACCAGGGATAAAATCCCACCGGAATTCTATCCGGCAAAAATGAAAAATCTTGGGATAAGTCCCGAGGTTATGGTTTTGGGTAAATCCTGAAATCTAGGAAGTTTTAGCCATTTTCCTGCTTCCGCCCGAGGCGGGCGGGGGTCCCCTTCAAGTGGAAGGGCTGTCAGGGATGCTGGGCAGGGGCCACTAGAGGCCCGGGCCTGAGACCGTGGCCCGTTGAAAACCGGCCCCCCTCTGGTAGCGCCAGGGGGTCGGGATTGTGCATGTCCTGCGTCTTGTTTCTGAGAGTATATGAGAGTAAGCTTTGGGGTCATCCTGCGTGTTCGAAGAGATCATCGTTGCGTTTGCGTTGCTTCCGTCGTTTCTGTGCGCTTCGCGCCCAGTGATCCCGGCGTTCGCGTTGTGACTCTGGCGTAGCGTTCCGCATCTTGTGCTGGGTTTTCTGACGGGGTTATATCCCGTTGGCTGTGGGGAAAGGATCCAGTACATTTGGTGGTTCAGCGGGGGACAGGGTCAAGCCCTTCCTGATCAGTCGGGCCGTCCCTGTTCGTTTCTTACGGTGGACTTGCTCTCTTTGTCTTACCCTTGGGTGTGACTGGTTGACTGTTTGATTGGATTCTCCCACGGGGGAGTCGGGCTTCCATCGTTATGGATAGCATGGGGGGGATGTTGTCCCGCGCAGAAGGCGCGGGCTTCTCTTCACGGGGCGTCCATGACGGAGCTAGTGAGGGCTCAGGGCCGGGAGGCCTTTTGGGGGACCCTCCTCACGTGGAGGGTCGCGCGCGCGTGTCCACGAGAGTGCGTGGCTCCGCGAGCGACGGAGGCGGGGGCGGTGACGGACTCCCGTTCCCCCCTTCTGATGAGATCGCCACAAGGGGTCGAGAGAGAGTCTCCCCCAGAGTGCCGGGACCCCTGGGGGGTGGAGGAGAAGAGGTCCCACCCCAAGAACAGGGGCAGTAAGACGGTCGGGCTCGGCGGGTTAGGCCCGCCGGCTGCCCCCATACACCCCCACAAGTCAGTGGGGTTGGGGTTCCGCAAGGGGCCCTGGAAGGGGGCGCCTTTTCGGCGGCCCTACGGGATTCACTGAATGCGTTCATAAGCCCGTTGCATGAACGGCTGTCTTTCTTGAGGACAGCCCTTGGGGCCTCCCGACGGTCGAGACGCCGTCGTCGCCGATTGAGCTCCTCCTCCTCGGATGGGGAGTACTCCGGTGGAGACGGAGGACATCATGTGCCCCGACGTGCGGTAGCACGCGCCCTAGGGCGCGAGCTAGAGGGAGACCCTCATCGCCGACTTCCCGAGAGGATCATCCCTGCGGATGATCGGTATGCCGTGATTCTGGATTCTGTATCGTACGCCTTGGCGAATACGGACGTTCGGTATGACTGGACGATGGCACACGGCCTAGGCCGTCTGCGCAAGGATGTCTCGGCCACCTTTGGTCGAGACGCAGAATGGGATGGGACGCCAGTCTTAGGCGTCTTTGAGTTCTTGAACCCCTTTGTAAAATCGGGGAGTGACAATGATGTGTCAGAGGGCAGAGCCCTCTATCTCCTCCCGGAGTTCACCAAGGGTGATCTGAAACGGGAGTTTTACACCATCGTGCCGTCCCTCCAAGGAGGACGGAGTGGAGAGGTCAGTTCCTATGTGGAACTGGTCAACTGGCTCCTCCGCAAATATGCGGACGAGCAGTCGCTAAGCGACCAGGACGCTCTGTTCCACGGAGCCTCCCAGGAGGACGGGGAAACCGAGAACGATTTCTACGTACGCCTTAGGGGGTTAAGTCGCCTCTGTGGGTATATGCACACAGAGGGCCAGATGAAGAGCCGCTACATGCAGGGGCTCGGTTGGGAGATTCGCGCAGATGTGCGCGAACACAACACCGACAATATGCTGATGGACCTCCTGGTGCAATATGCCCAGAGGAAGGGTGACGTCTGTCGCAGGCGTCACGAGGAGCAGCAGGCCGAAGGGGCCCGACGGGCCGAGGTCCGTCGAGAGCGCCGAGCCGCCCGGCCGACACCACGCAAGTATGTCACCGCGGCGGTGACAGCCCCAAATATGGTGGGGGAAGTCCCGGCAGGTCCTTCCCCAGGGAGTAAAGGGCGCTTTGGGCAGCCCAGGAACTACAACTGCCTCGCAGGTAACTTGCGAGGACATTTCTTCCGTGAGTGTCTTCGCCTTGACGCGGTGACCAAGGCCCTGTTAAACAAGGCCTATGAGGAGCGTACGGCGGAGCGTCCTCAAAAGGACCAGCGCCGTCCTACGCAGACGGTGGCAGCTGTGGGCACAAGCCTAGGGCCACCGTGGTCGTCATCGGATGACAATCCACCCCCACGGGTGGAGGCCGAAGAGTTGGACCAGGAAAACAAGTCCTCCTCGGAAAACGAGTAACGGGGGCGGTGGTCCCGCCTCCCCCGACAACTCTAAGGGCAACAAGGAGGTACAAGTGTTCCCAGCGAGCCGGGAAGAACTGGCCGAAACGGCCACCTGGGGTATCCCAAGGGAAACCCGCTGAGGGCACGGCAAGTGTATTCATGCCCTCTTCTAGCTATAAGCTAGTGGTCGGGTTATTCCTGACGGAAGGTTTCGACCTTACCACTCGGGCCATCCTGGATACTGGGAGTGGCCCCACGCTGATAAGCCGGCAGTTACTGCCGGACGACACCCCGCTACAACCCCTAGGGGAGTGGGCCTCTATGTTCCACAATGTCAATGGGGGCTGGCTCCCCATTGTGGGTTCAGTATGTCTTGGTGTGGCCCTTGGGGGCCAGACCTCCTGCATCTCCTTTGGAGTTATTGACAATATGAGCGTCCCAGCAATACTGGGCGCATCCTTTATGGATATCGCAACAAGGAATATTGCGACTCAGAAGCAACATGCGGAGCTCCTCAATGGTACCAAGGTACCTATCCGAAGAGACGGTGCCCGCAAGGGGCACCCGATCGCGTCCGTCAGCGCGGTATGTGCGTGCCCCCAAGGGGGAACGGCTAAGCTAAGGCCGGCGAGAAAGACTCGGGTAAAACCCAGGACTATTGCACATATCCCCGTGAAGGGTACCTACACGGGGCATGGCTTCGTTACGGGGCGACCCCTGTTATACCACAACCATGGTATACAGGTCGCTCAGGGACCCGCCATCATGATGGCGGGCGAGCCGATAACCGTCCGAGTGATGCACTTGGGCGCTACGCCCCTGCGGCTGACGACCGACATGACCGTGGGGTTTAGCGACCCCTATGAGGGGCAGACCTATGAGGTGCCCCGGGACAAACTCCCAGAGCGCGACCAGACCTCCAAGGAGGAGAAAGACTCCCCACTCCCAGGAGTGGACGTGTCGTCGGTACCCGACGGATGGTCAGGGGCCCTTAGGGCCCTCTTGAAGAAGCATGCACCCCTCTGGGGGGGTAACTTGGGGTTGATACGCGGTTTGGAACACAGCATCCGCCTACAGTCCGGGGCTGTCCAGGTGAGGAAGCACCCCTACAAGGCCGGGCCTTTGGCCCGGGAGAGAGAGAAAGCTGAAGTCGAGCGCATGCGCTCGATGGGGGTTATAGAACCCTCTACTGGGGAATGGGCTAGCCCAGTCGTTATGGTGCCGAAGCCTGACGGCTCGGTGCGCTTCTATATTGACTACAGAAAGCTGAACTTGATGACCGTCAAGGATGCGTACCCCATTCCTAGAATGGATGAATGCATTGATTCCCGAGGGGATGCCAGGGTCTTCTCCACCCTGGACTGCAACGCCGGCTACTGGCAGATACCAGTAGCCGAGGACGATAAACACCTTACGGCGTTCACGTGCCATTCAAGCGCGTGGCAGTGCGTGCGCCTCCCCTTTGGGTTGTGCAATGCCCCTTCCACCTTTCAAAGGGCTATAGATATGATCCTGGCAGGGGTCAAGTGGCAGATATGCTTAGTATATCTGGATGACGTTATCGTCTTCTCCCGTTCCCCAGAGGAACACTTACAACACCTTGATGAGGTGTTGAAACGCCTAGGAAAGGCAGGGGTTACCTTAAAGGCGGCCAAATGCCACTTCTTTCAAGAAGAAGTGGAGTACCTCGGCCGTGTTATCAGGCCGGGACGAGTACATGTCCTGGAGAAGAATCTCCGGGCACAGAGGGGTCTCGGGTGTCCGGAGACCCAAACCCAGATGAAGAGTTTCCTGGGTATGTGCGGCGTATATCGCCGCTTCGTGGCCGTCTTCGCCAAGATAGCGAAGCCGCTTACAGCCTTGACGAGCACTAAGCCCCCCAAGAGGTTACGTCTCCCTAGGGAGAAGGAGTCTGAGGCTTTTGAGGATCTACGAGGGCGGCTTTTAGCCGCCCCCATTCTCGCTCTCTCAAGGAGGGAAGGGCACTACATCGTAGATGTAGACGCCAGCTATGAACAGCTGGGTTGTTGCTTACAGCAACAACTGCCCGATGGGGAGAATCACCCCATCGGCTCTTATAGCCGCGCCCTTCTCCCTGCAGAGAAGAACTACTCTTCCACCGAGATAGAGGCGCTCGGCGTCGTCTGGGCAGTGACCTACTTGAGGTCATGCCTCGAAGGGGCAGAGTTTTTGGTGCGGTGTGACCACCGGGCCCTACTATCGGTACTCACAAGCATGAGTCCGAACGCGCGGATAAAGCTCTGGCGACTCCGATTATCGGAGTACACCTATAAAATCCGGCATAAGCCGGGTAAAGACCATAAGGTCGCAGACGCGTTATCGCGTCTGCCCACGGAGGGTCTCGACTCGACTCCCGTGGACGAGGATATCCCTGTCCTGGCCGTCGAAACCCGGGCGAGCGGCGCCCTAGAAGCCGCATCTCCGGCCGAAGCACCCCTGGGGGCGCTAACGGCCCAAGAGATCATCCTCAGCCAAGCCGAGGATGCGTTCTGTAAAGAACGACCGAAAGAATTAGACGTTCTTTCTCCACCCGACCCCAAGTGGAGTCGGCAAGCCTTCTTCTTCAGGGAGAAGAACGGGCTGCTATGCCGACATTCGGTGTATGGGAGGGAGACCCAAGTGGTCATCCCCGAGGCACTGAAACAGCGCGTCCTACGTTACCAACACCAATCGGTGTTGGCCGGTCACCCCGGCTTGCGGAGGATGTATGACACCCTCCGCCGGTATGTGAACTGGCCTACCATGGTGGTTGACGTCTACAAACACGCGGAGCAATGCCCCGCGTGCGCAAAGAATCGCCTCTCCGAAAGGAGGCATACTTCCACTATGAAGCTGTTTCCAGCTCTCGAGCCCTTCTCGGGGCTCTCAATGGACCTTCTAGGCGCATTGACCACCTCTAGGGGTGGTCACAAGCATGTACTGGTCATATGTGACCGGTTCACCAAGTTGACGCGGGCCATCCCTTTAAGGGATGCGACGGCGCTGACGGTATCTTCAGCGTTCATTGACACTTGGGTGGCTGCCTATGGCATCCCCGACTCTGTCCTTACGGACAATGGACCTCAGTTTGCCTCGGTATATTACCAGGGCATGCTCGGGTTATTGGGTATAGCCTCGAACTATACCTCTCCTTACCACCCCCAGACCAATGGGCAGGTGGAGCGATATAACCGCACCTTGGTGCGGCAGCTCAGATGCTATATTTCTGAGCATCAGAAGGAGTGGGACAGTCATCTGTCCCTTCTTACGACTGCGTATAATACGCAGGTGCACGCGAGCACTGGGGAGATCCCCTTTGCCTTCGTGAGCCCCAAGCGGCTCCAGCTTATTGGCATGGAGCGCATGCCTCGGCTTAGACAAGCCGAGAAGAGAACCGAGGACGCCTCCACGGCGGCGGAACAGTATGTTGTGGACCTTAGGGCCCCCATCCCGGCGGTTCGCCGGCAGCTGGGCAAAGCCCAGGCCACATATAAGCGGGCGTTTGACGCCCGCACCAAGGAGAAGAATAACTCGGTCAAGGCCGGGGACTGGGTCTATCTAGATGCCCACTCCCATTCTCCGAAGAAGCTTGGGTTTAAGACCCAAGGGCCGTATATGGTGCGACAAAACCGATGGACATCGGATTCTGGTGGAGAGCCGTAAGGGTCTCCGTACGGTGAGCTGTGACCATATCACTGGTGCCCCCGCACCACCGGCGCGGGATGGCAAGTGGACAAGGGCCAAGGGCCCTTAGGGCCCAAGCCCTCTTTAAGGTGGGCGACCAAATTAAGGAGGGCCCTGAATTCGATTTCGAACGATTCCTCAACCATGGTTGGGATGATGATGGCCAATTGAAGGTCTTGGTCAAATGGTTCGGGTTTCCTGAACAGGAAGCCACGTGGCAATTGGCTTCTTCCCTCCCTAGGGAGGCAATTCGCAAGTATTGCTTGCGAAAACGTGTCAAGCTCCCCGCCTTGAAGCGGGAAGGTGTTTTCTTTTCTGACCAAGTCGGAAGACGGCCCTTAGGGGCCCCTGTGACGTCAAGTCACAGGGCGAGAGGAGGACACAAGAAGAGAGGCTAAGCATTTTATTCCGTACGGGGCCCGAGACCAGTCTATCGTAAGATAGAGGGCGCCCACCCCCTTAAGGGGGGCGACAACGGGCGGCACATAAAGCAATGGGGGGGGACACAAGGCACACTCGGTCACCCTAGGGTGACCAAGTCACGAACCCCCAGGACGGGCCCCATAGCCAAGATCATAGTCCTAGCTACGATCCTCCTCGGGCTCGGGCGCATAGTATTGCGCCCCCGAGTACGTCGGCGGGTTCGCCGAGGGCCCCGTCTCAGCCTCATATAGGGCTTGAGAAGAAGAACCAGCACCCGCCCCATAGGGGGCTCGGGGAGAAGAACCGGCGCCCGCCCCATAAGGGGCGTGGGAGGAAGAACCGGCCCCCGCCACATAACGGGAGTGGGAAGAAGAACCGGCGCCTGCCCCATAGTGGAGGTGGGAAGAACCAGCGCCCGCCCCATAATGGGGCGGGGGAGGAGACGGCGGACGCCGAGGCGCCGCCGGCAAAGCAACCCCTTGGGGCGGAGCCGACGAGGCGGACAAGTTCCGGAGTGACCATCCGGCCACTGCAGTGTTGGTTTCCGCCACGGCGGTGCCATACTCCTCCGTCAGATAACGGCGGAGCGTCTCAACCGTACCCAAGTGGTACAGAGGCACGACGTCCCGTTCCCCAAGGGGGCGGGACCCAATGGCAGCAACCTCGTTGCGCAGCCGCGCCAAGGTGCGGCTCAACGCCATGATGAGAGTATGGTCCACCTCATTATTGAGGATGGACGGGAGTTCCCCAAGGGAACGCCCCAAACTCGACCATATGGCCGGGTTGACGGGGGACGGGGTACAAAACTGGGCCGACCCATCCCAAGTACAGAGAGGAAGGGGCGCCAGAGGGGGGCCCGGGGGTCCCCTAAGAGTAGCAGTCGTACCACCGCTACCCCCAAGGGGGTAGGCCCGACGAGGTCGCGCAGGTCGGCTGGCCAAGCGCGACACGTAGGCCGGACGTGACACCCTCCCCCAAGAGGAAGGGAGCAGGGCGAGAGGGGCGGAGGCCGAAGCGGCGGGGGCCGAAGGGGGCTCTGGGGCCACCGCAAGGCCTGCACGAGCCGAAGCCGCGTCCGCCAGGTCCCGGTCCAAGTCACGGATCCGGGTATCCGCGCGGATGTCCCTCCCATACGGGAGGCGGGCGTCCCCCAGACCCTCATGGAGGACCACGGTCCGCTCGTCATCCAGTGCCTTGGCACAACGGAAGACCCCTCGGGGTCCTCCTAGCCAAGAAAGCCGGTTCGCCGGCGCCTGCTCCTCGATCAGTCGAAGGAGCTTGAGCCCTGCCTCAAGAAGAGGTTGGGCCGACGGGTCGGCCGAGCACGAGCGCTCGGGCGTCAGGTCGGCAAAGGCCGACCGAGAAGACATTGGCAGACGCCAGAGGAGCCCATGGTGGCGGATGCATCCTAGGAAGACATCAGCCACCTCGAAGGCCCACAGGGCCGCCAACATCAGATGATAGGGACCCCCAAGGGGTTCCCCCATGAGCTGGCTCACCTGGAGTGCCACCATCTGGTGCACCCGCGCGGCCATGCCTCGAGGCACTTCGACGTGCTCCCACCACAATGGTGTGGTGGGATAAAGGGCCTTGCGACGTACCACAGGTACGTCGCGCACCTCACGCTGTTCATACAGCGTGAGGGCGCGGAGGGAGGTACGGATCGTCCTCTCCCCCAGCGCACCCGGCACATACACGCCGCGGTCTATCTCCCCCAACTTAGGGGGAGACCCCGGGTAGTAGTCCCAGGAGATGTTGGCCTTGTCGCCCACCTCGTGAGGGATCTCACGGTTGGCCAGGTGCCTAAGCACTTGGCATACCCGCCAGTCCTCCCGACTGCGGAGGAAGGAAAAGTCCGTCACCGTCCCCTCGGGGACGTTGTAGAGGGTATCATACATACCCCGGATGGTCGTCCATATGGACGTCATGCGACGGCTGTCGAAAGCGTCATAGCGCTGCTCGACGAGTGACCCCCCTAGGGGGGTCCAGGGGAGCCGCCCGTACTGGTCGTCTACGACCGCGGGAGTCGGCCACGAGGTCGACAGAAGGCTGGCAAGGACGTCGTCTTCGATGTCCTCCTCGGGGCCCAAAAGGGCACCCGCGCCCTCGGCCTCACGGTCGACCGCCATGGCGGCCGACGCGTCGGGAGCTGTAGAAGACGCCATCCCGCCTCGAGAGGCAGGGACCGGGAAGATAAGGACGCCCCCCCTAGGGTGGGGTCCACGGACGACGCGGGACGCGGGGAGAACCCGGTAGCGCCCGACAGGGTCGTCCTCCCGGTGACGACACGAGTGCCGACCCAGAGGGTCGAAGCCCCAGTCACCGCTGGCGGTGACTGCCTTATGGGACTGACCCGAGGGTTCCCCGGCTCGGTGAACCCGTCAGTCCCCCGCCGTATGGCGCCCAAGAGCGAGCCCCCAGGGGCACGCTGTCAGAGAGCTACAGGACAGGGTTTCCCCCTGACCTAGGGAGGGGGTGGCGAGACACCGCCCCCGGTCCCGCGAGACGCGGGCCCTGAGGTGGGGGATATGTGGGGGAAATCCCCTGTCAGGGGTGACACGACCCCCCGGCATGAGCCGGGGACGGGTCGTGAACAGTCACGCAACACCCTTCTAGGGGGGTAGCGTGGGACAACCCCCTTGGGGGGGTGTCCAGAGAGCCCCAGGGCCACACATGAAACGACTCCTCTAGAGGGGCGTGAGGCGGGGAACAACCGATCGGGTCCCCCTGGGGGGGGTCTGACACACGCAGGGGAGACACACGTCATCCCGAATCCGGGCCCTCTGGGGGGACCGGGAAGCTTGTGGAAGCTTCCGCAATCCGAGCGTAAGCCGGACCGAGATATGATCTCGACCAGGGATAAAATCCCACCAGAATTCTATCCGGCAACATTGAAAAATCTTGGGATAAGTCCCGAGGTTATGGTTTTGGGTAAATCCTGAAATCTAGTAAGTTTTAGCCATTTTCCTGCTTCCGCCCGAGGCGGGCGGGGGTCCCCTTCAAGTGGAAGGGCTGTCAGGGATGCTGGGCAGGGGCCACTAGAGGCCCGGGCCTGAGACCGTGGCCCGTTGAAAACCGGTCCCCCTCTGGTAGCGCCAGGGGTTCGGGATTGTGCATGTCCTGCGTCCTGTTTCTGAGGGTATATGAGAGTAAGCTTTGGGGTCATCCTGCGTGTTCGAATAAATCATCGTTCCGTTTGCGTTGCTTCCGCCGTTTATGTGCGCTTCGCGCCCGGTGATCCCGGCGTTCGCGTTGTGACTCTGGCGTAGCGTTCCGCATCCTGTGCTGGGTTTTTTGACGGGGTTATATCCCATTGGCTGCGGGGGCAGGATCCACTACAAACGTGCGTTCTCGGTGGGGACCTTGGGGGGGGTGGTGGCCATTCCAGGTGGCGGCGTTGCCGGCGGCGGCGAGTGTCGTCGGTGTCGGCGTTGGGGGCGGCGGCGTGCGTTGTCGGTGGGGGCCTTGGGGGGGG
>Ga0209093_1002401_pt1 | contig 10443 bp, 9 predicted proteins | sample SidtaG_4_FD_187450 | JGI IMG/M metagenome (GOLD analysis project Ga0209093, IMG submission 187450) | Marine algal microbial communities from Sidmouth, United Kingdom - Sidmouth_Male1 metaG (SPAdes) (version 2) | ecosystem: Host-associated > Algae > Red algae > Unclassified | place: Sidmouth...
GGGGGCGGCGGTGCTGGCGCCGGCGGCACCGCCGGCGGCGGCGGCCGTGGGGGCGGCGACGGCGGTGGCGCCGCCGGCGACTCGGGCGGCGGCATCATCCAGCCCGACAAGGCGCGCCTGTACATGCCGCCGCGGCAGCCGACGGGGCCCGACGGGACGAATGGCTTTGCGGCCCGCCGCCCGCAGGCGGCGGCGGCGGTCGAGGCGGCCGGCGCGGCGGTTGCCGACGCGGCGGGCGCGGATGTGGCGGCGGCCGCGGCCGACGGCGCCGTCGTCTTTACGTCGACCATCACGTCGGACGACGCGGCGGCGGCGGCGGCCGTGTCGGCCGCGCTCGCCCCCGCCGACGGGGACGACGCGTAGTGGACTGGCCACCCGCCGGGGTGGGCGGCGGGGGGGGGTGATGGGTGGGTGGGTCTGCCGGCCCGCAACGGGCAGGTGTCGTGGCGTACGCGCCGTGGGCGTGTGCCGCCGTACGTGTGTGAGGCACGGCGGCGGCGGTGTGGGCTGCCGTTCCGGCTGCCTCTGCTTTGGTGCGCCGCCCGTGGGTGGGGACGTGGCGGCTGCACGTTTGCTTCTGTTGCTTTTTGGTAGCGCGCCGGTGGGTCGGGACCGGCATGGACCATATTTTTAAAGCACTGTCTGCAGTAAGTGCGTGCTGGGTTTCTGTTCTTGCTGGCTCCCTTGGTGCACCGGACGAGGGATCAAGCTGAAAAAAAAAGAAGGAGCACACTTCCCTTTATGGTCGTTCCGTCAACAGCTGGAGAGACCCCAGTCAAGCCAATCGCCGTCTGGGCCAATAAAACGCAGAAAAGCGCCTCTTTGTTCGGCATCGACTCTCCACTTTTTGGCGCAACGACAGCAACTGTTTTGGTAGGAAGGCCCGTCAGTGGGGGGAGGCGGCAGCGACGGGGGCCCCCGCGTCCTCAGTCGGACGCCGCCGCCCGTGGGCGCAGCTGCGCCGGCCCGTGGTGTGGCGGCGGCGCGGACGGCGGCGCGGCGGCTTGGAGGCCCGCGCCCCGCGGTGGCACGTTGGCGGCGTCGCCCGACGGTCGCGCGCGCCGGCCGCCGCCGAGCCGACGCGCCGCGTGGGTGTCTTGTGGCAGTCGCCGTGGGGGCACCGCCCCCACAGGCGTCGGTCGCGAGGCGGCCCGCCCGTCACGTCCACAGGGCCGCCGCCGTTGCGCCCGGGGGTGGGGGCGCCCACGCCGAGGCGGCGGGCAGCAAGTCGGCAAACGTGTCACAAAAGTCGGTCGACGGCGGCCGCGGCGCGTCGGCAGCCTCGCCGGCGGCAAAGGCCGCATCGCCGGCGGCGGCGGCGAGCAGCGACCACCCGTCTTGGGGGGGGGGGGCGCCCGCCGCCGCCGCCGCCGCGTCGGTCGGGGCCGCCGCCGCCGCCTCGTCGAGGTGCGTGGCGGCGGTGGTCGGCAGCCGCCCGCAGCCGGCCGTCTCGATGGTTGTTGCCCCGTCGCACGTGGCGGTGGGCGGCCGCCATGCGACCCGGTCCTTGGTGCCCGTCGCCACGGTCGACGCGGTGGAGGGCGCCTTGGCCACCCCCCCGGCGGCCTTGGCGCCCGCCCCGCCCTTGGCGCCCGCCGACGGCCGCTGTGCGGTGCGACGGAGGTGTCGCAGCAGGCGCAAGGGCACCGGCTTGGCCGCCCCACACTCGGAGCAGCGGGGCCGGCGGATGTGGAAGCGGCACCCGCAGTTGCGGCACGCCGTGTAGACGCGCCCGCGGGAGGGGAGGGGGGGCGGCACCGACCCGTCGCTGACCGTCGACGTGGATCCGCTGGGGGAGGGGGGCGCCGACACGGGGGAGGTGGGATCCATGGCGCTCGCTTGGGCTGCCGTGCGGACACACAGGACGGGAAGGTGGGGGGGAGGGTGGGGAGGGCGCGCGTGTGCGTCGGGCGGATGGTGCTGTGGTCGACGCGGCCGCCACAGATGGCGTTGGAGAGGAGGGGGGTCGTGAAGGAAGCGCGTCGTCTCTATGGCAAACCTTTGGCGCTGTGTTGGCAAAAGAGGACGACCGCCCGAGCTGCTGCCGCCCAGCAGTGGCCACTCTTATACACCCACGACGCCCCAGACGGGGGCCGTCCGTCCCAAGCGTCGGCCGCCCGCGCGCCTCGGGGTAGCAAAGCGGCCACCTCCTCGGCGCCACGTCGAGCGCCGTCTGGCGCGATGCTACTGTCTGCAGCCTCGCGCGGTGCCACTTGAATTGGTGCGGCGAAACCCGGCGAAAAAACACAGAGGTGACCGAGTGCAATGCCCTCGGCAATAGCCTCGAGCGAGCCCACCCTCGAGCGCCCCCGTGGAGTCCTGAGCAAGAAGAAATCGGCCCAGACGCGGGCGTCCAGAGCCCTTCCGGCCCGTGTGCGCCTGGCGCCCACTGGCTGTGTGCGTGCCTGACGCGGTGCCGCCCTCCGTGCCGGGGGGGGGGTGCGTTGCGGATTTCTGTGTGCCATGGCGTGACGCCCCGGCATGGCGGAGTCTGGCGCACGGCCGCTGCTGGGGTGTGTGGGCGCCGGCCAAGCGGCCGGCTGGCGGTCTGCGGTGGGGGCGGAGCAGTCCCCCCCCACCGGCGTCGGGGAAGGCTCCTCCTGCCCACCGGCGCGGTCAGAACTGTACCGCACAATCACTGTGGGAGCCCTCGCCGGAGGACCCACCTAGGCGGTTGCAGCTGGGCGGGACCCGCGGGCCCCGCCGCCGCGGCAATGAGATCCGTGACCCGCTGGGCCCGCTGGAGAGGCAAGTGTGGCGCGGTGGCTGGTCTGCACCAAGAGAAACTGTATTGATATTCAATTGTGTATTTTAAATCAATCTCACCGAGATCCGAGTGTGGCACGATCTGTTCTGCATATTTCGGATGTGTGGGGTTCGGTAGATTCCCTGTGAGATCGACTGGAAAGCTGCCACGCCACCCGCTTGAATGGACGCCAGCCGTGATTCCGTCACAGAATTGGCCGTCGTCGCCTTCGCGAGCATCTCCCCCGCTTCTATTGCTAATCGCACGTCGGACAACAGCGTCAGGCCCCTTGTTTGATCGCGCGTCACACGCAATGTGTTGCGCACGATGCGCTTGTAGACGTTGTCGATAGTGTCTGGTGAGCAAGTGCGGGACGTTCCTGCGATGCGTACGTGCTCCACATGAGATTCCCGCGAGTACTGGCAATCGATCTTGGTGCACTCCTGAGTCCCACCACACCCTAGTTTGCAACTCACAAACCCACACCTCCGAACAATATTCAACTCGGCTACAAATCCGACGTGCGCCAGGAATCTGTCAGATTTCGCTGTCTTTCGAGCCCAACTCCATATGAAAACGTCAGCCCTCTCGCTGCCGGAGCGCCCCGTGCTGCAGAAGGTCCGCGGCCGCGACGCTGCAGAGCGACGCGAGCCGCTCACACACCCCACAGACACTTGGCCGCCACGGACGTGCGAGGGGCGGTTGAGCGGCGGTGGCGCTACACGCCGGCACCTGTGGTGTGGCCGGGCGGCCAGATGCATGCGGATAGACCACCTGGTGGGTAGATTTGCCCCGAGATACGGTACGGTCGCGGCCGCATCGCGCTGCGGAAGTCCGCCCCCGACCTGGTGACGTTGAGCGGTGCGGAGAGCCACGGGAGTGCGGTGGCCCGTCCCAACCACAGGGCGCCGCGGGCTGCCACTGGAAACTCTTGGCGCGAAACTGAACGTCGACGGAGGGCCCGCGGAGCGGGGTGTGAAGGAGAAAAGGGTGCACCGTCTGCGGAGAACAGTAAGGCCGTCCCGGAGAGCGCAACATACCCAGCACATACCACCACTCGGTCACTGTATGCTCTTCAGTGCTTGCTGCACCCCCGGTCCCTCCGTCACCCCTGCTTGCCAGTCTATCCGCCGTTACCCTCTGCGCGGACCGCCCAGACAGACGGAGGACCTCGCTGGATGGCCAGCACACCTGAGCGGGGGAGATGCGTACGACGATCAAATGCCAGCGCGGAACGCACCAGCGGCGAGACGCGCGGGGTCGGCCTCGCGGTTGCGCCCGTTTGCTTGCACCGCCGCGATGCGTGGACCGCCGAAAGAGGCACGGCACGGCGGTGACGGCTCCCCCTTTGGAATGTGGTTCTGTGGGAGGGATGAGCTGGGCCCGCCCGACCGCATGGCCAATCGATCGTGCAGCGGATGGCAAAGGCCACCACACCCCGGCCGCCCCTCCCGCGGCTCGGAGACGGACCGAATCTGGGATGGTCGAGATTAATGATGGCCGTGAGGCTGGCCCCGCATGGATATGGAGTCTCTGTTCCAACTTCGCAGCGTCACCCGAGCGGGGCCCGCACAGAGAGGCAATCCGTACGTACCAAGAGTGCTGTGGCCTCCTGCGAGGCTGTGGGTCGCGTGAAGTCCTCTCAGCAGACAGAGGGGCCCTGAGTGGACCGACAGCTGAACGGCAAACCTCACGGCGGGCCCCTCAACAGACGGCCTTGACGCAGGCCTGACACAACTGCCAAGTTCCACCAAACAACAACAAAACGGATGCCGGCTTTGCTCGACGGTACGGGGCAAGCGTACGCACCGGCGACGGTCCGCAGCGCTCCACGCATGCCTGTCGAAGCCCGAAGACCGACATGGAAACGGCGCCCGCCAGAGCGCGTCTGTAGACACTTTCCAATTGGCCTCGCGCGAGCGCGTCCCCTCGCCAACAAGGCGGCGGCCTCCGCACGATCTTCGTGACGTCGGGGCGATGCGCTCCGTGTCGCCCACCATATCCGTCGCCTCAGTGTCAGGGGCTGACGGCCGCCCCTGTGAGCTCCACGGCGGATGGGTCACCGCTGGGGCGGGCTGCACCTCCCACGATCAGCTGGTCCTGAGAGGTGGCACCGCCCGGTCCATCAACAACGCCAATGACGTCTGAGGGCGTGACGTATGGCGGGGAGGATCAGGGCCCTCGCCAGCCGCTCACAGTCGCGAAGGGCCTCGCACGCCACCCACAGTAGGGTTGCACACGACGCCCCTATTTGGGGGGCGCCAGGGGCGCGCGACGGATAAGACGCCTTACTGACGCCCCATTAGGCAGCCAAAACGCCCTTACGACGCCCCAAGTAGCACCCTCAGTATTCCCTGTTTGATTCAAGTGGCACCCATACTGTGCACTCGTATTTCTTTTTCTGTTTCAAGACTGGGTGCCTGTCCCCAACCAAGGTGCACAGCCGCCACCTGCTGAATCTTGTGGACCCCCCTGAATTCTTTCTCTTCGCGACGCCTTGCTGACGCCCTCCTGAGTTGGGGCGTCAGGGGCGCACGACGCCCAAATGACGCCCTGGGGACGCCCTTGATGACGCCCTTAACGACGCCCTGGGCGTTCTGAGCAACCCTAACTAGGGTTTGCAGTAGCGCCCCTGTGCGAGGGGCGTGGGGCTTAACCGCGCCCTAATGGCGCCCTAACAGCGCCCTTCTGAAGACTAACAGCGCCCCCAAAACGCCCCAAGTAGCACCCATGAATACTTATTCGAGACAGGTAGCACCCTAAGGTTCTTTGATTCTTCTGTAATCGTAGCCGCCGTTGATCCAATTGTAAAAATGCATGCAGTCTGGAGTCGATCCTGCCGAGTCCCCGCCAGTCTTGTTTCCTTCACCATCGAACCCAACCAACACCATGCCAACAATAACATCACCCTTCACCGTACAGGCGCTCTGCTGCCGCAAGGTACCACACCATGTCAAAGACGTCACCCAGCCCCACCACCTGGCGCTGCGAGACGCGCCGGTAGCGGTGAGCACCGCCATCCCCCGTCGGATCCCCCGCAGCGGCAGTGGCACATTGACGACGCGCTCCACTCCCAGCTCCGTCACATAGCGCTGCGTTGGGTGCATTGGCAGCACCGGAACCGTGTTTGAACCATACAAACATGGGAAACATGTCAGCATCCGCAGTGACATGGCGACCTTGGTCGACCGGAGCGGCCTCCTCGCCGTCAGGAGGCCCACCGCATTCTTGCCGCTCGACCATCAGCAACTGTTCGACGCCATCCTCCAACCGATGCAGCTCCTGGTCGAACGACTCGTCTGTCTGCCCGACCGCCAGCGGCTCGCGCCCGTCCAGTGGCAGCGTCCCGCTGGACAAACCGGTCTGCGGCTCAAGCTCTGGGTCCGCCGTCAAGCTTCCAAGCATTGACGACAGCCCGCCGGTCGCCTCGTCGTCGATCTGATCAGCACCCGCACCACCAGCCGGGAAGATACAGCCGGGAGTATAGGTTGTCCGGTTCTTGCTCTTGCACGCGACCGCCTCGCGCATTTGCATGCATACCCGCGTCATCTTCCGCAACCGCCCCATATCCAGCCGTGACCGGAGCTTGGTATTGGCCAGACCCATCGCGGACCAGATCCGCTCCAGCTCCGCTGCGTGCGCCGGGATGGAGAGCAGGTGTTGCGCAACAACAGGCAGGGCTGTACCGGCATGGTCAACACTGCGAGCCCAGCGGGCCACCGCCTCCACCACATGGGGACCTGGCACCGTACCCAGCTTCAGGTCCAGCAAGGGTCGGGGACCGCCATCAAAGTAGTCCATGGCCGTCTGGATAGTCTCTGCCAAGGCGTTGGGGTTTTGGTTGATGTTGCCCTTAGTCGGCAGCCCAAGCCGCAGGCACAGCGCCATGAACTTGGTGATGAGGGCCTCCTTCGAAGAGTAGTCCCCGGAAAGGTGACGTAAGCCTTGGAGATGGCGGCTCGGATCCAGCGCATGAGCCAGCACCAGCAGCTCCGCTTCGTAGTAGAAGGTGAAGCGCCATTGCAAGTGCTTGAGGATGGTCCCTGCGAGGAGATGCGTCAGCGCCCTTGGCGTCGGGTCAGAAGGGACAGAAAAAAGAGGAGCTACGGCCACAGCGCCGTTAGACATTAAGGAAGAGGTGGTGTTCTTCATGCTGGAGAAGAAGGCAAACAGCCGTCCAAAGGATGAGGCAACGTCGGAAAAGTTGGACGCCCGCCGCTCAATGACGCCCAGCTCCACGACAAGTGGCCGGAGCAGCGTCCGCATGATGCTCGCTCGCTCCCAAAAGCGCGAGTTGTGAAGCAGCGCGACCACACGAGCGCCCTTATCCGCTTGCCGTAGCTCCTCATCCATGACAAAGGTGTTGGCAAACTCCACCAGGGCTGGCTTGAGCTCGAGGATGCGCCGCACCATCCCATGGTGGCTGTACCACCGCGTGTCGCCCTTCTTAATGAAGCCGAGACGCCGACACATGATCTTGTCCATCAGCAACTGCAGCCTTCCCATGTACTTTGTCGAGCGCGTGAAGAAAGCCACCAGCATACAGCACTGCGCCGAAACGGCCCGCATCATTGGGTGGGTCAGGATGTTGCCCATCATGAGGTTGATCTGGTGCGCATAGCACGGGGCGGCAATGAGGGCCGGGTACTTGGTCACCAACGCCTTCTTGGCGGCGACATTGGGGCTGGCAGAGTCGCTCACGACACCAATCGCCGTGGAGGTGTGTATCTGGTCCACACCCGTGACGCCCGCTACGGAGAACGAGGCGTTCGCCTGGCCATCTTCGAGCACCTTTTGCAGCACGTCCTGCACAAGGTGGCCGGTCTCGGCCAAACCCGTGATGTCCACCGTAGTGTGCAAGTCCGTCGTGACCATCCCGTCGGATAGTCGCGTGTTGTGCAAGAGAACGCCGAGTAGTTTGGTTCCCGACCGACTCTTCCACCCGTCAATGGTTAGCACGACGTGGACGCCCTTTTGGTAGACCTTTGCCGCAGCATCGCGCACAGAGCCGCACACCTCCTCCAAAATCTTGCCGCTCAGGTCACGAGGCGACGGTACGCGCTGCAGGCCGGGGATCCACTTCAGGAAGAACGCCACCAGTGGCGGCGACTGCATGCAGTTGAAAGAGATGTTGCAGTAGAGGATGACGCGCAAGAGCTCATGACCCAGCTCCTTGTACTTGTCGGGCGCCATCGGCTTGGCCACGCAAAACGCATCCATCGACCCACTGGGCGTCGTCTTCGTCAATGGTAAGGCTTTGGTCAGGTTTTCGCTGGCCGACCGGTGTGCCCGCCGCTTGCCACCCTTGCCAAAGGAGAGCTTGACTGCATTGGGTACGTTGGAGCACTGCAGCAGGTGCGTCAATAGGACGTCAGGGCGACCGTTAAGGACGTGGCTCATACCCTTTTCGACGCAGTAGTTGCAGAAGGCCTGCTCCGCCGGCTGCCCAGCGCGGTACGGGACCCCCTTGTTGCGGGAGCAATACCCCCACACGGCGCTCCTCTTTTGACGAACTTTCTTCTCGGCTTCCGCTGCCGCCACCTCATCCGTCGGCGTGGCCGACGCTGACGGCGTTGAGCCGCCAGGCTCAGTGGAAGCGCTTTCGTCACCAGGGGTAAGAGCACCACGAGGGGGGACCAGGTTCGTCTCACTCTGCTGCGACGACAGAAAGGGGTCCATGACGCGACCCTATAGGCAGAGGGGGGAGGTGAGCTGCAGGAGAGTGACGACCAGATAGTTGTCGGTAGTGGTAGACGACAGCGAGCAAGGATGCAGCCCTAGAGGAGGCGAGGTCCATAGAAGACAAGCAATCGCACGTGGCGTGGTAAGCAAGCCGCTCCGCACCGCACCTCTCCCATGCAGCTGACAGAGAAAAGTACCCTCAAAGCCCGGCGCTTTCCCTTGAGACACGTACCTTGCTCTGACCGAGACAAGCGACAGAGCGATGCACCCTTACAAGTTCGTCCCCGTCCGAGGCTCCGTGAGAGACTGTCAAGGTCACATGCTGCGCAGTCAGTCCGTCAGTTAGCAAGAATGGTCAGTGAGAGGCCAAGCACGTGGATTGCTCCTCAAGCTCGACAATCCAATAGAAGCATTCGTCTGATGGTGGAGGAGGGGGAGAAAAGCCACCACAGTCACCCAATGCACCACGAACAGGCAGGCACGTCCCTTGTCTTTGGTGTCAAGCCAGGAAGGGCTGACTGGGGCAGGTGTCTATCCAGTGTGTGGCAGCAGAGCCGGTCACGTTGGTCAAAGCGGGAGCAGGGCAGAGACGGGTATGCATGTCAGAAAAGCGCGAAGCAGGCACACCTTGTCGGCATGAAGTCCCTGCGTCCATCGGAAATGCTGCTTCAGGCACTACACAAGTACGCAGTTAGGACATGAAATGGCTTACCTCCGGCGGGACTCCCACCAAGGTCTGCTCCAACTGCGTGGATCGCCCAAGATCAATATCTTCTCCAGCTGCATCTATTTGGAAAAGGGTCCCGCCAATGCCATCATGCGCAGGTGGCAGGGAGGGCGCCCCTGTGAAGGAGGTGATCGCATTCGTCTCGCCGCCTCCCTGCCGCCACCCCTGGGATTTTCCAACCGACCCCGACGTGCAGCGGCACGTTGCTGCGGGGGCGGCCGCGAGGTGCCCTGCTCCTTCCGCCTGGACGCCCCCTCCAGCCCTTACTCTCACGCCTCACCCACTGTCGGGCCAGCTCGTGTCCCCCACGCGTCGCTCCTTCAGGCAAATCTCGCACCGCAGTTGCCACCGCCATAGGCGCTGTAGGCGCGAATGATCAGGGCTTCTAAACCGGATATGGAAGAGACGAGGCTGTCGTTGCACCCCTGGCCGACGAACGAGGGGGACTCTGTGGTTGTGGGAGCCAACGGGGTGGACCCCAACAGAAATCACCTTGACGTCGCCGTCGCACGCGTACAGTGGGGGCAGGGACGCTGCGAACTGTATGGACGCGCGTGGCGACTACCGTAGGACTCAAAGCGGTGGTGGCTACCAGTTGGGAGGGGGTGGTATCTTTGGCCCAGGAGGGCAGACCGCTGCCGCCGTCGATGGGAGTGTCCCCGCAACCATATAGATGCCCCCGCTCCGCCGCCAGACGCCCCCACCCCCGACATTTTCGACTCAGAGTGTGGGGGAACGTGGCAGGTGGTACGGCGGTCGCAGCGAGCATCAGTGACGGCAGGAAGGCCGGCGCTGTAGTTGCTGCAGCGTTGGTGCTGATGGGGTTGGGGGCGGAGAGCCCGGGAGCATCCGCGGCGGGGTACGCTGTGTGTCCCCGCTGGTTGGGCCGTAGCCGGCGCCGGCGTCGACGGCAGCGACGCAGCGGCAGCCGACGGCGCTGTCGTGAACGGGCGGAAGGCCGCCATGGCAGTGGCGGCGGTCGGGATCGACGAGGCGACAGCGCCGACGGCGGGAGCCGACTTTGCAAACGCCGCCAAGAAGACTTCGAAGACTGCACTGGTCGATGCTGTCGTTGCCAGCGCCTCGGTGCATCCCCCCCCCCCTCCCTCACCCGTAATCCTTCCTCGAATTTACCTGTCAATGCCTCCGTCACAGGCACCGCGTCGACCCTCACCTGCGAGCCAGGAGCGAGACGGCGGGGAATGCGGCAAGAGAGGGGGGGAATTCACCGCATCGCGGGAGGGGTGGGGTGGGGGGAAGGCGGCAGACAAACGAGGGGGGGGGGGGG
>Ga0209093_1002403_pt1 | contig 10437 bp, 10 predicted proteins | sample SidtaG_4_FD_187450 | JGI IMG/M metagenome (GOLD analysis project Ga0209093, IMG submission 187450) | Marine algal microbial communities from Sidmouth, United Kingdom - Sidmouth_Male1 metaG (SPAdes) (version 2) | ecosystem: Host-associated > Algae > Red algae > Unclassified | place: Sidmouth...
CGCCGCCCCCGCCGCCTCCGCCGACCTCGCCACCGCCGCGCCGCCCACCTCCGCCGCACCCCCCTCCCCCTATCACAGCTCGTTGGGGTCGATCGGATGACTGCCGCTGTGGCGGCGGCGACGGCGGCGGCCACCGCTGCAGTGCGTGTCGGGGCACCCCCCCCGCCGCGTACGCCGCCGCCGCCGCCTCTGCCGCCGCCGCTACCGCCACCGCTGCCACCGCTGCCGCCACTTCCCTGCGGCAGGCCGCTTTGGCAGTAACTGCCCGAGCCCGCCTCCGCCCCCCCCACCGCGTTGTGCTCCTCTTTTTTTCCGAGCAGTAGCAGCGGCAGCGGCGGTGGTATCCTGGCTACTGCTGCTCGCCTGCGCGCCTGAGCGGTCGCCGGCCGAACGACCGCCGGCCGTGACTGTGGCGGCTCCCCGCGAGTTCCATTCTGTCCTTCACTGAGAGAGGCACCGCTCGGCCCATGCCTCTACCATCTGCTCTGCTTGGTATTGGAATAAAAGCACCACGTGTCTTTTTCTGTCTTCATGCGGCTTTGTTTGTCACTCTCTCTCTCTCTCCCATGCGGAGGATTGCGAGTGCGAGACCTCGCTGGCCTCACTCTCACCTACACTCACCACCGCTGCCCCAGGAGGCAGCGGGGGACCACCGAGAACGTCTTCGGCTCCCATCCCCCTCTCTACACGGACGCTGCCAGCATCGCTGACCCCCTCCGCTCCTTCCTTGTCTCCATTCATCCCGACTAGAGCCACAACCTCCCCCCCCCCCCCCCCCCCCCCCCCCCCCCCCCCCCCCCCCCCCCCCCCCCCCCCCCCCCCCCCCCCCCCCCCCCCCCCCGTCGCTGCCCAGCTCCTCACCGTTGACCACCGTGCCCGTGTCACCCCCGCCGCCCCCACGACCAGTACCTCCTTGTACACCACCGCCATGGCCACCGCCCGCGTCTCCCATCTCGGCGTCGGCAGCCACCGCCTGGGTCATCCAGTTGGCACAGAGGCACGCCGTGCGCTCGCAGTGCTGGACGACCCTCGTGTGGAAGAACTTGGACATGAGACGGTGGTTGGTCTCCTTGCCCAGGGCGTCGCGCATCATCACGCGCAGGTTGATAACTGCGGTTAGGAGCCTCATCTGCACGATGAAGTGGTCCTTCCGCAGGTGGGTGAGGTGCGTCTTGAACGCCTTGTTGAGCGAATGTCTGCTCTCCGCGCACGCCGAGCGGTGCTTGCGGCATAACGACGGGTACTTGTTTGCGTCGAAAACGCACGAGCACTTGTGCTGGTCGCAGACGTTGTGCAGCCGGTCGACGAAGCAGTGGCACGTCGACGTGTTGAGTAGCCACGGGAGCCGGCGCTGCGCGTTGCGGGCCAGTTGACACGCCGTATAAAAAAAGACAACATTGGGCAAAAGTGGGAATCGCTGCACGAGCGTGGCCAGCGCGTGGGCGGGGCTCTAGGCTTGGTCGAGAAAGTCAAAGCCCACTAGCAGACCGCAGGGGCACAGGAAGTTCTTAACCCCGGGCATGAAGACCTCCGACGTGACGTATGCGTGCCTGCAGTAGTCGGCACCGAGCACGCGGTTGAGCGCCCGCTACAACGAGTTGGGGCTCGCCGCCGCCTTTGCCGCCCGCTCCGCGTTTACCTTGCCGTTCTTGGCGTCTGTGATGTACGGCCGTACCGCGTCCAAGTCGGGGAAGACGTGGCCGGTCCGGGTCTCAAGCGCTTGTGCCGCAGCACGCTTGGCGGAGAACCGTCCGGCGCTCAGCAGCGACGGCGGCACACCTGCCGACGGTTGGCCGGCGAGCCACTCGTTGTACTTGGACAACGACGTGTCCTTCCAGTCGGTCTCAAACGCCAGCGAGGCGGGCGACGCCAGGGAGCGCCATCTCGTCTCCCACAGCGTGTCGACGCCGTTGGTAAAGAGCAACAGCTCACCAATGGCCCGCAGCAGCAGTGGGTCGGCGCCGTCCGTCTTGCGAACCAGCCTCAAGAACGGCCACACGATGGCGACTGCCTCGACGGCGCTCGCTGCCGACAACCACTCACCCGTGGATGACGAAAAGTTGAGCTGCCGCGCCAAGTCATGGATGGAGTGGCGGTCACGTCCCGCAAACGCCCCCACCAGCGGCTCGGCCAAAAACGTGTGGAGAAAATGCCTCACGACGCCCCACCTGTCCCGCGTGGCACCGTCGTCGTCCGACGCCTCGACCGCGCCCTCCACGGCCAAGCACTCGTAGACGACCGTGCCTCGGCGCGCGGCGACGGCGGCCCGCAACTGCTCCACCGTGGCGCCGCCGTTGGCGACGAGCGGGCGCTGGTCGACGTGGCCCTCGTTGCCGCCGTTCCCCCCCCCGTAGCCCGGCCGATGCACCGACAAGGAGATCTTGAAAAAAGAAAAGAAGAGCAGGGCACACGCCCATCGGACGGTGGTCGGGTGGGAACGAACATTGTCCACGATCTGGTCCTCGGGCGTCAGCAGCCCGGCCAAGCTCAAGTCTGACAGCGCCTTGTGCTCCTCCTGGGTGAGCCAAACAGGTTGGTCGAACGGGCCCTTGCTGCGCTTGCGCACAGCGGAGCGTGCCGCCGCCAGAGGCAAGCTGCAGCCCACGTCGACGTCCATCCGCGTCGTGCTGAGGTCGGTGCTGACCTTGATCAGCGGCTCCGACTGGTGTTTCATCACCAAGATGACTTTCCCGTCCTGAACGACAGCCTTGTAAGGCCTCAACGGCGACGAGTAACACCGTCCGCAGCGAAAGAGGGAGGACGGAACGATGAGGGTGCGCGAAAAGCGGTGGATGACCGCCGTCATGGTTTGGCGAGAGAGGCTGTTCCTGCCCGCAGGCAGGGCCTTTGTCACCTCGAGGAGAAAGCAAAGCACGCTTGACGCCGACGACAGCGTGCTGTGGCCCGAGAAGACCATCTGCGACACAACGTCGACCAGCGTCCGCGTGAAGACCGTCTGTGTCGTCGACGCGAAACGCCCGTGCTGCGCGCCGTCGAAGAAGACGATAGTCCCGCACGTGCACTCCCACTGGTGCATGCTTACGGAGACGCGGCCGCGGAGGGTGTGGAGCACGCCGCCCGAGTTCTTGACGGACGCGGCGCGGTAGCCAGAGCCGCACTTGAAGCACGTCTCGTCATACAAGACGCTCTCGAGCCGCGGAATGCCGCCGTCGGTCGCCTGCTCCGCCAGTAGGTCGTACCGCGAGCACGCGTTGATCTCACCTTCGAACGGGAGCAGGTTTCTTGCAGCACGCCAGCGTGACTCGTCCGAAAATCGAGCGTCCACCGCGGCTTGAGCGGCGACGCGGGCCGCATCCGTCACAGGTAGCCGCCGCTTCTTGCCCATCGGCTCAGAGAGCAAAACGTCCGCGTCTTGGAAGAGCACGGGGGAGCCGGCACCACCTGCCAGCTTGGCCGCCAGTCGCGCCTCCTCACACCATTCGTTGACGCCTTGGCGTGCTTGCAGAGCCAGTGGTCGTGGCAGCTCAGCCGCGTGCACGCGGCGCGCATCACGCGCCCCCTCTTGGCCGACTTCTTGCCGACGCGCGGGCGCACGGACACGGCGCTCCACCACCCACTGCACAGAACAGCGAAGATGCCCCGCTTTTTCAGCGTCTTGGTGGCGTAGAACACCTGCCTCTCCGAGGTGGCGGGAGCGGACGAGTTTTCTAGCACCGAATGCCGCTGCAGGAGGCCGTCCATCGACGGCTCGTTTAAATGAACCATCGACAAAGAGGCGGCGATGCGGAGCGCACGAGCATGGAGCCAGTTAGTGGACTTTCTCATCCACTCGCGCACCTCCAACGGCTCAGCCCCGCTGCGGCCGCCGCAGGAGCAGAGGTAGATGACTCGGCCACGGGACCGCGTCAGCCAGACCACCACGGCGCGCTCACCCTCCCCCACGACCACCGCCGCGCCCCTGCCGACGGCCGCCAGGCGGTAGATGGGCGAGAGAGAGCCCTCCGTCCGCACCTCGCCGCTCAGCAACACCGCCAGCTCGACGGCCATCAGGTCCGCATACCTGTCCACCGCTGCCAAGGCCCCCGACCGGATTTCGGGCTCGTCGGCCGCCGCCGTGTGTCGAGCAGCAGCACCAGCGGCGGCGCCAGCAGCGGGAGCGGCTGCGGCGGCATGGCCGCTGCCGGAGTCAGCACCAGCTCCCCCCCCAGCACCACCGTCGTCGCTCCCTCCGCCGCCGACCCCCTCGCCGGCAGAGCCCGCGTCGCCCCCCCCGGCGCCGTCGGCTTCATCTTCGACGTTGTCGTTGAACAGGTTGGTCGGCCCGTTCTCCGACGACAGCTCCGAGGACGACTGCTGGGCAATTGGGGGACGGCGAGCACGGGAGCGACGAGGCCGGCTACGCGGCGGACGCACCCGCACGGGACCAGGCGGCCGTGCGTCGGTGTCATCGTCGGGAGGTGGGCCGTAAAGAGAGACGGCAAAGCGAGCCGCAATACGGTCGTGCAGAGCAGACGGTAGTTGGAGGGGGTGGCCAGCGCCACAATTTAGGAACACGGGGCCGACTGCAGCGTCTCCGGCGTCTTCGTCAGAGGACATGGTTGCTGCAAAATGGTTGGGCGCAGACGAAGTGGGACGCGGGTGAGGGTGGTGAAAGCGGGGTTGGGGAATAGTGGTGGACCGGAACGAGGTCCCGACGCATGGGCGACCGGCCGTGAGGACTGCAGCAGCGGCGGTGGGGCAGTTTGTGAGAGCGGCGCCTGTCAGCCACAAGATGCTGGCCTGCGCTGAGCACGACCGACACGACGCCTTCAGGGTGGAATGAGGTCTCCACACGAGTGAAACTACCCGTGGTACTTAAGGTGCGTGCGGGGGGCAGGGGCAGCTATAGAGAAGACCGCAGGACCAGTGGCAAAGGCGGTGGACCATTGTGCTGTTATCTCTGTGCGTCACGACCGGTGTACGTGACACGGTGGACGTGCCTGTGCGTGACGCGGGTCGGGTAGCATAGACGATGTGGGGGCACGCACGAATGAAAACACGTCCCATTGGGCAGCTCCTTTCCGGCTCATGCTATATGGAAAGCAGAGCTGAGACAATGAACAAGCTGACGCGAGTACTGTTTTGTACGCAAGACGCCCTGTACATACCAAGCATGTGGCTCGTAGTCCCAAACCTGGTGTGAGACGAGCGCACTTGGGGTCATGAGCTGCGCGCAAGCAACCAAGCCAGCTCCACGATTGGAGCAGTGGAAGACCTCTGTGGGATAGGGGATACACAGCTCACGTCCGTCTGACTAGTTCGGTGCATGCTGGCCCGCAACTCAAAAAAGCCTATGCGCAACCCTGGGATACCACGTCGTACAGAACATGGTAGTGCCAGTCCGCCAGTAACGTGGCTCTGTCGCCAGTCATCGCCGCCCCGCCAGATAAACTGACGATATGGATAAGGAACGAGGCACTCTTGGCCATGGCGCGGCGGGCGGTGCCCATTGCTTGTCGGTCTGCTGCGCTGCCTGTTTGCGCTGGAGAGCGCTATGATGAGGCTGCACGCGGTGCAGCGCTACACTAAGACTAAACCGGCACCCCAGAGGTACGAGGGGCACTTCCGTGCCGCGCAACAGACGGAAACCGACAGAGCACACAGTCCCGATCACAGCGACCAGGACACAGCAGCTCAGCCCTGCGCTTGCGGTCTTCCCTCATTTTGGGGACGGGGTGGCACCCGGGAGCACTGTGATAGTCGTCCGGTGTTCTTTAATCACCTTTCTTCTCTGTAAAGGACTCGTCGGAGGGCCTCTCTGATGCTGCTGGTGTGCTCATATCAGCCCGCGGACAGCGGCGTACTCGATCGCATGCGCCCATGTCTCGGGCGTACTTGCCATCGTCGCATGTGCAGTTATGCTGTGATTGAGGTTTTGGCCTCATATATGTGGAATTGATCTGGTTGACCAATCGCTGAGCGCCTCATGTGGCTCGCTCTTGTAAGCCATCGGGACAGTCTCGTGTCCGTGCAACGTCCTGCGGCCTCCCGTATGGAGACAGGGAGTCACACTGGCTGACGCTTGGCTCCATCCCGATGGCCTTGCAGCTCTATCACCGGTCTTCCATGGCGTTCGGCAGTCTTTCACACAACTGTGGGGGAGGCACAATGGGGCAGCGGAGCACGACGGCGGGGGAGAATGACGGCGGGGGGGGGAGGTGCCCACCCTTCTGCACGCGGCCGTCACAGTGGGGGTGGGGCGGCTGTGTATGCTTTTGGACGACGCATCGGCGGGGGCGGATGCGTTCTGGCCAGTGTGAGATAAGGAGGGGAGGCCCGCCGACCCCACCCGTCTGGAGCCAGCTGCTGGGCGGAGTTTGACTTGGCCATCAGCCGCCGCGCTCCATGCAGCTGTCACCTCGGCTGTCAGCGGGCGGGAGCTGGCACCTATCCCGGCTGAGGGTAGAGGTGGCTGTTGCAGAGGTGGCCCGGCCGCACCCACGGACACAGCGGGCATGCGCTAGCGGCGCGGCCCACGACACAGCCGGCATGCGCGAGCGGCGCGGCCTCTCTGGAACTGGTCCCTCTTCCTCTGCCCTTCTTCCGTCCTTTGGAGGCGTACCGTGCACCCTTGGTTGTTTGCGGTCCCCTCCTACTGGCATCTTGTGGTATCATACTCGATAATCAAGATTCGCGTCCCTTCCGTTCAATGGACACACCTTTTGCTTCCTCACCATCGTGATTGTACCTTGCGCAGAGTAGGCAGTAGCAATGAACACAGACAACAATGCTATCAATGAGCTTCCTGTTCCCTCATCTCAAGAACCTACCATCCTCCCCTAGTTACACACCACACCCGTCACCACCACCCGCGCCTTCTCCCACACAACAAACGAGTTATGCAATTCCCACATCTGACGCGTGTCTTGCGTGGCCGGGCGCTTCTTTGGAAACGCGCGCTCGTGCAGGTAGGTGTAGCCGTTAGAAACCACCACATCCATGAAAACGACGACCATGCTGGCCGGCACGGTGTGACCGTGAAGCTCGCGGCGCTCAAAAAACGCGTCGGCCTTCGCGGTGGGGTCGCCCGTCGAGCCAACCAACAGACAAGGCCCTGAGGTAGTGCACAGCGTCCGACCACCGGGGCCGGCCGACTCGTCCAAGTCGCTGTCAGAGTCTTCCAACAACGGGCGAGTAATGCCGCCCGCAGTGCTGCCGCCGAGGCGGCGGCGCTTGGACGCCAGCCCTCTATCACCGCCAAGAGCCCCCCGTGTCCCGCCGGTAGTCCCTGCGGTTGCAGCGGCGGCGGCCTGTGCCTCCGCCGTACGCGCGGCGTGTCGAGCCTCGCCAACCGACACTCGGCCGCCCGTAGATGCACGCCGGGGAGCCACGCGCTGGTTGCTGCTCGCATAGGCAGCGCCGGCGTCACCCAAAAAGCGTAGCGCGTTCACTTGGGGCAGCGGGAGTGCGGGGGGGAAGGGATTCGGTGACGCCCTGGGCGCCAACGCAGCGGGCGCGATGCGAGGCGCCTGGGAGGAGCTGCTCGAGCGCACGGCCGCCTGCTGCTTCTCTTTGGCCGCCGCCAGCCGCGCGACAACTTCTTTCGACGCCTGCTCGGCCGTCAGGTGCGCGGACTTCTGCACCAAGAAGACGTGGTTGGCGAGTGCGACCTGCGTGACCTTCTCCTTGTCGTGCAGGAGAATGATGGCGGCGACAAGGTCGTCAATGGGTGACGCGGCAGTGGGTAGGGCGGAGAGGGTGATCGTCTCGTACCCGTCCGCATCCCCGTCGCGGCTCCGCTTCGTGGCCAACGTCATTCTCTTGGGGATTAGCACCTTGAACGGCCAGAGTGAGCCCGGCAAGACGAGCTCATTCGGATCCTCCGACAAGACGTACGGCCACCACGGATTCAGGCACAGCTAGATGCTCTTAACACCGCACTTTTGCTCGGCCGCGACCGCGCCGACCATCCCCTTGAACGCGTTGCGCACAAACTGCGCCTTGCGACCGCGGACGGCGAGCATGTCCGTCAGCCGCTGCAACACTTTCTTGGACGGCTTCACCAGCGCCGGTGCTTGGACCGACTCGAAGATCTGCGAGGGGGGCGGCGCGCCGACACCCGGCTGCAGGTCTACCGGACCGCCATCCGCGTCGATGTTGCGACCACCTGGGGTGCTCAGCATGTCGTTGTTGTCTTCCACCCAGTAGGAACTACCGTTGTTCTCCAGGTTGTCGCCGACGGGGGCTTCTCCAACAGACGCGAGTAAGTTTACTGCAAGCAGCTCCTCGTCGGGGACGACCGGAGAGCCATCGCCCGTCGCGCCGACAGGGGTGCTCGAAGCAGCGCCGACAGCCGTCCCGGCCACCTCCGGGGCCGGTGGCACTACCGTGCCATCCAAAGGGGTAAGAGAGACAGCGGGCGGGGTAGTGGAGGGGGGAGCAGGCTCGTGCGTGTCTCCAACAGCCACGCCGTCGCCGATGATGTCAGCGGGGGGGCACGACAAGGAGGCACTCGCGTACACGAGGCCCTCGCGCGCACGGCGTGCGTGCTGCAGCTGCCCCTCCAGCCGCAGGATCTCGGGCTCATCGGCCATGCCCGTACCGTGCAACACCAACCACTTGATGTCGCCCACGGGGTTGACGCCCGACACAAACACGCTCACCCGCATGCGGGGGCAATCCTGCTCCACGACGCGGGCGGCGCCGATAATCGTACCCGCCGCGCGGCCGACGCGAGTCGGCACACGCGGCATCCCGGCTACCGCCGACAAGTAGCCGCTCAAGAGGATGACCTCTCCAGGAACGGAGGTGACGGAGGCGCGCGTGTGCGACACGGCCGCCCTTGAGGAGACCGCAGGGGAGGCGGTGATGGGGGACGGGGAGGCCGTGGCCGGTGACGGGGGCGGGACAGTAGCAGAAAAAGGGGGGGCCGCCATTGCGCGACCGTCCGCAGCCAACGCCGCAAAGGAGGCCGAGGAGAGGGAACGGGGGGGGGGAAGGGAGTAGGATGGGAAGGGTGAGGAGGCGAAGAATAAGAACAGAAGGGCGATAGCGAAGGGTGGAGGAGCGGGTCTCGCAACGGTTGAAGGGTGCCGGGCAACTGGGAGGCAAGCACCGCGGCAGGCGCCGATACATATGCGCCCAGACGCGCACACGCTGGCGCTGCCGACGCCCAGGCAATGCCGCCCATACCCCCCTACTGCCGTAGCGCACGGAGCGCTGGACCGCCCCCGCACCACCCGTGCTGCGGGAAAACAGGGCCCAACCAGCCCGGAACGAACCGCGGTGCTGGCGACGCCCGGCCGGCCGCGCCCGCCAAATCACCCGCCCACGCTCCCCACGCGTACTGGTGGCGGGGGCACCAAACAGCCGCTCCACGACAGCGCTTCCCGCGACCGTGGGCGTGTAGAAACCCATACCAGAGCCCCTAAAAGACACCCCCCAGCCACAGCAAGCGCGCCAAACAGCCGCGCCGAAACCCCGGGAGGCAGCCGCTGAGCGCGCCAAACCGCCCACAAAACGCCCGCACGCGGCGGCGGAGCGCCGCCCCCCCGCCCAAAACAGCGACCGGCGGTGGTGCGAGCCCCCCCCCGGCATCATCCACGGCGGGAGCGCCGAAAAAGCGCGCCCATCCAGGGCCGCGCCAAGCGGATTGAAGCGCCGTGCGGCACCCCTCCAGAGGTACCCTCGTGGTGTGGCGCCGATCTGGCGCGCAACGGACCGGTGGCGGCGGTGGCGGCGCGCCGCCGAGCGCGCGCGGAAGAATCGTCTGAATCGGGGCACTGCGCTGTTACATGACATGTGGACCCCGTCGAGTGGGCACATATGCAGATTGGAATGGAGTCCGGTGCCGTGTCGAATCGGCGGCGAAGTCGCAGCTCTTTTCTCGCTTCTGTTTAAAGTAGCATAATTGGTAATATTTTTCTACTCGGACAAGTACGAAGGAGGAAGTGGGCACAGAGCGATGAAAACGACGGCAACAGAGAGATCTATTGTGCTTCTCACAAAAACTGGATCCGCATCATCCGCTTCATCGGCATGCACCGCCCTCTGAGCCAATGAAACAGCGATTTTGCATCGGATGCAGATGCATCAGGGTCCAGTTTTTCTGGGAAGCACAAAAAAGGAGGTCAAGCGCGCTGCAGCGGCGCCTTAAAATGTTCCAATGCAAGGAAGATGAGATGTCTATCGTAAGGCGCCACATATGCGGTGTATTAATACTTAAGTCATTTGGTTTGGTTGAAAAGCAGCGTAAATGGGGTTGGAGACGTTGATGCGGGAGCGTTCCTGCCCCTTTTCCTTAAGAATGAGACACGTTTGCGCCACGTTGCGCCACGTTCGCAAATATGGCTTGGGGCCGATGTTGCAGGGTATTGCTGATCCCCCAATTTTGTCCTCATCGGCAGAGAACGGGAGTGCAACTGCGATGCAGGGACGTTTCTGATTGGCCAAGAGGATCGACAGCAGTGCTTGTCGGGTCCCATCTTTACAGAATGT
>Ga0209093_1002404_pt1 | contig 10437 bp, 11 predicted proteins | sample SidtaG_4_FD_187450 | JGI IMG/M metagenome (GOLD analysis project Ga0209093, IMG submission 187450) | Marine algal microbial communities from Sidmouth, United Kingdom - Sidmouth_Male1 metaG (SPAdes) (version 2) | ecosystem: Host-associated > Algae > Red algae > Unclassified | place: Sidmouth...
GGGCCTAACGGCGGTGAAATGCGGAGAAAAACGGGAGTCTCGACCGTCAGTCCTGAGCGTGCGTCCGATTTTACCGGGGCACGAACGACGCTCAACCATTGGCCGTGCATCGATGTCTCGCCCTTACGGCACGATGTGTTCACGATGCTTCCTGATCAGCGGTGTGCCCATTTTTTGGGGAAGCGCCATACATTGCCATACTGGAGATGTTCTTAATTGTGCTCATGGAGATTGAGCTGACTCTGTCCAGTGTTTCTTTAGAGCCGTCTCTCATGAGTCAGATTCATTGATGCTTTCGTTAGCGGGGACAAATCTAGTTTGATCACTCTACAAGAAGTTTTGTTTAAAACAATCAACTTGTTTTCTGTAGTTTGTAACGAAGTTATGGAATCAAGTGCGCTGGATCAACTGGTGCACCACTTGATCACTGCACCGATTGCATATTTTTAAGATATCTGGATACACGAAGTCCGTAGGAACCGATATCCCTTTCGATAATCGATATTGACTATTTACTGTTCGATTGGGAAACGTCGGTATTGTATATGTACGAGTTTTGAAGCATGCGCTAGGCGCACAGACGCCGCACACACTGATCGTCAAGTTCGCTTAACTTCGGTCTCCGTCCAGGCAGACAAGCAAGCCAGTACGAAAAGTACGTTATGGAGGGCACAAGGCACCCATGTATCGCATGCGGACCATCCCGCTCCAGTTCAGCTGGCCCAGTGGCCGCACCTAGAATACGATCCTTTATGAGTCGGCCGGCCTCCGGACGTTTGCCGAAACCGCAGGCACTTGCGTCCAGAGACTAGAAACTCATGCCAAAAGTTCAGCTCGCTCCGTATCTGTGCCGCAACTTCTTGCCACTTTCAGTTCTCTAGCGTTGCTTTGTGGAATGGGGCGCCAGAGGCCGACTCCAAGCAGAGAACTTCTCGGCACACAGTCGAGCTGACCCTTCCCAATACGCGGCCGCCGTTTATATTGCAGACTGCCCAATTTTGGCCGATCCGAACAGGAACACACGCACGAGGGGACGAGAACAAGAGTGCGAAGTACGGGCTGACAGCCTTTAAGGACCAAAAAACACTACATCTGAGGCTCTGGTCTTGGAAACATATGAGTGGGAATCGAGCTGCCAGAGATTTGATGAACAGGTGGCTGCCGTGGCTGCCCTGCCACGCGCGATTTGGTCCGAGAATGACTCGAAAAGATTTCAAGGTTGCACAAGGTGCACCGCACTCTTGTTGCGATGCATGTCTACGAGGCGATTCTGCCTGGATCGGGCTAGTCGTGCACAACTGCGGGTCCTCGGAGCCCGCATCTAGTGCGGGTTCGAGGCAGAGCGCCCGAGAAGCGACGAGAAGCGAAGAGAAGCGAAGGGAAACGACCGGACGGCCAGAGGGCCCGAACCACGTTGGTCGGGCCGCTGGACACGCCATCTCTCGAAAGGGGACCTCCTTACAGCGCCTCACGTGCTGATTGGCTGCAACGCAAAATCCTTGAACATGAGATTCAGTCCCTGATCGGCTGTCTGTTGCTGCTTGCGTGTTGTCGTCTTCTTCTTCGCCGCGCCGCTGTCCCCCCCTCCAAAGTGGCGCCACAGTTGGGTTCCTTGTTCACGCCGCGGAAATAGAGTGGAAAAGACTGCCCACGTAAGGAGAGAGTGACTATAGAGTGAAGAAAACGTCGGCGCTTCTGCCTGGGTTATTTTTTGGCGCGATCCAAAAGCAGATCTGACTCTTGACGCCCTCCCCCCTCCACCGCCGCCGTCTATGCTGCCTGCCAGAACGCCCTACTCAGCGGCAACCAGAATGCCCCACATTGCCCAAATACGCTCATGTGGACGGTAGACTCAAAAAGAGATGGGGGGGTGACAGTGAGGACTCAAGCATAGTATACAGGCTGATGCCACACCATGTTCACCACCGCCAATGCAAGCCAACGGGAGCGGGCCAAAAGTTTCAACAAAACGACACAGTCACAGAGCACAAATTAAAGATCGGGCAGTGTGGTACGCCTTGTTGGCGGCCTTCACTTTGCGGTGGTTGTTGTCCTTGTCCGTATGCCGCTTCTGAGCGGCCTCCCGCGCGCACTTGACGTACTCGTCCGTCATAGTGGCCGCCTTGCAAACCATCACCGAGGCAGACATGAAGAAGTTCCGTTGGTGGCGGGAAACGACTTCTCCTTCTTCTCTGTGACCTGAAAGAGAAAAGCATGACGGAAGGCCGGCCATCCGCAATCCAGACGTAGGAGTGCCAGAAGAGAAAGAAAGGAATACGAAACTAGGTCGCATATTAAAACGAAGCCAGAAACAGCAACGGGATCCATTCCAGTCCACACGCTCTCCGCTCGTCTTCTCCGGAGTAGAAGGGGCGTCCACGCTAACGTTTTCGTGGAGCGAGTCGTATTTGATCGTCATGGCCATGTGGCCCTCCTGGACGCAAAGGTCACAGTGCGGCGTAGGAGGACCACGTTGTTGAATCTTTCACAACCTGATGTGGCGCGGGGGCGTCTGAAACAGGGGGCTCTTTGGGCTCACCACGCAAGGACACTCCATGGCGACCATGTCGCAGTTGCGCGCATCGCGCTTGGCACCGCCCTCCTGCGACTGGTAACCACTAAACTTGCACTTGGCAAGCACCCACTTCCGGCTACTCATGCCGAGAAGCCCTCGGGTGCCGACGTATCTGCAGGTGCAGAGCCCTCGTGTACGAGACGTCACAGCACAAAGAAAGAAGACGACCAGGCGGAACACGACACCCCGAAGTCGTCGGCACACGTCAAAAGGGCATGCACAACGTCGCAAGCTCGCCTCTCGCAGCCAGCAGGACCACAGGCGAGCAAAAACATCCAGTCGTGGCTGACGGGGAACCGAGGGAGGGAAAACCGAAAAAGAGCGCACATGTGGCTTCGGAGCTTGGTCTCACCTTCGATTCAGAGTGCATCCAGTGCGGCATCCTGCCGCCCTTTTCTCAGCAGTCTCACGGCGAGAGTCTGTAAGCCTCCCATTGCTCTCTTTCTCCCTGCCTTTTTCAAGCCGACGGACGCTAACGGGTGTGTGCGCCCGTGAGGACTGGAGTTCCGGGGGACGGTCCTAATAGCTCCGGGTTATGAGTGGCTCGAGTGGAGGTGAGGTAGCCCAAAACGCTCGGTAGTCTTTGGCATCCCACTCAAACCACCTTACGAGCGGGTGCGGATCTAGGTCCTAACGAAAGTGTGCGCCCGGTGGCTTCTTCTCTTGGGACTCCAACAGTCCTCCTGGATGAGGCTTGTTGCAGCTTGCTAGCTTTTCAGAGGAGAATTTTTCGTGGCCCTCCAAAACAAACGGGAGCCAACTGCGATCAGCTGTCGTGGCGCACCCGTCAGCGTCCGTCGGATTTAAGAAAGCAGGGAGAAAAAGAGCAATGGGACGCTTACAGAACCTCGGAGTGAGACTGCTGACAGAATGGCGGCACCGTCCTGCACTCGATGCACTCCATGCTGTCTTGGAGGCAGCAACCTGTTGAGCCTCTATATGTGACTGAGGCGTGGTGATCTGCGATGGGCGATTGGGTAAGACCGTATGTGGGGGCTTGCGGTGTTCTCTGTCGACCCGCTTGCACGCATCTTACGGGCGTAGCCCTGAGGTTCTCCGTTTATGCGGGACTGCGTACATTGGTTGTTTTTTGGTCGGATGCGTGGGCAGCGGGGAGGTCGTGGTGTCTGCGCATCAAACTACCTCAGCCTGAACCCTCTCGCGGTCTTGCGCATGCACCATGTCATCTGCGCATTACCGCTGTGTGTTCCGGCGGCGGTCTCCTGCGGATTTTCTTTTGTCCATAGGCTTGGTACTGACATTGCGGAGAGCGGTCTCATTGCAGTGACGCGTGTCCTCGTGTCTGGCGGTGGCGGAATGTTGCATGTGCGCGTCCAAGAAGTGTTGTAGTGGGCTGCGCGTCGGTAGAAATATTTAGCCGCCGACATGACATTTGCGGAGGACCGACGCTTGCTTGTTCCATCCTGGTTGGTTGGATTCAGGATGACTTGGGAGGACGCTGTAGATTTGAGGGGTGTGAGCGTTGAATCGGTCATGAAAAGCTCTACCGGTCGCACAAATCAGCGCTTGAGGATGTTCATTGAAAACAAATGCCGTTTCCTCAAACAGCTGGTTGCGCTTGCCACGAAGAGCCACGCGTGCCTTGACCGAACGGACGGCGTGGAGAGCTCTGACGTCGTCGGACTCCTCCCAACAGCGATGCTTCTGCTTGTTCTTGCTGAAAACACCGGTTTCTTGCCCACCATCGGCCGCTTCGTCGCCCGGATGCCCGTCTTCCTCCTCGGGCGTAGTCCGCACGGACGCGTCCGCGTCAGTTGACGCGCCGCCCCCTAGCCCCACAAAAAAAGAGGCGCTCTCAGTGCGCACGCCACAACAAGCGGCCTTCACAATACGAGCTTCCGTCATAATTGGTGTGAGTGTGATCCTAACCCAACCCTTGCTCCCATACTAAGGGCATGTCCAGCAATGGAGCCAACAGCCCAAAACTCGAAGAGTGGCTAAACGTGGCACCGTTTGGCCAACCGGGCACTGGTGGCTATGTAGAGCTCCGAAACAAGGGTGTGACGGTCCAAAAGTAGCCCTTCCTCACATATTGTAGTCTTAAAATCGGTCACGTGTGGCGCCCGCGCGATCGCTTAGTTTTGGAGCTTTAACGGCAGCGAAACGGGACCGAGATCCAAACAGGCCTGGTCGGCGGCGCTCCAAGCCGCTCCGCCATGACATGGTTTCGAACGTGGCGATCCAACGCCAATGGGATGCGTGACCCGTGGCATGCAGACACCACGGAGTGATACACCTTCAACAAATTCTTCGGCGCGGAGGGCCGGCAGGCCATAACACTGATGCTGATGACGGATAGTCCGGGGATAGCCTTGCCCGAGCCCGAGCTTGAGATATGACGTGCGTAAATTTGGCTTGGCGCTTGGAGAGCCAGTATCAAGGCCACACGTTTCCCACACGTGGCCGTTGGGTTGGGCCGTTGGCTCGATTGTTGCATACGCCCTAAGAGCATCTCCAACAGTACAGCCAGCCGCCAAAGGCAACAGCCACGATTTCGCGACGTGTGGCGCTACCGTGGGCTCAGCGAAGCCTCCTCCAAAACAAACGGCATCACCTCTCAAGCATGGGCAGGCAGGCGTAAAGTCGCGAGACGGCACCATTAGGTCGGGGTGGCGCGATTCCGATCGGGAGACTGCTTCGAACGGCTTCGTCAGCAAGCCGGTTTTGATCAAAAAGATGGACAAAGAAACCAGAGGAACCTTTAGTGATGATCGCCCTTAATCGGTGGAAATGACGAGCATATAACCAGGTCGATCCAGCAATAATCGAGAAATTCCAGAGTTGTCGGCCAACGGATGATGCAGCGTCGATCTGGTGGTAAACCGTTGCGCCGCAGCGATCTGGCGAACACACTCCGTCTTCCTCCGCACATTTTTCCCTGTCCCTCTGTTCTGAACACTCTCCCACTGCTATTATGCGTGACTCGGACGATGAACAGGCCATGTGTGTCTTTGCCGCGGCTTTCGCCAACGATGATGACGACGACGTGGCTTCAGCCATGTTGGCTGCCGAGCATCACCTCAGACTGCTAGACCATATGATCGGTGATTTTGATGCGCGCCGTGGGGGATCGCTTCCGGGCAAGGCACCCAACAAGCAGCAGCGCAATTTCGCATCGGGGGAGAGGGGACTTCTGAGGGACTACTTCGGAGTGGACGGGGATCCGTCGGTGTATGATGAAAAAGACTTTGCCCGCCGCTTTCGTCTTTTCCGCATTGTTTTTTACCGTGTGTACCGTGACTTTTTGTCTGAGCCTTACTTTCAGCAGCGTTTGAACGCAACAGGCGAGCCTCAGGCTTCGACCTTGCAGAAACTGACTGCCGCTTTGCGCGTGTTGGCTTTTGGTGTTGCGTATGACAGTGTGGATGAGTATGTTCGCTTTTCCGAATCAGCTGTGAGCGAGACTGTGGATCGTTTCTCTCGCTTTGTGGTTGATAAGTACCAGCCTGTTTATCTTCGCAAGCCCACTCTCTCAGATCTGCAGCGCGTATTGAGTGATTACGAGAATGCTGGTTTCCGGGGGTGCATGGGGTGCGTTAATTGCTCTCACTGGGTATGGAAGAACTGTCCGATGTCTCTGCATGGTCAATACCAGGGGAAATCTATGAAGAAAGCCATCGTGATGGAGACGGCGGCGGACACAGATTTGTATCATTGGCACGTTTATATTGGCTTACCTGGAGCAATGAATGACGTCAACGTTATGGCTGTTTCCCCACTTTTCCAGTCTTTGCTTTCTGGTTCTTTTCCTCCGCCCATCTCTTATACAGTTAGCGGCGTCGAGCGCACATTGCCATACTATCTGTGTGACGGCATCTACCCGGAGCACCCCGTGTTGATCAACGCCTGCAAGGGGGACAGTGAAGAAGACAAGTACTTTGCTGGAAAACAAGAAGGGCGGCGCAAAGATGCGGAGAGTGTGTACGGTGTCCTCTACCAAGAGTGGCAAGTACTCGACAGGCCGGCGCGCTTCCACAGCGTCCAGACGTTGGTGGAGGTAGGCACCTGCTGTGCTATCCTGCACAACATGATCGTCACGCATCGTTGTAAGGAGGCCCACGCCCGATTCCGGTACGTACCAGCCCATGCTCGCCGCCTCCTGCTCTTTTTTGTATGTCTAATGGCAAGATGTGATTCCATGTCTTCTCGCTCCATTCTCCTCATTCTGACCGTCGCTCCTACATGCGCATACCACCGCGGCGGACACTCCACTTTCTTCACCCCTCTTACTTCTGCGCTTGTGTTCTACTTGTTACGTGCAGTAAGGAGCACGGAACCGTGACCGCCAGGGTCAACAGAGGATACGGCCGGTGCAGCCGCTGGCGCTGCGCCAGACGCTCACGAGCAAGCCCACGCTCCTCCGCTGGGCCCGGAAGCGATGGCAGCGGCACATGCACGAGTGAAAAGCAAGGAAGACCACCTGCAGCTCAAGAGGGACCTCATTCAGCATGTACGGGATGCTCGTCCAGACGCATCGTTATAATATGTCTTGACAAAACGCAAATTTAGTACAACAGCAACTCAACATGCCCCGCAAACAAACAAAAAAAACTAAGAGGCAAAACACTCAAAGAAGCGCACGCCTAGTCGCGCCTTGCTGCCGCCGCCGCTTTGCGCATTGGCGACGGCGGCGGCGACGCGTGGCGGCGGAGGCCGAGGCCGCCGCACCGCCCGACACCGCCGCGGCTTGCCGCCACCGCCGCCAACACCGCGTCCCCCCTCCGCACGTCCGCCCCCCGCCCGCGCCGACAACAAAGCAACTGCGGCCGTCGATCGCCGCATCGTCGCAGCCCCTTTCCGCCGCCGCCGCCTTGTGCGTTGGCAGCGGCGGCTGCGACGCGTGGCGGCGGCGTCCGACGCCGCCGCAACACCCGACACCGCCGCGTCTTGCCGCCGCCGCCGCCAACACCGTTCACCCCCCCCGCACGTCCGCCCCCACCCCCGTCCCTGGCAGCTCGAGCTCCTGAGGCGGCCTTTGTCGCTGTTGGTTTGTTTGAGCTCGTCGACGCCGCTGTGCGGTGTGGCGTCGGCGGCGGAGCCGGCTGGATACGCCCTGACTAGTGTCTATTCTACCACTGGCATCAATTGATGCCCAGAGCATCAATTCACGGCGTTTTTGGACCAGCTCTGCTCACCAAGTAGCTCGTTGGGTTTCAATTCTGACAACAGAAATGAGTCCAGCGGTGTCGGTTTGGTCTTGGTTCAACAGAAGATGCTTTAATTCCGGGCAAGTTTTCTTCAGGAAGGGTTGTAGCGCCAACGTTTTCCGCGCCCCAGACGTCATCAGAGAGGGGGGGGTAGGTGGATGTCTACACATCATTTGTCGCTGCCCAGCGACCGAGGGGCCGGGGAACAGGGTAGAAAAAGCTCAGGGTCGGGGCAGCCTGCGCCGTCGGCTGTCACCCCTGCTTCTTGCGGCGCTTCGTGGCGACTCGTCCTCAATGACAGGAGCGACCTACCAGGGTACTTTGAGGCGGCGGCGCTCAGCACAGGGACACAAATCGGTGGAAGAAGGGTCTCTTAGTCTGCTGGAGTGGTATGACGGGGGATGAAGGAACCCAACAGTGGGGGGGGGGAGGAGGCAGGCTGGCCTACGGTCTCGGCCACCTGTTTTCTAGTCCTACTTACGAGTCCGCTAGCGGAGAAGGTACCTCCTCCTGTGGCACGAGCAGCCTCTATAAAGTGTACACATGGCCGTGTTGGAACTTCGCGGCTCGCCTCGATGGCAGAGTGCGTCGGAGGCGGGGCCGACGGTGAGACCCATCGGAAGAGACCGTGTGATCGTTGCAAGTCCAAATCACCGTTTTTGGGGTTTCTGGGAGGGGGAGGGGCTGGGAGAGTCGACGTCCGGCCTGCTGGAAGGGGCGTTTTTTGTGCGATTGTGCCAGGGTTTTTCCGTAGATTTCAAACTGAGGGGGTTGCCCCCCCGCAGAGCTTGAGCCCATGCTTTAAATCCTCGTAGTTTTGCGGGGAAACGCAACCTCGTGTGTTCGTAGGCACCGAATCATCCATTCTCATACGTGGGCGAGCTGGAATCGACGATTCCCGCGCGGCATCAATTGAGCACAGCAATGGCATCAATTGATGCCACGGCATAGTAGAATAGACACTAGGCTTGTACTTCACGCCCTTTATGTGATCGGGAAGTCACGTTTTACGTGATCACATGCACGTTTTTTACGTGATCACTCATCACGCCCCAGCTGAAAAGGGCGTGAACTGGGGCGTGATCTCATGAAAAAAATACTCCGACGACGGACTTAACACTGTGAGATCCAATGTACTGGGGACGAGGTCCGGGGCGCCCTGCTGCGCTCAAAGACGGTAGCCTCGCAGGTCCTCGCACTACCCCAAACGTTATGGGATACGCTCCGTTCCAGATCGGTACAGTACACCTCCCATATGGTCTTCGTCAGTGGCTGCGGCCGCGACGGCAGCAAATCTGCGTGCACATGCGTATAACACGGCCCTTAAAACCCGACGGCAGGGATGTCATCTGGAGTTTTTCACATAGCGAGTGAGTAGCAACATAACGCGACAAGTGTACCAAACATGACATCGCACCATCCACACGAGTCAGGTACCTCTACCAGGCATAGAGGCGCGCACGCATCAATTTGGTTACCGTCGACAGCCCTGCGAGCCACTCTTCCCGCCAGTGTGGTCCCCCACCGGGTCTGTCCGTGGTGTGGGATCCGCCTCAGAAGGTGTGCGGCGGTGAGTCTGTGGCGACCATCGTCACCGCCTCCTGAGCCACACCTCTCACGTCTCTGCGGTCCTTGCTAGTGGCCCGGCAGTCTCGGTTCCCTTCGTCGCTCCGTGTCTCCCGGGTAAAGTGCGGCCCGCCGTCGCGCCCAGCGTCCCGCACCGGCTCCGCTCTACCAGAAGGCTGATCGGGGCCGCCATCATTGCGCGGAGGCCCACACGATGCGCCATGTGTGGGCTCTGGTGAGCGACTCCTCTGCCCGCCGCCCTCCGCGCCACTAACAGTCGGATGCAAAAGGTTGATCGTGTCCCCGCTGCGGATAGGGAAAACTAGTGGCGGCCGCCGGTCGGCGGCCGAAGGGGGCGCGGGGGGGTCCGCCGCGCGCTCTCGGGGCGGAGGCGAGTCTCGTGGGGCTGGAAAAGTGCGGCTTTGACGCTCGACCTTGCCATTAGGGCGGCAATAGGCGGTGGTGACCGCTGCCTCCAGCCCGCGATGGTTTTCCCCTGAGAGAGCCCGGCGAGAAACAAGAAGCGAAGAAGAGAGGCCCCATGTCATAGATTCGCTCAATGGAGCCCTCGAGCAGGTCACAATGATCGCCACCCATACAAAAGTAGTACCACATAATCACAGAACAAGTAGATTCGATAAACAATGGGTGCCACCTTCGTGTGTTCACGCCCCGAAAAAGGCGTGATTAGGGCGTGATCGGGAGCGATCGAGCGTGAAACGCTCACACGCCCCGGGCTTAGGGGCGTGAAGTACAAGCCTAGTGTCTAATCTACCAACGACCTCATTTGATCCCTTTGACCTCATTTGATTCCCTTTTTCAGCAGCTGTTTGCAGGTACCTCTCGTTGTCTGTGGTCATTTCTGAGGGACGAAATGAGCTCACGGCACTCAGTTTACTCTCCCGCTTTGAGCAGTAGTTGTCCTACGAGCCAGTTTTGACAAGAGCTCGGACCGTTCCAGCTGCACACCACAACGCAACCACAGGCTCCGAAGGGCCGCTCTCGGCCCGCTTTGAGCCCCCTTTACACAGTGCGCGAGCGCATACGTCCCCTGCATGTGCCTTCCTGCCCTTTCTCTTTGCCTCCAGCCCCCCCCCCCCCCCCCCCCCCCCCCCCCCCCCCCCCCCC
>Ga0209093_1002409_pt1 | contig 10414 bp, 6 predicted proteins | sample SidtaG_4_FD_187450 | JGI IMG/M metagenome (GOLD analysis project Ga0209093, IMG submission 187450) | Marine algal microbial communities from Sidmouth, United Kingdom - Sidmouth_Male1 metaG (SPAdes) (version 2) | ecosystem: Host-associated > Algae > Red algae > Unclassified | place: Sidmouth...
CCGCCCTCAGCCGCCGCCGACCGTCATGACGGGCGACGCTTGGCGCTCCCCCACGAGCACAATCAACAAATCCCGCACCGCCCGCGCGCGCTCCACGTCTGACATGGCGGCGAGCCCCTCGGACGCGACCGCGTCGCGCGCAATGCCGACCGCCCCCGCCACGATTTTGGCGCGCGCCGCGACGAGCGCGTCGGCGGCTTGGCGTTTGAGCATCGCCTCGGCAATTTCGGGCGCGTACGACAGCTCGTTGAGTTGAAAGGAGAGGACGCGCACGCCCGCCACGTCGACGCGGGCTTGGAGCATCGCCCGCAAGCGGGTGGCGACGACGTCCGTCTCGGTGCGCAGCGACGGCGCGTTGACGGCGCCGGGCGGCGCGTCGGCCTCGTAGGGGTATTGGGCAACGACGCGTTTGAGGACGGCCGGCGCTTGGTCGGCGACAAAGCGCCGCGGGTCGGCCACGTCGAGCGCCGCCCGCCGCGCGTCCACAACCGTCCACGAGACGATGCCGCTGACGAGGAGGGGGTTGCCATTCGCGTCGGCGGTTTTGACATTGTCAATGTCCATGCTCTGGATGGCCATCGACACCTTGCGCCCTTCCACGCACACCCAGTTGCGCAGGTAAAAGCCGGGCTTGTCAATCGTACCAATGTACGAGCCTGTGGCACGCGCAGGCGACCAGCAACCAAGAGGCAAAAAAAAGCAGGTTGAACAAACCAAAGGAGGTGAGCACACATCCTCCCATCCCCTCGACTCGTCTCAAACTCGACGCCCCTCAAGCAGAGGTACCAGCTCAGCCACCGCGCACACACTACGCCACAGCGGGCAGGCGACGCGGAGCAACGTACCACAAAACAAGTTGACCACCGCCTCCCGCTCGGACACGACAAAGCAGCTCGTGAGGGGAATGATATAGTCCATGCCATAAGAGCTGCACATGGCATTGTCCCGCTTGCCGCCAGGGGTCGGCTTGTCCGACGGCGCCTCCATGGTCTGCACGCTCGGCGCGGGGTCGATGGTGTCCATGGCTGGGGGCGGGCACGGAGCGCAGGAGGCGCGGCAGGGAGGAGCGGCGCAGGCAGACGGCGGGGGCAGGGAGCAACGGCAACGGGCAAGAGAGGCGAGCGGGGAGGGGAGAGGAGCAGCACGCCCACCAGCGACGCGGCCGACGTGCAGGGAGCGGCGGGGGTGGACGCGCGGGCTGGCTAAACACCACGGGCGCGCGCGCCCGGCAGCAGCACTTGTTGCCAGGTCAGCTGCGCTGAAACGCTGACAGGCCAACACCGCAAACTCCGCGCCGTCGGTTGACAGTCGGACCGACAAGGTCACGGTCACGGTCGTGAGACAAACATCCACGCAAAATGGCGCGAGCCGCCAGGTCGCGAACCGGAGATCTCGCCCCAGCTGTACAGCAAAAATGCCAGGGGTTTTCATGCGTACCGAGTACGCATGACAAGTCTGTTTTCAAGCGTATTCACGTGTAGTTTTTCTGCGTGTGCACCAGGGGCCTTCAAGCGTATTCTTCCCAAGCGTTAAACGCGCGTATTTTTCAAGCGTATATACGCAAACGCATTGATTTCGGCTGTGGGGTACAAATACGGTACCCGGTTCTACGCCATCTACCAAAAAACGCTCGAACCCGCCACTCAAGCGTACTGTATTTGGGTGTATTCAACCTAATTGTAGGTCGAAGAAGTACTATGACCAAGCAGCTTCCAGTGTATTTTGGCAACAAACCAGCGGTCGGAAAGTTATCCCAGTCGAGATCCCCAAAAACCAGATCTTTGACCTGTGCGTCAAGCCGCACAAGACGGACGCGCTCCAATCAAAGCGTGTTCGATCATGTGCGGGGCCGTGCTGCATCCCCAGGGTGTGCAGGGCCGTACTCTTGCCTGGTATGCAGGGCGGCCCCGCACTGGTTCATCCGCTGATACATGCTGTTCTGTCGGTAGCCCTCATCCGCTCGACGATCTGTAGATCCCCACCTCGGCTGCATTCCTTGATGCTCTCCACCGTGGTTGCTGTCAGCGCGACAGCGACATATGTGGCTAAATGCGCATTATTTGCGGAAAAGACGAGTAAAAAATACGCGCAAAATACGCTCAGCGATCCCGTGGTTCAAGATACGCTGAATGGATTTACCGTCCAAAAATATTGTGAAAAAACGCTCGTTGGTCATCAGCTGAAAAGTACGCTTGGCTGGAGATCTCTCGCGTGAGAATACGGGGACGCTTGTGAAGGGAATCTCCATATACAGTATTTCTCCAGTGCTGTCCACCCTTTGTGTCGCCTGACAGCAATACTACGTGTGAATACGCTTGAAAAAGTGCGCTGGAAAGCCCCTGCTACAAACCCGCACAGCAGGGTGAGGCGGTCCGTTTCTGGGAGAGAAAGAAGATGGACAATAGACAAGAAAACAAGACCGCCCAGATTTCGGTGTGTGTTGAGTCCACCTGGGCGTCAAGAGGAATCCTCCAAAGAGGGATATTGCTGTCTTCCCAATTTTGGCCGATGTGGTCGAAGTCAAGACCGGGTCTTGGTCAACTGCCCATTGGCGGATCCACTTTATCCGGCTGAATGGATGGCTGAGACACAGTTTCGCACAGTTGATCACCCTTCTTGACATCGACGGGATTGGCCAAAATTGGGAAGACAGCAATATGTGCAGCGATACTCTCTCGCCCAAACTCTCCATCCAGCCTGCTGGGGACGGCCAGGACAGTCGGCCTAGTGACCCTGTTGATGAGAAGCCGTGTCCGGCACCGTGAGAGCGGGGTGCCGAGAGGAGAGAGCAGCAGGCGACATGGGCAGGTGGTCGCCCTGGGAGCGGCAGCCGGGAGAGCTTGGTGTGTGGACGTTTGGGGCGCGCGCGGTACCTGTGGGCCACAGCGGCCCCTGGGCGGGGTCTGAGCACCCCGCCTCGGCGGCACTGGGGGTAGATAAGCAGGGGGTGCGAGCCCAGGGAGTAGGACAGAGGGAGGAGGCAACTACACTCTAACCACCACCACCCTACTTTCCAATATCCCCCAGCCGACGCAGGACACACCGCACAGCCGCTCATGCATTGCTTCACTGCTACCGCTACCCGCAGCCACCCCCCTCACGCCGCCGGAAAGATGGCCGGCAGCGCCGCCGACCACGCCCCCGGCACGCGTGCCCGCAACAGCCGCAGCGCGGCGTCGCGGCTCGGCAGCCCCGTCACGCCGACCGACGCCCACGTCGCGTCGGGCGCAAACAAAAACCGCTCGGAGCCCGACACGACCATCGCCGCCCGCGTCAGCGCCTCCATGTCGGCGGGCGCCCCAAAGCGCCCGGCCACAACCGCCTCGTACACCCCCCACCAGCCGACCACCCCGTGCACTGCCGCCCGCGCGGCCACGTGCGGGCAGATGAGCGTCGCAAAGTTGTGGGCTTCCAACTCCCCCTCGAAAAAGGGGGAGGGCAGGTGCACGAACGCGGCGCCGTCGCCGCCCGCGCCAAACGGGCGGTCGGCCGACACGCCAAAGAGGGCCGTGAGCTCGTCGGCGGTGGAGGACACGTGGAGGTACGCGAGGCCCCGCGGGTAGGAGCGCGCGCACGCGCCAATCGTCACGATGAGCAGGCGGGCGCGGAGGCGCGCGGCGACGGCCGCGCGGGTCGCCCGCGGGTGGGCGCTCAAGAAGGCGCGCGCGGCGGCCGCCACTTCCACGGTCGAGCGGCTGTAGGTGATGAGGACCAACCGCGGCGCAGGGGGCACCGCCGCCAACCCCGCCGAAGACGGCAACGGCTCCCCCGCCGCCGCCGCCATGAGCAGCCGATACGCGGCTTTGAGGCGCGTATCGATTGTGTTGAGCGTCGACAGCACCGTCTGCACCGCGTCGCGCGCGCGGGAGGGGAGGAAGGCCGTCTCCGCGTCAGCGTCGGCGAGGCGCGGCACGTTGGCCACCCCCGACGCGACAAGCGCCGCCTCAACGGCGTTCAGCGCCGAAAACAGCAGCGGCGGCGCGCCGGCGAGGCGGATCGGCGAATCCCCCTGATCCATCAGCGTGCCGCAGTGGAGCTGCGCGAGCGACCACCCGTCGCCGAGCAGCCGCGCATAGTGCACCACCCGGTCGACCGACGACGTCTTGTCCCACGTGACCGACTGGTGGAGGGTGTTGAGGCCCGGGGAGAAGAAGGCCACCTCCCCACCCGCCCCCGTGTCGGGCCCCGCGCCAACGGGCGCGGTGGTAAAGGCCAGGCGGCCGGTGAGGGCGGCCCAGGGGGCACGCCGCCGCAGCGCCCACCGTAGGTCCACCGACCCACCGTCGCTGCCGGGCACGCTCACCCGCCCGTCGTGGCCCGCGTCGTAGTTGAAGCGCATGGCGGGCGCGTCGGGGGCGGTCGTGCTCGGCGTGGGCGTTGCGACCAAGTCGGGGGGGAGGTCGGGGCCGACCGCGTCGAGCAGTTGCCGCAGCGCCGACGGGTCGGCGCCCGCGCTGGCGCCGCCTGCGGCGGCGGTCGCCTCAGAGGTGGGGGCGAGCAGCGCGGCGGCGGCCAGCGCGACAACCGCGTCGGCAGCGGGGGAGGCTGCCATGGGGAGGCCGCCGATGCCGCCGCCGCCGCCACCGCCGCCGCCACCGCCACCAGGCCTACCACCTACAGGTACCGGCCTCCCCGCTGCGTGGCAATGGCCACATGGGCGGTGACCGCCGCCATGGTGCGGCCGCGACGACCAGCAGGCGCGCCCACCGCGGGCAGCGCCACGTGCCATGCCGCCACCAGCGGCCGCAGCGGCGACGACGTGCGCGGCAGCACAAGCGGGGGCGACGCACCCACAGGCGCCCGCGCACCGGCCGCGGGCCGAGGCGGCGGGCTGTGAACCCATACCGCCGTCAACGCGGCCAAGCCGTCGGCCGCAAGGTAGGGGCGGAGAGCACACGGGCGCCGGCAGCTTGCGGGGGACCAACGCGCAGCAGACCGAGAGGGATGCAAGGAAGGGGGGGCCACCGGCGCCACTGAGCCGCGGAGGTGGAAGCGCGCGCGCACCGGCGCACGGGGGTGTGGGCTCGACGACGCCGCTGGGGGTGGGATCGGCCGGGCGAGAGGTCGCACTGAAGCAGTGGCCGTCAAAAGGGCACCGGCGGGGCGGTGGCGGGTCGTTTGCCGGTCACGCGGCGGCGCGTGTGACACGCCCCCACCCGTCGACGGCCGCGTGCACCCGCAACCGCCCCTGGCCAGCGGGGTGCCCTTCACGGCGCCATGTGTGCCGCGGTCGCGCGGACGGGCGCCTCGCGCCGTGGCGAGGGGTGCCCCTCCCCCCACCGGGGTGAGGTGACTCCCCGACCTGCCCGTCCGTGCGCAGCGCCGTGGTCCCTGCGCTTGGCGTCGCCGCCGCGCGTGCCGGCCAGGGCGCGCCAGCGACGCCGTGCGGCGGAGCGCTTTGCCAAGCGGCGGCGCCCGGCCGTCACGCAGGCGGGCGAGGGGGCACCCGCCGGCGCCCGCCCGAGGGCGGTCCGGCGCGGGGCCGGCGACCGCTGCCAACGGGTGGGGCGCACGCGCAGACGCACCGGTGTGTGCGGGTGGGGCGCAAACAAGGCGAAACGGGCGCTGGAGCCGCGGATCTATTGTGGAGATCCGCCGGTTGGCGGCTGTGGCGGGGACTTTCCCAGCACGGAGCTCAGAAACTTCTTTCAAGTAAGAACAATTGTTTCGTGGACTGCCTGGTTCTTTGGGCGTGTTGGTTCAAGGAATCTCACGGACTGCCACGTCAGCGCCGTCACCGGCTGACCGTCGCGTCCCCTCGGCCGATCGGCGCGCTGAGCGCGGCGGAGCCCACGGCGACCACACATCATGTGCGGCCTGGCGGGGGCTTGATCTCGACCGAGGGCGCCCGGTCTGCCGCGGCGCCCGCACGAAGAAGGGTGCCCGCATCTATTCTTTTTCGATCACGGCGACTGCGAACCTCTGCCAACCCCCCCGCCCCGCCCCCTCCTGGTGGCAGTAAGCTCCGGCGACGTGCGGTCACCCGGAAATCCAATGTTGCCCAGGACAGTGGCGCCGTCAGCCGCCGGCGCGCGGGGTGAACGACCACGGACCGGCGGTCCATCGGGGGGGTGCTCGGCACGAGCAACCAGTGTACCCCCTCCCACCCCGCCGTCGGCGTTGCCTTTGGCGGATGGATGGACAACGTGACGACGTGGCGGCCTGGCTGCTGCTCCCCCCGCGGTCGGCGCGGGCGGGACTGGCTGGGCGGCGGCGTCGCCGCCGCCCCATAAAAGCCGCCCACGTCGGCGCCGCCGGGGCTCCCACGAAAATGTCTCCCCGTCGTTGCTGCCCCGCCTGCTGACTGCCTGTGTCTGTCGGACCTCGCCCAAGCTGCCAAAGCCGCCACCCGACCTCCTAGCGGCAGCCCCTACACGCTCGCGCGCACGCGCGGGCGCCCCCCCCCGCCCCCCTTCCCTCCCAGCGGCCGTGCGGGCGGCGATGGCCGCCATGGCCACCTCCACCATTGGCTTCCCGTGCATGGGTGCCAAGCGGGAGCTCAAGGTCGCCCTGGAAGCCTTTTGGACGGGCGCCCTCCCCGAAGACGGCCTCCGCGCGGCGTTTGCAAAGGTGGAGGCGGCGGGCGTTGCCGCCGCCGCTGCTGCCGGCGTGCGCCTGATTGGCGTTGGCGACGCGTCGCTGTCGGGGCTCATGGCGGACACGACGAGCCGCCTCGGGTTGGAGGCCCCCCGCCACGCGGCGCTGCCGGCGGGCCTCGGCCGCTACTTTGCGGCCTCGCGCGGCACGCCTGGCGTGACCGCCCTCGACATGAGCAAATGGTTTGGCACAAACTGGCACGACCTCGTGCCCGAAATCGGCGTGCCGTCCCCGTCGACGGCGGGCGGCGCGGGCTGGGGGGACCTCGTCGCCCGCGTGCGCACCGCGCAGCAGGCGGTCGGCGTCGACCGCGTGGTGCCCATCCTCCTCGGCCCCGTCACGTACGCGTCGTCGTGTGACTTGTCGGGCGGTGCGACGGTTGCGTCGGTCGTGGCCGCCATCACCCCGTCCTATGTCGAGGCGCTGCGGGCGCTCGCCGCCACGGGCGTGCCCGAAGTGCAGATGCATGAGCCGACGCTCGTCACGTCCGCCGCCGCCGACGCGCGCCCCGTGTACGAGGCGGCCTACAAGGAATTGGCCACCGCGGGCGTCGGCATGCACCTCGTCGCGCCCTATGATGACCTCGGCCAGGCGTTTGAGTGGGCGCCCCGCCTGCCGGGCGTGACTGCCGTCGGCCTCGACTTTACGACCGGGGACAACCTCGGCCTCCTCCGCAAGTCTGGGTGGCCGGCGGGCGTGCGCCTCGGCGCCGGCGTCGTCGACGGCCGCTCCGTATGGGCCGAGGCAGACGCCGCGGCCGCCACGCTGGCGGCGGTGCGGGCGGCGGCGGGGCAGGGCGTCGACGTGGCGGTGCAGCCGAGCTGCACCCTCGCGCACTTGCCGCTGGACTTGGGCGCGGAGGGCAAGCTCCCCGCCGAGCTGACCGCCCGCCTCGCTTTTGCGCTGCAAAAGGTGGACTTGCTCGTCGAGCTGGCGGCCGCCGCCGCGGAGCCGCCACGTGACGACGGCGCGCTCCTCGGCAGCTCCATGGACAACACGATTGCGGACGCGATTGACGAGGCGCTCTTCTCGCGCCCGGCACCGTTTGCGGAGCGGCGCCCCCAGCAATTCTCCGTGCCCGGCGGCTTTGGCACGATGAGCATCGGCTCCTTCCCCCAAACGCCCGCCATCCGCCGCCTGCGCGCGGCGTTCAAGGCCGGCCGCCTGCCCGCGGCCGACTACACGGCCGCGCTCGACGCGGCGACGGTCGAGTGCGTGCGGCTGCAGCGGGACACCCTCGGCCTCGACGTGTTGGTGCATGGCGAGTTGGAGCGGACGGACATGGTGGAGTTTTTCGCCTCCAAGATGCACGGCTACGCGGCCACAACCGCGGGGTGGGTGCGCTCCGTCGGCTCCCTGTGCGTGCGGCCACCGATCATTGTGGGCGACGTGTCCCGCCGCGACGCGCCCATGACCGTCCGCGAGTGGCGCGTCGCGCAAGAGGCGGCCGGCCCCGACGTGCCCGTCAAGGGGATGCTCACCGGCCCCGGCACGCTGCTCGCGTGGTCCTTCCCCCGCAAAGACATCCCCCGCCGCGCCCAAGCGTTGCAACTCGCCGCCGCCGTGCGGGCCGAGGTGGCCGACTTGGAGGCGGCCGGCGCGCGCATCATCCAAGTCGACGAGCCGGCGCTGCGGGAAGGCCTCCCCCTCAAGCGCCACGCGTGGGACGCGGCGCTGACCGCCGCCGTGCGCGCCTTTCGGCTGTCCACCGGCGGCGCGGCGGCGGCCACGCAGATCGTCACCCACATTTGCTACTCGGATTGGGCCGACGCGGCGGTGCTCGCCGCGCTCGACGCGCTCGACGCGGACGTGTTGACGGTGGAAAACGAGCGGTCGGGGGGGGCGGCGCTCACCGCCCTCGCGGGCGCCGGCTACGCGCGCGACATCGCGCCGGGCGTGTTTGACATCCACTCGGACGTGGAGCCGACCGCCGAGGCGATGCGCGCGCGCGTCGACGCGTTTTTGGCGGCGGGGCTGTCGCCCGAGCGCCTGTGGGTGGTGCCCGATTGTGGCCAAAAGACCGCCTCTCCGGCGCTGGCCGAGGCGTCGCTCACCGCTATGGTCTCTGCCGCCACCGCCGCGCGTGCGGCGTGCCGTAAGGCGGGGGTGACCGCTTGAGTGAGACCGCCACGCCGCCTTGCGGAACGCGGGAGGGAGAGTGGTCGCGTGGTGGGGGGGGGTGCACGCGGGCGCGTTGGACAATGAAAGAAGTGCGCACCGCACACGCAGCCTCAGCGGCACGGACGAAAAAGGACGAGCAAATGCGGTGCACGAGAACCCTTCGAAACAGGGGCGCGCGCGCGGCGGCGGGGCCGACTGCTCCCGCACCCGCCCCCACGCCTCGCCCGCCCGCCCGCCCCGCCACACGCAGAAGTGACACGCCGCTGCGAGGCGGCGTGCCTGGCGGCGTGCCTCGGCGGCGAGATACCAGCCACAGCGTACTGTTGCTGGGACCTGACAGCGGCGGAGCGGCCGGCCTGTTCCGCGTCGCCGCCCGCACCCGGCGGCAAAAGGTCGTTTGTGTTGGCGTGGCGAACCGACGGCGCGGGGGGAGGGGCGGCACGGCACCCCCCGACGCGACGCGCCCGCCCCGCCCCTCGCGCCGCCACGGGCGCCGCGGCGAGCAACGCGTCGGCGGCGCGCGCGTGGCCGCTCGCCGACCGGGTCACCGCGCGCGCGGGGGTGAGCGACCGCCGTGGAGCTCTGGGGCGTCCACCGCCGGCGGCGGCCTCCCCCACGGCCGCCGCCGCCCCCCCGCCGTAGGTCAGACGCACGTCGGTCTGCAGACGCTCCGCGCGGCAGGCCGGCGGCGGGTGGCCGTCGACGCGGTCGCCCTGCGCAGGCCCCTCCACGACGGGCCCACGGTCGGGGGCGCTGCCGCCACGGGGGCGGACCGCCCCGACCGTGGAGCGCGAGCGCATCACACTTCATGGCAGCGGCGAGAAAAGCATCTCGGCAAGATGCAATAGGGGGACACATGTACCCGCGAGGGGTAAATGCAATGAGCAGTCTGAGGACGCCGGGGTGGTTGTGGACAACGGCCTCCTCCATACAAGAACGCCCTGTTGGCAGCAGGCAAAGCGCGCGAATTGTGCTCCAGCCGCACGACCTTGCCACCTGGTCGGCGTTGCCGGACATGATGGCGGCCTGCAACGCTCCTGCCTCTTCCGGCATCAGCACGGGTGGGAGTTGCAGGTTCCTCTCCACCGCCGATGACGCCGTGCCACCGCACATACCTACGGATGACATGACGGGGAGCTCACCAAGGACAGCAGCTCACGGGAACGACGTGGGAAGGAAGCAGTAGCGCATGACATACACCGTCTGGGAGAAGACACGGGAGGTCGCGGTGTGATGAACAGAAGCAACAGGGGACATACTGACGCGGAGCGTAGCCCAGGGGCGGCGCACTTGCGGTGGCCATGAGTCTGGTAGCAGAATAGAGGGAGCACGAAAGATCACACTCAATTGCACCGACGTACTTGAGAATTGGACTTTTCGGGTCCCGTCACTGCCTTCCTATTCCCTGGCCTTTAGGTCAGGGTATCTACCAACATGGTGAAGACCGTTTTTAATTTCTTTGAGAGCTAGTGCACGTTGCGGGAGTACTTGTTGAGACCGAAAAACACATCCTTTTTGCTCCCTCTGCAGCCCCTGAAAGTTTCGCAACCGTTTCTTTGCGCCGGGAATGTTGGTACGGGTGGTCGGGTGCCTCGTACCAAGTTGGACGCCATGGGGAGGTCTCGCTCGCGCGTACGGTTCGCGACAGTGTTCATAGCGCAAGAAGCTGGATGGAAAGGGTCGTGAGGCGGGGTGC
>Ga0209093_1002412_pt1 | contig 10396 bp, 7 predicted proteins | sample SidtaG_4_FD_187450 | JGI IMG/M metagenome (GOLD analysis project Ga0209093, IMG submission 187450) | Marine algal microbial communities from Sidmouth, United Kingdom - Sidmouth_Male1 metaG (SPAdes) (version 2) | ecosystem: Host-associated > Algae > Red algae > Unclassified | place: Sidmouth...
GGGGGGGGGGGGGGGGGGGGGGGGGGGGGGGGGGGGTCGAGTGGTCGGGCGACAGCAGTGCGGCCGACGACGGCGGCGGTGACCGCGATTGTCGCCGGCGACGGCGGCGGAGCACCCTTTTATGGACCCAGAAATATTGTGTCCATGGGGCCACTGACGATCGACTGCGCTTCACTCGCTGTCATTCAGAACAGTCGATCGCAAAAGATTCATCAATCGTTCAATTTCCCATCCATATCCCACCGGGCTAGCATTTTCCACCGAAAATATCGGATGAACTGGTTCGGCCTCGCGAACCAATTGGACATCCCTAGCTCCACTAGTAGCCCTCATGTGATGCGCCGTGTTCTACGTGGACCACGTGACATCTGCTACGTGTGTGAACTGATCGGTCGTCTTGGTCGAATTTGGACGCCCGTCCAACTGGTTCTCGCCCATCGCAATCCGGCTGCCAAGGTGGCCGCCTCCGCAGTGCGTGGGCATCGGCTTCTGCTACAGCTCCGGTCGCGTTGGCAGCAGCAGCGTCGTGGCAGCGGTGGTCGCTTCATGTATCATGGGCGCACCCACCACCAGCCGGCCGATGTGATGTCCTTGCCCGCCCACTCATTGGGCGACGGGCGGGCGACGGCTCGACGCGTCCACGTTGGCCACGGGGCATCCCTGAGCACTGCGACGGTGCGGCGGCTGTGCGCGGGTGGCCCGGGGGCACTCTCAACGAGAGGGGGAGGGAGGGTCGCTGGAGCCCTCACCGCCCCCGGGCACCGCTGTATCTTGCCTCGTGGGGTCGACGCTGCGGGCAGCGCTGCTTCACCCGTCGTGGCCGAATTGTTGTTGGGGACGTTGACCGCTGCGCCGCTCACTGATCTCGACGTGGTATCGAGGGCGTCTTGATGCGGTACGCGTTTGAGGCTGCACGACATCACCTTCGTCCTCTGACTCTTCGGTTCTCTTGGTGTGAGAGACAGACTGGGGGACGACCTTGCGACGCAGACTGTTCGGCGTGTTTAGTAGCGATGAGTCTTTGCGGCCGCCTCGTGGTACCCCGTCTTTCTAGCGGCGGCGATTGTGGTAGCGGCGATTGCGGGGGCGGCTGCCCTGGCGGCGGCGGCGGCGGCGGCGGCGGGGTCGGCTGTTGTTGCCACGGAGGCCGCAGCGACTGCAGCGCGTCCGGGCAGGACAGCGGCGGCGCTAACTATGCCGGCATCGGCAGCGAATCGGGCAGTCTTTCCTCTGTGTGGCGGGTTCGCAGCCGCCAGTCGCGGGCGGCGGCCTCTTCGGATGAGGCTGGCGAAGGCGATGTGTCCGGGGACGAGTACATGGATGCCCGCTGTGCCCCGCCACCCTCAGCCGACGCCTGGAGGAGTGGCCGCAGTGGACAGGCGATATCGCGGTCCCGCGTCACAAGCCGCGCGCATCTGGGACGGCCACGGGCTCGCTCCCGCAATGTCTCTGCTCTGGGCTCATCGTACGGTGGGAACAGCGGGGGGGGTGCCGCGCTCGCTGCCGCCGCTGCTGCCGCTGCCGTTGCGGCCGAAGCGGCCACCCGCCCACTTTTTCGCCCCCCCCGCGTTGACCCATGGGTGCGGCAGCGGTGGGAGTCAAATGGTGTCCACGTCACCACCCTTGTCCCCGCTCCGTCACCGTCAGTCGATGCGCAGGCGCTTTCCCCGTCACTCTCCCCAATCACCAGCAGCCGGCGGCGGCGGGACGACGGGGGCAGCACCTGCTGCCTCGACGCCGCCGTCTCGCGGGGGTCCTCTGCGGCCACGGACGAGGACCCGTGGACGGGCGACCAGCCCGACCAGCTGCTGCCGCCACCCGTACCTTCGCGCGAGCGGCGGCGGCGGCGGGGAACGATGGCGCATGGGCGCGACGGTGGCGTGGCCACTTTGTGGTTGGGCGGCAGCGGCAGCGGCGGCGGGCGACGCGGGCACGGGCGGGGGCTTGCACGGCTGCTCTCACGACTCGCGTCGTGGCGTCTCGGCGGAAATAGCGACGGTCGGATACGCTCTGTGTCGCTTGCGCGGTGTACGGTGCTGGTGCTCGGCTTCTTTGTCTTTTATATGGCGTGGACTACCGGCTCTGGGGCGGGCGGGGGTGGCAGCACCTTGTCTGACGGCGGCCTGGCCGCCGCCTTGGCTGTGCGGTCGTCGCCACCGGGTTTGAGCATGTGGGCTGCAGTGCGTCGCTTCTTCGGATCCGGCAGCGGCCGCATGGATGGTAGAGGCGGCGGTGGTACCGACCACGACAGTTCAGCTTCTGCTGCTACCGTCGCCGGCAGACCCCGATCAACGACGGTCACTGCCCCCTCACCGGCCTTCACACAGCCCCAAACGGATCTCCTGAAGGCTGCGACCGTGGTGCTTGATATTCAGGAGGACCCTGACGACGCCGTTGCGCCAGCGTCGGCGTCCCCACCGGCAGAGGCGTCTTTGACGGTGGTGCTTGGGCCGCCGCTGCAACCGCCGCTGCTCTTGCCATCCCCATCATTGGCATTTCCGACCTCCTCGATTGACCCCCTGCCGCCCACGCCGCCGCCTGCGGCCCCGTCGCCGTCACCCGGTCCAGTCCCGCCGGCGGTAGTGGCGTCGCTCGTCGCAGAGGTGTTGGCTTCCAGCACAGACGGAGGTGCTAGCGCTGCCGGCTCGGGTGCGGCCGCAGCCGGCGATGCTGGTGTGGGTGCAGGAAGCGCTGCTGGCGGGGAGGGTCTCAGCGCAGTACCGTCTGAGGGCGATGATGGCACTACTGGCTCTGTTGGGGGTGCCTCTCCCGCGTCCGTGGCTGAACGGGAAGCATCTGCTGGCGCCACTGTAGCCCCCAGCAGCCTGCTCCGTTGGGACCATGCGGCAGTGCATTCACGGACCCTTGGCCGCCACGTGGTCGGCCTCGGCACCAAGCACGACCACATTGTCGTCCACAAGCCACTGTGCGTCAATCCTACCTCGGAGAAGGTGATCTTCCTTGACACGGGCGCCCGGTGTTCGGGATACAACCAAACTGCCATGTGGCTACAGCAGTACTGCCCGATGATGCAGCAGTCGTGCGTCAAGGAAGCGTTGTTGCCGATCAGCTCGCGGCCGCGAGGCCCGTCGTGGCTTGCGGAAGCGGAAGCCGCAGGCAATGTTGACTGGGTCGAAGCTCCAACAGTCGTCCAATTTATGGAGAAGAACTGCGGCAACATCGCCCACTACGCCGGGCGCGCGTTGATGCTCGAGCATGTTATCGCCAACGCTGCGGCATACGTTGGCGCCGACGCGTCCCGCGGAGTTGAGAATGTGCTGCTGCTGCCGAGCTGGCACGTCATGAAGCGGTTCACGCTGCCGCACAACTACGGCTTTTGGCACAAGAGCCTCCTGGCGGCGCTTGTGGGGCCCGCCCGCCTTCGCCTGTCGACGCTCGACCGCTTCGTGGCGCACGCGCGCAAGCCGTACGTTGGCAAACTCCGCGTGCACTTGGTGCACAACTTGACTCGCTCGGCACCGGCGACGACCGCGGCGGGTGCCAGCCCAGAGGCCCCCCGGTTGGTGTGCTTCCGCACTGCCATCACGCCGTCGTTCCTCAAAGCCCGCTTTTTTGTCGACGACGCCGAGTACCCGTCAGCCCAACTGTCCCTACCGTCGATTCCGGTTGAGGGCGCTCCTCGGGTGCCCCGTGACGCGGTTCGTGTGCGCTCCCGCGTGCACGCGCTTTTGCACCCCGACGCGCCGGGGGTGGTTGCCAATGGGGGACTGCCGACGCCCCCGCCCGTTGCCAAGCGGGTTGTGTTTATTGATCGGTTTGGGGCCCGTCGTGCGCTCGGCGCGCAGGACAAGGAGCACCTGACTGGACTGTTGGCTGAGTTGGCAACTGCGAAGGGCTTCACCTTTGAGAAGGTAGCGTTTGACAACATGACCTTCGACGAGCAGGTGGCGACGATGGCGACTGCCGCTATGGCCGTCGGTATCCACGGAGCCAATTTGGTCAACTCTGCGTTTATGCCCGCCAACTCGGTGCTCGTTGAGCTTTTTCCTTACCGCTTCACCCACGACATGTACGTAGAGGGTGGCCATGCGGGTGTGCGCTACTTCTCCCATCAGATGCTGACGGGCACCGACTTTCCGACGCTTCCGAAGTACCGCACGGCCGCGCGGTGCATTTTGCGATCTCATGATTGCAAGGTGCACTATCGGGACTCAGCGCTCGTCGTGACGGATGCGGACCTGGCGGAGCTTCGTTCCAAGTTCTCGGCTGGCTTCAAGTTCCTCCACGAGGTCGCGAAACTCCGGGCGGTCGTGAAGGTGGGGGGGAAGCGGGGGGGGCGGTAGCGTCGGTGACGCTGGTGAAGTTGGAAAGTGAGGGGAAGGAGCGGAAGCGGCGCCGTTTGTTGGGCTGGTTGAGATGGTGCAAGGGGGCGGTGGGGGATCCGGCAGAGCGGTGTTTCTTTTGCCAGCATCTCTTCAGGGTTCCTCGCTGCCCACGCAATTGCTCATGGCGTGCCGGGTAGGCAGGCGCTCTCAACGCAAAAGGAGATGAGCATCGAGAAGGCGCCGACCCAGGTCCCTGGGCGTCTGTTCCAGCCGTGTTTGGGCCGGCGCGCGGACTCCCGCCGGCGTAGTAGGTTGCGCTAATGTCGGGAGACCCGGCAGAGCGGCCAAATCCCACCCGAATCCGCGGGGCTACACCACAAAGGTAGAGCGAGTGACGGTACAATCGAGTTCTCTCGTACTACCCCATTCTCCTCCTACCCACCCTACCCGTCCCCCGCACGCTAAGTCGTCTTCTTCATCACCAACCCTGAAGCGTACCAAGCAATCGTATTTCTTCTCCCCGACGGATCATGCCCAGCCCTATCATGCCTGTTACTCTGGGAACACCCCGCAGTCGCACGCGCGGCGGAAGGTCACCTGCTCGATGGTCGGATAGTTATCGGGTGGCGTCCCCGCCGGCAGCGGAAACACAGTCCGCCCCCAATGGTGGGGGAATTTGATGCCCCGCTCGATGGCGCTGTGGTATGCGCACCACATATGGATGCTGCCCGCCAATGGGTAGTCGGTACCGCCTGAAAAGAACATCATGCCGCGAAGCCACTTGATGCCCTTCAGCTCTACCCCGAGTGGCGCGGAGCGGGGCATGCGCAAACAAAAGCCCCGGCCAGGCCCGCCGTTGGGCCATGACTGCCGCACCGACTGCAGCAGCCCGTCGGCAGTGTGCATCGTCGTGTAGCCAAATGTGGCGTTCGCAGGAGATGGTGCATCCGCCGGGTCCTTGGCCAGGAACGTGTTAGTGCCAGTCGGCGTCGTCACGAAAATGTCGACGCCGCGGGTGCCTGGCGCGCCAGCGATCGCCGCTGCGCCACCGCCATTAGTGAAGCACACGCCATGGGGATTGGCTGCGTCGCCCGACGCGAGAAAGTGCACATGCACCCAGTCGCCGCGTGTGTGCCAGCCCGACTGGCGGGTGGACGTGCCCCCGCCGAAGTACGCATCGTGCACGGACAGTGACTTGGTGTTGACCTCCTTGACACACTTGAACGGCTTGTCCTCAATCCCAATCCGCACGACTGGGGCACCCTGGCAATCCAGCGGCGGATCTACCGCTGTCACCCCAGACCGCGACGTCGTTTGAATAGGCGTCAAGTGCGGCGGGCCGACGACACCCGTGCGGAGGCAGTTGCAGGCAGTAGGCTGGGCGCGGTCCGAGCAGACAGGCACGGCAGTAACGGCCGTCACGTGGCACAAATGGGTGGCCAGTGGCTGCGCGACGCACAAGAACCGCGGGGCACACGCGACGCGCTTGCAGCCAGCGATGCCACCCACCGACGGGAGCGGATCCGTCCAGTGGTAACACGTCGACGTGCTCGGGTCAGCCTCCTGTACGCAGGGGCAGGTCGAGCCAGGCGTCGGGCCGTGCCAGTCGGCGGCGGCGGCGGGGGCCGCAACCACCTCCGTGACCGCTGCCGACAGGAGCAACGCGAAAACCGCAAGGGCGATCAGCAGCCGGCCAGCCATCGGGTGGAGAAAGGCCATAGCGCGAGCAGGGAGGCGGGAAGAGAGATGATGTGAATGCAAGAGAAAGAAAAGTGGGCGACGTCAGAGGCGACAGAACGCGGGGGGGGGGGTGGAGACTGCAAGATGGACGGCACCTGCAGCGACCGCGGGCAGCGGTACGTGGTGGCAGGGACGGGCACCGTCGGAGGTCACAGGATAACTACCAGAAGAGTCTGCAACTGGTGGACGGTCGCGGCAAGGCAACGCTAACGAGCAGGTATTCCTTCCACGGCGTCCACTGCCCCACGCAAAAACAGCACTGGATAATGCACCAAGCCGGCCAGGCAGCCCAGTGACGAGCGACGAGCAGTGCGACCACCCAGCCGTACCAGGCAGACGAAAAGCGGGTGCAGGGACGGGCGTCAGCCGTCGCACCCCTAGCCACAGAGCCACAGCTCGACTAGCCCTCCGCGAGAGGAGGTGCGTGCCGCCCGCGGGCGGGGTACCGTCAAGACCAACAGTGTCGAGGTCGCCGCAGCCGCCATTGCAGCCGACTGCCCGCCAAGAATGAGGTTGCACGCCGGCTCCACGACGCCTGCTTCGACAGACGCCCCCCTCCGCTTCCCCACGCCCTGCCACACTGTCTACCAAAAAGCTGGAACGAGTGGGCACAGCGGTGGTGCTCGCTAGTGACGGTCGCGACCGCTGTCGACGAGTTGCACGCGCGTGAGGGGGCCATGGGGGTAGCGGAATGCACGGCCGGGCAGGGTTGTCGGGCGCATCATCTCGAACAGGGCCTACTAAGGAGCTATTTAGAGTCTGACTAAGGGCCGTTCTCCACTGCAGGGTTGTTGAGTGCGCCCTAAGAGCACACCCAACAACGTTCCCCAAGTTCGAACGTGCTAACGTGTCAGAAACGTGTCTCATATATGTGCCACGTGCCTGAATTTAAGCTCTTGGGGATGGGGAGGGTCCCACAGCAAAGTCAGACACCCCAAAACGCTGAGACAGAACACGAATACAGTTAATGTGAATCGGGTAAGTCCTCCGACATTCATGTGTCGGAATTGGGGGGAGGCGCCCCCGTCCCCCATTTTCTGACCGATTTGGGGGGACCTGGCTCTTCTCCCAGAGGTGGCAGGTGATTTCTATTTGATTATTATCATGGTGATTTTAATGATTATAATCGTTTTATGGTGCGTGTCCCAAAAATGAGACATCGCGGTTTTCTTTTTTTTCTCGGCCCACTGGCCTTCTGCAGCGGTCCGATAATGTAATGTGACCCACTCGGACCCTCTGCGTTGCCAGAACGGCCCCTGACAGTATTAGCAGAGCCGGCACCTCCTGACGTGTCATTGAGGGAAGTGTCATTCATTGCAGCTTCGACAGGTGACGATCACGCCCCCCAATCAAATGCACGGATACTAGGGCAGGCATGTACTGACAATTTGTGCACGAAGAAAAGGGCACCACCTTACCAATAAAAATGTGAAAAAGACCGCCATGTAGCCCGCTGTGAAGAAAACACGATTTGGGACACCCGTCATCGAAGCTCCAGTTAGCACAGGAGCTTAGGCGTTGCAAACCTGTAACCCCAAGAACCTGAAAAAGACTGGCTTCAAGATCGGGGTTATCTGAGAGGTCCAGAGAACAGGACCCACAGGCAGGTACTAAGCAGTTGTCAGCCAAGAACGTCTCGGGAGAGGCTCTTTCCATGGAGGCCAGTTCAGAATTTTCTCGTACCCCGCCCCGCCTGCTACCGTGCAGTGATGTGTCAGTCTTCCAGAAAACGCGCATGTCTCATTTTTGGGACACGCACCATACATCACGGAGCTGATGATTAGAATCACATGGGTATGCAGGGGGCTTTACAGTTGGGCTTACATGATGGGGGCTACTAAAGGATAGAGACAGATGGTTGGCCCGCCAACTTTCAGATTCAAGCATTTCCCTGGCTGTTTGGCAAGTCCACGACTGTCATTGGTGTCAAGAAGGCTATGGACATGCACTGCTCCACTCACACGCTGCGCTTCCACAGATGGCAGAACTGGCAACCAGAATGGCAATCTGACTCTTCTGCGCGCAGGGAAGAGCAAAGACAGAGTCTGACCGAAGTGACAGAGCGTCGGAGAGCAACACATGCACATGAAGACAGACCTCTACAGAAAAAGCCAAGGCTGCCATGGCATCAGTACACAGTTGCCACATAGCATCGTACATAGTACATCTGAGTGAGGTTGCCAGATGTGGTCGATCCATGCTGGCCACCTATGCATTTTTCATGGCACGTGAAGCAGCTGGAGCCCAGGAGGACGCTTTGTCAAAGCCACGGCTTCGTCTCGCGCAACCGCTCAGGCCAGACCTGAGTCTCACTACCCAGAATAACATGTCGCTTCGGCCTTACCGTTGTTTCTCTCCATCAGTTGCCACTCAGCGGCGTCGGTGTCGGCACTGTCCTCGTTAGGCAGGAACACAGCTTGCAACCCTGCCGAAGTCACACTCGTAGGTTTGCACTTGATGCTTAGTAAGATGGCTTAGGCCTTCTATTGTGAACTTGGATAGAATTCTGATAAATTTATGCGTACTTCTGCTCTGTCGTAAAGGCGAGGCGTCAATGATTATAATCATGGCCAATGATTATCATCAATAAAAATCGCCCCATACGATTTAAAATCAAGGGGTGATTATAATCATTTTATCTGAGGTGAGAAATGATTATAATTACACCTCTGTCTCCTCCCCATTTTTTCCCGGCGTGCGATTGGCTGTTGCCGCTTCGGATCCTTTCGGAAAACGTGCTCACGTGGCATGATCAGATTTCAAATCGCACGGCCCGAAACAGGGGCTTTCCGGGGCCGTCTGCCATCATGTCGATCACTATCGAGACCCAGAAAAGAATCTATCGGGTCTGATCGTTTCGGGACCCCCCATTCGACGCGCTTTGGGGGTGTGGTGGATCGCTTCTCGAAGCCTTTTGGGGCGCCCACCGCGTGAATCGGGGTAGGTCAGTGGCGGTTCCCAGGCCCTGTTGATGTCCACGGTCTCGCGACATCACGTCTGTCCGCGCTCGCGGCGGGGGGCGGGGGATATTGCAGGCACGAGAACGGGGTGTTCTTGTGGTCCTGTCGGCTGGGGTAGTGTGACGCGGTCCTTTTGGCGCCGCGCGGCGGGATTGCGTGACGGCGACAGGCGCGCCACCACGCCCGTGTTCACGGACGACGTCACTGTAGAGGAGACCGTCCTTCTCGCAGGATGGATGATCCACTCGATGTGTCTGTGGACGCGTTGCTGGCGGACCTCTTCGACGGCAAAGCTGCCACGGCCGTGGCGGCGCACATGCAGGCGTTGTGGCGCTGTCATCGTCGCCTGCGCCGGTCGCGGCTCGGCCGGCGGCGGTACATTGGTTCGGTGCCCGGCCGCCGGCCAGACAAGCACCTTGATTTTCGATCAGGTTTGCGAGCTATTTGAGGCACTATATTGGATTGAATGGCGCCCCTCCCGTGTACGACGAGGCGGACTTTGAGAGACAGTTTCGTGTGCCACGGTCAGTGTTTTTGCGTATCTATCATGCCATGAAGGATCGCCCCTTCTTTGCGCAGCGCATCAACGCGACGGGCAGACGACAGGCACACCCCTTGTAAAATGTGGTGGCTGCTTTTAGACTCATTTCTTACGGACAGGCGCCCGACCGAACCGACGAATACGTTCGTTTGTCGGCATCGACAACTTCTATGTCTGTTCGAGAGCTCTTACTATTTATCGTAGATGGGTTTGGCCCGGCTTGTTTGCGTCCCCCCACCCCGTCCGAGCTGGAGCGTATTCTGGAGCGCATTGCTCAATGAAGCTTGCCTGGGTGTATGGGATCGTTGGACTGAAGCCATTGGGAGTGGTCGAACTGCGCCCAGGCGTTCTCCGGCCTGCACCAGAACCGGCGCGTAAAACGCACCGTGGAAATGGAAACTGTTTGTGATGAGGACCTATGGATATGGCATTTGTTTGTTGGCTGTCCTGGATCCCAAGAAGACCCCAATGTTATGCATGCTTTCACTTGGTATTTGTCCGTGACGGGGGGCGAGTGGCCGCCTCGTACGTTTTCGTACACAGCTAACTGCACCCCCCGCATGCTCTTGTACTATCTGGTTGATGGAATTTACCCTCCCTTTGCATTTTTCGTTTTTCCGCTCTCCGACCCCACTGTGGGGGAAACCCCCTGACAGGGGTGACACGACCCCCCGGCATGAGCCGGGGACGGGTCGTGAACAGTCACGCAACACCCCCCTAGGGGGGTAGCGTGGGACGACCCCCGTGGGGGGGTGTCCAGGGAGCCCCAGGGCCACACATGAAACGACCCCTCTAGAGGGGCGTGAGGCGTGGAACACCCGATCGGGCCCCCCTGGGGGGGTCTGGCACACGCAAGGGAGACACGCGTC
>Ga0209093_1002413_pt1 | contig 10395 bp, 8 predicted proteins | sample SidtaG_4_FD_187450 | JGI IMG/M metagenome (GOLD analysis project Ga0209093, IMG submission 187450) | Marine algal microbial communities from Sidmouth, United Kingdom - Sidmouth_Male1 metaG (SPAdes) (version 2) | ecosystem: Host-associated > Algae > Red algae > Unclassified | place: Sidmouth...
TCTTTTTCTTATATGTTTCACTAAATCTTCCTTACGTAGCTCGGCTATGCGCGTCAAATTTAGCCAAACATATAAAAAAAATAACTTCTTCATTTGGGGTAGATTATTTTCTTCCTCTTCCCTAACGCTAATCGTGTGTTGTTTTATGATACATTAAACGGGACGAAATGAGAGAGAGTTATAAGTATTTCTTATGTTGATGTGACGTAGTTGCAATGAATGAATTTTGAATTTTAAATGAATGAATATAAAAAAGGCTACTCGAAAATTAGAACTCGACGAAGTGATTTTTTTTATTTTCTAATAATTCAAATGATGTATTCAGATAGCGATTGGAGAGAATACGAAAGGTATTGACAGGGGAAATAGTATCGTGAAAATATTCGTATTTTTTATCTGGGAAATGTATGGCATATAAAATGGAAAAACGTTCATCTTTTTCGGCAGCATCAATGCGCGAACCATGGTCGCCTTGCAAGATAATCACAGGCGGTATCGCTGAGTTTTTGAGTATTTCTGTGATGCTTTCTTTTAAAAGTTGGTTGGCATATTGGAGTTGCTCCAAATAGGCTTTTTTTTGCGATTTTCCTTGATTACCAGAGGGGTATAGGTTTCCTTTTCTGTCAAAATGATAAGGTTTATGCGGCATCATTAGGTGAGCATACACAAACCGCGGCTGCGCTGTACGTTCTTTTGATAGGGTCTTTAACTCATCAAAGATTTGTAGGTTGACTTCATAAATAGGGCGCAAAGGAAATGCTTTTCGCAACCTGCCCGGCAAGGTCATATCTGCCATATAATCCCAAGTCATCGCAGCATCGGGCAGGCGAGCAATTTGGTAGTATCGAGGAGTATCCAAGATTTCAAAAAACGACCTGTTGACCCATTCATATCCGGCGGCTTTGAAGTGTTGGGCGGTCTTGCTTTTTTGTATGCCGAGTCGGTGTATATTTCCTGTGATTAGCTTGTCTTTTGTGACATCTATGTACCTCGGCGAATACTCCATATTGAAGGTGGAAAACATACAACGCGCCGTAAAATCATAATTGCTGTGGGCATTTTGGGCTATAAAGAAGTTTTTTTCTTCCAAAAAATCGTTCAATTCGCTATTGTCGTAATCAAAATATGTTTCAAGTCCCGCCATTCCAACGTAGGCATCCATTAAGATATAATACACATCGGGCAGTGATTGGGTCGTTTGGATGGAAGGCGGAGCAGTCTGCTCAAATTTAGTCTGGACTTTTTCCCACCATGTTTTGTCATGATTTAGTCTTTGTACGAGGTTGAATATTTCAAAAAAACAGAGCAGTAAAAAAAGTGTATTGAGGTAGGTATTGAGCGTAGCGAATGTTTTTTTTTGTTTATAAAAATAAAAAAATATCCACATGGTAGCTAAAAAAATAGTGGGTATCAGGATTTGATGTTTACCTATAAAGGTGTTTTGAAGGGCGTTGAATATTGGTGAATAATATAAAATCGGCAGCAGCGTCAGCGTCCATGCTGCACCCGAACGCATGTTATTTTTTATTATTTGATGATAAATAAACCATCCCAAACTCGTTATCGCCATGCCTACCAACCACGCGACTATTCCTTTTTTTATATCAAAAAAATAGGACGTTTGTTTCCAACAAAATAATACGAAAAAGGTAATCAGTAGATAGGGATGTAGAATACACGTAGTGAAAAAGGATGTCTTCATGCTAAAACTCGACTGACCCGAATACCCGTACATCATTAGGTTCGGCTGCGCCGCCTCTTTCTTCGAGGCTGATGGCGTATGCTTGGGCGTTGGGAATATAATCTACGGCTATCGGGTCAGCCGGAATGTCAAATACGCCCATATTGACGGGTGTGTTGTCCACGATAGCCCAGAGTTGATATTGCATGTTTTTGGGCGGTTTGGGCAGTTTGTTGACAGCAAAATAGGTGATTTTGGACGCCAAATTGGTGTGTATGGTCGTGGAAGCACCCACTAGTTTTTTATTGCCATTCATGGCAACAGTGCGTGTGTTTTCGTTATTGACAAACTGAATGGCGGTGCGGTAAAATTCTATTTTATCTTGGAGTCTTTTTCGTTCTACTCTACAGTCGGTAAGTTCCTGTCCCAGTTCACGGCTTACTTTTTCGTTATTTTTATTGTCTTTATACCCGAAGTATCCCCAAATAGCCGAAACCAATAATAAAGGCAGTAAGATATAAGGCAACCAAGCTAATAATTTAGCTAAACCACCGCCCGATTTGCCGGGTTTTTCCTCATTTTCTCGTTTTGGTCTGACAGAGGATATCTCATCTATTTTTTTTAGAATACCGTCTTTCAAACCCGGAGGTGGAGTAACTGCATTCGACATAGTATATTGCTCCAGTGCTGTCTCAATAGCATTGAGTTCAGCTCGGATTTCAGGGTATTGAGTAGCATTGGTCAGGACCTCCCTTTCTTCGCCCGAAGAGAGATTACCAAGCACACATTGCTCTAAAATTCCTGATGCTATGTATTCTTTTATATTCACTTGTTTTTAAAACGTTTCATCAATTTGCATTTATTAAAATTATTAACAATGTGATGATTAACTCGTTGCCAAGTATTCTTCTCAATTCTAAAATTGCTTTTCGTGTTCTCGATTTGAGTGTTCCTACGGGGATATTCAATTCCTTTGCCGCCTCTGAATGGCTGTAGCCTTGAAAGTATAATAGGTCTATAATTTCTGTATATTTTTTATCTAGACTATCAATAGTCTTGCGTAGCCCGGAATCTGCAATATGTGGAACGTGGGAGAGAGAACTATCGTTACCTACGTTGTCAGCAAGCATATCGGTTTTGTTATCTTGTTTGTATCGACTTGAACGCAGGGCGTCTTTAGAGGCATTCCGAGTGATTTGCGCGAGCCATGTAAATAATTTTCCTTTGTCGGAATCGTATTTATCAGAATTTTTCCATACCTTTATGAATACATCTTGAAGTACTTCTTGCGCAAGCACTTCTGAAAAAACAATTCGCAGAATGATACCATAAAGCGCAGGTGAATAATATTCGTGCAACAACACAATAGCTTCCTTGTCCCCCTGCTTGAGCAAAGCGACAATTTTATCCTCAATATTTGTATGCTTTTTATTCACTAAAATAGATGCTTGTCATTTTTCAACAAAAATAGGTTTTTTTTGTGCAAAAAAAAATCCAATGTGAAATTTGTTTCGTAAGTTTCGTTATGTAAGGAACGAGGCATAAATAAATTAAGTTTTTTGACGCCGTTATTTTTTTCTTTTTCGAGGCATGAAAACCGCGCATAGCTAAGTTACGCAAGGATTTTCATAACGAAGAATAAGGAGAAAAGAACAAGTCGAGAATATAGATTTATTTTCTTTCACTAAGGAACGTGAAATATATAACATGTGCCATTATAGTCGTTTTTACTCGTTACTAAGAATCTTTTGAAATCCTTATCCCGAATCGGAGTTCGGGACAGGCTGTAGCTATCCCGATAATTATCGGGAATGTGCGGTTTTTTAAAAATACTTAGACGAAAATTATTGGGACATCTTATTTAATTTCTTTTATTAATTTTTTTTTAATACCTTTGGGTACTCAAAACAGCTGTCTTTATTTTTCAATATTAGACTTTTTTACAGTCAGTGTTCTTGAATAGAAAACAAATGAAATATGCGTAGAATGGACTGCCATTTAAAAGCCAAATAGTTCATTCTACTACTCTACTACTTTAAATTTTGATAAAAAAATATATAAATAATGAAAAAGACCAAATTACTTCCACTACTTATCCTAGTCATTGGTTTAATGTCGAGTAATATCTACGCGCAAAGCGAGATGAAAAGAACGACCAAAGTTGCTGAATATAAAGCTTTCATACAAAAGAAAAAAGTAGAAAGCCAAGCCAACAAAGCCAAAGCTGCTACTCGTAAAGCTACCGCGACTAATCAACTCTCCGCTGAAAAAAAATCAATACTACAACAAAAACTCAGACCAAAAATAACTGCTCGAATGGAAGCGAAAAGAGCCGACAGAGCAGCCAAAAGCCAAGCAGCAACTGCCCGATTTAAAAACAGAAAGCAAACGCATTAATCAACTGTAAATGTAAACCGATAAACATTATGAATAAAACAAACACACAAAATAAAAAACTATCCGGTAGTTTGAGCGCGAAATTAGCTGCCTACTCTGGTGTGGCGGCAGCTTTCATTGCCTTCTCGCCCGACGCAAATGCTCAATGCGCAGCCGAAAGTGTTACGCCCAACGTACCCGGCAACTTTGAAAACGGCACTGTCACTCAAATAGACTTTGACGGCGACGGTGTAGTTGATTTCCTCATTGGTTCTTACAATCTGGTCACCAACTCCTCTACTCAAATCTGCAACGTGGATGGACCCACACCCGGGGACAATACTTACGTCAATGCCACCTGTGGTACCGTCCAACTCTCTTACAGTATAAAGCAATACTACGACCAGCAAGGTACGTTTGCTTTCAATTCTGTATACATGGATCCTTATGCCAACCTTGCCATTACCGTGCCCGTAGGTACGAGTGGTTCAGTATGTGCAGGAGCAGGCGTTGCCACAGCCTGTGGTATATATGGTCTTTACAGTAGCTATGCCAATAGCGTGGTTATCGCCAATTCTATCGTACAATCCATGTTATTCGATACGGCAACACCACCATGTTTTGTTAGTACGAACATTGTGTCTTCTAATCCCGGACCAGTCGGTCCTATGATGACTGCCTCCTTCCAAAGCAATCCGGGCGATGGCAATTTTGCTGCCGGACAAAACCACTTCATAGGCATAGAATTTCTTGCAGGAGATGGTAATAGATACCCCGGATGGATAGAAGTCATGGTTAGTGATGCAGGTACTATATCTGTTGTCAATACAGGTTATAATCCTACTGTTGGAGGCTGCATTGCCGTAGGGTCATGCGAAACCACGGCAGCTTGTATCAATGACTTAGGCTTATCTGCCGGTTCTTGCGATGATGCCGGAACTACGGGCGACGCTATTGAGACTAACGATGACGATACATTCGACCTTACTATAAACCCCGTAGGTGATAATACAACGGGAAATTATACCGTATCGGGCGATATTACCGCCAATGGTACTTATGGTACGCCACTCGTCATAACAGGATTACCTGCCGACGGTGCTACGCTCAACATTACTGTCGTTAGTAACGATAATCCAACCTGTACGCTGACTCAACAAGTCACTGCACCCAATGCTTGTTCATTCGTTAGTCAGGATGTACCAACTGTTGGAGAATGGGGATTAATCATGCTAGCTTTAATGATGTCTATTACCGGAGTAGTTGGCATACGAAACAGCAAAGAACGCGAAGTACAAAAGGAATATAGTTGATTGATTTGTTTTGTAATTGAGTAATTGGATTATAGATTTTTCTAAGGTTTACTACATAGGAATACAAGGCATTTTAGGATGTTTTGTATTCATTTTAATTTTTTAAATATTTTTATTTGAAAAAGGTTCTTTGACAATTTTTGCATTAAGGGATGAAAAAACAATAAAAACTATATCTTGACTTGTTCTTTTTCCTTTACACTTCACCAAATTCTCCTTAAATAACCCGTTATTCGCGTCAAATTTGGCTCGTGTAAAGAAAAAATAACGGCGTGAAGATATAGCGTTTATTATCTTTTCATCCCTTAGGAATGAAAAAACAATAAAAACTATATCTTGACTTGTTCTTTTTCCTTTACACTTCATCAAATTCTCAAATAACCCGTTATTCGCGTCAAATTTGGCTCGTGTAAAGAAAAAATAACGGCGTGAAGATATAGCGTTTATTATCTTTTCATCCTTTAGGAATGAAAAAACAATAAACACTACATCTTGACTTGTTCTTTTTCCTTTATACTTCATCAAATTCTCAAATAACCCGTTATTCGCGTTAAATTTGGCTCTTGTAAAGAAAAAATAACGGCGTGAAAATATAGCGTTTATTATCTTTCACCTAGAATAAAATTAAAGATTTGTGTCTTGCGTGTTCCTCCCTAGCCCCTCCAAAAGGGAGGTTCTTCACTTTGCGAAAAACTCTCGCATTAGTCCCTCCCTTTGGAGGGGTAACATAGACTTTCATCCCCCCTTTGGAGGGGTGACACAGACTTTCATCTCCCCCTTTGGAGGGGGCTGGGGGGAGGAAAAGCCTGAAAAACTAATGTTCAAAAGGTTTTTAAAAAGAATAGACTCGCTAATTTCTCTTTTTGCAAAAATTGTTAAGAAACTAAAAAAGACGATATAATGTGTTTTTATTAAGTGAAAATATACACAACAAAAAATTAATGCAATTTTCTCCGCCCAATTACCAGATTTTTACGCCACAACCCAAAAGTGATTTTCCATGAACCAATTCAAATTAATTATTCTCATTGCGGTAGCGATGGCAGTAGCGGCATTTACCCTTTTTAAAGGAGAAAATACAAGCACAGATAGAGTGACCGCTATCAATTCTATACCCAAACTATTGGATAGAAATAAAGACCTGCAATCCGGTGCAGAGTGGATAGACCGTCAAAATATTTATGTTGCCAACCGCGATAAAATTGTAAATAAAGATGACCCAATGGCGCATTACAAACTCGCTGCGCTATTCGTTTCGGAAGCTCGAATCACGGGAGAACATGGTCATTACTATCCGGCAGCACTAGAAATTATTGAAAAACTATTACAGCAAAAAGACTTGGACAAAGACCTAAAATTTAGTGCTTTAGTACTCAAGTCGGGCATTTTACTTTCTTTGCATCAATTTGATAAAGCATTAGTAATCAGTAAAAAAACTATTGAAATAAACGATTACAATGCTCAGGCTTATGGTGTACTGGCAGATGCTTATGTAGAAATGGGAGATTATGAAAATGCCATTAAAGCCACCGAGCGTATGATGGATGTTCGCCCCGATTTGAGGTCTTACTCTCGTGTGTCGTATCTGCGCGAAATACATGGCGACCCAAAAGGTGCTATCGAAATCATGCAACTCGCGGTACAGTCAGGCTATCCGGGACAAGAAGAAACCGCTTGGGCACAGCTCGCGCTCGGCGATTTGTACCGCCTTTACGGAAAGTCCGAAAACGCATTGGCAACTTACGAAGATATACTGACACACCGAGAAAATTATCCCTTTGCAACAGCCGCCATAGCCCAACTCAAATCTGACGAAGGCAAATACACCGAAGCCATACAATTACTGGAAGAAGCCATTGCAGTCATTCCTGAAATTGGTTTTTATATTCAACTTGCTGAAATATATAAAGTACAAGGGGAATCAGAAAAATTCGAGCAAATCATGACAGACATTGACGAGATGTTTGAAGACGACAGAAAAAGCGGACATAATATGGATTTGGATTATGCCAAAACCTTATTATCGCTGACAGATAGAGCCGACGAAGCCAAAAAATATTTAGATAATGAGTACCAAATGAGACCTCGAAATATTGAAGTTAATATAGCAATGGCAAAGTATTACCAAAAAACAGGTGATCCACAAAAAGCTAAACAACACCTTGAAGTTGCCTCAAGAACAAAATACCAACATCCTGATTTAATCAATTTACAGACTATTAATGGACAATAGCCAATGGACTTATTGACCAAAAACAATTAATTTTTATAAAAAAAATGAATATGAGAAAACTATTCCAAACCAAGTACTCCTTAAGTGCATTAGTGGTATTGTTCATGTGCTTTGGCTATTTTACAGCTACTGCATCGAGCCATAGAGAAGCACCACTCATTGCCAATGACCCTCTTGCGGATAACGTAGATGTTTACGCTTTTGTCAACCCTGACGATCCAAGCATGGTGACCCTCATTGCTACTTACGTACCGGGGCAATTACCGCATGGCGGACCAAATTATTATTCATTTGGAGAAAATATTGCTTACGAAATTCATGTTGACAATGACGCGACCATTCCCGGCGATGAAATTATCTACCGCTTCGTATTTCGTAAGGAAAACGAAGACCCTTCTACCTTTTTCCCCATTCGCTTGGGAGCAGAAAACTTAAAAACAACCTATAAAGCTTATAAAAGTACCAACAATGGTGCATCTTTCACTCGAATCATTAGCGGCGGTATTGTACCCCCACCTAATATCGGGGACCGTTCTATCGAATCGGCTATTGGTTTAGGAACGCCTTATGCGACTCTTTCCAACAGTGCCATTACGAATGCTTCTACAGGAGAACGCGTTTTTTGTGGAACTTCTGACGACCCGTTTTTCGTAGATTTGGGTGGTATTTTTGATCTAGGTGATGCACCGCGTGCAGGTGGTGAAGCACCAAGAGATGGATTGGCTTGTTATAACGTCAGTACGATTGCTATTCAAGTACCAATTGCAGATTTGCTCAAAGCAGGCGCACCCGCTACACCAACTAGTATTCTTGATAGTGACTATGTCATCGGAGTATGGGCATCTGCCAATCGTCGAAAAGTTAGAGTCCTTTCAGAACAAGGTGAAAGACACACCGGTGCTTGGGTACAAGTATCACGTTTGGGTATGCCTTTGACCAATGAAGTTGTCATTCCAATCGGACGCAAAGATTTTTGGAATGCTATAAGCCCGCATGATGAGTTTGCAGAAACTACGCTTGACCAATATTTCTACAATCCGGAACTCGCACTCTATATGGATGATGCTTTGTTCGGCGGCGCAGTACCTTCTTTTACACCATTACGCATACAACGCAACTCATTACAAGCATTTGATTTTGGTAATGGCAACGATGGACTCTTTCCGCTCAAAGGCTCTCCCGCAGTAGCTGGAACAGCACTTGATGATGCTATTTTTGGTACGCTATTATTGCCCGGAGCCGGACAACCGCGTTCGGTAGATTTGTGGCCTGCTTTTCATACAGGTGTTCCAAATTTTCCACCATACCAACTTGCTACCGGAAAAGGTGGCAACCCACTTGCAGTCGGTAAACCTTTTATTAATAATTTTTTACCAAATGGTGGCGATATGCTAAGACTCAATATGGCTGTACCGCCTACGGATAGAGATGACCCCGCTTTTAGCCATCTTGGACTCATACAAGCAGCAGTACTCGGACTTACTGACCCGACTTACAACACGACCACAGCCATACAATTTATTCCAAATATGGACGGTTTCCCCAACGGACGTAGATTGGAAGATGATGTAACACTCATCGAATTGCAGGCAGTAGCAGGTGTAGTACTGGCAGCTATAGGATTGTTTTATGATGATTATACTGCAGGCGATCCAAATCCGGTTACACAAGACCTCGTCGATGTACTCACCTATACCACAGGTGTAGAGTCTAATGATGTACCATTTAGAAATGCCTTCCCTTACGTTGCTCTACCGCGTAGCGGCGACGGACCTTGTAGTGGTGACCTTTATGTAGGTACACTTGGTCTTGTAAGTGATGATGAAGAAAACATTCCGCCTATAGAAGGACTGATAATGAATGCGCCTGTGGTCAATCAAGGTGTATATCAGGAAATCAAAGATGCTGTATTGAACCAACAAGCCGGTACTGCAATGAATGTATATGCTAATCCGGTCAGAGAGGATGTACTTCAAATGACTTATGAAGGTACTGAAAATGCTCAAGCTCAATTATATATTTATAATACTTTGGGTACATTGGTGGCTAGACAAACCATCACATCTACGGTAGGCAATAACCAAATAAATGTTGATGTCAGCCAACTCTCGAATGGCGTGTATTTCATTAAAAAAGATAATGAACCGATTACGATACAACAAAAATTTGTGATTCAAAGATAGAATAATATTATAATGTTTAGGTATGTATCTGGCGGATAAAATGTCCGTCAGATATTTTTAAACATTCTTAAATGAATAGATTATCGAATCATCGGTAGTCCATTTTATAAAAAATATAGAACTTTTACAAGGATAAGCCTTCATAACTTCGGTTGTGAAGGCTTCTTTAAATTTAAATGTGTGGCTAAGTGAAAGAAATTAAATAATCTATCGGTCTGAATTGTTCTTTTTCTTATATGTTTCACTAAATCTTCCTTACGTAGCTCGGCTATGCGCGTCAAATTTAGTGAAAGAAATTAAATAAATTGTTCCATTATGCTTGTTCTTTTCCCTTCTAAAAAACACAAAAAATAGTTCCGTAGCTATGGCTATGCAACGATTTTTTGAATTCTTTAGAAGTAAAAATTACGGCGCATTATGGAACAATTTATTTAATTTCTTTCACTTAGCCAAACATATAAAAAAAATAACTTCTTCATTTGGGGTAGATTATTTTCTTCCTCTTCCCTTATCAATTAAAAACAACATAAATGAAAAATACATTACTATACTTTCTAATTAGTTTTATCCATTGCATAAATGCGTACGCACAATGCCCGGAGGATATAC
>Ga0209093_1002414_pt1 | contig 10395 bp, 11 predicted proteins | sample SidtaG_4_FD_187450 | JGI IMG/M metagenome (GOLD analysis project Ga0209093, IMG submission 187450) | Marine algal microbial communities from Sidmouth, United Kingdom - Sidmouth_Male1 metaG (SPAdes) (version 2) | ecosystem: Host-associated > Algae > Red algae > Unclassified | place: Sidmouth...
CCCCCCCCAGCCGCGCCGCCCACGCGTCGTCGTCGGCACGCAAAAGGGCGCCGCCACGCGCCCCGTTGGTCGCCGAAACCGACGGCCCCGCCCGACGGCGGCCCCGAAAGAGCCCCAGCAGGTGGCGCCACGCGGCGTTGGGGTCCCTCCCCCTCGCTCGCGCCGGGATGGCGGCTGCTTCATAGGCGAGACAGTTCCAAACGGCCGGGTAGAGGCCGGTACCGACCACCACCACGTACGGGCCCGACGCGTCGAGGGCGATGAGGGCGCGACTGGCGGCGGCGTCCCACTCCAACTACAACGCGTCGATGGCGGCGGTGCCGGCCGTGTCGGCCGCCGCCGCCGCCGACGCACAGGCAGCCTTGTAGCCGCCGCCGCCGACGCGCAGGCAGCCTGGTAGACGCCGCCGCCGACGCACAGGCAGCCTTGTTGCCGCCGGCCTGCCGCGCCCGCCGCTAACACGGCGGCCTGCAGTGGTGGATGGCGCGGCAGCGACCACAGGTGGTCGTCGCGCCAGGTTCCCCTCGTCCACACGCCCAGTTTTTCCTGCCAGGAAACACAATTGAAAGGGCGGGAAGCAGGGATACAAAGTCCAAATCACACTAAGAGTAAGTGTGCGCTCGGAGCAGCTAATGACACGATCGATTGGCTGATGTTCCTGTTGATCGACCTTTCATTTCCCAGTCGACCGCTGAGAATTGGCGTCTTGCGTCTGTCAATCGGCTCGATCGCTCGACCGGGCACGATCAACCACCGTGACAGTCCCGCAGTCACGATTAGTCAGTACAAATACTCTGACGGGTGCCACTTGACATGGGAAGCTTTCCCAGAGTGCAATAACTCGGTAACTCGGGGTGTTACGGCCACAGGGAAACTCATGTTTGGAGACTGTGAAACCTGCAATTCTGATATCGTAATGGAAGTCGAGTTGCATGCGCACCTGCACATGAATGCGCGATTCTCAACGCGCCATTGCACCGCGTCCGAGATCACTGTCCTATTTCGTGCACGAGACAGAGCCCGCGACCCTCGCAAGGAAACGAAACGAGAAAGAAGACGAGTGCCGGTCTCTCTGGACTTGTTTTGGGGTTTTCCCCGCCGGCAGGCGCTGTTCATGGTGGCCTGTTTTTCCTGGAAAAAATGGCATGGAGGCTGCTCAGGGCTCGTCAGGGCCGTGATCCGAGATCCGGGAGCATTGGCCCTGCCGTGGGACACTCTCCCGTTTTGCGAACTTTCACCGCACAGTATATATTGTCGCCATACACTGCGGTAAAGAGGGACCGCCGGTGGAAGAGTTGATGCCGTTGGCTTTGTGATCCACTGAGACGTTCCCTGTGCAAATACACTCCGATGTGAGCGTCTCTTTCGAAACACATGCACTGCTGTTTTGGCTTCTGGTTTATTGTTCGCTGATATTGGTGTTCAATTTGATTGTTTAGGAGTGAAACAAGAGATCCATGTGCTCTGCTATCAGATATGCAATTCGAGAATCCTAGAAGGACACTCCGACCCGCAGGCTTGTGATCACTGATATCACTGGCGCGACGGCTGGCGGTTCGTACCTCTACCGACATCCACAACCTCCGCTCGCAGCGGCGTCCACGTGGTCGCGCCTTCCGTTTTGAGCGCATTTCGACACCCCCCGCCCCCCCCCCTCGTCTCTCGCGTGCGGAACGGTGTTGCACCCCACGGCCCCCCCTCGTCCCCTCCGCCATCCCTGCCCCGCCCGGTCCCGTAACGCCTTTGTCCACCCTTCTTTCCCTCTCAACTGCCCGTCTGATGGCCACGGACGACATGCCACCCTCGTGCGCCGCTGCCAAGGCACTCGTAGAGCGCGAGTGATTCCTCCTGTAGGTGGCGTTGCTCGCTTCCTGGTGCCCGCTCAAAATGTGGCTGCAGACCGGCGTCAGCGCCGCCCGTGGTGCGGGGCGGCGCGTGCCACGGTCAGCGACTTCACAGCCGCCTTTTCCGCGTCCGCTGCAGGCGCCACGTTGCTGCGTGGCGCGGACGGCGACCGTGTCCACGGCGGCGCTGGTGGATCGGCGGGGGTGCCGCTGTGGGTCTTCGCAAGTGACTGGCGGCAGTCACCCGCATGGCGGCCGACACATCACGTGGAGAGCACACCTCTTCGTGCGGCCGCGTTGCCGCCGACGCCGCCAGACTCACGGCGCGTGATGCGCCCGACGCTAGGGCCCGCGTCGCCGCGAGCTGTCGAGGCGCCCGTTGGCGAGCTGATGCTGCAGTGAAGCGTGCCTTGAGCATGCTGCACACAACTATCAGCTCCTCTCGAGTCTTCAGGACAAACACAAAGGACCACGCGGCCTTCCTCTCTGCACCCTGGCGAAGCAAATCACGACGGTTCTCCACGGGGCACTTCAAAAATGAATAAAAGAAGGACAAGGTATACATACCACAGTCAACAGTGGCCACCTGTTGAGACACCGAGGGCGAGACGACGGACGGATAGGTACCAACCCACCGTTCCGGTGGAGTGGCGGTCCCCGCACCGGTGAAGTCCAGAGCCACGGCTCTCACCCAACCAAAAAGAGAAGCGCGCACGCGGGAGTACCTCGAGGCACCACTACCTCCAAGCGAGTTAGAGAACGTCATCGTGGCAACAGGGCGACCCGTGGGGGCCGCCCGTCCATCTGCAGACAGCTTCAAAGCTCTCCCCAGACAAGGAACGTCGTAGATGACAGCACACAACTAGTGGTTCCCCTCACAACGAAAGAAGACCCAAGTAGAGAAATCAAACACGTTGATACTCTGCGTCATCGAGATCACGGCAGAGGGCCCGCGCTCACGTAGAACCTTGAAAAAGATGCTACAAAACACGAGACAGCCCCGCGCATCTCTTGACGCGAGCTCCGCCTGCTAGATGTAGCGCTCAAGAGCGTGCACGGCAGCATCACGTGCATCCTGACCAACGTTCAAGCTCCGAACATTCCTGCGGGTGACATGGATGCCTGCGTAGGGTCCGTGGGGGTACAAAAACGTGACGTCCCCGCCTTCATCGTGTGAGGCTCCAGCAGCAGGCGGAGCGCCGTCCGCATGAAGCGCCTCCGAGGCAGTAGGGTCCAGTCCATCACGGAGAGGCTGCGCACCACTCCGAGTGCGCATGGTGGTGGGTTGAGAAAGCAAGGGTATTGTTTGCAGAGTAGATGGTCTACCACGAAGACGTTGACCGTGCCTGAGACAGGCTGGAACGAAGGGGCCATGAACAAAAGGGCGGGCCAGAAACGTCACTGTCGTGCACGGGCCACAAACCGGACGACCACCACCGGGATACATAGGGGTAGATTGGTACATTGAATTTAGAAGAACGCACCGAACGGCTTTCGTAATGCCTGTCATACACATTTTTCATACCACTATTATAGTTGCATTTTGCAGAGCAGGTACGAGTTCCACAAGCGAGCGATAACGTGCGCGCCCTGCCACGACACCGGAATGGACGAAGCTTGACTCTGCAGTTTAAGACTGCGATTAAGAGGATATCGGACCGTGCACAGCCGCTGCATTCCAAAACGGGAAGATAAACGGTGCTTTTTTGCACACTCCTCCGGCCAGAAACCCTCCAAGAGACGTTATGGATCAGGGTTTTCAGTGAGTGCTTTGGTTTACTAAACCTGAACAGAATTCTACCCCCACCTTGGGCGCCCGAAACGTGCTCAGTCAGTACACCACCTTCCCCCCCATACCGATCATGCCATGTCCTACCGCACAATATAATACGCATCCCACACCTTTTCCCGTGAAGCTCCCGTCCTCACATCGGTTGGAATCCTCTCCGTGTCCATAAGTCCGTTATGGGGGGACTAAAAGCCACGAAACACACACCCAAAAGCTGCCTGAATACTCACACCCCACTGGCTTAGCAGACACAGAGGTCGGCTCGTCAATCTTGTCTTGTTCTTCTCGTCCTCGCCGAACCACCACTGCAACATCACTCATTGAGGTCTGGATGGGAGTTCTTTGACGTGCGACTGTAGGATCAGGCTCATGCATCCCAGGGAACTGTACCAGAGCCGTGTGCGTTCCTCGCTTCACGCCCAGCACTCTTCCTGCAGCTATCAATCCCAGCTGTCCAATGAGCGTACGCTGGCTGCACGCTGACGGACCTACGTAGTCCTCTGGTCATGCGGCATGTATGCCACACAGCGGCTGGTCAGCAATGAACTAGAGCGGGAGCAGGTCCCAAGGCGGTATGACGCGTGGCGCTCGTGCGAGCGGACACCACGTGTGCCAGCGACTGGAAGTTCCGCATTCGGCGGTGGTTCAGCAAACGAAATTACACTAATTTGTGCTATGTTTAGTTTTGTTCAACATTTGAATTATACCGGACTTATTGAACGACCCGATGGTTCACGAGACCAACACAACCCTGCTGTGGGGCCTGGTTTGCAGTTTTCCTTCAAACCATGCGGTATTCCGCATTGAAGTTTGAGGTCCTGCGGTACGGCTTCGTGCTGTCCGGCCACACTCGTGCTAGGAAACATTCCACGTCCTGTCAGTTCTGCTGATCTGTGTTCGCCACCGAGATGACCACAACGCTGCAAACCTCTAAATGCAATCTAGTGTTTCAACCGTTTTTGCTCGTATCAAGTTTCATACTGTTTCTGATTGGTTCTAGAATGGGCGTGAAGCGCAACGTACAAGGTGGCACAAGAGCATGATGCGTCGGCTCTGGTGGCAATCCAAGTGCACCAACAGACCCAGGGACCTTCGTTTCACCCTCTCTGAACTGTGCCGTCGACTAAGCCATGACTCCTACGTCCTTCGTACCGGCTGCTGGCAAGGTCGGGCTGCCATGGTGAGTGCCGTCGGGAGGAGCACCTAGACTTGAGGCACCAGGATCTTGAAAAACAAAAGTCAACGGAGACTCGGCGGGACTACGTAGTATGGTTCAGATGACATCTCTAGTCCGTCATGTGCTTTCAGAAGTATTGTTTTGGCAGTCGTTCATGCTGTGTTCAGCGCGGCTGTCCACGCTTTGGTACGGAACCGCAACGGTAATTGATTCCCTCGGAGGGACGGGTGGTGCGGCCGGGCGGCCACCATGTCCACGCACTGCAACGAGAGTTGACGTGGCACGCCGGCGGCGGCGGCACCTTCCACACTGGTGCCGCTGACAGCGTAACGGCGCAGCGCGGCTGACATCCGGCACGCGCCTGAAACGTGCGGGTGACGCCCGCCCAACAACGGCAGCGACCGGCGGCGCGCGCAACGGCCGCCACGACGCCACCGCTACCACATCAGCTAGCAACCCACTCTCTTCCTCGAGCAGCCGCGACGGCCCGAGCTCCCGACCACGCGGTCGCTGACGCCGTGGCGGAACCGCACGGCGCGCGACGCCAACTCGTCAACGACCGGCGGGGGCGACGAGCGCGCACGCAGCCAAGCTCGCGCATGGAGCACCGCACGGACGGCCGAGCGCGTGCGCGACGAGGGGCGGCACTGCAGGCGGACTTGCGGACGGCGTGGAAGACGGTTGGTGACGGAAGGAGTACATAAAGGTTGCTGGCGCGCTCTATTTTTGCTTCCCCGCTTTGTGCTCCAACGTTCTTTGCATCTTGCTGCCTTCCCCTCTCCTCGTTTCATCACCTCGCATACAGTTTTAGGACCACGACCATCGGCAAGTGCCTCGGCGTATTTTTTTTCGGTGTGCCCCGGCGTCTTCCACGCGAGGCCGCCTGGTATCTTCTTTTTCTGCCCGTCCACACCACAAGGAGCGCATGGATTCCTTTTGCGCACCTGACAATACCACGATTCTGCTCACGGAGCAGGGCAGCGCCGGCGCAGACGCTCGCTACCCGCATCGACCGTGGCATCATCTCGCATTACATTCTGCCTTGTATTTGTGTACCTCTATATAGGGACGTCGGATAGATGACCCCCCCGCTCATGCGTATGTAAACGCTCTGTCTTGGGTACTACTTTTCTCCCGACGCCGTCACCGCAGTCTCGAGAACTGAAACAAGCAGGTGCGGCCGCCGATGTCAAAATGCCGGCCGCGGCCGCCGTCTAAGATGGCGGAGGCATCAGCGGTGGCGACAGCAGCCGCGGCGTCGGCGGTGACGGAGGCAAGGTGGCCGGGGAGAGGCATGCGGCTGCCACAACGCGACTGGGCGGACGGGGGTGCGCAGGCACTGCGCGACCACCGCCGCGGAGCGGCAGATGAGGCAGCGGCGGCGCGCCGCGTCCAGACGACCACCACCTTTTCTGGGTCCTGCCGGCAGAGGTACGAGAGGCGGTGGTGACTGTGGCGTTGTGGTGCTCAGATGGCTCCATGCTGCATCGAACAAGGCAAGGGGGGACGGCGTTGGCGCAGCACTTCAGGGAAATCTGAATTGCGGGAAGCTCGCAAAGCTCGCCCTGAGAGGGGAGCGCGCGAGGTGCGGCTGATGCTAGTCGCTGCATACAGTCGGTGGAAGGCTCGGCGCGGTGCCCCGCGTGCTTGAGCTGTGTTTGAACCGGTCGTCACGACGGACATTTTGGGCGTGGCTCCTGGTCGGTAGGTTCATAGTCGCAGTGGCAGTAATTTGCGGGGCACGGCCTCCACTGTCGCTGCGAGGCTAGTCACGGCATAGACTTTTGGTGAGGCCCTTGATGTTGGATGAAGACAAGCCAAACAGTTTCGTTGTTCTATCAAGGCACCTCCTTCCCGGGACAGGTCGCATCACGCCGAGGCTCACTGGGCATGGATGAGTCACAAAGGGTGAGATAGGCATGATGAGGGCGGATAATGACGTTCAAAGACGCGTTCTCGACCCCGCAGTGGGCCATGTGACCACAAAAAAAAATTAAACCCCCCAACAGACACGAGAACGCGCTCCGCCAAACACGTTCGAACCGCACATTGCTCTTCACCTGGCTCCACATGCTGACAAAACGAACGTGGACAGGTGTACAGGTGCGAGCCGTCCTCAACGGCCATCAACACGCCGATCATTCTTGGGGGGTTCCCCAGCTTCTGCTTGTCCGCTGCGTCTCCATGATTCCTCTGGGGCTTTGCACCCGGAAAGGTCAGCAACACCTTTGGCTCGAAGGCAACGTACCGGCGGCTGTACACGTGGAAGAGAAGATCACACTGACGGGCCAGTCTGAACCTGACGAGCGCGGTAGATGCCCACCGCGGATTTAGGACCGCCAGGCGCCGCCGGTTGTGGAATGGCTCCCCATTTTGCTTTGCACGCTTCATTTCTTAGACAGAATGCGTGTTGAAGATCGGATCAGCCATGTCCGGCGTCACGCGCAACACCCCCCCCTTAGTTGCTCGTAGCGCGTCATCGCCCGTGATGCCCGAATTCTACAAGACGCCCGAGCCCTCAGGCCTTCAAAGGGCGCAAGTAGCCGCTTCTTGGATGATGGCAGCGGAAGTCGTTCCGATGTTGACTTCCGCCACGCCCACACGACCCTCCACCAGGACCACGTCGGTGTCCGAATCGGAATCGTGCAGCGCGGCCGGCGAACCCGCGTGTACCGGACTCTCGCGAACGACGGAAAAAATGACAGCAGCCGACGCCTCCTCCACCGACTCTTTCGAAGTCGCCTCCCGTACGTCCGCACCACATGCTTCAACATCATTGGCGCCCTCGGCGTCCACAAACGCATCCATAGTGTCGGCGCCCTTCACCTCCTTCTCTGCAGTCGCATCATCCATCTGTCGCGTGTGTGGACACTTGCCACGCTTGTGCTTGCCGCTGCGCTTGTGCTTGCTTGGCCGTCGGAGCGCCGAGTCTGCAGCTTCATTCGCGGCCGACTGCTCAGCAACCGGCTTCCCCAGCCGCACACCCTCTCCATGACGCGCCACAGCACCTGAAGCCGCTGCCGCCGCCGCCACCGAATCATTCGCGGCCGACTGCTCAGCATCCGGCGCCCTCAGCCCCACAACCTCTCCATGATGCGCCGCCGCACCCGACGCCGCCACCACCGCCACCGCCGCCGCCGACGAGCCGCCTGAGGTACCCGCGGGAGACGCGAATTTGGCCGGTCGTTGAGCCTTCACGACTCCGTGGTGGCTCTTTTTCTAACAGCTTCCGAGCTTGTGATTTACGCTGCGCTTGCGCTTGGACTTGCCGACCGAGAGAGTGCAGCCCGTGGACTTTTCTTTGACAGGTGGTGCACCGGCCAGGTGGCACATGGTGGCCTGGCCATGCGAGAAGCGGGCAAAAGTAGTGCCAAGGGACAGAAACGTGGCGGGCGGGGGTGAAAAAAAATGACGCCCACTAAAGCAGTGCACACCAAGACAGAGTCCGGACGTACAAGGCACCGTCCCCGGTGCCGTCCGAAGTCTCCCCGCGGACGCACAGGGAGCCTTTGAAGGTGCCACCGGCAGTTCGCACTAACACAGAGACCGAACGCGCAGGGCACCGTCGCCGGTGCCGTCGGCAGTCCACCCAGCGGACGCGCCAGGCGCCATTGACGGCGCCGGTGGCAGTCCGCACCAACGAAGCGCCAGGGCGCACAGGGCACCGTCGCCAGTGCCGTCGGCAGTCATTCCCGCGGACGCACAGGGCGCGGTTGCCGGCGCCGTCGGCAGTCCACACCAACACAGAGACAGAACGCAGAGGGCTCTCTGGTCCGTGACTTCAGCACTTTGTGACGCGGAAAAGCAGGCAGCCTTCGCCTGCACTGTCGGGAGTCCGCATGGAGGACGCACAAGGTCAGAGTGGCGAAGCGGGCGAATGAGCGTCGTCCGTTTGTGCCGAGTGCACGCGGAGCAATATTTACTTCTTGGCACACTAGTTTGAGTATGTAACTGCATTGTCGAACTGGAAATGATGTCTTCAATAGGACATGCGGTTTGAACAGAATCAGCGCTCGCCAACGTACACGCACCATATAAAGACTATACTACAAGACCAGAGGTGGTCCACACTGGGGAGTGGTGTTTCGTGGCGGCCTCGTCGAAAAGCAGACAATGGAGAGGGCCTGCCGGCCCGAATGCGATGCACCCACCCCCCCCGCCCTCCCATCCCTCATGTGACAACACGCCCAGCCTACCCCACCCAGTCGGGGGGAAGGCGAGCCAGGCCGTGTCGCCGGGTAGTCCTGTCGGGGAATACCCGCCCCGGAAGGAAACCCCGAAGAGCACGCACGCACGGCGACGACCGGGGGACGACGCCCCGAGCGACAAACACGAGTTGTGTGACCGGAAGTTTACTTGCCCGCGTCAAGGGCCTCGAGGCGACACTCACGCCTCGCCCTCTTATCCCGTCCGTTCCCCTCAGACCCTCCGAAAACCCCCCCTCAGACACCCTCAAGGGACCCTCAGAAAACCCTCCGGAAACCCCCTCTCAGACACCCTCAAAGGAACCTCAGAAAACCCTCCCCTCAGGGCACATGGGGCCAGTCTCAGCGGAGGGCGGTCGAAGCTTCGGACACCGCCTTGAGTAGAGGCGGGGGAAGGGTGCTACGTGACACCCTTGCGGCGCCCCGGTGTCAGGGGCGCGGTGTAAGACTGGTCAATGGTCCAAGTCGGGTTTACACAAAATTAGGCCCTTAACTGGGGGCCTACCCGGGGATTTACTAGTCCCAGGAAAGTCTCGAGATCGCGGCTGCGGGTGGTGAGCCACGGGGCGATCACAAGTGGATCGCCACCGGAATGATTCGAAATATGCGTCAGTAGGACATATTTCCCTCGCGAGAGCCAGTGACCGTTTCGGACTGACTGGATCCGATTGCCCCTGACGTGAATCCACGTGTCCCCCTTTGACTGGGAGGGACTGGTTCCCCGAGTGTGGGGGCCGGGTGTCCGGCCGTCACAAACGGCGGGTGTGACGCGGAGATGAGCTTGGCGTGAATTTATTATCACATTTGTTCCATACGATGGACCAGTTGATCACTCACAGGAGAGGCACGCCCAGGAGCGAGCAGGATCAATCGCTAGCGCGATGGATCGCGGCATGCCCGGGCGGGGCAAACCCTTTGGCGCGCTGGAATCGCTGGAATCGGTCATGCGAAAGATCTCTACGGCCGGCGACACCGGGTACTTGACACAAAGTGAGGGGCTTGTTGTAATTTTTAACAATTGATGCGAGATATTGCAACGTATCCGGCTCGCCCGGCCGGCGGCCGACGAGTGATCTGAGGCAGATCGGCCCGCACCCTCCACGGCGCGGATAAATCGCGGAGCACCACACATCCGGAGGAGCGAGGCAGGGGAGCACGCCGCCAGGCCCACCTCCGTGAAGGGGTGCGTGCCGCTGCGGCATGGGGGCGCGCCACACCTGAAGACTGCCACGCGCGCTCGAGCGTCCACCGTACCGTCGTGCCACTCATCCCTGCCGCCGCTCTTTCTCTCTCTCCGTACGTCTGCGACGCACCACCCGATCCCCTCATTGCTTTCTTTCTTTCCCCCTTCTACACTCCCCCCCTCCCCCTTTCCCATCC
>Ga0209093_1002415_pt1 | contig 10393 bp, 10 predicted proteins | sample SidtaG_4_FD_187450 | JGI IMG/M metagenome (GOLD analysis project Ga0209093, IMG submission 187450) | Marine algal microbial communities from Sidmouth, United Kingdom - Sidmouth_Male1 metaG (SPAdes) (version 2) | ecosystem: Host-associated > Algae > Red algae > Unclassified | place: Sidmouth...
GGACGCAACGCCCCAGGGGAGAGGGTGGCCCCAACCTGGGGGATGAGGGCGGCGTGGCGGGGGGTCGCGTGTGAGGAGAGCAGGCAAGACTACAGTGCGACCCCTCACTTGCCCTGGGTTAGACCAAACGGTAGCCCTCCGCGTGCGATTCATCAGCCGCGAAAGATCCCGATTCGTACTATTGTGCATGGACAGGCTGTGTTCCAGAAGGCTCAAATGCGCCACAGAAGTCCTACCAAGCCCTTGTGTAAATGATCCCTGATGAGTCAATTTCGCTTGGCATCGCTGCTCCTGGCCGTGCTGTCCAACCCAACCCACCACGGTGGACCAATCACATTCATGTGGAGCTACTGCACTGCGCAGACGGCTGAGCTTCATTCGCGGCGGTCAGCGGCGATGTGAGGGCAATCCCCGAATGGATAATGGCTGGAAGATTCCAACACTTCAAGTACAGAAAGCCTCCCTTTGAGGTGATTTGACCTTGTAAACCTAGAGGTTTTGAAGTGGATAAATGTAGCAACTCTTCTGTATTAATGGGGGCTACATAGCTGGACCCTCCCCTCAGTTGTTCCGATCGGAACAACTGCGGGACGGTCAAGTGAGGGGTCGCACTGTACTGTCACAGCACCGAGAGTCTTTACGACGGGTGGCGGAAAACGGATATTGTTGGGAAACGTACGACGTGAGCATTTGCCCAGGACATAATATTTCACTTCGATGGAAAAAGCTGATCTCGATGATGGCAACTGGGCTGACTTGAGTCGGCATCAGTGGCTGAGCGGCGATTGACCCAAATCACGTGCAGTGGCACAGGGAGGGCGCCACTGCTGACGCGGCAGCTGCAGAGCCAGGACTGCCGCCGCATCTGCCGCGATCGCCATCGCCATGCGAGCCCCGCCGTTCCCATTACTGACGCCACCCGACTCGTGCAGTGGTGGCGGCGGCGGTTGAGAGGAGGACGGCCTCGCCGACGGCGGCCTACACCATCGCTCCACCGTCGCCCACCGAGGCGACGCTCCTGGCTACCAGCACGAGTCCAAGAATCGACGTTGTGCGAGAAAAACATAGAGATGGGCGCAAGCACCAGAAGATTATAACTGTTTTCCTACTCAAAGCAACACCTGCAAGTCCACAGCAGCGTCCTCCACAATACAGACGGGAAAAACCAAAGACACGCGCCCCGGAACAGCACTATTAGGCGAGCCCGCGGGACTGCCGTGGCCAGCAAGGGGCGACCAGCGCAGTACCACCGGACAAGTGGAGCTGAGACCAGGGATGTCCGTCATGTCCATCGTGGTACGCACCAGCGGTCCGCCCGCGCTTGGCCGCAGCACAGCGTCCGCCAACTCGCCGCGACAGGCGACCTCTACCGTCCCCTCCGGCTCGTTGCGCAGTAGGATGTACCACACCTTGCCATCTGCTTGAGTGTACCGCTCAAGCAGCAACCTTGTCGTCATCGTTCCGTCCTTTCTCCCGAAAGAGTGGCTCAGAGACGCGGTCGTCTCTGCGACAGAGCAAGCGAGCACCGAAAGTGCAGCACGACACCCGGAAAAGCGCAAAAAACGACCCTCCACACGCCCCCCGACACTCCTCGTATTCTCCATCTCCAAGTCGCACATGGCAGCGAGCTGGTCAACAGCTCCACGCACGGTCACTTGGTCGACAGTCAACGTGCTCTGGTTGCGCTTGTTTCTGGCCGTCCGGCGGGGCGGGCACGCCTTCACACGTGCCATAAACATGGCCCGCAAACAGCCCTGCAAAGCCGAACCGAGCGCCCACTTGTCGATCGACATGACGTCTTGGAGCGCGCTCAGCCCCGACACAGACGCTTTTGACAGCATCAGGTCCCGTTGCACAGCGTCGAGCTTTGCCGTCAGCTCGGTCACCAGCACGTCGCGCTCCTCGAGCGCCATAACACGGCGCAAGAGGGCGTCTGTGGAGATCGGCGTCGGGGTACCCTTGCGCTCCTCGGCAAGAGCTGGACGAGTGCCGGTGCCGGGGATGTTGGGGCAGTGTTGAGTGGCTTGCGACGCGGCTTCTGGAGGATCCAGAGCACCAGACGCGGCAGAAGACCAAGGAACTGCGCCGCACGAACAAGGCGTACACGATGGAAACAGAACCAGACCAAAGAGAAATGTATATAAAACGAGAATTAGCCCTGCTCTGAGCGCTGTCGTTGGGCAACGCGCAGCTCCCCGCCCGATAGCGACCAGAAACTCACAGAGGTGCACCCCTTCCGAGCACCCACTCACTCCACGCCCCCCCTGCCACTCCACAAGTCAACATACCCGAGGATCCGGTCATGGCGCAAGTCTGCAGGACGGCAGAGGATGGGGAGCCAGGCAGTGGTAGGTGCAGGTTGACACAATCGAAAGTGTAGAAGTGGAACCCACAGCGACGCGGCGTGGCACACGCAACGCAGCACGACCTAACTGGCGAGAGCCATGGCGGCGGGCGCGGCGCGAGCACTCACGATTGCGGTGCGAATGGCCGTGCCACGGCCAAAAGACAGTGGCTGGGGGGGTGGGGCCTGCGCGCGGCGTCAACACAACAGAGGTGCGGCGGCGGCCCCGCGCGGTGGCGCCATATTGCGCCTGCGCCCACAGCGGGAATTCGCGGGTCGGCGGGTGGCGTTGGTTGGGCGCAGAAAGTGGAAGCAGGTGGACATCTCGTGAGTGGCCGGGGGTGGCCAGCGGCCGTTGCGAGGGGAATGGAGGTGGCGGTAGAGGGCGTCTCTAGGGCTTCATTAGGGGACAGGGGGGGGGGGGGAAGGCCCGTACCGCGACACGGGGATGCGAAGGAGAAGAGGCGCGCATTTGGCTCCCTCCCGTGCTGCCACGCATTCGGTTCTGTCATGATCCGTGCGCAAAGCGTATCATACAGTTGAGGGCTGTCTTTTTGAGGTTCTGTCAGTTTGGGCTCGCACGGCCTGTGTCCATCGCACGGGCTGCTGGCCTGACCAACGCGCCAACCGCCGTTCGCTACTGCAGGGCGCGTCGCCAGGATGATCTGTCCTCCCACGGCGGCCGGCACCCCTCAGCAGGTCCCAAAAACTGTGCCCACACAGAAAATGACAACTTATATTTTGACCGAAAACGTTGTCTACACATGTTGCAAGAACGTATTTGTTGAAGAAGACCCCCGCCCAGGCACCTCGAAGCCCCTGTTGCAAGAAGCCGCCAGGCTCCTGCATGAGACAAGCACTGGGCGGCCCACTTCGCGATTTCACGCCGCAACACCTCGCCGACGTCGCTGCTGCTGGCCGTTGACAATGGTGCCGCGGCACACCGCGGCGCCGGCTGTTGCCACCGACGACGGCGGCCGAGGGCAACGCGCTAACGGTGGTGCCGCTGTCCCGCGGCGGTTGTTGCTGACGGCCCCGCCCCCCCCCCCATCCCCGCTTACGCGGTCGCTACTTCCCCCTTCCAATCCTTCGGCAGGCGGCTCGGGACCCCCGTAATCGTCGGCGGCGACGGCGGCGGCGGCGATGGTAGTGGTGCCCTTTCCACCCCCCGCGCCCCTCTTCTCCTCGCGTCCCGGTCGGCCAGGTCAACGGTGCCGCCGCCGCCGCCACCGCCGCCCGCCGTCACAGCCACCGACCCGTCATCCGACCGCGGTGCCCTCCCCCCCACGCCGTCCATCACCCACCCGCTGCACGTGGGCATGGCGCCACCATTCCTCCCCTTCGAGCCAGTCTAAGCTCGGACATTTCGCCTCTTTGGCGCGCCCGCCACCACCGCCGCCACAGCGACGGCGGCGGCGGCGGCGGTGGCGGCGGCGGGGCTCTTTCACGCCCCCACGCAACCGTTGGTCTACTACGTGGGAGTTACACAGGCTGGTCGGGGCGGGCGTGGGGGGGCTCCCACAATCCGCGACCGCGTCGGCCGCGGCCCGCAATGCTGCAATGTCAGTGGCCGCGGCTCCAGCGGCGGCGAGAGTCACCGCGGCAGATGCTGGGCCGATGGGGGGTGCCGCCAGCCTTGGCGGTGGGTGCGGCAGCGATTCCCAAGTCATTCGCCCGGCGGTTGCTCGCCCGTCGCCGGTGGCGGCGGCGGCCGCCGCATCGCCGGCGGCGCCATCCACGCCGCACCGCCGCCGCCGCCACTATCGCCATCACCACCGCCACCTCTCGGGGCGGCCTGGATGAGTTCTTCCTAACGTGCCAGGAAGGACATTGGGGAACCACTGGTCTGCCTGCTTGTCACATAGCGAAATGTGCGTGAGATCCGAGTACCATATTAATGAGATCGCGAAACCGTTTCTCCGTTGCAAGCAATTTCACGGAACCTGCTGTGCCCCGGACTGACAGCGGGACGCAGGAGCGCCCGAGACAGAACCAACCCCCACCGACACCCGCCCCACTGTCTAGTAAAGGGCCACAGCGGCTCTGCCAGGTCACGCGTTCCATTCAACCGCCATCACGGCCTACTGCGGTGCCGCTTACTTCTTCTCTGTCACCCACCCCGCCCCTCTCAGCCCCCGCTTCGTTTTGGCCGGCTGCCGACGCACCGGTTGCCCGCTACTGCACACCTCTCCACCCCCCCCCCGCTGTGGCACCTGCTACTGTCGCGCCTGCGGTGCGCTATCGTGCTGGCTTTCTTGTGCCGGTGCGTTGCATGCACACTCCGTTCTCCAAGGCCGGCTCAGGGCGTGCGGTAGACCGCCTCCGCGGCGCGGGAGCCACGTGAGACCCCCTCGGCTCAGCAAGACTAGGAACGAGGTGCTTAAGATGGCAACTCGTGGGGCTCGACCTAGTCAGGAGGCGGCCAACGCCAAGCTGGGTCTGAAGCTGCTTGGCCTGCGGCTGGACTCTCACAGCAGTGTGCTCCATAAGTGGGCCCAGCGTCTGCCCTACGGCATGTTCGATGGTCACGGTAGTGTGTTCCCTGCCCCCGACCACCTCATTTTTCATGGTCTGGCGCGTTGCTGCTTTAAGGCCCTTTTCAAGGCGCTGCCGACGGACCTTAGGAAGGTAGTGGCCGCCTCGCTTCGTGAAGCGCTGGCCCAGTGCGGGTACAAGAGGACTAGAGTTTACAACAGCAAGCGGGACAAGGTCAACGGCCTGCAGATACAGGAGTGGGCCGCAGTCCTCACGGTCGGTTCTATTGCGTGTCGACGGGTCCTGTACCCAGAGATCCGGGGCGTCACGCTGGTGACCTCCTCCGTTGGTGTCATGCTCGACACAATCGATTCACTGGCAGACTTTGCAGCGGCTGCCTTCTTCTACCCCCGCGTCGAGCTGGACGGCGGCCGGACGTGCCGCGCGCGTTACGACACGACACGTGTCCAGGCGTGTGCCGAGAGGTTCCTCGTCTGCGTCAACGAGGTGTGTCGACGGCCTGATTGCGACGGCTTCTCCAGCATCCTGGACGTGCCCAACACGCACCGCTTCCGAGAGCTACTGCACAAGACGGTGGGGGTGATCGATGCCATCCGAGATATTCTTGAGTTGCCACTGGAGAGTTTTCATCAACCGCTGAAACGCTCCATTGTGCGGGGCAACGGGCGCAACGACGCCAGCCGGGCCTTCTCCAGGTACGTCGAGCAGGAGGCGGTTTCCCGCCTGTGTTTGGACCCCAGTGTGCTTGGCGTACGAGCGGACTGGTGTGCCACCCCGGGGGTACGCCAGCAGTTGCAAGCCGCCTCTCCTCTGTGGAGCCAGGAGAGCGACGACTGGGTCATTGGTCGCGAAGAGTTGCCGGCGCGTAGCATCCCGGCTGGGGCCGAGCGCCACGCTGCCGACCTGCCGCAAATTTCAACCCCGATACATTGGCGCTCCAGCTGCACCCGTGGTCAGTCGGAGCGCCTCATTGTTGGGGATGCAGTTGCGGTGCTGACGACGGGCTTCACCGGTGGGCAGATCGTTGATGTGGCTGTCGGCCCACTTGCCTACAGTAACGATGCCGTGGTGTCATTTTTTAGTGTTTGTGCTTTTTTGAAGCTCCCATGCGGGCAGCCTGGTGCCATTGTGTGTCCATTTTCGAGGCGTGATGAGCGTGGGACGTGCTCTTTGAATTCATCCATGTTCTTGTTCATGCGGTTGCAGGTTGGTGTGCGTCGCGCACTTCGCCTGCACGGTTGCGGCGGGGAGGACTGTAGCACCGTGGCGGAAGGGGGCATGGCGCATTCCGGTACCAACAAGTGGCATGTGCTTGGGCGCCAGGATGGCTACCCATCTCGCAGTGGGTGAGATATCAGCGGGTTGGTGGCATGTGAGTAGCCTTCGGGGAGGCGGGGGTGTCTGGTGTGGGTAGGTATGTTCCTTTTTTTTATAAGTGCTGTGCAAAGGCTTCACGTGGAGTCCTCACTCGTTGAGTCAACGTTCATCACTCCGTCTTGTTCTCCGTCATTCGCGCCGTTGAGCACATCCTGCACAGCGCCGACGACAGCAAGCGTCCTGGCCGTTGTCCGCATCAAGGCAGCCTCTCGGGAGCTCTGCTTCCCGGCGTAGAAGCTACTCTCATTGCGCGGCTTGGTGAAGGAGCACAACGGACACGGGGCGTTGGCCCTGTGGCCCATTAGGTGGGTGGTCTTGGAAACCTGCTTATAGTCGCCGATGAAAAGAGCAACGTCAGCAAACACACGCACTTGTCGCCCATCGGGATCCTGAATTACCCATCCCACTGTCGCCCCCTCCACCAAGTCATCAGAGATGGCCTCTAGGAACAAGTCCGAATCCACCTCTGGGGCAGCCAAACCGATGGGCCTCACGGCGCTACGGCTGGTCCGGTGCCTGAAGAGCCATGAGAGGTAAAGCATGTAAACACCACCCACAGACGCAGAGCGCCCCATGCGACAAACAAAGTCATCCAAAAAAAAGGCAAGGGACAACACAAAAGTGGGCATGTGGTCGTCTCCAATGTACTCCATACCGGGCAGCGGGCCCCCCCCGTCCAGCATCCGGGCCTCTGCAGCTCTTGATGGGCTCCTCACGAGCGCCACACTATTCACCTTCAATGTCGGCTTGCCCTCCACATGCCATGAGATGGGCCCATGTTTGATTGGCAGCCAATGTCGTGCGTTGAGGACACCAACGTTGTGCCCGCCCTTGGAGCAGGGGAAGGTGAAGTCCCCTGCATGCACGCACTCATCAGGGCGCACGCCCGCGCCGCGACCTGCAAAGGCCCCAGCGCCGACGGTGAGGCTGGTTACAACCGCACCATCGGCTAACGAGACGTCCACCACGTCGCCTCTTCTTAGTGGAATGCCGTCGACGACAAAGGCGTGCAGCTCTGGGCCAGCTCCGAGCACCTCTGCCCGCCCGCGACAAAAGCGGGAATCAACAAACTCTGGGTGCCACCGCCGCTCCTCCGCACTGCGCGCCCCCGCGTGGTTGAACAATTCGTAAGTCCCGCGCCACTTGAAGTCCCGACGGACATGGTCGCTAGGGAGTATAACGTCCACGGCGACGGGCTCAGCGGCGGCGTTGACTTGTACTACGATGGTTTTCACGGGCAGCCCGAGCTCTGCCCGCACACGAGGCGCAATCTTGTTGCGCACAGTGTATGTGGACGGGAGGCGCATGGAGCGCCACGTGCTGCCCGCAATAGCCCCCACACGGCCGTTGTGGAAGGCACGCACAATTTCGTAGGCCGCCTCCGTCACGGTTGTCTGTCCGCGGAGGAGGAGGTACGAAAAGAGGTGCTCCAACTTGGAAAAGGGGGAGCGGCGGGCGGCGGTGACGGCAGAGAGGTCTGGTTGCGGGGAGGAGGGGGGGGCGTCGCGCTCGAGAAGCTCCGCGCTGTCAGAGCTGCTTGCACCCGGAGACCCAGGCGGAGACGCAGACGCTTCTGAGGTCGTACGGCCGGTGGCAGACGAGCCGTCAGAGTCACTGCTGCTGCCGGCCATGGCGGCCACAGCATCGGCCACGTCATGAACGAAATTGGCCTCATCTGGAGCCACAAAGTCTCCACCAGCAGCTGATTCACCCTGGGAAAGGCCCGAAACGTGCTCCATGGCACCGCTTCCGCCACGATGATCATCGCCCGGCGCCGATGCCTCTCCACCATCGTGGTGACGACGGTCGCCGCCCACCGACTCACTCAACCCGCTCACAACATCCGCCCGCCCCGCCCGCCTCCCCTCGCCAGGTAGGGGCCACTCGACCTCTTCGTACTCCTCCTCATCAACAGCCGCTGCCCGAGAAGAGCGGTGGAACATTTTCAGCGTGCACAGGGGAAGGCCGAGCACAGCTGCGGCGTAGGAGCGGCAGGGGAGGAGGTCTTAGAGTGGAAAACTCGTGGGGCTGTGGGGTGGGGGGGGCGCCGGGGGAAGGCCGAGCACCACGGCGGGGTAGGAGCAGCAGGGAAAGTGATTGCAGAGAAGACCGTGAGAGGCGTTGGGGGGGGACGGGTTACGCGATGGTGCCGGGATGGGGAGACACGGGGGCGCTGCCACCGCCGATGCAATGATGCGAAATGCAGGGGGTGTTACTGTCAGTACCCGAGGAGCCATTGGAAGCCATAGACGGTTGTGCGGATCGATCTAGCGCCAAGATCAGTCAGCGTGCTCACTGGTGTGCGAGATTGAGACGAGTTTGATATGGAGGCGTCGTCCTGGTCTCCCTGAACATACTACGACCAATAGGAAAACCGCGAACAGCAACCCGCCACGGCCGCCCCGAAATCTCAACCACCATAGCATCGTCGACCTCTACGACACCACACCTTCACTCACAATAGCCCCACCCGCCTCGTCACCCCTTGTGCCCGACAGGTCCGCCGCTACCGCGTCCGCTCGCCCCCGCGCCGCTCGCGCCCGCGGCCGCGGCCGTGGGGGTTCCAACGCACGCGCCCGAGCCCACATCTCCGGCTTCAACCAAGTCGATGGGCGGCTCATCGACAGAAGACATGGACGATGCCACTGAAGTGATGAGCTGGCGAAAGCCATCGTCCCAATACAAATGTGGCCAAAACTCCAAGCGACCGCCGCCGATAAAGGGAGCTGACAGCCCAGGCACTAAGTTGTAACCAGTGCCAAGGAACATCGCCTTGTTGAGGTCCTCCATCGCAATCTCCCGTCCGTTGGCGGGGCCTGCCACCATGCGAGGCGCGCGCCGGCGTAGGCGGTTGAAGTTCTTAGTCGCTGGCTGCTCTCCGTAGTTGATGAGCATGTTGTAGACGATGAGCCCACCGGGGTGTCGCACGACAACGTCAGCGTCAAAGTGCATAAAGTTCTTTGACTGTGCCACGCCCGGGTTCAAAGACGAAATCACCAGGAAGTTGCTCCTCTGGGCGTCCTCGTTGAGGCTGACCGCAACGTCAAAGCGTACCACCGAGCCCGCGGCCTTGTAGACGGCGATGACGCGCACCAAATACTTGTGTGGGGCCACAACCACCAAGATGGTCTGGTACCGGTTCATGAGGACCTTGTCGACCCAAACGGAATGCGCGACCAGTGAAGGTGCGTGCGTGTCGGCCTCGGTCGCGTCGCTGATCACGAAGCCTGTGTCGGGCTCGTTCCACGGCTCGCAAAGACCCACATGTAGCGGCATGCGGACCATGTCGCCGACAAGGGCGGCGCGGCCGGCACCGTGCGGGGAGGGGGGACGGTGTGTGCCAATGGGAGAAGACGGAGCCACCGAAGTTGTGGCGAGGAGGTGATGTGTGCGCCCGTGCAGGATGTTGACGACCAGGTGAAGAGGAGACCGATGAGACAATGACGGAGGACAGGACAAGCTCAACCCATTCCCGCGAATTGCTTCACGCCGCCCGCATCACCAACCCGTTGTGCCGGCCAACCGCGGCGTCCTGTCCATTGCAGCGCGCGCGCCGTGCCGCGTCCGAGTTTGCAGAGCGTAGCCCGCCGCGCAGAGTGCATCCCCCATGCCCGCCGAGTGCCGCCTCGGCCTGGCGCCGCGTCCCCATTGAGTGCATGCCCTTTGCAGCGACGCATCCCCGACGAGTGCATCTCCCCGCAGTGCCGCTTCCCTGCCCGTCGAGCTCTCCCCCGCGTGTAGAGCGTGTCCCCCAAACCCGCAGACTGCAGCCCCCTCCTGGCGGCGCGTAACCGTCGAGTGGACCTCCGCGCCGAGTACAGCCCCCGCCTGGCGGCGCGTCACCATCGAATGCACACCCCCTCTCAGCGCCGTATCCGCCCTGAGTCGCGTCCCCGTCGAGTGAATCCCCGGCCAAGGGCACCGTCCCCGTCGAGTTCGACTCGTACGCCCACCGAGATCAGCCCGCCCTAAGAGGCTCGTGGGGCGACACGGGCGGCCACTGTACTCGGCGTGGAGCCCCGTCGTGCGCGATTCTAAGGCACGCCCCGCAAGTGGGAAAATACCAGCCTTGACTGCTGCGGCTCAGAAATCAACCCTCAGAAATCAACCCCCCCCCACTGACGCCTGCGTCCACATGCCTTGCCTGGGCGCCTTCGAGGACCCTTACAGAAGGAC
>Ga0209093_1002420_pt1 | contig 10375 bp, 9 predicted proteins | sample SidtaG_4_FD_187450 | JGI IMG/M metagenome (GOLD analysis project Ga0209093, IMG submission 187450) | Marine algal microbial communities from Sidmouth, United Kingdom - Sidmouth_Male1 metaG (SPAdes) (version 2) | ecosystem: Host-associated > Algae > Red algae > Unclassified | place: Sidmouth...
TTGCCGTGATCCTCTCCTCCCGTTGGGGGAAGGCTGGGCTGTGGGTCGATTTCCGGGGCAGTTCCTTCGACGGACCGAGCTGATCAAGAGGTCACTTCGGCTGGACGACGAACCAAAGTGGTGGTGCCGAGAACCGCCACAGATACGGCGGTAGCGAAGAAGACGACCACGGCGATGGTGCGTGCGGCGCGGCGCTCGGGTGAAGAAGACCCGGGAGTGTGAATCATTGCACCCCGGGAGGAGGGGGTCATCTGTCCTCATCGAGATGCACACCCTCGCGCCGCCAATAATCGGTCGGCTTTCGTCGTGTCCGCCAGCCAATCATGTAGGGGATTCGTAGTTTCTCCGCACCGTGCCACGTTTCGGCTGGTGCGAACCGTTTGTGTGGCTGTGGTGTGTTTGCGCCGGTCCGGCCGTTACCCGCCGGCGGCTTGTGTGTGTGACCGAGGCCTCTGAGAGGGGGGGGTCACCTGGGCGGCTTTCTTGGCCGGGTTTGGCCCGCGCACGCGTGCGCGTGCGGGCATTTGAGCGTGCACCCGCACCGGTTAGCGGTGGGGGCGGCTGGCTCGGTAGCCTAGCACCGAACGCCGTCGTGCCCCCTACGTGGGTCCGTCGGCCTGTCGGTGGGCGGGCGTGTGAGGGACGTACACTGCATTTCCTGCTCACACTCGCCGTTTTCCCATAGGGGCCGGACTGTATCGTCCAGTGTATTTCTCCTCGATCTCAATAATCGGGCTGGGCGTCGGTAAACCGGGGATTTCTAAGTGACTGTAGAATTGGAGAAAACTTCAAGCGGCCGTATCTCGGTTGGACCGACCTCAAGTGCAATGTGTTTTTCATCATAAGGCGCCACACTTTGTCTCGATTGCGCTCGGAATTGGTTTCGATCATCGGCACTCTCTAGCTAGAGGGGCAGTCAGAACGAGGACAGAAACGGACCCCAAATCGAAGCTTCGCTATTGTCGTTGCGCCAAAAAGTGGAGAGTCCAGGCCTAACCAAGAGGCACTTTTCTACGTTTGATTGGCTCAGACAGCGATTGGCTTGACTGGGGTCTCTCCAGCTGTTGACGGAACGACCATATGTGGCGGTTTACGATAGAATCCCCATTGCACTTGAGCAAAATGGAACGGAGATACGGGCTTCTGAATAAATTGCATCCTGAAGTCGCATGGATCGACCCTCCCGCTTGGACCCTCAAGAGGGGTGCGGTGCACCGTTCGACAGCGTCATCTGAGCCCTGTACCAGTGAGCCAGCCTCCGTGAGCCTGACAGCAGCTGCCGCGTCCCGGTGGACACGTCGCTGCCGCATGGCCACCCACGCACCGCCTCTACGCTCCTATCCTGCCGACAGCCGCAGACGGCCTCGCCCCGCCTCCGTCTGCGTGTGTTCACCCATTGCGTGTCGCATGGGCGACCTTCACGTCAGGTACGGTGGAAGAGGGAGGTGTCGGGGCGCTCATTGATGGCTGCCCACAGTCCTTTGTCTCTCTGTTAAACGGCCGTGCCAGGGATTTTATGGCCTGCTCCAGGGACGTTTCGTCTCGCCGAGGGCCTGCCGTCGCTGCGAAGGGGGTGCCGTGCCGCTGTGCGGTGCGCAGACGCGCTCGATGAAGCGACGGCCCACTGGGAGGGGGCGGTCTGACGCGGTTCTGACACCTCTCTGGTTCCCCTCCGCTCTCCCATTGCCACCACCAGCTGTTTCGTGCATGTGGGCTGGCGCGCTGATCGGGTCGTTTTGCATCGAGCTCTCCCGCAGCTGCCCGTGCCTTCACGGGGGCGCGCCCGCGGCTGCTCGCACGCTGGTTTCCGGGATCGTGACCGTTTCTCCATTCTTTCCGCCCGCCGTTTTAGTCTCTGGTGCTGGTGGAGCCTCCTACACTCGCGTCGGAGCGCCGCGCAGCTGCTCCCGCCACGCGTTCCTCGTGTCGGCCGGGGCCTCACCGCACGCTCGCCCTGCACAGGCTGATCGCCTCTAATGAGACGTGCTGTGTGTGCGTTGGGAGGTGTGCTGACTGAGGGGGGGTCATGTGTATATAGCGGGTGTGCTCGTGGTCTTGTCCCCGCTCCTTTGTTCGCGCATGTCAACTCACCCTCCCACTCTCTACATCCTACTGCCACACTTCCCTTTTACCTGCCTTTGTGTGCCTGACGATGGAGACTCTCCAGGAATGGATGGTCGCCAACCGGTTTGAGAACTTCCTCGACGGCTTCGAGAAGCAGCTCGGGGTGCAGACGGTGTCGGACTTGGCGTACGTCACCGCTGCCGATCTAGAGCAGCTCGGCGTCATGCCTGTGCAGCGTCGGCGGTTTGAGCAGCTGCTCGCCGTCCCGCTCGCGCCCACCTCCCTAACCGTTGGCCCGCGCGCGATTTCCTCCTTTCCTGCACCACCCTCCGCTGCGCAGTTGCGTGAATCTCCAGAAGACACCAGCAAGGAACGCGTGACGACGACCAGACCGATGGAGGACGCCGGCGGTGCCGACGGCCGCGAGAGCGGCAGCGACGCCGATGCCGAGTACGATGGCAGCCCCGACGGGGAGAGCAGCAGCGACGACGAGGCCGTCGTCTGATCGACCAGACGGGTGTTTAAGAAGCGCAAGTTCGGCCAAGCACGGTCCCGTCGCAACGCCGATGATGCGGCGGTGGTGGGGGGGAGTGCACGACCGCAGCACCTGCTCACTAGGTACATCAATGGCACGGCAAGAGCTCCATCACAGTCGGCTACGTCTGCGGGAAAAAGCCGCATCTCAGTCGACGCCGACGGCCGGTGCAGCTGCAAGTCTGTACTCGCCTACCTTCGCAGACAGGTTTTCACCGGCTCGCCGCACGGCACGCGAACGCCGCCGTGCCGAGGAGAGCGGCGACTGCAAGGGTGGCCAGAAGGAATTCAACTACGCACGGCTGGGGCCGATTGTCGTGGACCTCCTGTTTGACGGGCGCGGGAACGCGGTGGTGCACGAGAAGTGTGCGCGTGCTTTTCTCGGCGTATCAAACTCGTGGATGGCCAGCCGCCACAAGGCGGCAATCAAGGCATCCCAGGCTCCCACTGTCATCATGACCAAGGCCGAGATCTCCTCCAGCCCCAACGCCGACGACATTATCGACCGCATCATCCGCCCGGATACCTGCCTGCTCTCCCTGTCCCAGGTTTTTTTTAGTAGCGCAGGCGACTCGCGCTTCAGGGTCTTGGCCACGTACACCTCCCACGCCCTCTCGGGGAGGCTGTCCAACAGGATGAAGCAGTCTGAGCGGGAGCTGTTTGTCGCCTTTGTGCGAGCGCACAGGACGCCGACGGGCCGCACGTCGGACAAGAGCGGGCGCTACCACGGGGCCGCGTACTACCTAGATGCCAAGTGGACGGTCATGCGATACGTTGGCGAAAAGAAGGGCGTCGGGGCGACGTGCCTCTCCTTCTCGGCCGCGTTCATCGAGGCGCTCGTGGCCTCCGGGATGCCCAAGGTCAACAGCGAGGTGCCGCTGCGCTGGCTCAAGGAGTATTTCTCGTCCACCCGCCGCGTCGACGGCATGACGGTGCCGTCGGAGGAGCATACCACCCGCTATCCGCACAAGACGGACGCGTGCTCGACCTGTGAGTGCCTGCGCTCAGACCTGCGCTCCGCGCGGCAAGTCGTCAAGCGCCACGCGCAGCAGAACGACCAAGGCTCCCTGATCCGGCAGCAGGCTATCGCCGAGGTCAAGCAGACGATCGACGACCTGCAGACGGCGTCCGAGAAGCACGAGGAGGAGGCCGCGACGGCCGTACACCACCACCGCACCTGCGTGGCAGACTCATCGGCGCGGTACGGGCGTTTGACGGCCATGTTCAAGGAGCTCTTGCCCACCGAAGAGACGATCTTGCAGCTGCCCGTGGAATTCGATGCCACCAAGCTGGAATCCTTCGTGCTGGCCGCCAGCGATGACTGGTTCGACATGTCCTCCGACTACCAGCAGGACAAGTCGATGCCGGTATGGAACCAGTCGCCCCAGCCTGGCCCGACGTACTTCATGTCCGGCCACACGCATTACGTCCACATCTTTTGCGCAGAGAGCTGTGGCACCGCCTCTGGGCCCTCCCGCTTCTCCCGCAACATCGTTTTCACGCGCAGCGAGACCATCGGTGGGGCCAAGTCGTCGGACGACACGTTGTCAACGCTGTGCAACGTGCTGCTGGGGTCGTCGGACATTGGCATTGATGACCCCCCTGTGTACCGCACAGGGTACGGTCCAGAGTCGTAGCTTTTTTTTCTACCCTTGTGGGCTTGTTCACCTGCTTTTCTGTGTACCTTTCGCGAGCTTTCCTTTTTCGTTGTAATGGCTCGGAAAAAAAAACATGTTTTACTCGAGCAGATTTTCACGCGTCTTTGCAATCGCTCTGCCGTGCCGCTTGAGGGTGGCACTCTCCCACTCGAGACTCCCCTCCTTGGGCATCATGGCTGCAATGTCCTTCCAGTCCTTGAGCGCCCGCGGTAGTTGGCCACTGTACGGTGCGGCGAGGAGGATATCCTCCAGCGGCTTGGCATGAAGGAGCTTGACCCACCTCATTCTCTTTGCCCGCCCAGGAGCGAGGCAGCCATCGTCAGCCCTGCCCCCGTCGCCGCCACGAGGATGGCCGTCGGCACGTGTCTCGTCCATCGCAACTCCGGGCTTGGTCGACTGCTCCGTGATGGTGGGCGCAAGGGACGTCTGCTTCCACACGGCACGGGCCATGCCGCTCGGGCCAGCGTCAGATAACGCGTACGTGTCGGGTACAAACCGTCGGGGCACGAACTTCTCGTACATTTTGGCCACTGAATCGGCTTTGGCCCCGTACGGCAGCTTGCTCTGCTCCATCCCGTAAGGCTTGATGTTGTCGAGGACGGAGTTGACCTGCTCGGCCGTGTTAGCCGTCATCCCGCCCAGCTGCTCACGCCAGAACGGGTCAGCAATCGACCGCCGCGTGAAAAGCCGCACACGGTGGTAGGAGGACACGGCGGATGGGAGCAGCATCGAGTTGGTGGCGTCGCTCAGGTTGCCGACTGCATCCCGTCCAACTCCCCGATAGGCACCCCGTTCCAGGTCCGGGAAGACACTCGACTTGAGGCCGCGAGCCGCTGCTTTTGTGCATTCTCTCTTGAGGATGTCATCACCAAAGAGAGGTCCAGCGTCCGGGAAGGGATCAAAATTGGTAGGGGGCTTTCCAGGGCTCCCGAGGCTCACCTCCCCATCGTCGGCCAGCAACAAGATGCACCGGTACGACATGATGTGAAATATGGGGGAGAAGATCGTCTTGGTGGCCTCCTTCCACGTCCGCAGGATCTTCTCGTCGTAGGCCCCCGCCGTGCAGTACGCCCGAAAAAGCCGCACAAGCTGCCCATGGTTGTAGACGTCAGACCGGTTGAAGGCCCCTGCCAGCGACCTGGCCACCAGATCCGGGCCAAACTTGGTGTGGCCCACAACCATGTACAGCACCTGCGCGCAATCAAGGATGCCACACGCGAGCAGCATGCCCAGACCGCCAAAAAAGAACTGGGACTTGTTCGTACTCGGGCATGAGTCCATGTGCAGCCGCATCTTCCGGACGAACGGGAGCGGGACAGTTGAGCGCAGGCTCGGGCTGCTGTATCCGGACAAGTCGCTGTCCACCGGGGTGCCGTCGACACCAGGGGGGGGGGGGGGGGCTCCAACACTGGTGGCGCACGTCGCGTCCTCGTTTGAGGTGGCTCCACCGCCTGCCCATTGGTCGCCCACTGACACTCGGGCCCCGCCGTCGCCGCGCGCACGGACCGCGCCACCATCGACAGTAGTGGAGTGGGGGGCGCCGACACCGATGCTGCCGATAGAGGCCTGGTCTAGGGTGGCTCCACCTCCAGTTCCTTGGTCCCGTGCTGCCGCGACGACGCGATCCTCGCCGAACGCACAGATCAAACCGCCTCCAACAGGAGGAGCGGGAGGAGGATCGACGCGGAGGGCGCCTGTGGCGGGCCCGTCCACGATGGATCCGCCGACAGTGCGCTGGTCGTCTGCTGCGTTGGTAGCGTTTGACAGAGGTCCCGGGGCGCTGGGGGAACCGGCCGCCGTCAAACCAGCACCAGCTCGGTACAGCATCAGGAGGCCGTCGCTGCCACTCGTCCCATGCCCACCGCTGGGGGAGGACGCAGTGGTGGTGCTGCTAGCACGCACCGGTGCTTGGTCCATGTCGACTGTGCGAACGAGAACAAAGATAGCGTCATCAGCCACGATACACGCACCGGCAGGTCGTACAAAAACAGCTCCACAGTTAGGCTCCTCTAACCATTCCCGTCGTGAGAGAAACACAGCGTGAAGCAAGCAGCAAGCCGCGGCTTCGGTCGGTGGTACCGCTACACCTACGGGGCAATGGAAACGTACCGGGTATGATCGTGCTGTTAAAGGCTTCAGTGCCGAGTGCGGGACGAGCGACAGTTGAGAGTCGGACACGGCGCGGATGGCGGAGCGCACGGCGGCCAGGAAGAGACGCGGGTGCATGGAGGGCAGGACGAGCCGGTGTGTGCTCGCCAGAGAGCGCGTGCGCCCGCCAAATGCGGATCCCGCGTGGCGCGAGTCTGGTCGATGCATCGAGGTCTGGTCCGCGCGCTTGCGGCTCGCCTCTAAAATCGTTGCACTTTTTTGGTCTCGGCTAAAGTCAGCAAAAAGTGCATTTCGGACTTATAACGCGAGTAAATATCTCTTCGCTTCGCCCTCACCTCCGAAAGGGGCGCCATCGGGCAGTCTCGGCTCAGCGCACACCGTGGTTGTCCTAACTCAAAAGTGCAACTAGGCTCAAACAATGGCGATTCTATCGTAAACCGCCACATATGTAGAGAGGACGGTGTAGAGCAGACACTGGAGGACATGAAAAAACAGGCGAAGCCATCTTCCATTAAGTTTACAGTGCATGGCGTCCGTTGGTTGGCCGTTTGCTGGGCGTCAATCACTCGGAAGGAATGCAGGAAAAGAGTTGCGCCTTGGCTTTGAGAATGGCACTGGCCCAAGTTCGGAGATACCGGCACGTCCGCCGTTGCCGAGCTCTGTCTTCTTCAGTGGGATTTTTCACATAGCGGCTCTTGCGGCACAATCGTCGCCGCTCGACCACGTCGTGGGGTGTCCACGCTTACCTCTTCTTCTTTCTCCTTTTCTACGGTGCCGAAGACCGTCGTCATGGTGAGCCCTGCTTTTGCCCATGGACCGTGGGGCACGGCCGTCGCCGCTCGGCCGCCGCACCAGGTGGCGGCCGTCTGTGGCCGTCCCGTAGGTGGTGCGGCCGTCCCGGCGGCTGCTCTCAGGCCCGCGGCACGACGGGAACTCTTGATGGCCAAGGTGGACGGCTCCGAGACGTCTTCTTCGGCGCAAACGGCCGGTTCGGCGGCGGTGCCGTCGGTGACGGCTAGTGGGGACCTGCCCTCCACGACCATCACGGACACGCCGCACGCTGAGGTGGCGACGACTGACGGGTCTGTGTTTACACAGGCGACGCGAGCGGAGGGGTGGCTCGAGTCAGTGCGTGCGTTCAAGTCGTCGGGGCCGGCGGCGACGGCGCTCAGCGGGGCGGCTGTCGATGCAGTGGCGGGTCTAGGCGCTGCCGCCGCTGAGGTGTTGTCGTCGCTGCCCCCGCCGCGGCGGGAGGAGGCGTGGCGATTCACGGATCTCAACGCGTTGTACAAGATGCGCTTTGATGCTGGTGGGGGCGCTCGGGATGGGGCAACGGCAGAGTCGCTGGCTGCGGCGGTGATAGACGGCGCGGCGGCGACGGTAATGATTGTCGACGGCATCTACCGGCCGGAGCTATCGACGGTGGGAGCGGCTGTCGGGGCGACGGGGGTGTACGTGGGGCCGCTCGCGGGGTACACGGGCGATGCCATGGGAGGTGTGCTGGAGCTGCTGACGGCCAATGATTGCGAGACTGATGTGTCCGCGTCCGTGTTTACGGCGCTCAATGGGGCGGCGGTGGCGGCGGGCACGTCGGATGTGGTGGTGGTGGTAGTGCCGGCCGGGTCGGACCTGAAGGGAGCGCCCGTGCAAGTCGTGTTTTCGACAACGCCGGGAGCGTCCAAGACGGCCGCGACGGCGGCCTTCCCACGATTGTTGATCCATGTCGGCGATGGGGCGACTGTCGAGGTCGTTGAGCAGCATGTGGGAGCGAGCTTGGTGACGGGGGTTGGGGCGGGCGCGTTGATGGCCGCCACCGACGCAGCGGACGGCGCGCACTTTTTCTCGGACGCCCTGACGACGGTGCAGGTGGGCAAGGACGCGCGCGTGTCGCACGCGGTCGTCAATGAGGTGCCCGCCCAGGCGGTCACGCTCAGCAATGTGTACGCGCGCGCGGGTGCTGGGTCGACATACGGGCTGACGGCTTTGGCGGCGACTGGGGCGATCGGGCGGGTGACGTTCGGCGCGGAGCTGCTCGGGGAGGGCGCGCACGTGGACTCAACGAGCCTGTGCCTTGCCGACGGTACCCAAGTCAACGACCTGCACTCGCGCATCGAGCACGTGGCACCCGGGTGCACCTCCAACCAGCTGCACAAGAACGTGGCGGCCGGCCGGGGGCGCGCCATTTTTGCCGGCAAGGTGGTTGTGGCCAAACCCGCCCAGCAGACCGACTCGAAGCAGCTGTGCCGCTCGCTGCTGCTGAGCAATCGCGCGCAGGTGGACGCTATGCCCGTGCTGCTGATCAATGCCGACGACGTCAAGTGCACGCATGGCGCGACCGTGTCGGACCTCAACGAGGACGAAGTCTTCTACTGCCAGAGCCGCGGGCTGTCGGCAACCGACGCGCGTTTCCTGCTGGTCAAGGGTTTTGCAGGGGAGATTATCGACCGGGTGGCGTACCCGTCGATTCGGGACCGCGCGACCGCGCTGGTGCGGTCGACGCTGGACAATATTGACTTGCGGGATTCGCAGTTTGCGACGCACTCGTCCATCTAGGAGGTTGGTGACCGGGGGTCGTCGGTTGTGCTGGTGGGAGGTTTTGTCGCCAGAGAGCTCGTCCTGTAGTCCTTCCTCTTTGTACTTTCGCTTTATTCCCGTGTCTCCACGAGCGCCTCCGCACCCGTCCAAGCAGAATCGCGACGCCGAATCATCGGAACCACGAGCGAGCGTCATCACCATGGGCAATCATATCCCCACACACGCCAAATGCATCAAAGTGTGGCGTACGCCGTCAACAATCCCGCAGCACATTGCTCTTCCGACGCTGTCGCCGTAACGACACGTCCACCATCACAGCCGCCCACCACGTCCGTGTGCGTCCACCTCATGGAGACCGGCCATGACGGTCACCGCCGCCTGTTCTGCGCCCCCGCTCCATCCGCTGCCCCGGCCAGGAACTCAAACACATCCACCAATCGCCGCCGGGCGTATCGCCACCGTCTAAGGGAATGGCGGCAGCACCATCTGCCGCGGTAGCCGGCGAAGGAAGTTGGCCTTGGGACCCTCTTGCGCCCATCGGTGGCGGTTGAAGTACATGGCTGACCGTTGACGCGCCAGGAGCTGCGGGTTTTCGCGCGCGCGGAGGAGGAAGCCGTGCGTGCGGCGGTACTTCAGCAGGTTGGGGATGTACGTGCGCTTGACCATGGCGACAAATGGAAGGTGGTCGCCCCCAACACGAAGTCGCAGGGCCGCGAGACAGCGGCGTCAACAAAAAGGGGAGGTGGGGGAACTTGATGCAAAAAGGGAGAAAGCCAGAGAAGGGAGACGAAGGGAAGGTCCGCAGGGGAAAGGACAACAGCAAGCAACCGCCGGCGACCTCCTGGAAGACGTGACCTAGCTAGTAGGCTTGTGCCGTGGTTCAAATGAAGTCTTGCACAGTTCTGTTAAAATCCATGAGCGATGCAATTCTGGATCATTCCTCACATTGTCTCCAGGCCTTTTTCTTTGTACTTGGCTCGGGTCCATCCCCGCGCACTTTGTAGCCCACCCCAAGCTTAAAATATATCTCAGAGATACAGCTACTTTCTCTGCGCACGCAGCTCTCTCGTCCGCCCTCGGGCGAGAAGTATCTCTCAGCTATGTATCACCCTCATATGCCATTAGAACTGGAGCGTGCAAAAAAGGATAACGACTGTACATACTGTACATTCTGTACAGAGACTCATATGCACCCGTCATCTCTCACCTGTGTGTGGTGACCAGCCTCCTCACTCCTGCCGTGTAAATCCTCCCATTTCCACCTCCCCCGCCTAAATTTAGTCCTACTCAGCAAAGGGACGGCCGCCTTTATGGTGCTGCTCACAAAAACTGGATCCGCTTCATCCGCTTCATCGGCATGCACCGCCCTCTGAGCCAATGAAACAGCGGTTTTGCATCGGATGCTGATGCATCAGGGTCCATTTTTTGTGGGAAGCACAATATGCAACACCTGCCTGTCCATGCCCTCCCCCCCC